>OLWA01000184.1_pt1 | contig 82965 bp, 101 predicted proteins | sample 1673251 | NCBI WGS metagenome assembly OLWA01 (sample SAMEA3178937, study PRJEB25190) | human gut metagenome | biome: human gut; feature: human-associated habitat; material: faeces | place: Austria | collected 2013 | reverse complement strand
CAGGGATAATAGATAACGATTTACAAGGCTCCTCCCACCGCCTAAAGGCAGTGGGTTTCCGCCTATGACAAACGAAAGGATTTATTTATGAAAAAGACAGAAGGATATCGGATCAGGAAACTGGAGGATGAATATGTGGTTCTTCCGTTTGGAAAGAGAGCAGAGGAAGTAAACGAAGTAATCTCTCTGAGTGAGACAGCCGGATTTATGTATCTTCATGCAGAAGAAGCTGACTCGGCAGAGGAACTTGCAGAACTGGTCAGCAAAGCATATGAGGTGGAAAAATCCGTAGTGTATGAAGATGTGGTGTCGGTTGTCAGAACTCTGAGAGAAAAAGGCCTCTTACTTTGATCTTACACGTCGCAAAAAAGCAGTCAGTCTGAAACAAAAAGGACGTACTGGCAGCATCAGAAGCCAGAGTGCAGAGAGAAAGCGGTATACAGGATTCCTCACAGAGATTTCTCTGCCATTGCGTACAAAAGCAATGAGTTTGCCCCTGAACTGGTCCGGGCGAAGCGGACCCTCAATCTCATACTGATTATCTCCAGTCATATAATAGCCATCGGCAGTAACACGGACGATACGGTGCAGAACAAGAATTCCCTGATCGCGGCGGTAGAGAGCCACATCATTTCTCTTAAGTGAGGTGACAGGAACCTGCTGGATCAGAGCCTCATCTCTTCCGGGAATGAAGAGGGGATACATGCTGAATCCCTGTGGTTTAAGACGGATAATATTTCCTTCCTGGAGAAGCTGCTCGAGATCTGTTTTGAAATCTCCTGTGTTCTTTTTCATAAAAAATCCTCATTTCCAGTGTGATTTTACATTAGCAAATACATTATAATATGCTAAAGAAAAAAAGACAAGAAAATGGAGAAAAATGGCTTAAATAAAGGGTTTGCGGGTTGACTTTTGAAGGAATTCTGTATAATATATAAGAAAAAATGACATTGAAAAACAATGAAATATGAACCGACGAAAGAGAGGAAATAAAGATGATGAACACGTACAAAAAGCCGGTTGTGACTGTAGATGCAGGAATGGCAGAGGGAGTATATGCTGCAAGCGGTGCTGCACAGGGAATATTGAATGTTACCTATTATGGTGTATGGGACAGATGGGGGACGAATGGTGGTAAAGGCCTTGCAATGGCAAACTGGTCTGATCTGAACGGAACGATTACTCTGAATATTACTTTTAATGATACTGTAGATCAGGCTGAAACAGATGATGCATCCGTACAGGCATCCTGGTCAGGAAAGACTGCTACATTTACATTTGCAAGTACAGCATCTAATCCGCTGACAATCGGAATTCACATAGACCATGGAACAAGCATTGATGATCTTAAGATGACAGGATTTACATATTCTGTAAATTAACAGGAAATTAAATTTATAAGCTGTTCTGCAGGATCAGGATAGCTCAGGCACAGAACCCGCGGGTTCTGTGCCTTTTTTAAAATTCTTTCACCATCTTTTCAATTTCCACTTCATCCAGTACCTCACACCTCTTATCGCGTATCGCATAAACTCTCGTACAGATATTTAATACTGTAGGACGATGGGTTGTCACAATACAGGTTCTTGGATAGGTATCCTGCATGATATTCTTGAGAACCTTTCTTTCGGTGGCAACATCAAGTGCAGAAGTTGCCTCATCCAGGAGAAGGATCGGAGACTTACGGAGAAGTGCTCTTGCAATAGAAAGTCTCTGTGCCTGTCCCTCAGAAAAACCACCGCCGCGTTCTTTTACAACGCTCTGAATACCATTGGGAAGTTTTTCCACGAAATCCCATGCACAGGAGAGTTTGAGAGCCTCTATGATTTCCTCATCTGTGGCATCCGGCTTTACGTTTCGCATATTTTCTGCGATGGTTCCCGAAAACATGGTATTTCCCTGCGGAACATAGGAAAAAAGTTTTCTGGTCGAAGGTGACATATTCAGTTTTTGATTATGATCACTTCCGGCACAAATCTGAAATTCTCCGCTCTGTGCCCGAAGAAGTGACAGGATCAGCCGGAGCATAGTTGTTTTTCCTTCACCGGAAGGTCCGACCAGGGCGATGATCTCATGTGGATAAGCTTCCATAGAAGCATGGGCAAAAACTTCCGTTCCACTGTGATAGGTATAGCTCAGGTCCTTCATTGTGAGACCGATACCGCTGGTTTTGTGCTGCTTTTCAAAGAGTTTTACTGCATGATCCTGGCTGTAATCTTCCTGCGGCATTTCCACGATATCCATCAGACGTCCGGCAGAGATCGTGAGAGAAATCGCGGAAGGAATCAGGCTCGTGAGGGAGTTTACGGAGCTTGTCAGTGTTCCGGAAAGAGACAAAAACATGGTCATGGTTCCGTAACTGATCGCATTGCTCCATACACGGTAAATTCCCCATCCGTAACAGCTGTAGGATACGATAAAACCAACGATCGACATCAGGACAGAGGTCAGGATCGACATTCGCTGGAATTCCAGACGCATGCTGATATAGTCCTTCTGGAGCGTTTTGAGCCGGTCCGTATAAAAATGGATCAGATCAAATGCCTTGATCGTCTGGATATTGGAGAAAGCCTCCTGATTGAAACCATACATTTTGGCATTCATGGCAGCACTTTTCTGGTTGTTGTTCCGCATTCTGCGCAGCAGCGGACGCGACATCAGGGCACTGAACGGGATACCGAGAAGTGCAAACAGGGCAAAGGTCGGATCGTAATACAGAACAACCGCAAGAGCACTGATGAACCGGAAGGTATAGATGATCAGGTTTGGTACCCAGTTCAGAATACCGCTGGAGATATTGGAAGCATCCGAGCTCCAGCGGGTAACAAGGTCACCGGTGTGATATTCCGTCAGAGATTCCCAGTCCGTGACGAGCATTTTTGCAAAAATATCGTTCTTGATCTCGGAGTCAACCTTAAGACTGATAAAGGTCGAAGCATAACCGGATGCCTGTGAGACCAGAAGATTTGCAATCGCAAAGCCGATCATTGCTGCAAAAGTAGACAGCAGACGTCCGGTCTGATGACCTGTGATGATATCGACAAGATCTTTGGAGATCAGGCTGGAAGCAAGTGAAACACAGGATCCCATAACACCCAGCAGTGTATAGAGAATCATAGATTTCCAGTAACGTCTGCCATACTGGTAGATCCATATGGTTTGTTTCCACATTTTCTGGAGGCTTCCCTGTCTGAGATGTTTCATGATAAGCTGGAGTTTCTCTCTCATTGTGGTTCCTCCAGAGAATCTATTTCCCTCTGAACTGTATAAACAGCAGATGGATTTCTGGTGCAGAGCAGATGCAGAATCGGCACCTGTCCGGCAATTTTTTCCGCAAAGTCAAGGTTCATGGAGAAGAAGCGTTCTTTCCAGGAAGGGGAGATCATGCGCTGCATAATCCGGATGACTTTTTCTGAAGGAGACAGCTCCTGAAGAAAATCTTTCTCCGGATCGCGTCCGAGAAGGACGATACCGCCAAGCTCATGATTGGTGGTCGTATAAATCCCGGAAGTTCCGCACCATGGAATCCCGTAGACGATGATTTTGCCGGATTCCATGCCAAGGAGATTGAGATCACCGTTCAGATATGGAGTCCGCAGAAGATCATGCCACATTTGGGTGTGTGTTGACTTACCCATACCGGAATGTCCGGAGAACAGCCATGCTTTTTCTTTATAAAGAATCGATGCAGAATGAATGGCAAATTTCCCGTGCTTTTGTGCAACAAACAGGAAAAAGAGCCGGATTGCATGAAAAATATTTTCCTGTGCTGATTCAGAGGTTTCCGGAGTACAGTAGAATCTCACGTAACTTCCGTCCAGACTCATATGTACCTGATGAATGTTTGACATCTGCGGGAAAAGAATCACATAGCGGTCAGGGTTTTCTAAAATTGTCATATCTGAATTGCGAAGGAGGACTTTTCCATAAGATTTGCTGGCTGGCGGAGTTGTAAAAAACTCAATTTCCTGGTCTGCATCTTTCGCAGGATTCATTTCGCGGAACTTATCGAAGTATCCGGAGAAAAGCTGCGAAGCGCCATGGAAGTGAAGGCGAAGCCCTGCGATCAGGATGCATAAGGAGGCTTCTTCCGACTGAAGACGAAGAGTTTCGGTCAGCATTCCCATGGACTGCAGCTGCCGCAGAAAATCAAGAATGTCCTCGCGGAGCATGGGAAAATCCTCCTCCGCAAGTCCATATCTGCGTGCAAGCATTTCGGTCAGCATTTCCAGGTCAGCACCTTCATTATGCTGGATCACATTCCACAGAAAAGCGCTGGTTTCGTTCAGGATGGTTCCTTTACGCTGGTCGGCAATCTGCTGTCCGAAAGGAAGAATGTAACTGACACCTTTTATTTTACGAAGGATATAGCCTTCTTGACATTTGAACATAAAAAAATCCTTTCTGAAAAGTACAGTTTTATACAGAAAGAATTATAACATCCGGCAAAATCTCATACAAGAAAATAACTTCAAAAAAGAGGGAAAGCTGTGTTATTCTGTTACCGTGAACAGTAACGTTGTTCTTGCAATAAGCATCTGCTCAGGGTAAAATATTACAAACTGAGATGGATACAGATATCCGGAGGCAGGATCTTTGAAGCCGCTGGGAGACGTATGATAAGTATAATGGAGAACAGGATGATTAAAAAAAGAGCAATACTGTGTCTGACCGTGATTCTGACAGTGGTATTGGCAGCAGGAATGGAAATGTTCTGGATTAGCAGACAAAAGACAGTAAAAGAATATAAGGAAAGCCAGGCGGTTTTTGGGAATCCGCTTATGGGATATGCGAGAAATGCATGGTATGATAAAGTTTCGGAAGACATTTCTCTTTTGTATATGGATATTACCTGGGCAGAACTGGAACCGGAGGAGGGGGTTTATGACTGGGAGGCCATCGAGAAAAAAAATCAGCTCGCACGATGGAAAAGCGAGGGGAAGCATCTGGTATTGAGATTCGTCTGTGATATTCCGGGACAGGAAGAGCATATGGACATACCGGAATGGCTGTACGAAAAAAGTGGAAAAGCCGGTCAATGGTATGCCGGAGGATATGGGAAAGGCTTTGCTCCAGATTATAACAATCCGACGATCATTTCCTGTCATGAGCAGGCAGTAAAGGCACTTGGAGAGCACCTGGGGCAGGATGGGCTGATCAGTTATATTGAGCTTGGAAGCCTTGGACACTGGGGAGAGTGGCATGTAAACTACAGCGAGGGAATTCAGAGGATTCCGGGAGAAGAGGTAAGAGAACAATATATTCTCCCATGGATGGAGGCCTTTCCGGATGCCATGATTCTCATGCGGAGACCATTTGCTGCTGCAAAAAAACATGGATTTGGGTTATATAATGATATGACCGGACATCTACAGGGAACCCAGAGCTGGCTTGACTGGATCAGCAATGGCGGTGAGTATGATCAGACAGGTGAAAAAAATGCAATGGTGTCCATGAAGGATTTCTGGAAAACCGCACCATCCGGCGGAGAATTTACAAGTTCTTTCTCGATGGAGGAGATGATGGACACAGATCTGTCAGAGACTGTGGAAATGATCCGTGAAGCACATACAACCTTTCTGGGCCCGAAGATCCCGGATGAGGATTATGCAGAAGGATACAAAGAAGTCCTCAAAAACATGGGGTATCGTCTGTGGATTTCAAAGTCAGAACTAAAAAGCACCCGAAACAGCAGCAGTCTGAAGCTTATCTGGGAAAATTCAGGAGTGGCACCACTATATAAAGACTGGCCGGCATATATTTATATTGAAGATGAGAAGGGAAAACTTGTCGAAAAGAAAAATATCGAAATAAAAATGTCGTCTGTGCTTCCGGAAGAAGAAATATCAACCTCAACCACACTGAATACAGAGAAACTGAACAGCCTTCTGAAAAAGGGATATCGTCTTTCCATCGGAATTGAAGATCCTATGACAGAGAAAGTGGGTGTTCGTCTGGCAATGAATACCTTATATCAGGAAGGAAAAAATTATCTCTGGAAATAAGAGAACAGAGAGAATGCAAAAAAGCTCCAAAAAGAAGGAGGGCCGGGCGTCTGTGCCCGGCGAGTATGAAAAAGAAAAATATATGTAAAAAAGCATTCGCTTTATTTGCTTATTACTATACCGGGAATCTGTGATGAATTTGTGATGAGAGATTGAAGAAAGAGTGATGCTTTTCTAAAGAAGAAATAAATTTTCTTTTGGAAAAATAAAAAAAATTCATTCCAGTGAGCAATTAGACGTTGTAAAAGTAGATTTACTCATTTATAATGAGAATCAGATTCAAAAGAGAGATTATATAGGAAACAGGAGGCAAGCCTTGAAAAAAGAATTAGTTATTGTCATTGATTTTGGCGGTCAGTACAATCAGCTGGTTGCGCGACGTGTCAGAGAATGTAACGTATACTGCGAAATCTATTCTTACAAGACCGATCTTGAGAAGATCAAAGCGATGAATCCTAAAGGAATTATCCTTACCGGCGGTCCGAACAGCTGCTACGAAGCAGATTCACCGACTTACCAGAAAGAACTGTTTGAACTCGGCGTTCCGGTACTGGGACTTTGCTATGGCGCACAGCTTATGATGCATGTCCTTGGCGGCAAAGTTGAAAAAGCAGATGTCAGCGAGTATGGCAAAACAGAACTTCTGGTTGACAAGAAGGATTCTGCAATTTTCCAGAATGTTTCAGAAAAAACTATCGTCTGGATGAGCCATACAGATTATATCTCCAAACCGGCTCCGGGATTTGAGATTTCTGCACATACAGCAGACTGTCCGGTAGCTACAGCAGAAAACGCAGACAAGAAACTGTATGCGATTCAGTTCCATCCGGAGGTACTTCACTCTGTAGAAGGAAAGACCATGCTGTCCAACTTTGTACTTGGTGTATGTGGATGTGCCGGAGACTGGAAGATGGATGCTTTCGTTGAAAACACCATCAAAGAGATCCGCGAAAAAGTCGGCGACGGCAAAGTGCTCCTCGCACTGTCCGGTGGAGTTGACTCTTCCGTTGCAGCAGGACTCCTTTCCAGAGCGATCGGTAAGCAACTTACCTGCGTATTTGTAGACCACGGCCTTCTTCGTAAAGACGAAGGCGATGAAGTAGAGGGCGTATTCGGACCAAACGGCCAGTTCGACCTGAACTTTATCCGTGTCAATGCACAGCAGAGATATTACGACAAACTTGCCGGAGTAACAGAGCCAGAAGCAAAACGTAAGATCATCGGTGAAGAGTTCATCCGTATCTTCGAAGAAGAAGCAAAGAAGATCGGAGCAGTGGATTTCCTCGCACAGGGAACCATCTATCCTGACGTTGTAGAGAGTGGTCTTGGCGGAGAATCCGCAGTGATCAAATCGCACCACAACGTAGGCGGTCTTCCTGATTTCGTAGATTTCAAAGAAATCATCGAACCACTTCGTGACCTCTTCAAAGACGAAGTCCGCAAAGCCGGACTGGAGCTTGGAATTCCGGAAAGATTGGTATTCCGTCAGCCATTCCCGGGCCCGGGCCTTGGAATCCGTATCATCGGAGAAGTAACCGAAGAGAAAGTACGCATCGTTCAGGACGCCGACTACATCTACCGTGAAGAAGTCGACAAAGCAGCCGCCGACTACAAGAAAGAACACGGAGAAGACCCATCCTGGATGCCAAACCAGTACTTCGCAGCCCTCACCAACATGCGAAGCGTAGGTGTTATGGGCGACTTCAGAACCTACGATTATGCAGTTGCACTCCGCGCAGTCAAGACCATCGACTTCATGACCGCAGAGTCCGCTGAGATTCCGTATGAGGTACTGAACAGGGTTATGAATCGTGTTATTAACGAAGTTAAGGGAGTTAACCGCGTATTCTACGATCTGACCAGCAAGCCACCGGGAACGATTGAGTTTGAATAATGAGCAAAATCCCAGAAATCCTTTATTTACAAGGGTTTCCGGGATTTTATTTTTGCCCGTGATGCTACGGTGATGTTAATGGGGAGAAAGTGTCTTATTTTTGGGGATTTTTTGTTATTATATGATACTGTACGTTTCATACGTTTTTATCTTCTGCATTATCATTTGTGGCTCTTACTTCATTGAGAGCGTCAGCAAGCTTCCTGTCTTTTCCTGGATACAAATGAGCATAAACTTTCCAGGTTGTTTCCGGTGATTCATGTCCAAGCCGGTCCGAAATCTCTTTGATAGAAAACTTCATGTCAATCAGCATACTTGCGTGGGAATGGCGAAGATCATGGATCCTGATCTCCGGAAGACCAGATCTGGCAGTTGCACGTTTAAATTCTGACCGCATACCGGATTTCTGAAAATAGAAGATACGCTCATCTGGTTCTATAGCTATGCTGGCAACATAATCCTGAAGCTCTTTATATAGAGATTGCGGAATGTTCACGACACGTTTGCTCTTTTCGGTTTTGGGTGTCTGGAAGTATTGCTCGCCTTTTATAACCACAAAGTTCTTGTTAATTGATATGGAGCAGTCCGGCAGGATATCCGCCGGAGTAATAGCCAGAACTTCTGCAGATCGGAGTCCTCCATAGAACATGAGGCTGAACGCCATCCGGTACGCACTTTTCTTTTCAAAGGTAAGGAAGTAGTCAAATTGCTCTCTGGTCCAGATGTTCATTTCATCTGCACTGCTTTTCCCGATCGCACCAGCTGCAAGGCATGGATTGCTCCGGAGCTTATAGTATTTGACAGCATAATTCATGATAGCAGACATCTGGTTATTGATGGTCTTCAGATACGTCTGAGAATAAGGATTTCCCTTATCGTCCCTGTAATTAATCATGGCATCTTGCCACCGATGGATCACGATCGGAGTAATGTCACCGATCTTCATATCTTTAAAGAATGGCAGCAGTTTCATGTCTATCAGATACTGCTTGTTTTCCAAAGTGGTCAGTTTCAGCCGGGAGCTGCAGTCTGACATATAATTCTTGATCAGAGCAGAAAACAGGATATCTGGATCCTTGGCTCCCTGCGCCAGAAAGTCACGTTCCCATTCTATAGCCTCTTTTTTGGTAGAAAACCCCCTTTTGCATTTGTGCTGACGCTTGCCAAGCCAATCATCATAGTAGAAGTTGGCGTACCATTTTGTCTTTCCATCTTTGGTAAAATACTTATAAGCCGGCATCTGAATCCTCCATTACTAAACAAATGTAATCAACAAATGTTTGACAAAAATGTTGAATATAGATATAATGTACTTAACAAGAGAACCGTTGGTCAGTGCACACCTGACCGCCGGATAGAGTAGTAACTAAAAAATAGCGCCTTACTTTACCAGAGCAGGGGCGCTATTTTTTATGCATTAAATTGATAACAAGAGTTACAACTGCACAAAGCATAATTACAAAAGTAAATAAATCACCATATGTAACCATCAGCACCAGCCTCCTTTCACCAAAGTGTCCGGCGGCTGACATAACACCCCAACGGTTCCCCAGTTAAATATACTATTCTGTTTTTTCTTCTTCCATCTTCTCCATCATTCCCAAAAAGATACGTTTTCCCTTCTTGGATAACTGACGGTACCGCAGGATGATATCCTGTTCGTCTTCTGAAGCAATGGCACAGCTGTATTCAGAATTACCCACAAGGTAATCCATAGAGGTGTCGAGGGCTTTTGACAGGCTTGCAGTGGCATCTATTCCAGGAACAGTCTTTCCGGCCAGAATGTCACAGCAGGTTTCCTCTGTCAGCGTTGATTTTTTGATCAGGTCCGGAAGGCTCATCTGCAACTGAGCCAAACGGGCTTTTGTTCTTGCTTGCACTGCGGAAACTTCTTTCGGATCCGCAACAGCATATCTTGAAGTAGTCCGGCCAAGAATGTAATCTGCTGGCACACCGAAGCATGCAGCACTGCGATTAACAAATTCTGTTGACGGGAAAGAGTAACCTCTTTCGACATTCGATACTACTTGGCCAGAAAAACCTATTGCTTTTCCAAGTTCGGACTGACGCAGATTAGCCTCAGCCCGCAATTCTTTTATTCGTTCACCAATTGTCATAAAATCTCCTTGATTAGTTTGCCGGTTCATATTCGTATCCGCTTTCGGAAGCCGATATATAACCTAATGGAGTTGTCACACACCCTTCATCATCTAATTCGCCATATGTTCCAAGACCGGTGAAAGAATTGGAAAATACTATTCCAGTTCCGTCATCACATATTATAGAAAACCAGTTATATCCACTATTTTTTATTTTGTTCTCGAGAAAAGTTGCGTATCCGTTTTCTGAAATCTGCGACAAGACTTCTTTAGGTATAACAATATATGCACGCTGTCCAATTACATCAGTACCATTTCCGTTTGTTACATCATCACACATTATAATAGCATTTAACAATCGCTGATCGTTTTCGTTGTCTGTAGTCGAAACAGAATCTGAAGACGGAGTGTCTGAATCAGAAGTAGCTGCACTACTGGAAAGCTGCTCTTTTAACGAAGCATTTTCTGCTTTCAACTCCTCAATTTGTTTCTTTAATTCTTCCACTGTTTTCAATAGTTTTGTGTTTTCAGCTCCCTGGATCTGATCTGGCGCTTGAGAAAAAGCGTCTTTTTGAATTTGCAATGGATACGAAGTACCCGTGCCAAATGGAAATTCTGAAAAAGTTGTATTTAATACTTGAAAATCGTTTATTCCATAATCTGTTAAATCTTGTTCTCTGAAATGAAATTTAGCAACTCCTTTTTTTCCCGCAGCTATACAAGTGCCCCCAGAATATATGGTAATTTGAAAACCATCTATGTCTGAACCGTCTAAGCCAAAGTTAAAATCATGATCTGAATGATTTTGAATCATAAACTCTATTGCGTAATTCCCTCTTTCGTAAAAAATACGTTGTACATTTACTGTGTATTCTTCAGTATCACAAATTAGAGAAACAGGAGATTCGGCATCTATTCTTATGGCTTCATTGTCTGCAATAGTAGATGTAGTTTCAGAAGCAGCGTATACAAAAAGATTGTTTGAAATAAAAATATTTGAAATAAGACTACTTGCCAAAATGATAGCAACTGTTTTTCTTCTCATATGTTTATTTCCCCTTCCTGCTCCGGTACCACTCGAAGCTTATTATTTTGCTTTCTTAAGAGGTTCGACAGTATCTTCCTCCTGTCGCTTTAAACATTTTATGTACCCCTTTAATTCACCTCGAAATTCCAACTGCGCATCATGTGGAAGTTGGTGAATCAATGCTAACCATTCGGAATCCTCAGAGAGAACATCTTGCTTTGAGCTTCTTTCTTTGCCCGTAAGCAAATAATCGCTTGACACACCTAAAAATTCACAAATTGGGATTATCATTTTTGCAGGCGGATCAGTCCCTCGATTTTTCCAATTGGTCATAGTGCTTGTGTTTATCCCAATAGCCCGACATAAATCAGTGGCTGTCAAAGACTTTTCTTCAAGCAACGATAAAATACGCTGAGTGATCATACAATCCTCCAAAATCCCAAAATGTGAAAAAATACGGTTGACAAATTCACAAATTGGGATTAATATTAAAAATGTAATAAACAAATGTTTAATGCAAAACAAAAAAAGAGAGAGTTACATCGATGATAAATCGGAGAGCAATGCTTTGTTGTTTTCTTCAATCATGGCCGCCACAGCAATGATAAGAGCCTCAGCAGATGCTTCCGACATAACAGTGTTTCCGGCAGGAATACCGTTTCTTAATAATTCAGAAAGAATCCGGCGGTTTTCGTCACCATAACGTTTAAGCCCAATTCTTCTGAGATTATCAATCCAATTATCCATGATAACTCCTTTCTGATTATTTTAATGCAATCGCAAACAAATGTAAACAACAAATGTAATAAACATTTGTTGAAAACGGAGGTGATATTTTGAAGCGAAAACTGTCTCCATGGTGCAAAGAAGTAAAGAAAACCCTAATTGACAGAGATATGTCTGTCACGGAATTATGCGGTGAAGTTGGGATGTGCAGGAACTATGTGACAACCACCATAAATGGAAGAATGTATGCACCTGCACTTGCTGAAAAAATCAGCAAGGCTCTGGATATCGATACAGAGTACACAATTTAATTATCATAACTTGATTATACAGCTTATAGAAGGAGAGAAAAATGTCGAAATTTGCTACGAAAGCAGCGGCTAATATGTTTTGCCAGGCACGATATGAGGCGGCAAAGTCAAATGAGCGTCTGAGCAGCAGAGAAGGTGCTGCGGAAGAAATAGGAATTGATCGTACAAGGCTAGCCAGAATCGAACTTGGGAGCACAATACCATATCAGGAAGAGGTCCTTTTGATGGCTGACTGCTATAAGGCACCGGAATTGAAAGGAAATTATTGCCGGGAGATGTGCCCGCTTGGAAAGAACATGCCGAAGATAGAGAATGCAGGACTGGATAGAATCAGCCTGAGAATGCTTTCTTCTTTAAAGAAGATAAACGAGGCAAAGGAATCACTTCTTGATATTACGGCAGACGGAATTATCTCAGAAGAGGAAAAACCGGAACTGAAAAAAATCATTCAGACATTGGACGAAGTAAATGAGATCACGCAGAATCTGAAAATTTGGGTTGAGAGAAATCTGGAATGAGGTGCTTGGTATGGAAAATGCAAACGGTGTAATCAAAAAGCTTACATCTGCGGAACGTTCTTACTATACAGCCGCTGAGGTCAGAGAAATGATGGGTGTGAGCAGGGATACGGCATATCGCATGATACGCTCCCTTAGGTCGGACCTGATAGCCGATGGACAGCTTGCCAAGGGGTATCCGTCAGGGAAAATCCCCAAAAAGGCATTTAACAAATTATACATGATTGAATGAAAGGAGTGGATACGATGGCTTTTTATAGAATCTGCCCGGATTGCGGAGCGTATCTGGATCCGGGAGAACAGTGCAGTTGCCATGAAGAATGTCTGATCGAAATGGAAAGAAAAGAAAAAGCAACTGCATTTGTTGAAAAGATGATGAAAGAAGAAAAAAATGGCCAGCTTCGCCTGGCAGTATAGGAGGGAAAGATGCTGACAGCAAAAGATCTTGAAAAATATCATCAGGCCGCAGAGCGGATCCTGAATGCAATGGACAACAGCCCGGTGCCGATCAGCTGGCACGAAATGGACAGAATGGCATTGCAGAGCGTTATCGCAAAGGAATTGATTCTCATTGACAAGGAGGCAAGGAAATGAATGTATGCAAGGTGCCAGATATGTGCAAAGACATGGAATATAAGTATATCACAGAAGATTCCAAAACAAGGGTATATCTGTCCGTGGTGCGAAAATTCAATGAGGCAGAATATGAGAAATACTACATCCGCAAAAAGAAAGAGAAAGTGAGAAAGAGAATCCTTTTTATTGCAAGAGCTTTGAAGTATGCACTTCCAGTCCTGGCAAGCACGATTCTTTACAATATGCTTTCAAATAAGCTTTATCTCGAAAGAGGAAGCCATGAAATTGGCTCAGAAATAGTTTTTGTTGGAATATTCGGCATCGCACTGTTTGGGTTTCTGAATTGGTTTATAGGAGGTGATGAACATTAAAAAGGTCTTGGATAATAAGGGGAAAGCGGAGTGTAGACGGCACCCACGATCCTATCCAAGACCAGTCAGAACTTTTAAAAACAGGTTATCGACCCTTTGTTTTTAAAGTCATCGTCATTTTATCACAAAAATAGGAGGTTATCAAGTAGATGAAAGAGGTTTTAGGAAGCTTGCCGGAAGTTATAACGGCATACAAAAATTATAACCTGCTGGTGCCGACAGCAACGGATGTGCAACTTAATCCATTCTACAAATTCCATGTAGAAGAGGTTCCGGTTGATCTGGGCGAAAACAGCGGAGACATTTTCAAGGTTGGCTCAGTTAAGACTGGGAAGAAGGATGAGAAAGGAAAGGATATCTGGGAAGATGTGTTTTCCTTATCTAAGCCATTGCTCAACAAAATGGCTATGGCGGCCGGTATCCAGTTCAATCCCAAGGAAACCTATGGCGAACGCATTGACCGCGTTACATACCGTGCACAGGCTCAGGGCGCTATGCGCAAGGCTGACGGAACAGCCAGAACAGAAACTGACCAGAAGGTGATCTGCCTGGAAGATGAAGAAGAGAAGTACCGCATTGAATTCGCGGACAAAGCTGCAAAAGGCATTACTGATGAAAAACAGGCACAGGCAGCTGCGGAAATCTTTTCTGGACAATGGGTGGAATCCAAGAATAAATGGGGGAAGAAATGCCAAGCCTTTGTGGTTGCGAAAGAAGATAGAGACAGATACATTGAACGCTCCGTCATGGTAAACATGGCACTGCTGAAAAAGACCTGGGCTGAAAAGGCTATGACTGGTGCGAAGCTTCGTGTTATAAGAGCTCTGCTTGGCGTAAAAGGTACATACACAAAGGCGGAACTGCTGAAAAATTTCGCTATCCCAACAGTTATCTTTTCACCTGATTTCTCGGATCCGCAGGTCAGACAGGCAATGCTGACACAAGGCATGAACTCTGTAAATAATATGTTTGGCACACCACAGATAGCAGTTAAGAGCGTGGATTTCGAATCTGAAAGCACGGTATTTACTCAGGATGATCTGGACAATCCGGCATATGCTTCGGATACAGAAATCGAAAATGACTATCCACCAATGCAGGAGCCGGATATTGCTCCCGAACCGGAGCCAGAACCAGAGCCGGATAGATCGGCAGATTTCCAGTGTTCCAGATGCGGTGAGGTCATAAATGAAAGGGTTTACGAATATTCAATCAATAAATTCGGAGAGCCACTTTGCATTAAATGCCAGAGAGGAGGCGGGCGCAGATGAAAATAATAAAGGTATCAACAGAACTGGAAATGTCCGTACATGAATTTCCAGAAGGAACCATGAGAGAACAGAATAAAGTCTTGTATGGCTTGATCGGGAATGGCTGTGACCTTGTAGAACATGTAATGCCAAAGAGATTATACACAGAACTGAAAATGCCATCCAGCCCTGTTAAAGAACCAGGGAAGTGTGTGAGTATGCTGATCGATGAAGAGGGAAGACTGAAGCCGAACAAAGCAAATCTGATCGGAAGTTATCTTTACGAGTTTGATAAACATGGATGCCCCATTGTTGGAAATATTCTCTTTATCGGAGAAAAGATGGGAGATGATGGCGTTGAATTCTGCGGAATTAGCGAGGAGAACTTTTCACTTTTGGAAACGGAATTAAAGAACATGATCACAGCAATGAAGGCAACAGTAAAGGAGATGAGCAAATGAAAATACTTCATACTGCTGACTGGCATATTGGCCAGTTTAAAGGACCTGTAGTGGACGGAGTAAATCTCCGTTCGCAGGATACAGTAAAATGTTTGGAATATATGGTACAGGTAGCTATAGAAGAGAAACCGGATATCGTTTGTGTATCAGGAGATATCTTTCACCAGGAACAGGTTGGCCCCGTGAGGTATTCAGACGAAATGATTACGGCAACGAACATCATTACATCATTAGCACATTTTTCGAAGTATGTGATCGTGATGCGAGGCACTCCAAATCACGATGGAGCTGCTCAGTTTAGAGTTCTTGAACGGATGCTGCTTAATATTAGAAATGTAGATGTTGTTACAGAACCAGGAGTAATAAAGACTCCATGGGCAGACATTGCCTGCCTGCCGGGATTTGACAAACAGGAGTTCAGAGCAAAATTCCCTGGTTTATCTGCAGACGAAGAAAATCTTGCATGGACGAAATATATTTCAGATATGGTTTTTGCATTGAGAGCAGAGTGTGAAAAGACACCGATTCTCATGGCACATTATACGGTTCCTGGTTGCAACATGGAATCAGGGCAGACCTCCTTCTTCACAAACTTTGAGCCGGTCATTCCAAGAGAAGCTTTAATGGCCGCAAGATATGAGGCGGTGCTTCTTGGCCATATCCATCGCCCGCAAATCATTGAAGGACTTGACAATGTATTCTATTCCGGAGCGATCAATGCAATGAATTTTAATGATGAAGGACAGGATCGTGGATTCTGGATTCATGAATTTAATGAGAAAGGCACTCTGGTAAAAGGACATAAATGCACTACTCCATACAGACAGTTCCACACTATCACCTGGGATCCTGATGAAGCTGGCGACTATATCCGTGAAGGAGCTATGTATCTTCACAGAACAGGCATTTCAGAAGATGTGACGGATAAGATAGTCCGGGTGCGGTATTCCTGCACATCTGAGCAAAAAAAGGCGCTCAACATTCCGCTACTGCAAAAGAACCTGTATGAGCTTGGCGCATTCTATGTGGCAGATATTGAAGCAGAAAGCACTATTGACATCACGAACCGCGGGCTTCTCTCGGAGGAAAGCGACCCAAGGTTGAATCTGAAAAAATGGTTGGAGGAAAAGACATTTAAGAATCCAGACAAAATCGTGGAGCTTGCCGAGCCAATCATAGCAGAAGCCATGAAACAGAGTACCACTGCAGAGATTCACGGTGTGTTTAAGCCGGTATCTATTTCGGTAAGGAATTACAGAAACTACAAGGAAGAAAGTTTTGATTTTTCAGACATTTCATTCTGCACGATCAATGGAGTAAACGGTGCAGGAAAGAGCAGCCTTTTCATGGATGCTATTGTGGATTGCCTGTTTGAAGAAACCCGTGAGGGAGATTGCAAGGCGTGGATTCGAGGTACAGAGGATGCAAGAAGCGGTTCCATAGAATTTATTTTCGACATCGGAGAGAAACGATTCCGGGTAGTCCGCACCAGAACAAAATCCGGAAAGCCAACACTGAACTTGTCGCAGTATCAGGAAGAAAGTGCTGACTGGATGAATCTGTCCAAGGAAAGAATCATTGACACACAGGCTGAAATCGAGAAGCTTCTTGGTATGGACAGCATGACATTCCGCAGCTGCGCATTGATTATGCAGGATCAGTATGGATTATTCTTGCAGGCAAAGAAAGATGAACGTATCGCAATTCTTGGAAATCTGCTCGGGCTTGGAATCTATGGAGTAATGGAACTGGATGCCAGAAAGAAGCTTGCGGATGCAAGAAAGGAGCTTGCTTCTAAAAAAGAAGCCGTTCGGATCAAGACTGACTTCATTAAGGCTCAGGGAAATCCAGAGGAAGAACTGGAGACAGTAGAAAAAGATATTCATAAAAAGCAGGAAGAACTTGAAAATCTGGATGAATCCAGAAGAAATTTGATCGAGCGCCAGGAAAAAATATCTGAGGTCGAGAAGGAAAGTGAAAAAACCAGAAGTGATTTGAAAAAATGCTCAGAAGAATACAGTGCAATGGCAAACGATCTGGACCATTCAAAGCAGACACTGACAGCGTGCAATAATCTTTTGGAACTGGCCGATACGATACGGGAAAAAGCAAAACAGCATTCTGAATTATCTTTACAGCTTTCTGAAGTAGAGAAGGACGTTATTAAATATAAAAATGCAAAAAGAACACTGGATAGCTATAACGAAGATAGTGACCGCTACCAGAGGATTATTACAAAGAGCAAGCTCAGAAATGAGCAGATAGATTCTCAGATTTCTCTGCTGAGTTCCAGCGTTCCGACTGATCTGGAATACAGACTTGAAGAATTGAATCGCAAAAAAGAGGAACTTGATAGCCAGCAGGAAAAGAGATACCGTGCATCTGTTGCAGATCACGAACTGCAGCAAATCAGATCATCATATTCGCAGCAGATATCAGATGCAAAAAATAAACGTGATTATCACCAGACAAGGCTCAGGGAAATAAAACAGCAGGAAGAATTTATGAAAAATTCCGGATGTCCGGATATTGAAAATGCAAGTTGCCGATTTCTTGCAAAAGCAGTTGATGATGTCAAAAACCTTCCTGTTGAACGGGGCTGCTTACAGAAGTTTGAAAAAGAAATCGAAACGCTGACATCTGAAATGAACAAGAAGGTAGCGGAGAAACAAAAGAAAATTTGGGAGATCGGATACAATCCAGATCAGCTGAAGTTGTTGCTCATACAGGTGAATGGACTTGCAAAATATGAACGCATAAAGAAAGATGCGGAGCAAAACAAACTCGAAATTGCCCGTTTAGAAGCCGAAAAGGAATCGAACGATAAAAATATAGGGCAGTGCGAGGAAAATCTGCTACAGGTCAAATCAAAGGCTTCTGAGATAACGGAAACAGTTAATGAATTGTCGGAATCAGTTGACAGACAGGAACAGATCAAACAGCAGATGGCTCACCTGCAGACTTATGTAGAACAGGAAAAAGAACTTCCTGTTTACGAAGAAAGAAAGCAGCATGTTCTTGAAAGGATTGAGAGCATGGAAAAAGAGATGGAAAAACTTACTGACAGAAAATTCGTTCTCTCTTCTCAGCTGACTGGTATGGATACCATGATAGAAAAAATGAAGGAAACATTTTCGACAGATATGGTAGAAGAAACAGACAGGCAGATTCGCAGTAACAAGGAAACTCTTGGAGAACTGCAGATCCAGAAGGGAGTACTCCTTGAACGTCTGGAAAATATCGATACCATGCGAGACGAAATCTCCATGCTGAATAATGGAATTGCTGTAGCTGCCGGCAGAGCGGACTGTTACGAAGCATTAAAGCAGGCTTTTTCACAGGACGGAGTTCCACATCAGATCATCAGGAACATCATTCCTCATATCACAGATACTACAAACAATATTCTCGGCCAGATGACAGGTGGAACGATGGGAGTGGAATTTGTGATGGAGCGCACCGTCAAAGGAAAGGACGGAGACAAGGCAACGCTGGATGTTCTGATCAACGAATATGGCAAGACAACTCTTCCATATGCTTCCAAGAGCGGAGGCGAGAAGGTAAAAGCTTCTCTTGCTGTTATCCTTGCGCTGTCCGAGATCAAGGCAACAGCGGCAGGAATACAGCTTGGAATGCTCTTTATTGATGAACCACCATTCCTTGATGATGAGGGCGCACAGGCTTATGTAGATGCCCTTGAGACGATCCGTGATCGGTATTCCGATGTGAAGATTATGGCAATCACTCATGACGATGCCATGAAAGCGAGATTTGGCCAGGCTGTGACAGTAATTAAAACAGATGATGGCTCAAAAGTAATCTACTAAGCGGAGGAACTTATGGCGAAAAGATATTATTGGTTAAAGCTTCCTGACGGATTTTTCCGTCAGAAGGCTATCAAAAAGCTTCGGAAGATTGCCGGAGGAGACACCTACACAATTATTTACCTGAAAATGCTTCTTGTGGCGATGAAACAGGATGGAAGACTTTACTTCGAAGGAGTAGAAGCAACATTCTATGACGAGCTTGCCCTGGACCTGGACGAAGAAGTTGAAAATGTAAGAGTGACGGTTATGTTTTTGATTCAGCAGGACCTCATGCAGCTGATTGACGAAACCGAATATTCACTGTCGGAATGCGCTAAAATGACAGGTTCTGAGAGCGCTAGTGCTGAGAGAATGCGACGATTAAGAGATAAAAAAGCGTCACAATGTGACATTGAAGTGACGGAACCGTTACGCATAGGTGACGTAGAGAAAGAGATAGAGATAGAGAAAGATAAAGAGAAAGATAATAAAAACATTAGCTTGGAGCTTAAAGACTCCAAGCAGAACACGTTCATCTCTCTTCCTCTGGTTAAAGGCTCAGGAAATTATGATGTGACATTTAATTATCTCAATTCACTGAGAGAACTGTTTCCGGCACTGGATGTTGAACAGGAGTTTAGATCAATGGCGGCATGGCTTGACAGTCACCCTCGTAATCGTAAGACACCGAGAGGAATCAAGAGATTTATCACTGGTTGGTTAGAGCGTTCACAGAATTCAATGCCGGCATCCAGAACACCGCAAGCACCTGCAGCTACAAAGAACATGTCAACGGATCAGTATATGGAGGCAACGTCCGGCTGGTGCGAAGGGATGGGTGATTGAAGTGACACCTCAAGAGTTTGATTTTATCAGAGCTTCAATCAAAAGTGCCTATCCAACATTTAATGTCATGCCAGACCAATACAGCATCAGGATGTGGTACCGCATGCTTGGAGATCTGGACTATAAGCTTTGCGAAACAGCATTGATGGAACTGTTTGCCACTCATACATACCCGCCGCAGATATCTGAGATACGGGAGAAATGTGCAGAATACACAGTTCCACACATCAAAGACCAGGGAGAAGCCTGGGGAGAAGTCCAGAAGGCCATCAGCCAGTATGGATATTACAGGCAGGAAGAGGCACTGGAAAGCCTGACACCAATAGTCAGAGAGGCGGTAAAACGGCTTGGCTTCCGGGAGATATGTCTTGATGAGAACCAGGATGCTGTCCGAGCGCACTTCTTCAAGATATATTCAAGCCTGATCGAGCGCAAGACGAATGATGCAAAGCTTCCTCCGAGTATTCTGGAAGCGAAAAATAAATATATTGCACAGCTTACCACACAAGAAAATGTGGCAATAGGACAACAACACCGGGAACAGATAGCAGAAGAACCAGAACGTGCGACACCAGAGTATATAGATATGTTGATGCGGGAACACGGATTCAAGAGGTGACAGCATGGAGCAGATAGAGAAAATACAAGGAACGGAGAAAGAGTTCATAAAAGTTTTTCAAGAGCTGTGTTACAGCCGGAGTTCATGGCAGGTGTGGGCCGATCTGATGGCGGCAATGGCTTGCACACTGGCGAATTCGGTGGATAAGACGGAACCGAGACACACTGCAAGAGAAAAAGAATATGCAGAGTGCATCAAACGCCTTGGCGGGGTAGAGAAGCCGGCCAAATGCTTTGCGATTGTGGTTGAGGCACTGGAACGCAATCCAGATCAGGACTTTCTTGGAAAACTGTACATGAGCCTTGAGCTAGGGAACCACTGGAAAGGGCAGTTTTTTACACCATACAATGTCTGTGAATGTATGGCAAGCATAACAATCAATGACAATGTACAGACATTGGAAAAACAGGAATGGATATCTGTCAATGATCCGGCATGTGGAGCAGGAGCAACTCTTGTAGCAGCGGCAAATATATTCCGCAGAAAAAAGATAAATTACCAGACACGGGTTTTGTTCACCGCCAATGACATAGACAGGGTAGTTGCTCAGATGTGTTATATACAGCTTTCGCTTCTTGGGTGTGCAGGCTGGGTGGCTGTTGCAAATACGATATCCAATCCGGTGTGCGGAGATCCACTGATGCCGGTTGAAAAGCCGGGACAGGAATTCTGGTACACACCGTTTTATTTCAGGGGAGAATGGAACTGTAGACGGCAGATTCAGATATTTAAAGAAATGTGCGGTTCATGGATAACTCCGATTGAAGAACGCAACCCTGGGAAGATTACTTTTTATTTTGATTTCGAGAAAGGAGATTACAAATGTCAGAACAGTTAAAACAGGAACTTGAAGCTGATACTGACCGTTTAGAGGCGGAAACGGTTGCAGACAGTGAAACAATAGGGGAACAGGAAGAGAAACCGACAGAGGGCAAATTAGAGGCCCAGGAAGACGATGAATCAAAGGAAGAGGATACAGTTCCAATGGGAAAAGCCTCTCTTGCTGATATTGTTTCCAGGATTCCAGCTCCGACAAAAGAAGAAGTTGAAGCGGTAGAAGCTGAAAATGCAAAGCCAGTAAAGCAGAAAGCTAGAGAAAAACTGGAAGCAGAAAAGAAGAAGGCAACACAGAAAAACTTTGCAGAGCCGATCATTACTTACCTGATGAAAAGATGCGAAGAGGATCAGGGGCTTGCTGAGGATGTGATGCAGGAGGGAAAGACCTGGAGCAAGTGCTTTAGTTATATCGTTGAACAGGCCAGGAAGCAGTCGAATGGCAGATCCGCTGCAGTTGAAGACCAGGTTGTATATGAATGGGCAGAGGATTATTACCACAAATATGAAAAACCGGAACCTGTTAAAAAGGAAAAAGGTAAAAAGCCTGTGATAACAAAAAAGCCGGTTACACCAACAAAAACTACCGAAAAAATCACAGATAATGAGAAAAAATCACAGGAAACAAAAGATAAACCTCAGATTTCTGAAAAGCCAGCGAAAAAAGATGCTGCTTCCAAGCAGCGGAAAACTGAAAAAACCAGTACCAAAAACAGCGAACTGTCTGGCCAGATGTCATTGTTTGATCTTCTGTAGGAGGCTGTCGCATGGAAAAGAGAAAATTAGCAAAGATTCCGAGGGAGGAAGCCTCTGATGAAATGGTCAGATTTGCGGAAAGAGCTGCAGGCACACATATCGTAACGACCAAAGATATAGAAAAAGATCTGTTGATGGTAACATTCTATCCAATCAGAAAATTGAAGAGAGGAAAAAAAGACGCTCAGTTAAGAACGTTTTTTTCCAAGAATGATTACATATCACAAGATCTGACCGTTGAAAAAGTGAAATGGCTGACTGCAGCTTATGACAGAATGTATGATATCAGCCTTTATGAACATCATTGGGATTACAAAGAAAGCACAGGCAGATGGACGCCGAATATGTTTTTCTGGACGGATGCAGACATTGATCGTATGCGCAGTTTTTTCAAGGAATGGAGCACAGAGAAAGATGCAAGAGACTGGACAGCTGTGACACGCTTTCAGGATATGGTCAAACAAAAACGTCTTGATGAAAGACATGCCAAAGAAACCAATCCAATTGATGCGCTTATGGAAACGGTCAAAGAAATCCCTGATGAATTTAAAAACTGGGTATCAGATAAGGCGATGTCATTCAGCAGATATCTGATTTACTCAACAAGATCAAAGAATGAGGCTCTGGTGCATTGCACTCATTGTAATGGGGTGACACTGGTAGACAGAACGAAAATTCGGTTAAGAAATAACGAGAAGGGTATATGCCCCCTTTGTGGAAGTCCGGTCACCATTAAAGCCAGAGGCAGGATGCCGGCACGCATATGTGACAGGAGGATTGTTTCATTTATTGAGCCAAGAGAAGAAGGGTTCCTGTGGCGGTATTTTACAGCATACAGAGAAGTAAAGCCGGATGGAAAGACAAATGATGGATTATTTGAGATTGTAAGGACATTTTACAAATTTGCACCGAACGGAACGCCATGCACCAGCAGTTATGAATACAGAGAGTATAAACAGACTGGTATTGTACGGTGGTGCACAGATGAAGGATACAGAGAAAGTTCATACTGCACCTTATATCCCGGAAACCTGCCGGAGGCATGGAAAGATACTCCGATGAAATACTCGGCACTGGAAATTTTGGCGGAGAATAGACCGAGTGAACAGATACATTATGCAAAGGCAATCAACAGATACAGGGAGTTTCCGCAGCTTGAATGGTTTATAAAAATGGGATTGTATAAACTGGCCGCGCATCTAATCAATGAGTATCACGATGGTGCCTTTGGATATGAAAGCCGGAATGGGGTCAGGGGACTTAGAAAAAATGGAAAAACAATATTTGGAATCCTTGGCCTTACAAAGGAGAACACACGAGTACTGCAGTCTATTGATGGAAATATCGACGAGCTTAGATTATTACAGGAAGCACAAAGTTCTGGATACAACCTGAAAGCGGAAGAATTGGAACGGTTCTATAAACTCTTTGGATGCAATACAACGTTGATACGGAAAGAAAACAGACATTCAACGATTCATAAGATCTGCAGATATATCGAGCGCGAAGGTTCCGATTATCGAGTAGGAGAGCGTGGAGGGTGTTGGAGATATTCTTATATGCAGTGCAAAGAAAGACCGGATATCAGGGAAGAACGCTTGCAGAATTGTGCCAAGGACTGGTTGGATTATCTGGCTTGGTGTAAAGAACTGAAATATGATCTCACCAATATGTTCTTCTATTTCCCGAAGAATTTCAAAAAAGTTCATGACAGGACAGCTGCGGAATATCAGGCAGTACAAGATAAAAAGGCCGCAGAAAAGAAACGTCGGGAAGAAGAACGGATAAAGCGAGAGGCTGAGGTCATGAAAAAACTTCTGGAGGAAATGCTCAAAGAGAATGCCGGCATAGATAACGCTTTCCTGATAAAAGGAAAAGGATTGATATTGAGAGTGCCAAGAGATGCACAGGAAATCAAGAATGAAGGAGCTGCCCTTCACCATTGTGTTGGAACTTACGTTGACCGAGTGGCCAAAGGGCAGACACACATCTTCTTTGTGCGCAGAGTGGAAGAACCCGATACACCATATTTCACAATGGAATATAACAATGGTCGCGTGATCCAGTGCAGGGGAAGTCACAACTGTGGGATGCCGGCATCAGTAAAAGCTTTCGTAGCTGCGTTTGAGAAGTTGATGAAAGAACGGGAAGAAAAGATGGAAAGGAAGTGCGGATAATGGCAAAACAGAGCATTAGAAGTATTCGAAAAGGAAGCGTTCAGTGGAACGAAGAAGACCGATTGCAGATGGTTTCCATGCTGGCAAAAGCAGGATATGCAGTCCAGATTGTCAGAAAAGAAGTTCCCGGAGGCGAATATAGAAAATCAGCTCAGTACGAATACGTGATCGAGTATGGAGAGAAGGTGGAGTGATGAAATTCATAGCACGAAAACCAGTTGTAAGAACGGAAGTTTACCGGAAATACGGATTCACATATGTAGAGCATAAGCCTTGTTATTGTCCCAGATGTAATCATGTGTTGAATGCGGGGCCAAACTTTCAACCGAAATACTGTAGTGAGTGTGGACAGAAGATTGACTTCTCCGAAGTGAAGTGGGAAGAAGAAAAAATCCTTGAACATGCAGGAAGGAGGCTGGCCAATGAATAAGAGCGGTATCGAATGGTGCGATCATACATGGAATCCAATTACCGGTTGTCGGCATGGCTGTTCTTACTGCTACGCTGACAAGATGTCACTCCGTTTTTGCGGAAACATGAAAAGAAATATGGTCCAGACAGACCAATATCGAATGGAGGGAGATCTGTTTGTCCTGGATGAACCGTTCATGAATGAGGATGGAAAGCCTGTCATATATCCATTTGGGTTTGAACCGACATTGCACATATACAGATATGACACACTGGACAAACTGAAACAGGGGCAAAATATATTTGTTGGAGCAATGGCAGACATATTTGGAGAGTGGATTCCTGACAGCTGGATAGAGGATGTCCTTTACGCTTGTGCAAAACATCCTCAGCACAATTACCTGTTTCTCACAAAGAATCCGAAAAGGTACACCCAGTACGGTGTGCCTTCTGGGAAAGGGAATATGTGGTACGGAACAACTGTGACGAATAGTGAGGACATGGAACGAATATACCAGCTTCCAAGCCTGTTAAACACTTTCGCCAGTATAGAGCCATTGCTCGAAGATATAGATGAAAACATTTCCGCACTGAAATATTTGAACTGGATAATCATCGGTGCCGAGACAGGACACAGGAAAGAGAAAGTGATTCCTGAATTCGAATGGATCAAGAGAATCGTTGCAGAAGCTGATTACAACGGGATACCGGTATTTATGAAAGACAGTCTGATTCCGATTGTTGGTGAGAAGAATATGCGCAGGGATTATCCGAAGGAGCTGCAGATTCGTAAAAGGAGCGAGAAAGTCAATAAAAAACTCAGCGGTAACTGCATGTTGTGTGGAAAGACAGAAGATAAAAACAAGATGGTTACCTTGACTGCAAGGGCAGTCAGGGGAGGCAGGGCGGCATCGTTTGGTCATATGTGTCATTCCTGTTTTGCGAAATGGCTGACTAGTCACAATATACCGGTGCCGGACCTGGAAAATAAAAAGGAGATTGAAGATGGCAAAGAGAAGCTGTAGAAGAACAACTGATGAAAACCTTATTCATAAAAAAGCTGTGGAAATGAGAAAGAAGACAGACGAACAGCTTGTGCATTATGTGGAAGATCGTGTGGAAAAAGCACGAAGTGAGGGCTTTAATTGTGGAAAAGCCAGTGTTCCAAAAACCGGAGAGGGAGCAAAGGAGTTTATCGCATTCCTTCAGCTGAATAAGATTCCGGGAATTGGAGCAGTAACAATAAACAAACTCATAAAGGTAGCGGAAGAAAATGGATACTTATAAGCGTTCGATAAGAGGTCTGCAGAGCAGATCTAACGGGGAACATTTTGAGGGAATGATAATTGCGGCATCCAGATTCTACGAAGAAAGAGGAATTGCAGCAGTTGATAAAACTCCGGAAGCATTTAAGGTACTGAAGGCAATGGACAGGAACAGAGGGCAGTTCATCTGCTGTTTCACTAAACAGGCTCAGCCTGATTTCAAAGGAATTCTCATGGATTCAACCATGATCTTGTTCGATGCAAAGCATACGGACAAAGATAAGATTAGCAGGGACGTAGTAACTGCTGAACAGCAGGCGTGCTTTGAAAGGTATATGAAGCTTGGGGCAATGTGCTTTTTGGTTGTGTCTCTGGAATTTAAAGAATTCTACCGGGTTCCGTGGGTGGTATTTCGGGATATGAAGAAAATTTACGGACACAAGTACATGAACCGGGAAGAACTGGAACCTTACAGGATCAAATATTCAAACGGAGTGGTGAAGTACCTCGATGGTATTGTTCTCCGGGAAAGGAATGAAGATGAAAGTACAGAAGTATGAGATCGCCAGAGTTATTGATAAATTAAAAAGTATTGTGCAGAAGAACGACCAGTTTCCAGCTCTGGGAGGGATTCTGGTAAAGGACGGGTATTTAATCGCCTCCAACTCCGAGATTACAATGAAGGTCAAATTAGAGGCCTCAAAAGGCAGTTATTTTATTATTCCAATGAAAGCCTTTGACTTGATCAAAAATCTACCGGATGGAGAAATCGACATCAGCGCAACCGACAAGAATGTAGTTATAATCAAGATAGGAGCAATTAAAAACAAATACCAGAGTTATCCTCCGGAAGAATTCAATTTTGATATTACAGAGGATCCGGAAGCCGATGGAGTGGAATTGAATGGTAAAAAGATCATGGAGGCTATAAGTCATGTTATTTATGCAGCAGCTGATGGCGGTGCGAATACACAGATGACCGGAATTTATTTTGAGGGTACAGACAGCGGAGTTTCCCTTGCCGCACTGGACGGGCACATGGTCGCAGTAGATTCTGTTAAAGCAGAAGGCGCAAAGGATATGAAGCTGATCGTGCCGAAGGCAACTGCCAAGAAGTTAATCTCCATGGGCGTGATTGATGATGTGACTCTTACATATACCAAAAACAGTGCGGTATTCAAGTCTGATGAATATACCATTTACACAAGACTGATTGAAGGAAAATACTTTGCTTATCAGAAAATGTTTACCGAAGGCGAGATTAATACATGTGCATCAAGAACTGCATTGATCGGCGCAATGACCAGGGCAAAGATGTGTACGGAAGAGAAGCAGCCGGCGGTATTCCAGATAGAAGACGATGTGCTGAATATCAGTATCCGGGATAAGCTAGCAGACTATCAGGAACAGGTACCGCTCCAGGAAACCGTATGCAAATCCATACGGTTGGGATTCGATTCAAGACTGGTCCTGGAAACATTGAAAGCCTTCACCTGTGACAATATTGCACTGGGCTTCACCAGCCCACGAACACCGATGATTGTGGAAGCAGAGGACAGCGACATGAAAGCTATGGTGCTTCCGGTAGCGATAAGGGAGGTTTAAATATGATCGAGATTATATCAGTAAAAGATATCAAAGACGCAACACCGGAGGAACTTGCAAATCTTCGCCGGAAGGGACTTCTTCCGGCAGAAGGAACCAGGAGAACATCTGGAAGACCTCTCAGCCCGTATGAGCGAACCAGAGCACAGGTGGCTGCTACTGGAAACAGATGGGCAATGGAAAACTTTATTGCCACGCACAGCTGAAAGGGGATGAAATAAATGAATTTGTATAGATATTATCAGCATGATGGATTCCGATGCGAAACTATAGTCGGAATTGTTAAAGCAAAAGACATGCAAGAGGCTGAAAAAATCGTAAAAAACCATTACGAAAAAGCATATCGAGGAGAATTCCAGCGCGATGGTTGGAAGCTGGAAGAAGTTGAGTTTTCCGATGATGGATGCAGCGAAATTTATTACGGGTGATTAATATGGCGAAGGCGTTATATAACTTATGCAAAAGGAATGGGACAGTGATGGAGTACTCCATCACTGGATCCGAAGTAGCTGAATTGATTAGCTGCAAAAAGCAGGATGTTTATAATTCTGCGAGCTACGGTCAGATGATCCGGAAAGAATTTTACGTTGAAGTTGTAGACCGGCCACTGAGCCGAACGAAAGATCTTACATTACTTTTGGAATATGACCGGGTTTGTAGAGAAATTCTTGAGAGGTGTGGATGATGAAAGTATATAAAGCGGTGCATGAGAGAGAAAACAAGTGCAAGGAATTGCACAAAGAGATGAATATGAATGTAGGCCCGACCAGACTGGTCCAGCCGGATTTTTACCTGTTGGTCGATGTGGATGACCTGCAGAAACAGGTGAATACCTTGGAAAATGAAGTTCATCGCATGAAAAGAGTAGAAGCAAGGAGGAAATGGCGTTATGGAAGAAAAAATTATTAAGATATTAGAATTGGTTCAGACGAAAGACGATGGTACTGTTGAATTCTCAGAGGAATCAAAGAAGTTAATTCATGAAGTAGCTGAGAAATGCCGAATACTCCCTATTTACCAGCAAAACAAAGAAAAAGTAAATACGTACAAAGATGGAATGACAGCAAAGCAGGTATATATTGATATGTGTTTCAAAATTGTTAATGCTCCGACACAGATTCATATGATGATGACACCTAAACTGATTCTTCCGGTAATTGATGATCTGTTGCAGGCGGAACTGAGCGAATCGGAGGAAGAAGTATGAGCCGGTTAAAAGACAGATTATTAAATTATCATATACAAGTGAAGAAATTCGCAGATGATGACCAGATGATTCTTGCGAACGATGTTTTAAGTATGATTGAACAATTGCAAGATGATTTGAAGTGGTATGAAAAGCCTAAACTCACGAAAACCGAAAAGAGTTTTATTGAGGCACTGGATCCTTCGTGGAGTTACATGCTGAGAAATGGAAAAGGGGAACTATATCTTGCCAGAAAAGTTGAGTCCATGTACGGAAGTACATTCAAATATTTGTATTTAGAGGGCATAACAATTGCAAAGTTTGATTTCATTGAAGCAGAAGACGAAAGCTGGTTGGTTGACGATTTGAGAAAACTGGAGGTAAAAGATGAGGCTAATTGATGCAGATGCTCTGGTAAACCATCTTGAAGAAGTAATAAAAAAGCAAAATGGGAAAAGTGTTGATTTGGTACCAATAGGCGAATTGCTGACATTTATTGCGAGAGAGCCGACGATAAATGATTGGATTCCGGTCAGAGAAAGATTACCGGAGGAAAGAGATTCTATGTTTGCGAAGTTCAAAGGAACGAGCAAATGGAAAAAGGGAATGTTTGAGAAGGTTTCCCGAAATGTGATTGTTACCGTCAAATATGATAATGGAGAATGCCGCACTAATGTTGCTCACACAGTAGATGGAAGGTGGAAACTGGAAATTCGGATTCTGAATGCAGAAGTCATAGCGTGGAAAGAAATGCCAGAACCGTACAAGGAGGACAAAAATGTATAAAGCATGTGGTCTTGTATGTAAGGTTGAAGATTTTAAGCCCGCAAGTAATAATTTTAGATCTGAATTTATCGGAAAAGATCAAAGCGGTCGCAAGCAATACCGGGGAATAAGCTTCAAGAAAACGCAATTTGGGAGTATCGAAGATATTAACTACTATCCATTGATGAAAGAGTTTATTGAAATTGCCGGAAAATCGGAATTGTTGAAGACAGTTAAAGATTACTGCAGAGAACACTGTGCGTGGCTAAAGACAGAGAATGATATAGAAAATCATGCCATTGATTGTCTACTGTCAAAAGCATACGAATACTGGAAGGATTTTCCGAAACAGATGCCAGAACCGGACAAATGGATTTTCTATTTTAAAAGCATAAAAATGCTTGAAAGAAATTTATGAGCCGGGATGATTACGCTTTTCCTTGTGCCGGCTGTCTTTGCGACCATTGTGCGAACAATTTGTATAGTTCAGACCAAATGGCGGGAGAAGCAAAGATATTTTGCTATGTTTGCGAGGAATGTCGATACTATGATGGGGACTTAAAAAATAAAGATATGAGATGCAAGCAGTGCGAAAATTATATCGTAACAAATGAACATGCTGAACGTTTGAGAAAAAAGATAAAGGTGGTAAAGAAATGAGGAAGATTAAGGAGAAACGCATGCAGAGTTATGTCCTTAGAGCTAGAAAAATGGTCCAAGAAGGAAAAAACAAAGAAGGGGCAGAAATGCTTAGTGAAGGCTTGAACTATTACAGTAAAAATATCATTAAAGCTCTTACGCCATATGCAACAGCAGACGCCGGAATTATTTCTATGGTCCTGCGCAACTTGGCAGATGGTATCGAAAAGAACAATCCAGGGGCAAAAGAACTTCGCATGTGGGCAGAAAACAACACCACAAAACCTGAATTGCAAGAAACAATTAAGGTAAAAAAACCCAATATGAGGTAGAAAATGACAAGAACTGAAACAACCAAATTCCTCGGAAAATTACTTACAGATACTCGCCTCGGAGGGGCTGGCTCGCACTGGGCCAGCGAGGTTAGTATTGATCCATGGACACCGAAGGCAAGGCGGGTGGACTACATGGAATTTTCTCCGGCGAATCAATGCTCTGTGTCAGGAATAGAAAAAGGCATATTCACCTGCTATGAAATCAAGAGCTGCAAAGAGGATGTTTATAGCGGTAATGGTTTGAATTTCTTCGGGGAAAAGAATTACATTGTAACTACGATGGCATGTTACAAAGACATTCTGCCAGATTTCCGGAGCGGCAAATTTGCTAATTACATGAGTGAAAAGCACCCGGATTCATCAACTTATTATGGCATTATGGTTGCTATTCCGTTTTGGGGAGAAGCAACGGAAGAATTCAATGATCCTACACCATTAAGCGAGGATAGAAACTGGAAGTTGGAAATTGTATTGCCTTGCAGACAGGGGATAAGAACGAAGTCTATGACAGAATTACTATTCTGCATGCTGCGGAGCGGGCGTTGAGAGGAGGAATTAAGATGGCAGTATTCCATAAAACATTGCAGTATCATGAAGATACAACGGAGAAAAGAGATATTTCTCAGGAAGATATAGAATTTCTGAAGAAATTGCAGCTTGAAATGAATACTCAGGATACAACAGGAACAGCGGATCCTCGCTTCTGGGTTATTAAAGGTAGCGAGAGAGTGATCAATAATGAGGATCCGGACGAGCTGTGCTTACAAGTAGATGGAAGCACAGTTACAAGCACGACGGAAGAAACGGTGAAGTATCTCAATGATAACATCTTGCCAGACTGCAATATCGATAGAGGCTGCAAAATTGAAACAGGGTATACAGGGGATTTTAAACTGACGTACACGGAAGATGGAGAAGAAGAGTATGAGGATTTGTCAACGCAGGAAGTGAATGAATTTCTTGCCAACAATGGACATGATGATACCATGATAATTGGTATTTCAATCAGACCATTTATGTACCCAAACACGATGTTTCTTACAGAGAAAGAAGCCAGGGAACATCTTAAGAGAAATTATTATCATTACTCAGAAGACGCACATACATATTGCATGGTTGCGTGGAGATCCCCGGAAGTAGAAAAATTATGGAAGATATTACGGGAAACAAAATGGGATTGCAAAGACAAAGAGCTTGAAAGCCATGAAGAAAAGTACATTCTGCATTACTGTATTTCTCTCATGCAGGAGCTGGTCGGATGTTTCGAAGAATGGTACAGATGGGTACATGGAGAAAATGCAATAGAAGAGCTGAGCGAAGAAGAAAGGTTCTGCTATAACATGTCGTATTTCCATATTGTCCAGGAACTGTTTTTGTTTCGCACATCACATTCTGGAGGAACATCAACAAGGGCAAAATGCAGACAGTTTGGTGTTGATAGCAGTGAAAATGTCGAATTCAAATTCAGTGAGGAAGAAGATGGATAAATCAATAATAATGTTTGACACACCGGATTCTTGTGGAGAATGTTTCTGCCAGAAAGGGTATACAGTTTATGGTTATGCGTGTGGTCTCACAAATAGGATGAATAAAGATGCTCGCTGTAGGCCGGGTTGGTGCCCGTTGATACCACTTCCGGAACGCCATATAGCTTCGAAAACTGCAACGGGGTATGAAATTGGATACGAAGATGGATGGAATGAGTGTCTTGAAAAAATAGTGGGAGGCGAGTAATTTGAAAAGCTTAGAAAAAATATTGGAAAATCGTTGCATTTGGAATCACAAAACAGTGTTTCCGGCGCATGAAGCAGAGATTGGACTTCCGGACTGTGGAATCTGTAGAGTGATATGGGAACGAGTGAATGGCTATGAACACGTAGCGGCCTCTCCACAAGATCCTGGTTCGCAAAATAAATACCTTCTTCCAACAGTGACTGATATGCGTGCATTAAAGGATATTTTCTTTGGAGATGAAGAAGTAGAGCACAAGTTTAGCATAAAGAAGTATCAATATGCAAATTTAAATGGAGCTGAAGGCTGGCTACATTTATGGAAACCGATAGGACATGAAATTGATGAATCAGTAAAGAGAGAAGGTGAATAAATGAGAAGTGTATTATTTTATATTGCGGGAGCTGCTACAGTAGGAGCGTTTTTTACATTATGGTGTGTGATAGCAGTACAAAGAGTGAGAAAAGAGAGTGAAGCATCCAAGTACGGAGAACTTTGTGCGAGGATCCAGAAACAGATCGATGCAACAAGAATGAGGATTTCTTCTGTGAAAATGCAGCTTCATATAGCAGATCATGCTCTGGATCAGGCATTGCTTCAGTGGAAGTATGAGTATTTGATGAAACAGGAACAATGGCTTGTCGAACTGATGTGCGGAAAAATAGAAGAAAAGCAGGAGGAAAAGCAATGAAATGTAGTATTAGCACATATTATAAAATTTTAGACGCAGAGCTGTATGACTTTGATGATGGCTATATGCAGCTGAATGTCGATATTGATACAAAAAACATCGATCTTGAAGAATATGTAAGCATGCAGAAAAAGAGCATTGCGGGTATGTGCAATGTGCCGGAAGAAAAGGTAATTCCAATATCTCGATTAGAGTATGAAACATATACAGACGAGTAAAGAAAGGAAGCCCATATGTACAGTAAATGCCAGAAGTGTGGAAAGAAACTGACGGATCCGGAAAGCATCAAAAGGGGATATGGTCCGGAATGCTGGAATAGCCTAACTGCACATTATTACCGGAACCCTGTTGACTGGGAAAACTACAGAGTACCTGGGCAGATGAACATCGAGGATTTTTTGGATATGGGAGGTGGGGACAATGGCGATAAGAAAGATATGCCCTGAATGCGGGCAGCAGTACGGCACCAGACCAGCAGTGTCGAGAAAGGATAGGAAAACAGAAATATGTCCTGACTGTGGAACAAAGCAGGCACTTGACACCGTGAGGGACTTACTGGGACCGGGAATGACCGATCAACAATGGGAAGGATATAAAAGTGGATTTTTAAAAAGGTCGAGGGAGGGACAGCATGGACAGAACACTTTATAATGCCAGCGGGTGTAAGGATAAGACCGCTCATGATGCGATTTGTTCTGCATCAAAACCGCAGACACAGGTTTTCAGATCTGACTGGACGCGGAGAGACAACGAGGCAGATATGTTCGTAAAGATGGTGAAACGTCTGGCAAAAGGATTTAATTTTAAACTTTGCGACAGAATTCGATTTGAGGATCCGGAAACAGGAAAGAAATATTTGTGAGGTATGGCATGGACACAGAGAAAAAAGTACAATTCGTAGCACTGACAAAAGAGGAAATTGATGCAATGATTCAGCAGGCTGCCCTTGCCGGAGCGCAGGTTGCGTCTGATGCAATGATGGTAGGACAGAGAAAAAGCGAGAAGGAGAAGATTGATCGTCGTTTGCATAATACTGATTTACTCCTTAGAAATTACAGAACTTTAAAGGCGAGCTACGAAAATGCCGTCTACAAGTCCAAGGAAGGGGAGGTTACAGAGGTGCTGGAAGACATCATGACCATGAAAGATGATAAGGTCATAGTGGAGAGCATCAAAACTTCGGCCAAAAGAACCGCTATCATGGTGCAGCATATTGACAAAATGCTTGATGTATACCGTATCTATTGTAGCAAATTATCGGAAAAAGATAAGAGACGCTATAAGATTATTAAAGCCCTTTACATATCAAAGACGCCAATGACAATTGCAGAAATTTCAAAAAAATTTTCGGTCAGCAAGGTCACTGTATATGAAGATATCAAAATTGCGAAAGAGCGCTTATCTTCGCTGTTTTTCGGAATTGACGGTCTGAAGTTTTTTTAATAAAATCAGAATAACGGAATCTGTTAACTTAACATTGACTTAATAACGAAAATGGTGTATGATATGCGGGTAAAATTTTAATCAAAAGCCATGAGCCACTGGGGAAAAAACCAGTGGCTTTTTTAATGCAATCTTGGGAGGGAGGAAAGGATAGAAAGATGGGAATGCTCCTTTAAAATATTTTAGAGGAGATTACGCATGAATGGAGTAACAATATTATTTGTATATGCAGTTATTATGATCCTGGCAACAGTGATTCTGACAAAGAAAGAAAAAAATGTGGAACGCTTCTGTGTTGGAAGCCGTTCTGAAAACTGGCTGATGTCGGCTCTCAGCATTGCGGCAACGTGGATCTGGGCTCCGGCGTTATTTGTATCAACTGAGAAAGCATATTCTACCGGCTGGGTTGGCCTGTTCTGGTTTCTGGTTCCGAATGCCCTTTGTCTGGTGATATTCATTCCCTTTGCAAAGAAAATCCGGAAGGAAATGCCGGAAGGAATGACACTGTCTGGTTACATGAAAGAAAAATACAAATCCGATGGAGTGAAAAGAGTTTACCTCTTTCAGCTGATCGGACTGTCTGTTCTGTCAACAGGAGTTCAGCTTCTTGCGGGAAGCCAGATTCTTAGTGCAGTAACAGGAATTTCGTTTAAAACCATGACTATTCTGCTCGCTTGTATAGCAATTTCCTATTCTCTGTTCTCTGGAATTAAAGCATCTATGCTTACAGATGCTATTCAAATGGTATTCATGCTTGTTGCATGTAGCCTATTTGTAATATTCGGAGTAAGAAATACAGGAACACAGGGCATTATACAGGGCCTGAGTGGTATATCAGGAGACTGTACAACGCTCTTTTCTGGAAAAGGAGTAGAGATTTTCTTAGCCTTTGGGCTTCCGACAACGATAGGACTTTTATCCGGGCCGTTTGGAGATCAGAGCTTCTGGCAGAGGGCATTTGCAGTAAAAAAAGAGAAGCTGGGAAGAGCGTTTCTTCTTGGAGCAGTTCTTTTTGCGGTGGTTCCACTGTCAATGGGAATTCTTGGATTTATGGGAGCCGGTGCAGGATATCAGGCACAGAACCTTGGAATCATCAATTTTGAATTGATCCGCCACTTTTTCCCGCCCTGGGCAGTATTGCCGTTCCTTTTCATGATTGTTTCCGGTTTGCTGTCTACAGTGGATAGCAACCTGTGCGCAGTATCTTCGCTTACGACAGATATTGCAGGAGGAAAAGACATCAGGAAGACCAGAGCTGCAATGGCGGTGCTTCTGATCACTGGCATTCTGATTGCAAATATCCCGGGAATTACAGTGACACATCTGTTTTTGTTCTATGGCACACTGAGGGCGTCAACATTACTTCCAACAGTCATGACACTGAAAGGGGTAAGACTGAATGCAAAAGGGATTATCACAGGTGTGGTTGCTGCACTGGCTGTAGGGCTTCCTGTATTCGCCTGCGGCAGCGTTTTGAATAGTGGACCATATAAAACACTGGGAAGCTTGCTGACAGTCCTGTTGAGCGGACTTATCGCCTTGGCTGCTTCCGGAAAGGAGAGACACTATGCTCGGTAGAAAACAATCCGTTCGAAATAATGAAGACTGGAAGAATGCGCTTGATCACATTGAAGAGACGGTGTCAAAGAAAGAACTGGATTCCCTTGTGAAAAAGACAGTGAAAGACATCAAAGAGAAATGCAAGGGGAAAAAGGCAGCCTATGCATGGAGTGCGGGAAAAGACTCACTGGTACTTGGAGAGATATGCGAGAAAGCCGGTATTGATCAGAGCGTCCTTGTAAGGTGTAATCTGGAATATCCGGCATTTATTGCATGGATAGAGCAGAATAAACCTTCTGGCCTTGAGATTATCAATACCGGACAGGATATGGAATGGCTGAAAAAGCATCCGGATATGTTATTTCCGGATAAAAGCAATAAGGCAGCGCAGTGGTTCCATATCGTACAGCACAGGGGACAGGCACGATATTATAAAGAACATCAGCTGGAAATACTCCTGCTCGGACGCAGAAAGGCAGACGGCAATTATGTTGGAAAAGATAATATCTACACTAATTCAGCCGGAATCACCAGATACAGCCCTCTTGCAGAGTGGAGGCACGAAGATATCCTTGCATACATTCACTATTATGATGTGAAGCTCCCACCCATATATGACTGGGAGAAAGGATATTTATGCGGCACACATCCATGGCCCGCCAGACAGTACATGGAGACAGAACAGCAGGGTTGGAAAGAAGTTTACGACATTGATAAGACCATAGTTGAAAATGCGGCACAGCATTTCGATGGAGCCAGAGAATTTTTAAAAGCTATCAAATAGCCGGTTGCAGCCGGAAGCCATTGCCCTTCAGAAATGGAGGACAAAATGAAGGTTATTAAAAAGAGACTGGATGATCTTAAACATCCAGAGAAAAATGTCAGAATTCATTCTGAACAGCAGATCAGGGAACTGAAACGCTCCCTTGAGAAGTTTGGACAGACCAGAGCCCTTGTTGTGGATGAAAATAATGTGATTCTGATCGGGAATGGCTTATATGAGGCTATGGTGAGCCTTGGTTATCAGGAGGCATCCGTATATGTAAAAACGGAACTTTCTGAAAATGATAAAAAGAAGCTTATGATAGCCGACAATAAGACTTATGCTCTTGGAATTGATAATCTGGATACACTGAATGAGTTTCTTGAGGAATTGCAGGGCGATCTGGACATTCCGGGATACGATGAAGAAATATTACAGCAGATGGTCGCGGATGCAGACGAAGTAACTGAGAAAATCTCTGAATATGGAACATTGGACGAATCAGAGATCCAGAAGATAAAGGAAGCCAATGAGAAACGGGAGCAGAAAGCGGCAGCAGCGGAAATATCTGACAATAATTCAGAGAACAGTTCGGAAAATCCGAACACTTCAGACAACCAATCGTCGGAAAGGCAGAATACCACTGAAACAGAACCGGAAATAACAGAAACCCGGAAGTTTGTTATCTGCCCGAACTGCGGTGAAAAGATATGGCTGTAAAACGTTGTGAAGCCAATATCGATGTTGTGAAAGCTGCAGAGATCCGGATAAAAAACGTGTTCGGAAACGGGCTACCAGTGTTCTTTTCTTTCAGTGGGGGAAAGGACAGCTTATGCGTGGCGCAGCTGATGGTCAATCTGGCCAATCGAGGTGAGATTGACATGAAACAACTTACAGTGCAGTTTATAGATGAAGAAGCAATCTTTCCTTGCATGGAGGATATGACAAAGAAGTGGCGGCGCATCTTTATGATGATGGGAGCAAAGTTTGAATGGTATTGCGTAGAAGTAAAACATTTTAACTGCTTCAATGAACTGTCAAATGATGAAACATTTATCTGCTGGGATTCCGCAAAACAAGACGTATGGGTAAGACAGCCGCCTTCCTTTGCGATAAGGAACCATAAACTGTTACGTCCAAGGATTGATGCTTATCAGGATTTTCTGCCAAGGACAACCGTATCAGGAATTACAATGGTCGGTATCCGTACAGCGGAATCTGTACAGAGGCTTCAGAATATTGCGTCTATGACAAAAGCAGGAAACAAAATGACTGCAAAGAAGCAGGTATTTCCCATTTATGATTGGACGGACAATGATGTTTGGCTCTTCCTTCTGAGAAATCATGTAGATATCCCGGAGATATATTTGTTCCTCTGGCAGTCAGGATCCAGTAAAAGGCAGATGCGAGTATCCCAGTTCTTTTCTGTTGATACAGCAAGAAGCCTTGTGAAGATGAATGAGTATTATCCAGATCTTATGGAACGGATCATCAGAAGAGAACCGAACGCTTATCTGGCTGCCCTGTATTGGGACAGCGAAATGTTCGGCAGAAGTTCCAGAAAAAGGAAAGAGGCGGAAGAGGGACAGGAGCAGAGAGATTATCGGCAGGAGCTGATACATCTTTTTAATCACATGGACGTTTTTTTCGACACTCCGCATAAAAGGCATGTGGCAGAACGATACCGTAATTTCTTTATGGCGGTATCAGCAATAGCTACATCGGCCGATTGCAAGCACATATACGAAGGACTGATATCCGGAGATCCCAAAATGAGGGCATTCCGGGCACTGTACCAGAGAGTATATGGACGTTATATCAACGATGCGAAGAAAGGAGAACACCATGGACAATAAGCTGTCAGCACCATCTAGGACCATGCATTGGGTAGATAGGAATAAGATCAAACCAAATGATTACAACCCGAACAAAGTTTCGAGACAAAATCTGGAACTGCTCACACAGTCTATCTTTACAAACGGATGGACACTGCCAATTGTGGTAAGACCAGACGGTACTATTATTGATGGATTCCACAGATGGACGGTTGCAGGACCTGACTGGAAGTACGTTCCTCCTTCGGAAGAAGATGATCGCAGGACATTATACGAACGTCTTGAGGGAAAAGTGCTTGTAGTGATTGTTGATCATAAAGATAAAGCGAAAAATATTTACGGTACCGTTACCCATAATAGGGCAAGAGGTACCCATTTGCTCGAACCTATGAAGAAAATCGTTAAAGAACTCATGGACGAAGGCAAAACAGTTGAAGAAATCGGAAAACAGCTTGGAATGAGACCGGAGGAGATCTTCCGATTGTCAGATTTTTCAAAAGAAGACTTCTTGAAGATGATGACAAAAGGGGTGACGGGCTATTCAAAAGCTGAATTTATTACAAAAATTTAATATTGTTCTACGACATATAGAACAGAAAGCAGGGAGAGGGAGTGCAACCTCTCCCTTTTGCATATGCCGAAATAAGATGATGGAGGGGAGGGGTGTCCATTGGCAAGGGCAAGAAGTCCCAACAGCATTGAAGCTGAGGAAATGTATAAGAACGGGATGAAACTTGTTGACATTGCCAAGAAGTTGGACGTCCCGGCCAGCACAGTTCGGCGGTGGAAATCAACACAGAATTGGGACGGAAAGACAAAAGGAAAGAAAAACGAACGTTCGCAAAAGAAAAAAGCGAACGCTCGCCATAAAGGTGGACAGCCTGGGAACAGAAATGCAGTTGGAAATAAGGGCGGCCCACTGAAACCGGGAGATAAGATTGCAGAGAAACACGGAGCATATTCCTCTGTATATTGGGATGTCCTTGATGAGTCTGAAAAAGATATGATCGAAGATATCCCGATGGATGAAGAAATGCTTCTGATCGAACAGATTCAGCTCTTTGCTGTGAGGGAAAGAAGGATCATGATTGCAATCAATAAATACCGGAACATGAAAGGTGAAGTATCCCTGTATGGATTCAACCGAAGCGACAGCAAAAGGACATTCAAAACAGAAGAGGACAAGCAGCTCTATGAAGAACGTCTGCCGGGAGATATGTATAACATGCAAACCACGATGGAAAACAAGGACAATATGATCGCCAGACTTGAAAAAGAGCTGTCAACTGTACAGTCAAAGAAGACCAAGGCTATTGAAGCACTTGCGAAGCTGAGACTTGAAAAGCAGAAGATAGCCGGAGAAAGCAAGGGCAATGAGGTTGTTCGTGCATGGGCCGAAGCTGTGGTAAAAGCAAGGGAAGGAGAGAACAAAGATGGATGATATTCAGTTCTCTGAATTCCTTGATGAAAGCATACCGCTGTGGCGAAATGATCCGGTTATGTTCTTCCGGGAGGTGCTCAACTTTGAACCTGATGAATGGCAGGCAGAAGCTGCAAGAGATTTGGCGGCAAACCCGAAGGTCAGTATTAAATCTGGACAGGGTGTAGGAAAGACTGGTCTTGAGGCAGCAGTATTTCTTTGGTTCATAACCTGTTTCCCATATCCAAGAATCGTTGCGACAGCACCAACCAAACAGCAGTTGCACGATGTCCTCTGGTCTGAGATTTCTAAGTGGATGAGCAAGTCTGAGTTGCTCTCTATGCTTCTGAAATGGACAAAGACCTATGTTTATATGGTTGGCAATGAAAAGCGTTGGTTTGGTGTTGCTAGGACTGCTACAAAGCCAGAGAATATGCAAGGCTTCCATGAAGATAATATGCTTTTTATCGTTGATGAAGCTTCCGGTGTTGCGGATCCGATCATGGAGGCTATCCTTGGTACCTTATCCGGATCAAATAATAAACTTCTTCTGTGTGGAAACCCAACACGAACATCTGGAACATTCTATGATTCGCATACCAGAGACAGGGCACTGTATAAATGCCACACTGTATCATCTGCAGACAGCAGTAGAACAAACAAAGAAAATATTGATTCGCTCATAAGGAAGTATGGATGGGATTCAAACGTAGTCCGTGTCCGTGTCCGTGGAGAATTTCCGAATCAGGAAGATGATGTATTTATTCCGTTAAGCCTGATCGAGCAGTGCAGCAGTAAATTGCTAGAACTTGATGATTCAGCTGGGATGCAGTTTGTATCACTGGGGGTAGATGTGGCCCGTTTCGGAGATGATGAAACGATCATATATCGTAATTATCATGGTCATTGCAAAATAGTCCGAAACAGGCGAGGACAGAACCTGATGGCCACTGTAGGTGACATCGTAAAGGAATTCAAAAAGATATACAGGGAGTATTCAAAGTATGAAGGCAAGGTGTATGTACAGATTGATGACACCGGTCTTGGTGGAGGCGTTACTGACCGTCTGAAGGAAGTTCGGAAAGAACAGAAGCTGTATAAGATGCAGATTATTCCGATAAATGCAGCAGAAAAGATTGAGACCGATACGACAGCAGGTAAAGATGCAGCTGAAAAGTACAATAACCTGACCACCGCCATGTGGGCCAGCATGCGAGATCTTCTGGATAACAAGCAAATTGTAATTGAAGACGATGAGCAGACGGTCGGCCAGCTTTCCTCCAGAAAATATACAATGACGAGTAACGGAAAGCTTGAAATCGAATCAAAAAAAGAAATGAAGAAAAGGGGGCTGGATTCCCCCGACCGAGCAGATGCTCTTGCTTTGGCATTGTATCTCGGAAAGATCAAGAAACACACAGGCACAGCACCTGGAGTCAAAGAATTACAGGAGCTGACCAAAGACAATTACTGGGGCTGATATAGCCGGAAAGAGGGGTGATGAAGATGAAAGAGTATGGACGGATTGGACAGAAACGCTGGGAAGGACAGTTTTATGAGGAATTTCTTCCGGAACTGTCTGGAATGCGTGGGATAAAGGTATTTCAAGAAATGAAAGAGAATGACGATACCGTTGGAGCCATTCTTTTTGCAATTAAGATGTTGATCCGGCAGGTTGAGTGGCATGTAGAGCCGGGAGGTGACAGTGCCAAAGACAAGGAAGCTGCAGAGTTTGTTGAAAGCTGTATGGACGACATGCAGGCCACATGGACAGATACCATTTCGGAAATCCTGTCATTCCTGCCTTACGGTTGGAGCTTCCATGAGATTGTATATAAGCGCCGAATGGGTAAAACAAAGAACCGAAGATCATCAAGCAAATACTCTGATGGACTGATAGGTTGGCAGAAACTTCCTCCGAGAGCACAGGATACCTTGTACCGCTGGGAATATGATGATAGTGACAATCTGATTGGAATGACACAGCAACCGCCTCCGGATTATGGACTGTTTACTATACCGATGAGTAAAGCAATGCTATTCCGAACGGAGAGCGTAAAAGACAATCCAGAAGGTCGGAGTATTTTAAGAAACGCATATCGCTCCTGGTATTTTAAACGGAGAATCCAGGAAATTGAAGCTATCGGAATTGAGCGAGATCTTGCAGGTCTGCCAGTTATTCATGCTCCTGAAAATTTAGAAATATGGGATAGTCAAGATCCTGACATGGTTAAAATTAATGGAGCACTTATTACCATGGTAAAGAACCTTCGTAGAAATGAATCCGAAGGGCTTGTTCTTCCGCATGGATACGAAGCGGAACTTCTGAGCACCGGAGGCACAAGACAATTTGACACCAATGCAATCATAAACAGATACGATACGAAGATCGCCCAGACAGTCCTTGCAGATTTTATTATGCTTGGACATGAAAAGACTGGAAGCTTCGCACTAAGCTCGGACAAGACAGAATTGTTTTCTGTTGCGCTCGGAGCTTTTTTAGATATTATTTGCGAGACGTTCAATAACCAGGGCATTCCTTCATTGATAGACATCAATGGTTCCCATTTCGATGGGATTGAGGACTATCCTACACTCGCCCATGGAGATGTGGACAAACGGGATATCACGAAACTGTCAACATTCCTGAAGGATATGGTCGGCACGGGAATCTTGATACCTGATGAAGAACTGGAAGATTATGTCAGGGAGGCAGCAAACCTGCCGGAAAGAACGGAAGTTCCAGATTCCAGAGAGAAAGATGAACGGCGAGAAGCACAGCGCAGAGCACCAGAGAAGACAGCAAACGAACCTGATGGACCAGAGGTGGATCCAGAAGAGAATCAAGATGCTGAGGAAGCCAAGAAAAGGTTAGGCAGGTGATTTGATGATGCGAAAAATACGGCCACGATCAAGGGCTGTTAAAAAAAGCGAAGAATCACAGAGAGTACTGGATGCACTTGACGCCTATCTCGAGGGAAATATTGATGAACCAGTAAGATGGCTTGTTCGATTCTGGCAGGATCAGGCAGCAGTCATGCTGTACAGAGAACTGCGAGAACTCGTAATAGGAGAAACAGATCCGGAAAGCCTTTTTGATATATGGTTCCAGGATTATTCGAAGATGCTGTCAGAAAAAATGACACCTGTATGGGAACAGGCGTTTCTTGAAGGGTGGAAAAACAATTCTCTCTTTTGTGGAGCAGAAGATGTAATAAGCTCTGAGAGCTGGGTTCGAAGCTGGATTGTTGATCATACGGGAGATTTGATAACAAATTGTTGTAATGAGCAGGTGAGCGCAATTCGGTATCTGATCGCTGAAGCTGAATCTCTTAATATGAGCAGTGCTGAAACGGCAAGATATATCCGGCCAACAATAGGACTGACAGAGAGACAGGCTGCGGCGAATCTCAAATATTACAACTCCATCAAGGAAAGGCTGACAACAGATCATCCAAGAATGAAACCTGAGTCAATTGAGCGGAAAGCGAGAGAAGCTGCTTCGAAATATGCAGAAAGACAGCAGCGGTATAGGGCAGAGACTATAGCCAGATCGGAAATAGCACAAGCCTACAACCATGGCGCAGATGCCTTTGTGAGGGAAGCGGTAACGGCAGGAAACCTTCCGGAGATGGAAAAAGAGTGGTCAACAGCTCTAGACGGTCATGTGTGTGCATCATGTGCAGCTCTTGAAGGCACTAAGATAGGAATGGATGATGAATTCGAAACAGTATCCGGAAGGAGAGAGATTACAACGTCTATTCCACCATTACACCCGCGCTGTAAATGTGCGGTGAAGTATGTGAGGGTGAAAAATGAAAACATTCAATGAAATAATGAAAATAAGGGACGAACCGGACAATAAGCCGGAGGTAACAAAAAGAAAGTTCCAGGTAAAGAAGACAAATAATGAAAAAATGCAGGCATTCGGCTGGGCCAGTGTTGCCATTGCTGAGAATGGAGAAACTCTGGAAGACTGGCAGGGCGACATCATAGAGCCTGATGAACTTGAAAGTGCCGCTTACAAGTTTGTTGATCTCTACCGGGAAGGTGGAGAGATGCACGAAAGAGGCGGGATTGCTTATCTGATCGAGAGTGTTGTATTTACGGAAGAGAAGATGGCGGCAATGGGAATCCCGGAAGGTACACTCCCTGTTGGCTGGTGGATTGGATTCCAGGTTACAGATGCGGATGTTTGGGAGAAAGTAAAAGATGGAACTTACAGCATGTTCTCTATTGAAGGGAAAGCAGAAAGGGTAGAAGTAAACAATGAATAAATATATTGGAACAAAGCTTGTTGAGGCAGAAAAAGCAACTCTTGCAGAAGCACAGGCATTAAAAACAGGTGCCTGCGATACCATTGAAGAAGCAAGAAGAAGGTTTGGAGGTTCAGATGATGGCAATCTGGGATATGTAGTTAAATATCCGGATGGATATATCAGCTGGTCTCCGAAAGATGTGTTCGAACAGTCTTATATGCAGGTTCAAGAGGATCCGAAACTGATATCTGGCGTATTAATAGGAGAACACATGGTGAATGATTTTATCAGTTACACCAAAACCAGTACCGTAGGTTATAAGACGGTAATGGTTCGTTGCGTACTTCGAAATGGTTTTGAGATCATTGAAACATCTACATGTGTAGATGCTCAGCTCGGAGAAGAAATCTGCATGAAGAAGATAAAGGATAAGATCTGGTATCTTTTAGGATTTCTGCTTCAGACAGCGTGGCACGGAATTAAATAAATGTGATCAATAGGCATCCGAAAGGGTGCTTTTTTGATAAATAAAAGCGAAAGGAGGAAGCATTGTGGCAACAAAACTGAAAGGCCTGGAAGTAGGTAAAGTAGATTTCGTTGATGAAGGCGCAAATCAGAGAGCTGATATCAAACTGCTGAAAGGCAAGAATAAAGCAGAGGAAACATCAGACCCGGAAATCGGACTATTTAAACGATTCCTGAACTGGATCAGCGGAGAGGTGCAGAAATCAGCCACGACATTTGATGAACAGATCAACGCTGTGAGCATGGACGCAATCCGGGATGAAATCTGGTCTGTATGTTACGCCCTGCAGAATTCACTTAATTCAATCCTGTGCGACCCAGAACTGGACAGCAGCGGGAAGCAGAGTGCAATGGATACAAGCATTGAACAGTTCGCTACAGCTATGAAGGAATACATTCCCGGATGGGCTGGGGGAACATCTGCAAAAATCAAAAAGAATCTGGATGCGCCTGACGAAACAGATCTTCCTATGGTGATGAAAGCGCATAGCAATCTAGAGGAAATCATTCAGAAATCCGTAGAAACGAAAGGAGAATTGGAAGACATGATTAAAATCGACAAGTCAAAAATGTCTGCTGAGGAAAGAGCGACATATGATGAACTTATCAAAAAGTTTGCCGTAGAGACAAACGAGGAGCCGTCTATCGAGAAGAAAGCACCGCAGAAAAGCGAAAAAGAGGAAAACCCAGACGTTCTCGATGATGATGGAACTGAAAAGAAAACAGATACAAAGAAATCTTTTGCACCGCCAGAACAGAATACAGACGATGATATTTACAAAGGACTGCATCCTCTTGTAAGAGAAAAACTGGAAGCTCTCGAGAAAAGAGCGGAGGAAACGGAAGACAGAGAACTTTATGCAGTTGCTAAGAAGTACGAAATTCTTGGAGAGAAGCCAGAAGAACTGGCTAAGACCTTGAAAACGCTGAAAAGTGCAGGTGGAACTGCCTACAATGATATGATCGGCGTTCTCGACAGAAATGTGGCAATGGTCAACAACTCTGGCGTATTTGGAGAAATCGGAAAATCATTCTCTGGCGGAACTGCAGCAGTCAAGAAGTCTGCAGCAGAAGGAAAAATCGATAAGATTGCAAAGGGATTGATTGAAAAAGATCCTTCCATGCCATATAACATGGCACTGGCAAAAGCCTGGGAAGCACATCCGGAGCTTGTAGCTGAGTATGAAAACGAAGCCGGATACTAAGAAGGAGGCGAATGATAATGGGTAAAAATTTTAATGGAACACAGATCAACCAGTCACCAACTATTTCCGAAAAGGCAGGAGCAGATGTTGCTGACATCCGTAACCTTATTCTGAAATACGATACTGATGGTAATGTGGTTGTCGCTGCCGATGGCACAGCACCTCTGCTTGGCGTTTCTATTATCGAAGGTGGATATAATGACATTTCCGGTGTAGAAGCTGGAAATGTTAAGAAGGGTGAAGACGTTGATATCCTGATTAAGGACATCGGATTCGTCATTGCTTCCGCTGAGATCAAGAAAGGGCAGGAGGTTACTGCGACCACCGGAGGAAAAGCGGCAGTTGCGGCAGCTGGTGATTACGTGATCGGGGTAGCTCTTAACAATGTATCTGCTGGAGGCTACAGCAGACTGCAGCTTTCTAAATACCAGAAGGCAAAAGCATAATCTTGATAAAGGAGGATAATATTGATGAGAAACACAGCAGCAGGAATCCAGTTTGAAATCGCAAAAGGCGCATTCAGACCTCACACAGCACTTACAAACATGGCTCTGGCATATTACCAGAATGCAGCTAACTACTTCGCAAAGGCTCTTTTCCCAACCTGTCCGGTAAGTCTTTCTTCTGACAACTACTATGAGTTCAGCAAGGAAGATCTTCTGAGAGATAACTGGAGCAGAAAACCTGCTTATGGAAAAGTTGATCCTACAGTAGTAGGCGAGAGCATGAAACCTTATGTATGCCAGGTAGACCAGATGATCATGGGAATTGATCAGATTCGCCAGACCGATCTCAGTAGAAGACAGGGACCAACCACAATGCAGCCTAAACAGCAGAGAGTAAAAACCATTGCAGAACAGGCAAATATCCATCAGGATCGTCTGTTTGCGGAAAGCTACTTCAAAGCCGGCGCATGGAAGAATGAACTTGAAGGAGTAGACAATACCTCTCCAAGCACAAACCAGTTCATTAAATTCAGCAATGCAAACTCTGATCCTATTGCATTTATCGATAGCGAGAAGACAAACATGAATCAGCAGACAGGACGCATGCCGAACCGCCTCGGCCTTGGTATCAATGTATTCAATGCCCTGAAGGTGCATCCGGCAATCCTTGAAAGGGTTAAATATGGTGGAAGCACTGCAAACCCAGCGTCTGTAACAGAAAACGTTCTGGCACAGCTCTTCGGAGTAGAAAAGATCGTGGTGCTTAAATCCATCATGAACAATGCCGGCATGGGAGAAGATGAAAACATGCAGTACATCGGAGATCCGGATGCATTCCTTCTTGCCTATGCCACAAACGCACCGAGCATTGATGAACCGTCTGCCGGCTACATCTTTACATGGGATATGCTTGGAAATGGACAGATACTTCCGATTCTGAACTATCTTGGCGAGAATGGAACACATACAGAATACGTGGAAGGACTTATGGCAACAGATATGCATAAGACATCCGATGATCTGGCGAGATTCTACAAATCTGCAGTCTAAGGAGGTGCCATATGAAGCTTGTTGCAAATAAACCATGCACTCTGAGCGGGAAACGATACTTCATCGGAGAGGAAATCCCGGCCGAAGCAGTCACTGATCCGGTAGCTCTTGAAAAAATGGGAGTGCTGACTGTGATTCGTGACGGTATTCCGGTTGAAACACTTGAGGAATGCGTGGCATCAGTCAGAGAAGTATTCTTCAAAATCGAAATCGTAAAAGGAGATAAGGGCTTCGATTTGGACGTTACAGAGCCTCAGCTTCAGGAAGCAGTAAAAACTATGCAGATGAACCAGAAGGATGCTGTAGCTCATATTAGAGACACTGTAGAGGATAATACAGTGCTTATCTTTCTGAATGCAGTAGATTCGAGAACTGCTGTAAAGAAAGAAGCTGAAACTAAGGCGAAGAGCCTTGGAGAACTGGAGGAAAGCGCAGGTGATGCCTGATGCCTGGAACATATCAGTACGAACCGGGAAATATTGCTGAATACGGAAAAGACCGTATGCGTTTTGAACTCGGAGATGTAATGGTCGAGGGAAAAGAAAAGACTTGTGCGCTCTGCGATGAGGAATACAATGCGGTACTTCCAGAAAAGATTCCAACTACAAGGCAATGGAAAAAGGCAAAACTCCGATGTCTTGAAAGCATTATGCGTAAGTTTGCATTCGAACCTGATACGAAAGTAGGCCCGCTCTCCTTATCCATGGGGGAACGGGCGAAGCTGTGGAAAGAAATGTATGAGGATCTGAAAAAAGATCTGAAAGCCAGTGCAGCTTCGGTAGAAGCAATTCTTCCGTTGGCAGAAAATCCAGAAACAGGGCGGATAACACCGCCTTATTTTTATGCCGGAATGATGTCGCATGAGGAAACAGAGGGGGAAGACATATGATGTTCGGAAACGCAATGTACCTTCGTCCGGGGAATCTCTGGAAGAACTTCCGGGTATTGAAGATGCATGTGGACAATGTAGATGGATATGCAAAGAACTCATATGAGGATACGGGAACTATAGTGGATGGAATTCTTGCACAGGCGACTTCGAATGAGAGGGAGCTGACAAAACACCTATGGGACCAGAAACTGCATTCCCTGACGCATACCCTTGTGGTATCTGGAAGATGTGATCTCAAAAAGTCAGATATTCTTGCATATGAGGAAAAAGCATATTTAGTTCTTGCTGTTGATAATGCCGGAGACCTTGGGTTTGCCGGCATTGCCTATCTTGAAGAAAGGAATGATCTGAAATGAGTCCGGAGGCAGCAGCGGCAGCTGTACAGGAAGAAGTAAAGAACCGCGTAGAGCAAACCAAACGACAGGTTGATGCAAAGATGATGCAGGGTGCCAATGAACTCAGGAACGCCGCTCTTACGGTATTGGCCAATCCAAGTCCTTCAGCTCCTGGAAGTCCACCTGGTGTAAGGAGCGGAAACCTGAGAAGGAACTGGAATATGTACAGTTCTGGCGGTGGAGGAAATGGCATATTCGGAATCCAATCTGGAATGCACTACTCGGGATACCTGGAACACGGAACAAGCAAAATGGCAGCCCGTCCTTATGTTGAAAAAATCAAAGAAACTGCAATGCCGGAGATTCTGGCATTGTTCTCGGAGTTAGGAGGATAAATGTTACTGACTGAAGAAACAAAGAAAGTTATAAATCTTGCTGAAATCGGAAGAGGATCTCTTATCTCGGCAAAAAATAAAACCTGGGATAAAGCACAGTCTGGAATAGTAACAGAAGTGACTGCTGACACCATCACAGTTTTATTCCTTCCGGAAACACAGAATATCCAGAATCATTTCGCAATCCAGGCTGAGGCTATTGAAAAAGGAATGTGGACTATCAGATATTCTTCTGACGGAATGGAAACGGTGAACGTATATGAGGGGAGTGTAGAAAATGGATCTGAATCAGTTGCTGTATAGAAGATTATCTCAGGACAACCTTCTGAACGGAACTCTGTCAAAGTACGCAGATAAGCCGGCCATCTTTAACACAGAGTTTCCTCCTGATCAGCAGGAGGGATGGAATGGGAAAAGCCAGTATCCGAGGATTTCTTATGTCTTCAACAAACAGGTGGATACAAAGCGGTCTTCATCTGGCCAGCTTACTGTCGCATTGTACGACATCATGGATCCGCTTGAAGTAGAGAAGATGGAAGTTGCTATCAGGAATTGTCTTCAGGACGTGGTGATGAAACCGGAAGGGGAGGCGCCTATGTGCTTTGCATGGGCCAGAAGCGAACCTTACATCCTGGAAGGAAACGCAGTGCTGTGCAAAGAAATTGCGTTCGATATTCTGGAATACCCCGCACAGGAAACTACGGATCCAGATCCTGTTATGGCGTTGAACAGGTATATTAAGAAGCTTTTCCCGGAATGCATAGTTTTTGGAATTGATGAGTTATCAGAATACACCATTCCGGCAGATACTCCTGTTTTCTATTCTGGACTGAAATCAATTGACAGCACAGATGGTCATTGCAGGAGTAGCCTGTCGTGGTTCAATGCAGTTATTTCGGTGCATCTCCTGTGCCCGAAACCGTCATTGCGGTTGAAGATGATGGCCGCACTTCACCAGAGCTTAGCGAAGGACGAAGAGATCATCATGTTTGATGATTCCCCAATGGTCGTGAAAGCTCTGAAAATGAACAACAATGCTGATTACCTTAGAGAGGGGCAGATGTCTCTGACGGGGTATTATGCGTGCTTAAAAGACGCATTTAAGCAGCCTGGTATATCAGGCGTAACAGTCAACGATCTTACATGAAAGGAGTAAGCAATGGCAGAAAAAGATATCAAGAAGACACCGGCTGCGACACAAACAGTACAGCCGTCCGCTGACAAGTACACCATCCAGGAACTTGAAAATGCAAGCACAAAAGTATTTGGAGTTCCTCGCGAATGTGCAGTAGCAGCCTTCAAAGGCTGCAAAAAAACAGAAATGACTGTTGCGGAAGCAAAACAGATCATTGATAGATTCATGAAAAAGGAGGTCAAATAAATGGCAGGTTATTTTTCTCTTGGAGAAAACAAAATCCGTCCCGGTGCGTACTTCAATGTACAGAAAAGAGGGGACGAAACAAACTTTGGAGCAATTGATGGTATTGTAGCAGTGCTTTTCAAGTCTTCGATCGGACCACTTGGAAAAGCTACAGTTCTTCCGGCATCTGAAGGATATGAAAATACCTTTGGTACTGGAGGCACCACAGATGCATTAAGAGAAGCGTTCTATGGAGGCGCTGTCAAACTTATCGCTGTTCGAGTAGGAAACGGTGGTACGGTTGGCAGCGCCTCTCTTGCTTGTGCAACAGGCAAGGCAAAGCTTTCAACAAAATATCCAAGCGGCGCAAAATTTACAGCAACAATCAGAGAGAAGCTTGGCGATTCCTCAAAGAAGGAGTGCATCGTATATCTGGATGGCTCTGAGTTCGAAAAGGTAACATTTGCAGCAGGAGCAGAAGAAGCTACTGCACTGAAAGAAGCATTTGCTTCCTCAAAGAACTTTGTAGTCGATATTACTGATGCATCAGGAGCCGTTACAGCGGTTAGCCAGTCCGCTTTCGCAGATGGCGCAGATCCGACAGTAACAAACGCAGATTACAGTGCCGGATTAAAAGAAGTGGAGAAATACTTCTTCAACACCATTTGCGTTGATACAGAAGACGCCGCTGTCCATGCACTAGTAGCTGCATTCCTTGACAGAATTTATCTGGCAGGTTCTTTTGGAATGGCGATTGTTACTCCAAAACCTTCCTCTTCACTGGAAGACAGAATGACATCGATCTCCAGCTTCGACACTGAAAACGTAATTGCACCGCTGAATGCAAATGCCAATGCCGGCAATGAAGAGTTGAAAGGCTATCAGGTGGCTGCATATATTGCGGGTATTGTAGCTGCGACTCCTGCGAACCAGTCCGTGACACACGCAACTCTTAGCAGATACAGCGTTCTGAATGAAATCCTTACAAATACAGAGATGGAAGTAGCTGAAGAAAAAGGCTGCCTGGTCCTCTCTACGGCTTCTGATGGGGCTGTATGGCTTGACAATGGTGTTAATACCTTGGTTCATCCGGATGCCAACCACGACAGCGGATGGAAGAAAATCCGTAGAACAAAGACCCGTTATGAACTTCTGAACAGAGCAAATGCAGCAGCTGACGCACTGGTTGGAAAGGTTGATAACGATACAAACGGAAGAGCCACTATCATGGCAGCTATCCAGGGTATCTGCAATGCCATGGAGGCAGAAGGAAAGATCCAGTACGGCAATGTAACTGAATCTACAACTGTTACTACCGATGGAGACACCTGTGGGTTTGACATCGAAGTGATCGATCTGGATTCTGCAGAGCACATCTATCTGAATTACTACTTCCAGTTCAGCACTATTGTTGCTGCATCTGGTGAATAAGAAAAGGGGGAATAAATAATGCTGAATAAGAGTGCAGCTACTGATGCCAGACACAGCAGATCTGGCAAAGATGCGATGCTTTATAACTCTGCTGGAAAACCATTTGCACAGGTTGAAAGTTTTACTACAAAAGGTTCCTTTAACAACTACAAATACGCACCTCTTGGCCAGAACAGAGAGCTTGAGGTCAACGGAACTGTGGGCGTTACCGTAAACATTTCCGAAATCGTAGTTCTTGATGGTGAGCTGTTTAATGCGGTTATCAATGCTATTGCAAACGGAGAATCTCCTGTTCTGATGTTTACAGGAGTTATCGAAGGAAGAAATGGATCACAGGAACGTGTGACCTACAGAGAGTGTATCCTTTCCGGAGACAGCGATATCCAGAACGTAGCTACAGGCGATGTGCTGAAAAGATCTTTTGCCCTGCACTGCAATGGCAAGGTTGAGAATAAGAGCAAACTGACAATCTGATTTCTATTAAGAGGGGCTGGGCATCAGCCCCTCGTTTTTAACAGGAGGAAAAGAAATGGCAAATAAAGACTTTATGGATCCGGAATTAACCGAGGAAGAGAAGGAAGACATGATTATTAAAAATGAAGAGGATTATCTGGAAGGATTGTTGGCAGCAGCTGATGATGCAGCAAATGATATTAAGAAGATCGATATCATCCGTAATGAACGAAAGTATTTCTCCTTCAGAATTCATTCGTTGTCCGATGAAATGTTAAAAGATATCCGGAAAAAATACACAAAATATACAAAGAATCGCCGCCAGGGCATCCGGGTTGCAGACGAGCTGGATCTGCCAAAGTACAGAGCTTCTCTGATTTACAACTCCACTACGGAAGAAGATCAGGCCAAACTGTGGGATAATCCTGCTGTCAAAAAAGGCCTGGAAGCAAAAGGCATCTGCATTATCAATGCCCTTGATGTAATCGATGCTGTTCTTCTTCCGGGAGAAAAAGACCGCATTATGGATATCATTGATGATGTCAATGGCTTCAATAATGAAGAATTGAAGGCTGAAACTGCAAAAAACTGATTATGGCCGGTGGGAAGTCAACATTACTCCACCACATATTTCAACGCCAAGGTTTATTGCCAAGTGAAGTAATGAGTCTGCCCTCTGGAGAGAGGGCTTTTCTTTTTGCTTCAACCAGGCTATGGATCGAGGCGAATACGAAAAAGGGGTGACATGGTAAATGGGAGAAACAATTAGAATTGAGATTCCTGTATCTGTGAATGATAATACAGACCCTGGCCTATCAAATATTACGAATAAGATGAACACCCTAGCCACTGCCGCCCAGAAGGTAAATCGGATCCTGTCATCTGGATTCAAAACCAGAGGGATTGAACAAACAGCAGAGCGAGTAGATCGAACGCTTGGACGTGAGCATTCTATTGAAGTTTCAGCAGATGACAATGCCACTCCGGTTCTTTCAAGAGTCGAAGATGCGGCTGAAAGAGTAGGAGGAATATCTGCAGATATTGAGATAGGTGCAAACGACAATGCTACCGCTGAAATATCTGGTGTCGAGGATGCAGCAGCAACCCTTGACGGAGCAAGTGCTGACGTAGAACTGGGGGCAGATGATAATGCCACCGGGGTGGTAAATAGTGTTGGAGATTCACTGTCTGTTCTAAACGGAAATGAAGCGGTAGTAGAGCTTACTGCGGACGACAATGCTACGATGCAGATTATGGATGTGGAGGATGCTTTAGCCGCCTTGAATGGTGAAGTGGCTGTGGCCTCAGTGGAAGCTGACGATACAGCCACGCAGATAATCCGAAGCGCTGAAGATGCAGTGGCCACATTCGATGGAACTTCCGGGACAGCGGAACTGGGGGCAGATGATAATGCAAGTCCGATTATCGATGATGTGATGGATAAAGCATCAGCCTGGGACGGAAGCGTATTTACGGCAACTATGAGTATAGTAGATGCCGCTACTGCCCCAATGGGAGCGGTTTTAAATGCTGCAAAGAATCCAATAGCACAGGGCGCAACATTCCTTGGAGTGAGCGCAGGACTGGCTGATACTGTGAATACATACAAAGGGTTTGAGAGTATGATGTCACAGGTTCAGGCTATATCTGGTGCTACAGGAAAAGAATTTGATGATCTGACCGCAAAAGCACAGGAAATGGGTGCAACTACGAAGTTTACCGCTACTGAAGCAGCTCAGGCATTTAATTACATGGCTATGGCAGGCTGGAAACCAGAGCAAATGACTGCTGGTATATCCGGTATTATGAGTCTGGCAGCAGCTTCCGGCGAAGATCTGGCAAGCACCTCGGATATTGTTACGGATGCTTTGACAGCTTTTGGACTGAAAGCAAGAGATGCCGGGCATTTCTCGGATGTCCTTGCAAAGGCGTCCGCTAGTTCGAATACAAACGTAGGCATGCTGGGTGAATCATTCAAATATGTTGCTCCGGTAGCAGGAGCCATGAAATATAGCGTCGAAGATACTTCTTTGGCATTAGGACTTATGGCTAACAGTTCAATTAAAGGAAGCATGGCCGGTACAGCCTTAAAGACGTCCCTGGCTAACATGGCAGCACCAACTAACAGCATGGCAGAGGCTATGGACAAATATGGTATTAGCCTGACCGACGGCTCAGGAAACATGAAAACACTGAAAGGTGTCATGGATAATTTGCGAAGCAGTTTAGGAGGTCTTTCTGAAACTGAACAGACAGCGGCGGCATCCACCATTTTCGGAAAAGAGGCTATGAGCGGTATGCTTGCTATCATCAATGCTTCAGAACAGGATTATAACGATCTTTCCAACGCTATCGGAAATTCAAAAGATGCAGCGCAGGATATGGCTGACACCATGTTGGACAACCTGGCAGGCTCTATGACTCTTATGCAGTCGGCTGTAGAGGGCGTTCAGAACAGTTTTGGACAGAGACTTACTCCTTATGTCAGAGGATTCGTTGATTCCATTACGGACGCAATGCCGGCTGTGACTGTTGCTCTGAATGATTTTATGGACACTGTGGACAAAAAAGCAGCACACATGAAGACAGTTATCGGGACCATGACGGCATCTGATGAGTGGCAGAATGCGGATATGTTCGGAAAGATGGATATTGCATGGGATACTCTTATCGGTCAGCCTTTTGCCGACTGGATTAGCGGAGATGGGAAACATCTGATTTCTTCCGGCCTCGGAACATTATTCTCTAGCGCGTCCGCTATTCTTCCGGGAGGAAAGAAAGCAGGCCTTTCTTCTGTGCTCAGCTCTATGCTGATCGCTAAAGGAGCAACTGGGATTCTTGGAAATGCAAAGAATATTGCGACCACCTTACAGCCTATCGGAAATGCTATTAAAAGCATTGGACTTGCAGCACAGACAGCGCCAAGTGTTGGAGCGTTCATAAGTGATCTGGGAGCAATGGTTCCGACAGCAGCAAAATTCGGACTTGCGGCAGCGGCAGTAACAGCGGCAGTGGTTGGAATTGGTGTTGCAGTAGACAACTATAACCAGAAAGCTTTGAGCAGTAATCTGGAAGAGCATTTTGGAAACATCAAACTATCAGCTCAGGAAGTGCAGGACATTGCTTCTGGAATTCTTGATCAGAAGTACCTGGCCAATGTGGAAGTTGCCTTAAATGAGGTAAAGAACGCTGATAAGCTTCGAGAAGATGCCCAGAAGGCGCTGGAATCCAATGACGTTCTGGAGTTTAAGAGCAGAGTTGGTATTAAACTTACGACTGAAGAACAGGAAGATTACACAAGTAATATCGAAACTTTTGTTAAGAGCAAGATTGAAGAACTGGAAAGTCGGACGTTTGCAGCGCATATCCACGTTCAGACGTATCTCGGAGGTACGGAAGAGGGACAGACATTAGCCCAGAACATCGAGAAATGGGCTACAGCGGATTATGTTGAATTGGATGGATTATCTAGCCAGTTATCACAAAAGGTCTCTGAGGCACTGAAAGATGGAATCATAGATGCAGATGAAGAAGGCGCCATCAGTGCTTTGCAGGAAAAAATGAACAGCATAACTGCCCGGTGGAAGGAATCGGAAGCACAGGCAAAATGGGACTGGATAAATCAGGAATACGGGAGCTTGAATGCAGCTGATCTGGAAAGTGGCTCATTCACTGACTTACTGGGAGCAATGAGAGATCAGAGGCAATCGGCAAAGGAAAGCGTACAGGCAGATGTTGAGCAGTGGTATTCAGAGCTTAACTCGATGGAATCAGCCGGAAGAATCACATCTGCTCAGAATAAGCAGTATCACGAAATGACTGGTTGGTATGTAAAAGGACAGGAAGGAAACGAACTGTCTAAGAGCTTGCAGCTTGGCTCAAACACTTTGAATTCTTCATATGCAGAGAAAATTCAGAGCAACAGGCAGAGTCTTGCGGAAAATACGCAGTTTTCTATTGATTCAGCACAGAAACAATTAGAGAGCGGAGATACGTCCGCTATGACCAGCGCATTGATGTACGGGTTCAACGAACTTGGCAATGGAAAAACATTAGGAATTACAACTGATGCTACACAGAATGCCTTGAGTACCATGTATGAGAGCATGAAACCTGATGTAACACAGATGCAGGGCCTAATTGACGATTACCGGGAAGCGGGGAAAGCAGTTCCGCAAAGCCTTATGGATTCATTTAATGATGCTATTGAGGTTGGAGCAGCTGCTGGCGATACGTCTGCAACATGGCAGAACTATGCTAATCAGATCTGGAAAAATGGCAGTGATGAATTAAAAGCATCACTTACGGATCCGAGCAATCCAATGTATGAAACGGTCCGCAGTCAGTTGCCTCCTGAACTTGCAGAAGCGATTGACAGGGCGGCGGCAGAGACTACAACTGATGATGTGACACTTGAAGGACTGAAAGCTTCTGTTGATGGAGACGTTGATATTGACAAAGATGCATGGACTTCAAAGCTGAATGAAGCTCTTGGTGATTTGGGTGAAACACAGGAGGTTACCGCTGATCATGTAAAGATTAAGGTTGATCAAGGCGATTGCCTGTGGGAAATTGGCAACGCTCTTGGAATTGACTGGCAGACCATTGCAGAACAGAACGGTATCGAAAGCCCGTATATTATTCATCCAGACCAGGAACTGACTATTTCCATGGATACGTTGACTGCAGAAGTTGACGGAGACAAGGCTCAGGCTGCTATCGAGCAGGCTATGTCGGCTCTGGATGCAGAAGGAGCAGAAATGTCTGTGACAGCAGAAGGAGTCAAAGTTGATCTGGCAGATGTAGAAGTGGATTCCGATACAGCAGCGGCTCAGATTGAGGCAGCTCTCGGCATGGAATCCGGGACACTTGCGGCAAATGGAATTGAAGTGCAGGCAGGCGCATCTGTTACTATCCCATCAGAACTGGTAACGGTGGATACATCTGGCATGCAGTCTGCAACCGAACAGGCAGCAGATGAAACGGAAACAGAGCCTATTGAGCAGGAAGCATCTGCAAATGTAAATGTCACAAATACAACGACCGATACCTCCGGAATGCAGGCACAGGCGGAAGAAGATGCAAAAGGTGCTGTAGGAGATGTACCAGTTGAAGGCAGTGCAAATGTTACCTTCTCAGGCACGACAACAGACACTTCTGGCGTTGTGGAGCAGGTAACAGCAGATATTGAGAGCGCAGTAAGTGATGTTCCGGCCAATGGTCATGCGAGCATCACGTTAGATCAGTCCAATAATGCGGCTGAGATTTATTCTCTCGCAACAGCTGATGTAGTATCTGCTTTCTCGGAGACAATTCCAGCAGACGGACATGTTGATGTCACACTCGACCAGACCAACAATGCAGCAGCGATTTATTCGGAATGTGCCGGACAGGTACAAAGCACATTCGCACAGGGCTTCACAGCCTCTGCAGATGTTGCAGTTACGCTGAACTGGCATATTACGAATCCATCAGCTAGTATTTCCACCTCAAGTAGCGGATCATCTGTATCGGCTACTATAGCCGGGCACGCTTCAGGCGGTGAAGTCGGATTGAATGGAGCTGAGCTGTCGTGGGTAGGTGAGGAAGGATTGGAATATATCATTCCTACAGTGCCGGCCAGACGGCAGAGAGGTATTGAATTGTGGAAATCCGCAGGACGGACACTGGGAGTTCTCGGTCCTGATGATGAGATATCAGCACATGCGAGCGGAGGAATCGTTGGCAAAGAAGTATCAAACACGATACCTTATTTCGACACAGATTCCAGTTCACAAGATTCTGAAAAAACAGAGAAAGAAACTGTGCCAACGAATGTAGTGTCAGACAAATCTGGCGTTGTGGTACAGGTTAACCTCTCCCCGCAGTTCAATATATCAGATACAAATGACAGTGATGTTATTCGGCTCATCAAAGCGCATATCAAGGAGCTGGCTGACGATCTTGGAAGCGAAATTGCAACAATGCTCAGCGAAGCTTATGAGAATACGCCTGTTACAACATAAGGAGGGAACATGGGAGCGATATTAAAAGAATTGCATAATTCGGCATCGAAGTTCCAGTTCCCTTCGATGCCAAAAGATGATGTTGATGTAAAAAGAGAAACAGCATATCAGGAATATAACATTCTTGGAAAAGGAAAAATGAGTTACCCATCTGGTATGGGTACTCAGATTATAAAATGGTCTGGATATTTCTGGGGGGCAGGCAGAAAAAAGCTTGCCTCCGTAAACCAGAAATGGATAGCGCCAAAAACCTGCGCCAGCAAACTGAAAAGCTGGCAGACAAAAAAGACACCTTTAAATCTGGTGGTTTCTGAAGCTGGTATCAATGAAGATGTTACTATCAAATCTTTTGAGTATAAGCCTTTTGGCGGACATGGGGACTATTCGTACGAGATATCTTTTGTTCCATATGTCGAGATGAAGATTTATACAACAAAGGAACTGGGGACTAAGAAAAAAGCTAAAAAGAAAAAGAAAACCACTAGGCCAAGTACCAAGAAATCTACTAAAAAGAAAAAGACCTACAGGATTGTCCGAGGCGATACGCTTTGCGGAATATCTCGTAAGAAATATAAAACTGAATCAAAGTGGAGAAATATCTACAATGCCAATAAGAAGGTTATTGAAGCGGCTGCTAAGAAACATGGCCGGCGCAATAGCGACAACGGACATTGGATATATCCAGGAACAGTACTGACTTTACCATAAGGAGGCGAGAGTATTGATAAATCCAATGAAATATAAATACCTCGTGGCCATTATGACTGCAGATAAAAAGGCTTACGACATCACGCAATTTGTCGAAGATGTATCCTGGGAAGAGGGAGAGAACCAGCTTGCGGCCAGAATTAGTTTTTCGGCCAAGAACGATAAAACTTCAAAGGGAAGAATTTCTTCTCTTGCCAAGCCTGGGTGTTATGCAGCGCTTTTGTATTCCTATAATGGCGGCAAAAATGCCGAAGCAACCAGAGGGAAAATAGTTGAATGGAATCCTTCAGCGAGAACATCCGGAGAGAAGTTTAAGGTAAAGGCATACGATGTTCTATATGATCTGCAGGAATCACAAGATCATGTATATTTTTCAGCCGGCGTAAAGACAAAGTCAGCCATAGTCCAAGTGCTGAAACGCTGGGGCATAAAGGTCACATCTTACAGCGGACCAAATGTGAAGCATGGGAAACTGGCTTATAAGTCTGAAAAGCTTGGAACAGTGGTTGTGAAAATCCTCAAGGAAGCCAAAAAGAAAGGCGGCATTGAGGCATGTCTGCGGGCTGTGAAAATGAATGTGACCGTAGTTGGTTTTGGAACAAATAAAACAGTATATCATTTTGAAGAAACACAGCATCTTACAGAAGTAAACCATAAGATCAGCACTACCGGGATGGTTACAAGGGTAAAAATCATCGGAAAAGCAAATGATGATGGATGCTCACCTGTTGAGGCTACAGTTGATGGAAAGACAAGCTACGGAATCCGCCAGAAGATTGTTTCCAGAGGAACCAATGACACATTAGATGAGGCAAAAAAAGAAGCGAGAGAGATTCTTGCAGATGATGGCAAACCAAAGGAAGAAATCACGATAAAACTTCCGGATATTCCTATCATTCGGAAGGGTGACAAGATTCATCTAAAAACAGCTTCAATAAGTGCTGGGTATTATATCGTAATATCCGCTACGCATGATGTAGATAAAATGCTTATGACACTGGGATTGAAAAAAGCACCGGCAGCAAAAAAGAGCAGTGGGAATAAAAAAACAAAAGCAAAATCATATGATGTTGGGGACATTGTTAATTTCCATGGCGGTAAGCATTATGTCAGCAGTTATCCAGATGCCAGAGGATACAGTGTAGGAGCCGGAAAAGCAAAAATCACGATCAAAGGTGGTTCCGGAAAAGCACACCCATGGCATCTGGTTACACAAAACTGGAATCAGACTCATGTCTGGGGCTGGGTTGACGATGGATCATTTGACTGACAGGAGGAACATTATGTCAAAAATGGAAAAAAATGGAATGGAAAAGCTTGCAAAGGTATTGGATTCGAGAATGGGAGAACACTCAGGAGGAGGATTTTCGTTCGACTTTGGAGTGATTAAGAAAGATTATTCCCTTGTTTCCAATACTTTTCCTTTGCCTATTCCTAAAAAGGATTATTCCGTCTGCAGACTTTTGGCCAATCTATCAACCAACGTATCTGGAGGAACGCACGGAGGGCATAACAGCGGAACGGGATCACATAGCCATAAGGTGGTTATGCCTAAGTTAAAACCGGGAGATCGTGTGCTTATCGTATGGGTTGAGGGAGAACCTGTAGTCGTAGATGTAGTAGTCAAGGCAAGTGGATTATAGGAGGCAATATGGAAGAAGAATCAAAAAATTTACTGCCGACTGTGGATGTTCCAGATTTTGTGGATGAGGAGGAAGACGAAGAATATGACGTTGACTATAAACCATCGCCAATGTGGGATCTTGAAAAAGGAGATTTCGTTCGCACCGCCGCAAATAATGTGCCAATGAACGATGGATATGAAGCATATAAAATATGGTGTGTAAAAACGGTATCTACAGAAAGATATTCTTGCCTGGGATATTCGGATGATCATGGAACTGAAACGGAAGATATAACAAGAGAATCTGACCAAAGCACTGTAGAACTTTCTCTAGAAAGGACAATCCAGGAAGCTCTGATGGTCAATCCGCGAACATCATCGGTAGAAGAGTTTTCTTTTGAATGGGGTACTGGGAGGGTAAAAGTATCATTCATAGTTTATTCAGTTGATGGAGAACCTTTTACCGTTGATTCAATCATTGAAGTTTAGAGGAGGTGGTTAATATGGCTAGACCAGAGTTTGAAGTTCCGGAATTTGTGTCAGAAAGTGATTCTGACCAGATACAGGAGAGGATGATGGGGAACCTTCCGGCGGATATATCGGATATGGAAGGTGATTTCCCATATGATTTTACCATGCCTACGGCCATCGAAATATCTCAGCTTGTACAGTTCAATCTTGTTCGCTGCCTGATGGTTGCGTTTCCGGAATATTCTTGGGGCGATTGGATGGATCTGCATGGTGGAGAAGCAGGAGTGACAAGAAAAGAAGCTGTAGCAGCAACTGGAACAGTGTCTGTTACGGCGGCTTATGGCACAGTATTGGCAGCAGGCACAGTTTTTGCAGTTCCTGCAACAGATCAGATGGAAGCTGTTGAGTTCCAGACTTTGCGAACTGTTACGTTCGCAGAGAATGAAACCATGGATCTTGCGGTTGAAGCGGTCATTCCTGGAGTATCTGGGAATGTTCCGGCAAATACGATTACAATTATGGCATCACCGATCAATGGCGTTACAGCGATTACCAACAGCGAGAAAACTTCGGGCGGTGCCGAAGAAGAAAACGATGAAGATTATTACGAAAGAATCCATGCTGAATTCCAAGATTCGCAGTTCTATGTCGCGAATGATGCTGACTATATTAAGTGGGCCAAAGAAGTTCCCGGGATTGGAGATTGTATTGTAGAACCAGCTGTTGAAGGACCTGGAACAGTGGGACTGATCTTAGTTGATAGCAACGGACAGCCCGCATCAAGTACATTGGTCACAGCAGTTTACAACCACATCGTTTCTCCGAACGACAGGAGCAAAAGACTGTTGCCTACTGGATCGTCTAAGCTGATTGTCAAGTCAGCTACAGTAAAAACTGTAGATTTTGCCTGTACAGGACTTGTTCTGGATGGCGTTGGATTGGATGATGTAATCTCGACATTCAAAACTGAAATGATGGCAGTCTATTCTGCGGCGAAAGAAACAAATATCCTTCGCTACAATTCAGCTCGAACAGTATTGTCAACCATAACCGGAGTAAGCGATTTCATAGATTTTACGATGGATGGAAAGAGAGAAAACATTCACCTTTCATCAAGCGAGTATGCAGATACCGGTAATGTGACATTTACATTAGAGGGGGCTGAGACATGAGTATAGATCTGGAAAGATTCCCATGGAGCGATTCGGCCAACAGAATGCTGACATATGTAACTAAAGGCTGGTATGATAAATCCTATGTCGGAAAATGGATATACGAAGTTATGGGCAGAGAGCTTGATCTGGCCACTGTGCATATTGAAGAACTTCCATACCAGATGTTTATCGATACAGCTACATGGGGGCTTAAATATCATGAGATCAAGTATGGATTGCCCGTAAGAGAGGACCTGTCATATGAAGAAAGACGACGGTTGCTCCGTGAAAAGAAAAACACAAAAGCACCAATGACCCCATGGCGAATGGAACAGATTTTAAAAGGCGTGACGGATTATGATGTCCAGGTTCATGATTGTAATGAGCCTGGATATTATTTTTCTCACCCTAACATATTCAGCGTTCAATTGGAAGGTGAAACAGAGGTAGAACTAGGAGAAGTTAAGAGTAAAGTCGATAAGCTGAAACAATCACACACAGTATATCTTCTTTCTGTTATCCTCATGCTTATTGAATGCACAGAGAGCTTTGAACAGAGAGTGACGTATCATTCAGATTTTTCATGGTGGAAGTATTCTCTTGATGGTTCCTTCGCTCTTGACGGCAGTATCAATCTGAATCATTGGTATCCGACAGAATTTCGCCCAGTCTATCCATTCGATACAGTCTTAACTGAGAATTTTATAGCAGATCGAATTTTTCACCGGATTCCAGATGTATATCATGAAAATATATTTAAGCCTTCCTTTTTCGTACGAAGTGATTTTGTATGGTGGGAAGGTTTTCTTGATGGAAACTTTTCACTGGACGGAACGAGAAAGCTCAATTCTTGGTATCCGATGGAAACTTTTATCGGGCATAGGCTGTTTATCGGCAATCAGGAGGCTTTTGAAACGAAACAGTGTATTTCATTGCCTGATATGATTAATGCTGAGAAAGCTGATTTTAGAGGCACACAGAGGGCAATTATGGGCTGGCGTGATGGTAATAAGATTCTGGACGGCAACTGTTTGTTAGACGGGACTTTATTGCTTGATGCAGGAGAGCCGCCATATCTGCAGACAGTTCGGATTCGTGCGCTTGTTAAACACGAAGAAGAAGTAGAGGTCACAATGGTTATTCCTTCACGGGCCGCAAGACTGGATGGAACGTGTAGGCTAGATGGAAGCGTAAAACTAAATTCAGGAAGGGAGGTCCTTTAAATGGCAGGGACTACAGTTACAACACTGGCTAAGAAAAAAATGGTAAAAGCAAGAGCGGGGATTTCATCGCTCCCAAAGATTGTAGGCATGGCTTTTGGCGATGGAGGTGTAGATTCGGGCGGAACAGTAAAACCACACAGTGCCGATCAGAACACCTTACATCATGAATTGCTTCGCAAGAACGTTGATGGTTATGAGGTTCTTTCTGATACAAAAATCAGATATCGCTGCACACTGGCAGAAAATGAGCTGGCAAACACTTATATTTCTGAAGTTGGGTTATATGATGCAGATGGGGATATGGTGGCCATGAAAGCGTTTCTGAAGAAAGGAAAGGATGCAGACATGGAATGCGTGTTCGAGTGTGATGATACATTCTAACGTATTTCGATATTTTGTAACAAGTAATCGGATAATGATAGATAAATGTTATCATAAGGAGGTAGAAAATGTCGTATTTCGATATTTCTGGAGCTGTTTTCAACAATCAGCTCCGCGAATTAGAAACTTCTGATCCTGCTCATGCAGATGTGTTTAACGCTGTCTTTCGACAGTTGATAAATAATGACGTGGCACTTATGGAAGCCGCCAGTATGTTTGCGGGAGAAAAAAACAAACAGGCTGAATTCATTCTTAATCTCAAGAGAACTGGAAAAAAATATGGGGTCCATCATAGTGCATTTGATGTATCGCCATTGTCGGCGGGCACACGTACTCTCGATGCTGTAGGCATGGTGGCACAGCCTTCTACGAACACAGTAAGAGGAAGAAATGATTTTGAAGGCGAATCTGTTTTTTATGGATTGGAAGTTAATGGTCATGTAGATGATGCCGGAGAATTCATTGTGGAATATATTAAGGGAATCGACAATGAGTTCTCCAGGACAGAAAGAGATACATGGATGTTGTATCTGACTCAGTGGATTAACATAACCATTGATGCAAATGGAGAAAGCCTTGTTATCTCAGATGAACATCACGCAGGCTTCTTTCCGGAAGGAGCAGCAATCCGTACAGATCAGACTGTCAGACCGTTCGTTGCACAGGCTAAATATATGGCCGGAAATGGTTCTGATGGAAAGGCTGCATCTATTAGCGGAGTAAACGCTGCGCATGATCAGTCTCACAATGGAATGATTACACGATTCAAAGCCAAAGGAACACAGTATTGTGGAACAACTGCACAGGATAAAAACCATATGGACAACCTGTTTGAGGTCGCTTTCGCAACACGGAATTCACAGTCAATCATGTCTGGTTGCACAGGATATTACAACAGGTTCTATGCGACTGTTGTTGAAAATAATGTGGAACGTATCATTATCAGCAAAAGTGATGCAAATTATTTGGTGGTCGGAAGCACGGTATCCATTGGAAATGCCACAGCTTTAAGTGGTAGCAATCCGACGGATGATAGAGCAAATGCAGGACTTCATGCAAAAGCAAATCGTGTCATCATTACAAAAATTGAAGATTATGACAGCAATAATTCTGCAGTTTATGTAGATAATGGAGGAACTAAATTTTCTACCGGTTCTACAATGGTAGGCTCTACAGAAGTAAAGACCACTATCGTTACAATGCCATGGCACACAGGTGCATGCGATAATGTCCTTGGTTCTTGCGGTTCTCCGAACAGTAATACATCTGGAAAAGACCCATACATTCTGTTCGGTGTAGAAATGTTCCTGGGATTTTACGAAGTTATCAGCAATGTAATTCTTAAGATATCTAATCATGTAATGACGGCTTGCATTTGTTATGACTGCACAAAGTTAGCAACAAGTGTGACCTCGGATTATGTTGAGTGTGGATATAGCATTGCAGATACGCAGGCAAGTTGGAAATACATCAGTGAACTTGGCTATGATCCAGAGAACCCATCTGTAAGACATGGAACGAAAGTGGCAGCATCATCCAGTACCGGATATGCAGATGGACAGTACACCGACAAGCTTGATCAGACTTCTGACGGGTTAAGAGAGTGGCTTTCCGGCGGCTACCTGGTCTACGGGTCTGGCGCGGGCCGGTGGTTTGCGTGCCTGAACAACGGGCTCGGTGGCAGCTGGTGGAACTATGCCGCGCGTCTTTCTGCTTCTGGACGCTGTGCGAAAGCAGCAGCGTAGGGGGTGAATTGCCGAATGGCAAGAGGGGAACTCCCCTTTTATTTCCCGGCGTAGCCGGGGCGTTTTAAAATCATACGGACTCACGCTACGTTTGGCAGTGGCTTTCCGGCGGCAACCTGAACAACGGGTCTAACGCGGGCCGGTGGTATGCGAACCTGAACAACGGGCTCGGTAACAGCTGGTGGAACTATGCCGCGCGAATTTCTGTGAGAATTTTGATGTGTAGCGTGTTTCGCTGTCCTTTGAGACAGCCCTAAAATGGCGGGGGCGGAATGCCCGAAATTCAAGCACCAGCATCGGCGGTCAGGAAACTGACTGCTGACCCTGTGGCGGAAGTGGACACAGGTGGGGGTTAGTAGTAAAACCGAAAGCTCTTGAACACAGAAAGAAAGAGGACTGGTAATGAAGACATATTGCCGAAGAATGGATATTTCTGGCGAAAATTTCATCAGGAAATACATAGCTGCATTTATATATGACAAGCTAGAAAATGGTAATATGCCGAGTATTTTTGCTTACTATGGAAGCATAAGTAAAAATGAGGCTAGAAGGCGGTTGGAGAATTCACCGGAATTTGTAGCATCTGTGATCGATCAGATTGCGTATGAAATGTCGTGGCATTTGAAGACCAGAACTGTAAGGGAACATATCTATATGGTAGTTCCGGAAGAGAAACTTGTGAAAAATGTTGATATAGTAGATGGAATGAGCGGAAAAATTAGAACGCTAGGACTTGAAAAGATGATCATGCAGCTATATGAGGTGTTGGCCAAGGAAGCGGCAGATGAGTTGTGGACGGCAAAAGTCGGACTTTTTCAAGTTGCATCAATACCTGGAAGAGGACAAGCTTACGGCAAAAAATACATCGAACGATGGATGTCGCGTGATCCGGAAGGAACCAAATATTGCGTTCAGTCAGATATTAAAAAATGCTATCCCTCTATGTCACATGATAAAATATTAGAATTTCTTCGAAGAGATTTAGGAAAGTCAGATATGTTGTTGTACTTGTTTGAGACTTTGATTGGATTGTATTCTGAAGCAAAGGTGCAGAACAAAGAGAAAGATTGCAAACATGGGATTTTTATAGGCTCTCCGGTGTCGAAAGATCTGTGCAATTATTATCTATCTTATTTGTACCATTATTGCACAAATGAACTTTATGAAATGAAGACCAGACGAGGGAAGACAACAAGAAAAAGATTGATTTATCATATCATGATTCAGATGGATGATATCATTCTTTTTGGTTCTAATAAGAAAGATCTTCATAAGGCAATGCTGCTTGTTATTGAATTCGTAAAATCTACACTCTGTCTAAAGATCAAAGATTCCTGGTCGTTATTTCGTACAGGTTATGTTGACAGAAACGGAAAACAAAAAGGAAGGGATTTAGACTATATGGGGCTTGTGTTCCATGGACAGAATTTAATCAAAAGATGTTATTCCGGAAAAACAGTGACAATACGGAATGTGTCAACAAGGATAAGAGCATCAATATTCCTAAAGGCTCGCAGGAAAATTCATAGATTTGCGAAAAAAATAAAGAACAAAAAGATTATAGGTAGTAAATTCGCCATGAGTACCATAGCATATAACGGTTGGTTTGTAACAACAGACTCCTTTCTTGTGAGGGTTGCAGAATGTTGGGATCAACTTATTTCGATGGCTAAAAATATAATCAGCCGTTATGCGAAACAGAAAAGCTATGCTATGGAAAAATATTATAAGAAGTGGAGGAAATTGAATTATGCATAAAACGAATAGCCCGGAATCACAAGGAAACATTACATATGCTGTTCTTCCAGATGGTTCCGCTGATGTATGGATTCGTAAGAACGAAGTCCAGCTTCCGGAAAAAGATGAAGGACCACAGGGTATGGAAGCTGATGAAATCTATTTTAAAGTATCTGCAGGTGTTGTTCCTAAGGAAGAGATAGTTGCAGATCTTGATTTTTGGTTCGATCAGTTGAAAGACAAAGAAGAAGGCTGCAATGCTGATTATCTTTCTGTTGAAACATACCGAGCAGAAAAGAAAAAGGAGATTTCTCAGATCTGCCAGAGCACAGTTTTTGCAGGAACGGACATTGATATTTCGTCTGGAAAGGAACACTTTAGCCTTAAAGATGAAGATCAGCTAAATCTCTTTGGAAAACAGGCTCAGCTGACCGCTGGCATCAAAAAACTGGAATACCACGAGGACGGAAATCCTTGCCGTTATTATTCTGCCGAAGACATGCAGAAAATTATTAATGGTGCAATGGAGTTCAAAAGCTATCACACAACCTATGGGAATTCACTGAACATGTGGATCAAAGGCTGCTCCAAAACTTCGGAAATCGCCAAGATTGAATACGGAGCACCGATCCCGGAAGAATATCAGTCCGAAGTTTTAAAGGACTATCTGGCCGAAATGGCAGCCGACAAGGAGGTTAAATGAATACTCTGAAAACCATAGGCAGAAACGCTGTGCTTTTCGCTATAGGAGGTACGATTTACTACATGATCGAACTGATATGGCGAGGGTACAGCTCGCTGCCTATGGTACTGGTTGGAGGGCTTTGCTTCTTGTTTTGTGGTTCGATAAATGAATTTCTAGGATGGGATATGCTCATATGGAAACAGATGTTTATCTGTGCTGTCGGGATAACTGCAATTGAGTTCCTTTCCGGATACATTTTGAATATTGTATTGGGGCTTGGAATATGGGATTACAGCAATATGCCCTTTAATATAATTGGACAGATATGTCTTCCTTTTACTGTGGCATGGTATATCCTATCTCTATTAGCTATTGTATTGGATGATCATCTGAGGTATTGGATATTTGGTGAAGAAAAACCAAGATACAAGTGGAGGTAACGACGATGGATGAAAACCAGGTTTTAGAACTTGTGGAATTCTATGAAGATATGATTGAAAAGCAGGATGAAATCATAGTGAGGCAGAGCAGGTTCATCAAGAGCCTGGCAACCGAACTTTCTCATTTGCGAAATATGCTGAATGTAGAAGCGAGCGAAGATGAAAGACTTGACGCAGGGATTATTGAAGAAGTAAAGGAAGAGTATGTAAGCATGAGGGAACCGTAGAGGTTCCCTTTTTTCATGGAGGTAAGGTATGGTGCATGCGAGAGATAGACCTTTTAGGCGCAACACATTGGCATCTATTAATGGCGAAAGGAGGTTCTTATGCGAAAACTGGTGGATTGGTTAATCGGAGGTAATCTGGATCGGCTCTTAAAAGCACTCGGAGGGGAAGAGTAATGCTCGAAACATTTTGTCTATCTGTGCTTGGCAGCGGAGGTGTTGCCGGCATTTTTTTTGCTCTGATTCGTCACTATATTGAGCGAAGGCTCATGGAAGTGGAGGCACGAGAGCAGGAACGCATTAAGTATAAAATTGAACAGAGAAAAGCGGATGAAGAAATTACACATGCTACGGGGCGCGTGCTCTTTTGGCTACATCATGCAATTGTAAAAGGAGAGCATAATGGCGAGCTCGAAGAAGCATTTGAAAATCTTCAGCGTGCAGAAGCACACAAAAAAGAAATGGACAGAGAAGTTCTGGCCAAATACAGCATTGATTAGGAGGAATTACTTATGGAATTACTTAACTTTTTAAAACAGATTCCGTTCCCGGTATTACTGGTTGCGGTGTTAATTTTGCTTGTAGTGACTTTGGTTATTGCGTTTCAGTATGCCAAGCATAAAGGATTGGAAGGTATCCGTGAACAGGTATACCAGCTGATCCTGAAAGCGGAACATATGTATAAAGAATCAGGAACGGGACAGCAGAAATTGAAATGGGTTGTTCAGCAGGCGAGAGGATTACTGCCAAAGTGGCTGCAGGTTATTATGTCGGAAGATGCGCTGCTTAAGATAATTGATGTGTGGTTTTGCGGTGTGAAAGATCTTTTAGACGATGGAAAAATTAATGGTTCACAGAAGGAAGGGGCTTAAGCCCTTTCCTTTTTTAGGGGGATATTATGAAAACGAATATAATGGGAACTGCAGTTGCTACGGTCCAGCAGATGCAGTCATATATACAGAAAGTTAATCCGGCAGTACCTAAATCCGTAATCGATATGGTTGAATATTATATATCAGAAGGAAAAACGGAAGGAGTAAGGGGAGATATCGCCTTTGCGCAAAGTTGCCTCGAAACAGGTAATTTCACATTCAATGGTTCTGCCGTAACATTGGACCAGAACAATTTTGCCGGAATCGGCGTTACAAAAAATGGTATGAAAGGGAATTCGTTCTCTCATCCATGGATCGGCATCCGGGCACAAATCCAGCATCTTAAAGCATATGCATCTAACGAAAAACTGTACGGTGTATGCGTGGATCCTCGTTTCTGTTATGTGAAAAGAGGAATAGCCCCATATGTTGAATGGCTTGGGATACAGGAAAATCCACAGGGCGGAGGCTGGGCTGCCGGGAAGAATTATGGCGCAAAGATATTGGAAATTCTGGCGAAGATAATCGCGATGCCAGAAGTGAATAAGGAGGATGTTACAATGAATCTTAACACAAGTTTAATCAGCAATAACAACAGCTATGCAAATCAGGTGCCTAAATACATCGTTATCCATAATACAGATAACTTTGCAAAAGGAGCAAACGCAAAGGCACATGCTAAGGCTCAGCATGACGGGAACTTCTCCGGCTACTCTGCCCATGTATATGTTGATGATACCGAAGCTTATCAGGCTACACCTTTTAATCGAGGCGCATGGCATGTCGGCGTTAACTATGGTGGTGGTCTTTTCGGAATTTGCAACAACCACAATTCTATCGGCATTGAGATGTGCGTGCAGGCAGGGTATAATTATGATAAAGCATTTCGGAACACTGTTGAAATCTGCAAGATGTTGATGCAGAAGTTTGGAATTGACGCAGATCATGTGGTATCCCACTATGATGTGTGCGCAAAGAATTGCCCTTCTGCAATCCGGGCAAAAGGTGACTGGAACCGCTTCAAGCAGCTGATCGGCGCAAAGGCAGCAACTACAACTGTAGATAAATATTACAGAATCCGGAAAACCTGGGGAGACAGTAAAAGCCAGATCGGAGCGTACAAGAGCCTTGAGAATGCAAAGAAAGAGTGGAAACAGGGCTACACCATCTATGACTGGAACGGAAAAGCAGTGTATCCAGAACAGAAAAAAGACACTTCATCAAGCAAAGCAAAAGTTAGCCTGACTGAAAAATTAAACATTCAGCTTCCAGTGCTGCAGTCTGGAACAGAAGGTTCGGCAGTGCGTTGCCTGCAGGCAATACTCGGAGTTGCTGTTGATGGAGATTTTGGAAAGAATACCAAGACGGCACTTAAAACATTCCAGAAGAATGTTGGCATTGATGATGATGGTTGCTGTGGCCAGAATACATGGAAAAAGATTGCTGATCACATGAATGCAAATACATTCAAATAATAACAAAACAGGTGCTTTTTATAATATGTTTGCTTCAAAAATTGCCTTACAGGGTATAAAATATATCACGCAGTTTATAACAGTATTTGATATAATCTAACAAAAGTCCTTCCGATATATCAAGAGGTGCTAAATTATAACGGAAGGAGCAATGGCATGATTAAAATTTTACTGTCAAAAAAGCTTGGGGAGATGAGACTTACTCAGGCAGATTTGGCGAGGGCAACCGGAATAAGACCCAACACCATCAACGAGTTGTACCACGAGCTTGCAGATAGGGTGAATCTGGAACACCTCGACTTGATTTGCGAAGCCCTGGATTGTGAGCTGGATGAATTGATTGTTAGGGTACCGAACAAGGAATCAGCCATAACCCACACTCGCCAGGGAACTCAAAAACCCGGCAGAAAGAGGTAACCGCTGCAACGGTTACCTCTTATTAAAGAGGGGATTTCCCCTCTTTATTTTACTTCTTTTAAATTATAATCCAATGAATCGTACAAATAATCTGTATCAAATCCCATATCTTTGTAACCTTGCAATACAGTTCCAACATAACGGCTAGATGGCCTTCCCGCAGTGGCTGAGTCAGGCAAGAGGTATATCATAGCCTTTTTTCTAGTGCCGTTTTTTAATTGTACAAATACATTTCTCTTTTTATAAAATCTCGGATATCCCTCGTACAGATCAAGAGCCTTCTCATTTTTGCTATCGATATTCCAAACAGCAACAGGAACCCTACTTCCTTTTTGCTTTTTGACGGTTGCATAAGATCCTGTGCGGCTTCCTCTGTAAAGTAATTTCCAATTTATCAGATATCCGGTAAATGCGACCGTTGCTCCAGGACAACGGTATGACATTTGCTGCACGTTAAGATTGCTTCCGTATGCTACATATAAACTCATGGCATTCCCTTTCTCCCCGTAAAGCCGTTAGGTCAGCTGATTTATAACTAAGCAACCTGTTCTGCTTTTGCGTTTTCACGGAGCTGTTTCATCATGTGAAGTCTGCAGGTCTTAAATTCATCTCCGTAGAGTCCAAGGCGGTTAGTCAAAATATTGTACATAAGTGTAATTTTTTTCTGAGCGGTATATCCATTCATTGAACGGAATACTACTTTATCATTGGATTCAATAGCCCAAGCAGAGAGTGCAAGGCAAAACTGAACATATGCTTTAATTTTTCCTGCATGGAGCGTGCTATTGAAAAGTCTAAATTCAACAGTACCTTTCTGGAAGAAGCTATGGAGATTCAGTGCATGATATCTTGTGGAGTTATAATGCTGATGATCGATACCACCACAATATCCATCGTTTGCTGGGCTATACCAGATCTTTTCGACAGAATCGGTTGTGATGTTCTTATCTTTTTTCATGGTATCGAGCAGGTTTTTACAAACTGGCAAACACCAACGATTTTTTCTGCTTCCGACTGCCAGGGCATCATAAATAATTTCCTGCCGACTATACATGAAGTTTACTAATCTGCGCAGAGAGGTTGCTGTATGGTTTGCTCCATCAACATGGATATGGATACCACATGAAGCATGAGGTACTCCACCGATTTCTCTGAATTTACGAATGATTGCCTGCAATGTATCAAGATCTTCGTATTTTAGAACCGGTGTTACGAATTCAACTCTGTATTCGTCCATGTTCTCGGTTCCAACTTTACGAATTGGATTGATTGAGCTGTCTCGCATTACCTTCCATTTTCTTCCCTGTGAATCCTGAATTGTTCTTGTCTGGTAGCAAGTGTGATCTGGTCTGGAAGCTGTAGTTCCGATGATTTCTGCAACTGCATCAGCAGCCATCTTTCTTGAAATACCTGTAAATTCAACCTCAACACCGTAGTTCTGTTTCTTTAAAAGTTCTGACATATCATTTTCCTCCTATTATCTCTCAAACCTCGCACCGTCTATGCGAATGTTTGTTCTGTTGTTTATGTTTGTATATTACCATATGTACCGTACATGTCAATGGTTTATTGAAGAAAATCTCTAAAATAATGAAGAAAAATGTTGACAAAATGAAGATATAGTGATAAACTATAATTGTAGCAAGGAGATAGCAGGAAAGGAGTTAGAGAAATGGAAAAAGACATAATGACTACATTAGAATTTAAAACCGTTATGGAAATGGTCGTGTTGATCATCGAGAACAGTAAAAATAAAGAAGAGGCACTTGAAAAAATCAAGAACCTCTCCATTTTAAAAGAAAATAATTAAGAACTAAGCGAATAGACACCGAGCGGACTCCGAAACTTCCTGCTTCCGCTCGGTACCTAAGAAAATAATAGCAGGAAGAAAAAAATAAGTCAACAGAAAGTTGGTGTATTATGATATCGTACAATCCGCTTTGGCACACGCTTCTTGATAGAGGTATGAATAAGGGAGATCTAAAAGACGCAACCGGATTAAGTTATGGGACTATGGCTTCTATGGGAAAGAACGAGCCAGTCAATCTGAAACAGATAGATAGAATATGTAAAGCTCTTAATTGCGGCATCAGTGATGTGATAGAGTATATACCTGATTAACATCACTGCAATAAATAATACGATTTATTCCCGTGATGTTAGAGTGATGTTTGGAACTGTTGCAAATAATAATACAACGTGGTATATTTAATAAAAGCCCGCCTCTCTTATTTTATTTAATACATGATAACACGAAAAAGCAGCCTAGTGTTATTGAGTTTGAATAAAATAATAAAGGCTGCAGGAATGGAGAATTCCTGTAGCCTTTATCTATTGTCAGATGAAAGTCTGTGAGTTGAAAAATATTATTATATACTTGTTTGTGTGAAAAAGGCGATTGGATTAATTCTGATCGCTTTTGAGTTTATATTATTATAAATTTTTTTGTTTATATTATTATATATTTTAATTGTGAAACGAATTTAAAAATGTATTGACAATAAAGTACCAGTGCAGTATAGTAAAGATGTAGTGAAAAAGCCATCTGATATTGGCGTATCAGACGGCTCATCATAGAAATGCAATCCAAATAATTTGAATAGCATGTAGCAAATCTATTCTAAATTATTTCACGATTTTTGTAAAGTCTTTCTATGATATTTTCATTACAACAATGAATCTGCAGATTCTATAAAAATATCATAAGGAGGCTTTTAATATGAAAGCGATTAAGATCAAAATGAAACGTAACTGTGGTGATTCCAGAAATGTACAGGATATAGATTCTATCTATATAGATGCTGCGAATACATATTGGAAGAAATCAGAGGTTTACGATTATCTGTAAAAATTCCCCAAAACTATTACCGTAAATATTGCACCATATCCATATCTTATTCCAGCAATGAGCATACAGGGAGAGAAATATGTTCGATCTGTAGCTAATGGCACATCGAAAGATAATTTACTGATGTTACCACGTGAATAAAGACCGATACCTCATCTGTAAGGCAAATATAGAAAATCGAACGTTTTTTCGATATCTGCCTTGCACTAAGGTTATGAACTTGGTAAAATATAGTAAAAATACATAAAAATTAAAAATAGAATAATGGAAAAACAGACATATGATACAAGGAGTACTGGATGAAAAATAAAAAAACAAGTATTCTGGAAACAGAAGAATGTAAACTGGCTCATGTAGATTATGAAACAAAAAGATGTCAGTCTATGCAGGAGCATGCTGGAAATGTTGCGCGTTTTGCGAGGGAGGCCTGTGAACTTCCAGAATTGAGAAGTATTGTTGAACTGGCAGGAATTCTTCATGATGCAGGAAAACTTGGCACAGCAAATCAGGATGATTTTAAGAATATTCTGGAACTGGGAGATAAGGTACATAAACATGGACTGGATCATTCTACCGCGGGTGGAAGAATTGCACTTGAATTGATGAAAGAGGAGCCTGTTTCAGAATTTATCAGTACATTAATTTATTTTCACCACGGTATGGAAGACTGCATTAATCTGGAAAATGGTCAAAGTCTACAGGAACGCCGGCTGAAAAAAGAAATTGAGTATAGACATATCAAAGAGGGATTTTTTCAGATTTATGACAGAACAATGTTGGAGAAAGCAGGAGAGAAGGCAGTTCAGTCATATCAGGAAATTCTCAAAAAGATAAACGGATTTGTTAAAAAGTATGATTCCTCTGGAAAAAAATATGGTAGCAGATATTTTTATCTGGGAATGTATCTGCGGACTGCATTATCTTTGCTGATTGATGGCGACTGGACTGATACAGCATGCTTTTTTCAGGATATTCCATTATCGAAAAGGATGTCACAGGAAGAAACACAGGAAATATGGGAGAAATGCATACAGAATTTTGAACAGTATCTGAGAAATGAAATCCAAAATAATCCGGATAATGGAAAGCAACTGAATGTTTTCCGGCAGGAGATATCTGACTCCTGCCGGAGAGCTGCAGAAACAGATCAGAAATTATATCGTCTGACAGTACCAACGGGTGCAGGAAAAACACTCAGCAGTCTTCGATTTGCACTCTATCATGCGAAGAAAGAGCAGAAACATCGGATTATTTATATAGCGCCATTTAATTCTATCTTGGAGCAGAATGCAGAAGAAATTCGTAAAGCAACAGGAATACCTTCAGCTGTTTTAGAACATCATTGCAATGTCATCTGTGAAGAGGGAGAAGAGGAAAAATATAGAAATCTCACAGAAACTTGGGATTCACCAATTATTGTAACAACAGCCGTGCAGATTCTAAATACATTATTTTCTGACCAGAAGAACTGTATTCGAAGAATGCATAATTTATGCAACAGTATCATTATATTTGATGAGGTACAGGCATTCCCGGTTAAATGTACAGAACTTTTTAATTTGGCGGTGAATTTCCTTTCGCAGTTTTGTGGGACAACCGTAGTATTATGTTCTGCTACACAGCCGACATTAGCTTCTCTTGAAGAGAATAATATCTGTAAGTGTCTGGAAATGTCAGGAGAATCCGAAAAATATGCAAAAGCTTTCAAAAGAGTGGAAATTATTGATGAAACAAAAAATGAACGTTATCAAGGGGGAATGGAAACAGAGGATTTAAAAGAGTTTGTATTGGAAAAAACGGAAGAATATCGCAGTACATTGGTAATTTTAAATACTACAAAGTGTGCATTTGAGGTGTTTCAAAAACTAGAAGATTGTTGCACGGAAGAATATGAGATTTTTCATCTGAGTAATAATATGTGTCCGCAGCATAAATTGGATACATTGGCAGAGATAAGAAACGCATTAAGGAAAAGAGACAAAAAGATTATTTGTGTGAGCACACAGGTGGTAGAAGCCGGAGTGAATTTTTCTTTTGGATGCGTGATACGATCAAAAGCAGGACTTGATAATGTTATCCAGGCAGCAGGAAGATGTAATCGACATAAAGAACTTGGAAAAATGGGAGCAGCTTATATTGTCCAGATGGCTCATGATGCAGAACATCTGGAACGTTTGCGGGAAATCAGAGATGCACAGGCTGCACTACAGAAAATCTTGGACGATTTTAAGTATGATAATAAGAAGTTTAATTATTCATTAGATTCAGAAATAGCTATAAAATTTTATTATTCGGTTTATCGTTCGCAGTTAAGAAAGCTAGAAACCAAATTTCCAGTTGAAGTATGTGACGTAACGGTAACACTGACAGATTTACTAGGGAAAAACCAAATTGGGCAGAATCAATATTGCCGGAAACATAAAGAAAAAGTTCGTACAAAGCTGCCTCAGGCTTTTCAAACAGCAGGGAGTGAGTTCGAAGTGATTTCTGACACTTATAAATTAAGCGTTGTAGTGCCATATGGTATTGAACCAAAGTTGCTATTAAAAGAACTGTCGCAAGTGCGTACAGAGACAGAAAAGAAAAAGATACTGAGAAAATTACAAAGATATACCGTTGGTATTTCAGAGAGCAGGAGAAATAAACTCGGAAATACCGTATACGAAAACAGTGAGGGGATTCTGGTACTATGTGATGGCTATTATGATAAGAAAGTGGGGGTTGTGGATGAACCCAAAATGGATTTTTGTAACATATAGGGGGCAGAAGCTATGAAGAAATACAGAAATACAATAGAGTTTGAAGTATGTGGTCCATATGCATTATTTTCTGATCCAGTCATGAGAGTTGGCGGTGAGAAAACAAGTTATCATATTCCGACGTATGAAGCTTTGCGAGGAATTACAGAAAGCATTTACTGGAAGCCAACGATCATGTGGATCATAGATGCTGTACGTGTTATGAACCCTATTCAAACTGAGACAAAAGGAATTCGTCCGATTGCCTATAATGGTGGAAATGAACTGGCTTATTATACTTATCTGAAAGATGTACGTTATCAGGTGCGAGCGCATTTTGAGTTTAATCTTAACCATATAGAATTAAAGGATGACCGAAATGAACACAAACATCATAATATTGCAAAGCGTATGGTAGAAAGAGGAGGCCGTAGAGATATTTTTTTGGGGACAAGAGAATGTCAGGCATTTGTTGAGCCATGTGTATTTGGAGAAGGAGAAAGCCATTATGATGATATGCCAGGAGAGATAGACTATGGATTCATGTATCATGGAATCACATATGCAGATGAAGCTATTCTTCCAGAAGACAAGGGGAAAATGACAGTACGTTTCTGGAGACCGGTTATGAAAAAAGGGGGGATCATAGAATTTATAAGGCCGGAAGCGTGCATACAGAAACGCCATATCAGAGAGATGGAACGTAAAGTTTTTGGAAAAGATAATTTTACTGGTCTAAAAGAATTTACCGACGAGGAGGTGGGTGAGTGAGCTGGGTAAATGAGTTGATCGATCTGTATGAGATAAACAGTGACAAAATAGGTGTCATTGAATATCGAAGGGATATGCCATATGTGCTTTTGCCGCCGTTTCATACCACTGTGACTGCACAGATAACAGTAACTATTGACCAGGATGGGAATTTTATGAATGCAGAGCCGGTAGATTCCAATGATAAATTGACGATCATACCGGTTACAGAAAAATCTGGAAGTCGTACCGCAGGAAAGGAGCCACATCCTTTATGCGATAATCTGAGATACCTTGCGGGAGATTATACGAAATATTATGAAGATGATGGAATCTGTCATGAACTGTATATTTCTCAGTTGAAAGAATGGGTTGAGTCAGAGTATTGTCATGAGAAAGTAAGGGCAATTTATCTATATTTGAAAAAAAATACACTGATTTCCAATCTGATTGAGAAAAAAATTATAAAATTGAATGAGCAGAACCGGATTGATGATAAAGAAAATATTCAGGGGATTGTACAGACAAAAGCTTTTGTGCGTTTTATCATCCGTTTGCCAAATACAGATTTTTTTGAGGCTCCCCCGGACGAATGCTGGAAAGACAAGACCCTTCAAGACTGTTATATAAATTATGTGCGTTCTCAGGAAAAAGAGATAGGATTATGTTACCTTACCGGAAGTACAGAGGCTATTTCTTATCTTCATTCCAAAAAGATCCGTAATGAGGGTGACGGGGCAAAGCTGATTTCCGCAAATGACAGTCAGAATTTTACTTATCGGGGACGTTTTGCAACCAAAGAAGATGCTTTTGCTGTAGGAAATGAAACCTCTCAGAAAATCCATAATGCATTGAAGTGGATCATTCGAAAACAGGGAACATTTTTTGATACGCTGGCAGTTGTTACATGGGAATCCCACCGCCTGAGTATGCCGAGATGGAATGTAGATACGGACACCATTGCGTCAGAATATAATGAGGATGATGACTGGGATGATGAAGAGTCTGGAGAAGAAAGTGGATGTGATGGAAGTGCAATCACTGCCGAAAAATTTTACAGTGCACTTCGAGGATATGGAAAAAAGGTAGATAATACATCTGAAATGATTCTACTCGGTTTTGATGCAGCTACTCCGGGAAGATTATCCATGGTTGAAGAGATGACTCTGGATTCAGCGAGATATCTGGAAAATATAAAAAAATGGCATGAAAGCTGTAGCTGGATTCATGAAAAATGGAAAGAGAAAGATAAGAAGAGAATACGGTTTTTAGGAATGGTTGGCGTAAAGGACATAGCAGATATTCTATTTGGCATAGAGAATAAAGGCAGTCTTATGATTGTAGATGCAAATGGAAAGAAATTATATGCGGAAGTTGCGAAAAGGCTGATTCCCTGCATCTGGAACGGAAATAAAATCCCATGTGATTATGTGGACAGAGCAATATTAAAAGCTTCCATGCCATTGACCTATAAAGATTGGAAAAATTGGGAGAGAGTTTTAACACTGGCGTGTTCGTTGGTTAAAAAGGATAAAAGTGAAAGATACGAGGAGGAATGGAACGTGGCATTAGATAAAAAACAAAAAGACAGAAATTATCTGTATGGACGTTTACTGGCAGTAGCAGATCGAATTGAATATCGTACTTATGATGATGGAGATAAGGCAAGGGTTACAAATGCGAAAAGATATATGTGCACTTTTTCTCAGAGACCTTATGAGACATGGAAGGTGATCGAAGAAAGTATTCAGCCATATGTGAATAAGCTGGGAATTGCAGAGAGACGTTTTTATGAGAATCTGTTGAATGATATTTATGATTTGTTCGAAGTAGAAAGCTTTAGTGATAACAAGAAACTGGATGGTTTATATCTTCTTGGTTTTCATAGCCAGGCTTATGATCTGAAACAGAAAAAGGAAGATTCTAAAGAGAAGGAAGAGGAGGAATAAACGATGAGTGCATTGAGAGGAAAAATTGATTTTACTTTATTTATAAGTGCAGATAATGCAAATCCAAATGGAGATCCACTGAATGGAAATCGCCCAAGGATCAATCTGGATGGGTATGGTGAGATATCCGATGTGTGTATTAAAAGAAAGATAAGAAACCGTCTTCAGGATCTTGGGCAGAAAATTTTTGTGCAGTCAGATGATCGTTCAGATGATGGTTATACCAGTTTAAAAGATCGTGCAGATGGATGTGAAGAGCTGAAAGCACAGCTGGGAAATAAGAAAAATGCAAATCGTGATGCATGTGCAGCGATTGCGTGTAAAGAGTGGTTGGATGTCAGAGCTTTTGGACAGGTTTTTGCATTCAAGGGAATTCCTGTATCGTTTGGAGTAAGAGGTCCCGTTTCTATTCATCAGGCAATCAGCCTTTCTCCAATCGATATCATCAGTATGCAGATTACTAAGAGTGTGAACAGTGAATCTGGAAAAGAGAGTAAAGCTTCCGATACCATGGGTACTAAACATAGGGTAGGTTTTGCTGTATATAGAGTGATGGGAAGTGTAAATGTCCAGCTTGCTGAAAAAACAGGATTCAGTCAGGAAGATGCGGAATTACTAAAAGAGGCATTAAAAACCTTATTCGAAAACGATGCTTCTTCTGCCAGACCGGAAGGAAGTATGGAAGTCTGCAAAATGTACTGGTGGCAGCATGACGAGAAAACGCCGGCTGTTTCCAGTGGAAAAATTCAGAGAGGATTTGATATTAAACCTAAGGAGGAACATCCAAGAGAATTTACAGATTATGAGATTTCATGGCATGTAGATGGATGCAAAAAACCGGAGGAGTTTGATTTTGTATAAAGAAGAGGAATTTTTGCAGCTATCAGGAATACAACATTTTGCGTTTTGTCGACGGCAATGGGCTCTGGCATATATAGAAATGCAGTGGCAGGAAAATGTCAGAACAGTGGAAGGAAAAATTCTCCATGAAAATGCACATGATCCTGCAATAAAAGAAAAAAGAGGAGATCTTCTTATCGTCAGAGCAATGCCGGTTCATTCACGGGAAATGGGAGTGAGCGGCGAATGTGATGTGGTGGAATTTCATAAAGTGAAGGATGGGATTTCTATTGCGGGCAGAGAAGGAAGCTATTCCGTGATTCCAGTAGAATACAAAAGAGGAAAGCCCAAAACAGATGATTCTGATATACTGCAGGTAGCGGCCCAGGCATTATGTCTCGAGGAAATGCTATGCTGTGTCATTCCGTATGGATATATTTATTATGGTGAGACGCGGCGGCGCACAAAAGTGGAATTTACGGATGAGGTAAGAGAAAAAGTAACAAGCAGTTTTCGTGAAATGCATAAATATTATGAACAAAGATATACACCAAAAGTAAAAACCAGGAAAAAATGTAATGCATGTTCATTGAAAGATATATGCCTGCCAGTATTGAATAAGAAGAAAACGGTAGCTGGATATATAAACGGAGTAATTTTTGAAGAGGATAATGTATGAAAAGACTCTTAAATACCTTGTATGTTACATCTGGAAATAGATATTTATCATTAGATGGAGAAAATGTAGTGGTTTTGGAAGAACAAAAAGAAATAGGGCGTGTACCACTTCATAATCTTCAGGCAATCGTAACGTTTGGATATACCGGCGCAAGTCCCGCGTTAATGGGGACTTGCGCTCAAAGGAATATTGATCTGACTTTTATGTCTGGAAATGGGAGATTCCTGGCTAGAATTACTGGAGAAACAAAGGGAAATGTAACACTTCGTAAGCAACAGTATCGAATTAGTGAAGACAAAGAAAAAAGTGTACGGATTGCGAGAAATTTTATCTTAGGAAAAGTATATAATTCCAGATGGGTTTTGGAAAGAGCTGCGAGAGATTATGCACTACGGCTGGATGTTGAAAAGATCAAAAGGAAATCAGCTTTTCTTGCACAGAGCATTGTAAAGATAAGAGAATGTGAGAGCGCAGAGGAGTTATTAGGGATAGAGGGAGAAGCCGCGTCTGTATATTTTTCGGTGTTTGATGATTTGATTTTACAGCAGAAAACAGATTTTTACTTCCAGGGTAGAAATAAAAGACCACCGTTGGATAGCGTTAATGCTATGTTATCCTTTGCGTATTCGCTATTAGCAGGAATGTGTGGCTCGGCGTTGGAAGCTGTTGGATTGGATTCATATGTGGGATTTTTCCATATAGATCGTCCGGGAAGAATATCGCTTGCATTAGACCTTATGGAAGAGTTTCGAAGTGTGATGGCAGATCGTTTTGTACTGACATTAATTAATAAGAAAGTCATGAAACCAGAATATTTTATCAAAAAAGAAAATGGTGCTGTTATCATGAATGATGAGGGACGTAAAGTTTTCTTGTCTGCATGGCAGTCAAAGAAACAAGAGACAATTAAGCATCCATTTCTAGGAGAGAAAATAGAATGGGGAATGGCACCATATGTTCAAAGCTTGTTATTGGCGCGATTTTTGAGAGGAGATCTTGATGAATATCCACCATTTTTCTGGAAGTAGGTGATAAGATGTTGGTATTGATCACGTATGATGTAAATACACAGACTGCAGCAGGAAGAAAAAGATTAAGAAAAGTTGCCAAAGAATGCACAAATTATGGACAACGAGTTCAGAATTCAGTATTTGAGTGTCAAATGGACGCAACAAAGTGCAGGCAGGTAAAGGATATTCTTGAAAAAATCATTGATAAAGAAGTTGACAGTCTGCGGTTTTATTATTTAGCCTGAATTATTCATGAGCATATAGAAATGCTTAATACTGCAAAGCCTTGAATCAGTTCCCTTGTAAACAATCGAGTTATCCTTAAAAATGGGTAAAATATCCCTGTGGGATTTGATCAAAGCACTTTGGAACTGTCAAGGCACGTTAAGAGTTGCTATTCTAACTGTACGGACAGCTGCTGGATATTCTTCAATGTCCTATAGAACTCCTTTTTATAAGGACAGCTGCTACACAGTTTGAATGTGATAGACCTTGCTGAATGGATTGCCCTTGCAGCAATCTTTATCAGCTTTAAACGAATGGTATCCACCTGTTGTTTCCGCATACTGGCGGGTAGTACCAATCGCCTGAACCAGTTAAATAAATTGTAGGCAAGCATATGGAGCCTCATACGGTTGGCATTTACTACTTTCGAACGGCTGCTGACAGCAGCAAAGTCAAATCCACTTTTGCTTTCCTTAATGAAGTTTTCCA
>OLWA01000173.1_pt1 | contig 85940 bp, 94 predicted proteins | sample 1673251 | NCBI WGS metagenome assembly OLWA01 (sample SAMEA3178937, study PRJEB25190) | human gut metagenome | biome: human gut; feature: human-associated habitat; material: faeces | place: Austria | collected 2013 | reverse complement strand
AAAGGTGTTTACAATACTCATAAAGGGCTCCTTTGTTTGGGATTGTTAAGACTTTAGACACCTTAATTTTACCACAAAAGGATGCTCTTTTTTCATTCACTTAACAAGTGAAAAGCAATATGCAATTAAAATACAGCAACTATGCGGCTTTTAGTCACGTTCACGGCGTTGCAGTGAATAATTTAGGATAAATTTACAGATTTTATGCTGTAAAAACAAAAATATCTTGGAGATTAAAGGGATAAATGTTAAAATATTAGTAAATACACCCCATTAATCTTTGAGATATTTTTTTGTTGCTTTAATGGAATGAATCTGTAATTACATGAAAAAAGAAAGGAGCGAAAGTTATGGGTAAAAGACTGGCAGCGATTTTTTTGACGATGATGCTTGGAGTGGAAATGTGTGGGACGGTGTATGCGGAGGATTTTTCGGCGGATGTGCTGGTGGAAGAGGATATTATGACAGAGCAGTCTGAGGAAGAAATCCCAGATATAGAACAGGAAGATCTTTGTGGAGAAGATGTTAGCGATATTGCAGAGGAAGGAGAGCCTTCAATATCTGACGGGAGTGAGCCTTCAGAGAATGAGACTGTAGCTGATCTGAAATCAGAAGCGGATGTTTTCAGTGTGGGAGAGGAAGAAGATGGGGTATATAGTTTTTATATTGCATCTGAACCAACGAAAAGCAGATACGATTATGGAACTGTGAGATCGGCAGATGATTTTGACCTTACTGGTATGGCCATAAATATACGCTATACAGATCAGACGGAAGAGCTTCTTTACTTTACCAGAAATGAGAAAATTGAAGAAGATTCCCGGGGAAATAAATTTAAGGCCAGTATTGTTTTTACTGAAGAGGATGGAGGAGAGAATGGAGCTGTAGGTGTTTATGAAGTTATAATAATATATTATGGTTCAGATGCGGAAGCTTACACAGAACTTACCATTGCGATCCCGGCAGATACACCGCGGCTGGCAGCTCAGGGAAATGGTGTTTTTTCATCGCCGACTGTAGCCCCGGATACTTATATCAAATTTGTGCCGGAAGAAACAGGAAGATACATGATAACACGTTCCTATACAGAAAATAGCGAAAAAAAGACTGTCAGAGAAAGTATCTATGATAAGAAAATGTGGGAAGTAAGTACATCTGATGACAGTATGAAAAGCGTGAGATTAATAAAGGGATTTAATTATTATCTGAAGCCATTTGATAAAGAAAGTACAGTTATTGCTGAATTTGTGTGGCCTGTGCAGTCGGTAGAACTGGAAGGTCAGTTTGTTCCGACAGTATTTCATACACCGGCGGATTTTGGCGAAGGAAATAAAAATCAGTATACGATCGAAAAAACACCATGGCGTACACAAAAATTAAAGATCACATATACAAATGGCGATACAGAGAGCATGGATCTGTATGGGCACAGCCGTTATGGGGAGTCTATAAACGCTTATATTAATTATACAGGAAACCAGAGTGCACCAGAAGCAGGAAAATATGATGTGCATTTTAAACTGGACAGGTCCGGCGCAGAAGCGGTATTAAAAGATGGTGTCCAGGTCAAAAAAGTGGCTCAGAAGATAAGTAAAGCAGCCATAACGATTGGCAGATTATCTTATACGGGTTCTTATGTGAAGCCGTCTGTAACAGTCAAAAGTGGAAATAAAACACTGCATCAGGGAACAGACTATACGATTTCTTATAACAAAGCATCCAGGGTTGGGGCAGCAGTGAAAATTACTGTCACCGGTAAAGGTTTTTATACTGGAAAGGCGACAAAGTCAGCATACATTGTTCCGGCGAAGCCAGTACTTTCTTCTGTGAAAGCAGGAAAGAGAAGTATGACGGTTACTTACCGAAAAACAACAGGGGCAAGCGGCTATCAGATTGCGTATTCTACAAACCAGAAGAGTGGTTATAAATATATAAATCTGAATAATAAGGTATCAAAGAAGACGATAAGTAACCTTAAGAGTGGAAAGAAATATTTTGTCCGGGTAAGAGCTTACAGAAGTATCAATGGTAAAAAATATTATGGAGATTATAGTTCTATAAAGACTGTGGTTGTGAAATAACAGCGCAGTTATGACATGCGGAAAGGGAAATATAATGAACAGGATATTTTACGATGCGGTGGAGGAGAATCCGATCATAGCGGCAATTAAGAATATGGAGGATCTTGAGCAGTGCTGTGCACTGGAAGATATCCGGGTGGTGTTTATTTTGTTTGGGGATATCTGTTCTATCGAGGAGATCGTGCACAGGGTAAAATCTGCCGGGAAGGTGGCGATGGTACATATAGATCTGATCGGCGGGCTGAGTGCAAGGGAAGTTGCGGTTGAATTTCTTGCGAAACATACAGAGACCGACGGAATCATCACAACGAAGCCGGCTTTGATCAAAAAAGCCGGGGAAATGGGGATGTATACAGTGCTCAGATATTTTCTTTTGGATTCTATGGCATATGAAAATATCCTTGCACAGCAGAAGAGTGTAAAGCCAGACTTTATCGAAGTCCTGCCTGGAGCGATGCCGGAGGTGCTTAGGAGACTTTGCGATGAAGTCAGGATCCCGGTGATCGCGGGAGGATTACTCACAGATCGAACATCTGTAATGTCAGCCTTGGATGCCGGGGCCATAGCAGTTTCATCTACAAATCACAAAGTATGGGAATTGTGATTTGTCCCCTTGATCCCCTAGGATTTTAACTTTGGAAGTTAAGAAACCGCAAAGGGACTTCGCCAGTCCCTCTGCACACCCTGGGCTGAGTGTTTGGCTCAAGTTTTGTCGCATGTAATACCCTTAGAAAAATTCTACAGGTGTATCAGACCGTGAGAGTGTTGTATGAATGGGCTGCCAATTTGCACTATTGCTCCCTGAGTCTATGTAGTCTTGTGTGATAGGCTTTTCCGCAGTATGCCATATTATTAGCCTGAGACGCCGTGTCAGAGGCACGCTCCGGGAATTGTAGTTGTCATAGTTTGCAGAATACGCAATTTTCATACTATTGGCCTGCGACACCATGCCAGAGGCATGCTCCAGGATTTTACGTTACCTCCATTGTAGCCCCGCGCTTTTCGCGTCAGCGAAACAGCCTACTGCGTAGCCAGGAGGGGAGTGCGAGGGGAGAACGGCTTTCGCAACTTCGAGTGCTCTCCCCTCGCAAAGAAAAACTACAATTTGGAAAGGTGTTAAAAGGATTCACAAATCCATTGAATCCTACCCACTTTTGAGTTAAAATAAACGCATATAAAAATACCAAAAAGGGGATTTTTACTATGCAAAAATACGTAATGGCACTGGACGCTGGCACAACCAGCAACCGATGCATTTTATTCAACAAAAAAGGTGAAATGTGCAGCGTAGCACAGCGTGAATTTCACCAGTACTTCCCAAAGCCGGGCTGGGTGGAGCATGACGCGGATGAGATCTGGGCAAGCATGCTTGGAGTAGCAGTAGAAGCCATGAATATGATCGGCGCGGAAGCCTCCGACATTGCTGCAATCGGCATCACCAACCAGCGTGAGACCGCAATTGTCTGGGACAAGAACACCGGGGATCCGGTCTATCATGCGATCGTCTGGCAGTGTCGCAGAACCTCCGAGTACTGTGATTCCCTCAAAGCCAAAGGTCTTACTGAGAGTTTTCGCCAGAAAACCGGTCTTGTGATAGATGCTTATTTTTCCGGAACGAAGGTCAAATGGATCCTGGATAACGTACCGGGAGCGAGGGAGAAGGCGGAGCGTGGCGATCTTCTTTTCGGAACAGTCGAGACCTGGCTTATATGGAAACTGACCAAGGGGGCTGTACATATCACAGATTATTCGAATGCTTCCAGAACGATGCTGTTCAATATCAACACTCTTGAGTGGGATGAAGAAATCCTTAAGGAACTGGATATCCCGCGCAGTATGCTTCCGGAGCCGAAACCGTCAAGCTGTGTTTACGGAATGGCAGATCCGTCTTTCCTGGGTGGTGCGATCCCGATCGCAGGTGCGGCTGGGGATCAGCAGTCGGCACTTTTTGGACAGACTTGTTTCCAGGCGGGAGAAGCCAAGAATACTTATGGTACGGGCTGTTTCCTTCTTATGAATACGGGAGAGAAGCCGGTATTTTCTGAGAATGGACTGGTCACAACGATTGCCTGGGGACTGGACGGCAAGGTGAATTATGCACTGGAAGGTTCTATTTTTGTGGCGGGAGCTGCGATCCAGTGGCTCCGAGATGAGATGCGTCTGATCGATTCTGCCGAGGATTCCGAGTATATGGCGAAGAAGGTCAAGGACACCAACGGCTGTTATGTCGTTCCGGCATTTACCGGGCTTGGTGCGCCGCACTGGGATCAGTATGCGCGTGGTACGATCGTGGGGATCACCAGAGGGGTGAATAAGTATCATATCATTCGTGCAACTTTGGAATCTCTGGCATATCAGGTAAACGATGTCCTGCAGGCTATGAGAGCGGATTCAGGTATTCAGCTTGCCGCGCTCAAGGTTGATGGCGGAGCAAGTGCCAATGATTTCCTGATGCAGACACAGGCAGATATCATAGATGCGCCGGTCAACCGCCCGAAATGTGTTGAGACGACGGCAATGGGAGCAGCTTATCTGGCAGGTCTTGCGGTAGGTTACTGGAGCAGTAAGGAAGAGGTGCTCCAGAATTGGGCGATCGACCAGACCTTCAAGCCGGAGATCACTGAAGAAGAAAGAAACAAACGTATCCGCGGCTGGGAGAAAGCAGTCAAATATGCTTACGGCTGGGCACGGGACGAAGAGAATTAGGATAACCAGTAACTATTCAGTATGTAGTATCCCGCGAGGGTACTGAACAGTTACGACAATTAAATATTTTGGCATGAGAGAGGAGAGCCTGACAGTAGATCCATGAAAGTGGGTTTATTTGTCAGGCTTTTTTATATTACAGGAGGGATTTTCAATGAAAAAATACAACATCGCCATCATCGGTGCGGGCGTTTCCGGCACCGCAATTGCACGGGAACTGTCCCGTTATCAGACAAAAATATGCGTCTTGGAGCGAGAAGAGGATGTCTGCTGTGGCACATCAAAGGCAAACAGCGCAATCATCCATGCAGGCTATGATGCAGAGCCGGGATCTCTGAAAGCGAAATTAAACCTGCGTGGGAATCAGATGATGGATCAGCTCGCAAAGGATCTGGATTTTCCATTCAGGAGAAATGGCTCGCTGGTTCTCTGCCTGGACGAAAAAGACCTTCCAAATCTGCAGGGACTCTATGAGAGAGGAATCGCAAATGGCGTAAAAGGACTTCAGATTTTAAACAAAGAAGAAGTCAGAGCGATGGAACCAAATGTTTCTGACCAGGTGATCGCAGCCTTATACGCGCCAACCGGCGGGATCGTCTGCCCGTTCCATATGACGATCGCTTTCGCCGAAAACGCCTGTGCGAATGGAACAGATTTCCATTTCAATACAGAAGTAAAAAACATTACCCGCAGACAAAATATCTGGGAGATTGAGACAACAAAAGGCGCTTTCGAAGCGGACTGCATCATAAATGCGGCAGGTGTCTATGCAGACAAATTCCACAACATGGTCAGCGAGAAAAAAATCCACATCACTCCGCGAAAAGGAGAATACTGCCTTCTCGACAAAACTGCCGGAACACACGTCAGCCATACAGTTTTTACCCTTCCAGGCAAGTTTGGCAAAGGTGTCCTTGTTACTCCGACAGTTCATGGAAATCTTCTGATCGGTCCAACCGCAACGGACATAGAGGATAAAGAAGGAGTCAACACGACAAGAGAAGGTCTGGATGAAGTGCTTCAGAAATCAGCCGCGAGCGTAAAAAACATCCCAGCCCGTCAGGGCATCACTTCTTTCGCCGGGCTTCGTGCACATGAAGATGGAGGCGACTTTATCATAGGCGAAACAGAAAAAGATTTCATAGACTGCACCGGAATCGAATCTCCAGGATTATCCAGTGCACCTGCGATCGGTGAAATGGTCGCAGAACTCATTAAAGAAAAATATAATATTAAAGAAAAAGAGCATTTTATTTCCACAAGAAAAGGAATCCTGAATCTGGCAAAACTGTCTCTGGAAGAGCGCAACGCCCTGATACATCAAAAACCAGCCTACGGAAATATCATCTGCCGCTGTGAAATGGTGACAGAAGGCGAAATCATAGACGCAATCCGAAGACCTATTGGTGCAAAATCCCTTGATGGAGTAAAACGCCGCACCAGAGCTGGTATGGGACGCTGTCAGGCGGGATTCTGCTCCCCGCGTGTGATGGAGATCCTGGCAAGGGAACTGGGTGTTTCTGTTGAAGAAATTACAAAGTCAGGTGGTAATTCCAGAATCATTGAAGGAATTAATAAAGATTCCTTTTGAGAAAAATAAATTTATTGAAAATCTATCACCTGAGAGCAGTGAATTTCTGCATATAGCAAATGAAGGGAGTTAACTATGAAAAACTATGATATTGTAATCATCGGCGGCGGCCCGGCGGGACTTGCAGCAGCCGTTTCTGCAAGAAAAAACGGAACCGAAAGCATCCTGATCCTGGAAAGAGACAAAGAACTGGGAGGAATCTTAAATCAGTGTATCCATAATGGTTTTGGTCTTCATACATTCAAAGAAGAACTGACAGGTCCGGAATATGCAGACCGTTTTATCCGGCAGGTCCGGGAGCTGAAGATTGAATACAAACTGAACACTATGGTCATGGATATCAGCAGCGGGAAGATCATAACAGCAATGAACCGCGAAGAAGGAATGTTTCTGATCGAGGCTAAAGCCGTGATCCTGGCGATGGGATGCCGGGAGCGGCCAAGAGGTGCTCTGAACATTCCAGGCTACCGTCCGGCAGGTATCTATTCTGCAGGAACCGCCCAGAGACTTGTAAATATAGAAGGTTATCTTCCGGGACGTGAAGTTGTGATTCTTGGTTCCGGTGACATTGGCCTTATCATGGCGCGCCGTATGACGCTGGGAGGCGCAAAGGTAAAAGTGGTCGCAGAGTTGATGCCATACTCCGGAGGACTCAAGAGAAATATCGTTCAGTGTCTTGATGATTTTGGAATCCCACTGAAACTAAGCCATACCGTTGTCAACATCAAAGGCAAAGAGCGCGTGGAAGGCATCACCCTTGCAGAAGTTGGTACAGACGGCAGACCGATCCCGGGTACGGAAGAAGAATATACCTGTGATACCCTGCTTCTTTCCGTAGGCCTGATCCCGGAAAACGAACTTTCCAGAGGAATGGGCGTGGAATTAAATCCGGTGACATCCGGTCCGAAGGTCAATGAAAGCCTGGAGACAAACATCGAAGGTGTTTTTGCCTGCGGAAATGTCCTGCACGTGCACGACCTGGTGGATTTTGTCTCAGAAGAAGCTGCGACGGCAGGAAAAAACGCAGCTGCTTATATAAAAACTCAATATACAAAAACCCAGCAGGAACTGACTGGCGAAGAATTGGATCAGACACAGAGAACGATCATCCTGGAACCACAAAACGGTGTCTGTTATACCGTACCGACAACAATAAGACCAGATCAAATGCCGGAAGAACTTACCGCTCGTTTCCGCGTAGGTGCTATCTACAAAAACTGCTACATCAGCTGTTATTTCAATAATGAGCGTATCCTTCACAAAAAACGTACGATCCTGGCACCGGGAGAGATGGAGCAGATCAAACTGACAAAAGACCAGATTTTAAATGCGGCATCGCTGAATAAGATCACCATTCAGATTGAGGAGGATTAAATCATGGAAAAAAGAAATCTCATCTGCATCGGCTGTCCGATGGGCTGCCCGCTTGTAGTCAGAATAAAAGACGGCGAAGTACAGAGCGTAGAAGGCAACACCTGCAAACGAGGAGCCATCTACGGCAAAAAAGAAGTGACCAATCCAACCAGGATCGTGACAACAACTGTCCGTGTCTTGGGCGGCACAGAAAATGTAGTTTCCGTCAAAACAAAAGAAGACATCCCGAAGGCGAAGATCTTCGACTGCATCCATGAACTAAAAGAAGTAACAGTTGCCGCTCCGGTTCAGATCGGAGACATTATCCTGCACAATGTAGCAGGAACCGGCGTGGATATTGTAGCGACAAAAAACGTGGGATAATATTGTATAAAATAGTTACTGTTCATTTCGTTCTCAGTAACATAAAATGACGGATATCCGTTTCTTTTTTGATGTTTTTGTAGTACAATTAGAAGAAACTAAGATAAAAGAGGAGGAAACGCATGAAAAAACTGATAACGATCACTCTGGCAGCGACCCTCAGTGTGGGAAGCGTGATGTCTGCTTCGGCGGCAGATTTTACAGACTCTGTGGCGGTCACACAGGAAGAAACAGATTCACTGTCAGAGAACGAACAGAAACAGATCGATTCTGAAGAAGTTACGGAAGCAGATGATACCAGTGCCGAAGAAACAGAACCGGATAGCGAAGAACCGATAATTTTTGATGAAAATGAGGATTTTTCATCAGAAACTACGGAAGTGGAGATCGAGCAGGAAGAGACTGACGCAGAAATTTCAGATGTGGAAACAGAGGAAATCTCAACAGAGGAGGATTTTACAGATTCAGAAGAAGAGGTAGATTCTGTAGGGGCGACTTCCGGAACCTGTGGGAAAAATGTCAAATGGAGAATTAGCGGCTCAACGCTGATACTTTCGGGTTCAGGAGAAATGGTCAATTATGCTGGTGATCTTTGGGAGGATCAGAGAGAATATATATCCAAAATTGAAATAGGCAATAATATTACAACAATTGCGAGTTTTGCATTTAGAGGATTTAATAATGTTCGTTCTATTACAATAGGAGGCAATGTTTCTGTAATTGGTACATGTGCATTTGCAGAATGTAGTAATCTTCAAAATGTAACAATTGGAAATAAAGTCACCGTGATTGGAAGAAGTGCATTTGAAAAATGCCGTAATCTGTCACAACTTACACTAGGTTCATCTGTTACGACTATTGAGGACTATGCATTTCAGTATTGTAGTAATTTACGAAAACTGACAATACCAGATAAAACAATTACAATTGGAAACTCTGCTTTTGAGGATGCATTAAATTTGACTACTGTTAAGTTTGGAGCTTCTCTTACAGAGATTGATGATTATGCTTTTCAGGGCTGTAATAATTTACAAGACATAACAATGGGGAATAAGCTGCAAAAAATTGGATATGCAGCTTTTAGAAATTGTGAATCTCTGAGTTCATCTTTGATTTTTCCATCTTCCGTCACAACGATTCGAGAAAGTTCATTTAATGGATGTAGCAGCCTGCAAAAAGTAAGTATTCCTGGTAAATGCAAGATTGAAGATTATGCATTTGCCAATTGTGTTTCGCTGAATAACCTTTCACTGGGAAGCAAAGTAACAGATATTGGGAGTTACGCTTTTTGTAATTGTATTGAGCTTTCATCAATTGCAATACCGGATACAGTTACGGTTATTGGAGATGGGGCATTTAAAGGAGATGGTTCTCTTGAAAAAATAGTTATAGGAAAAAAAGTTACCAAAATTGGTGACAGTGCATTTAGAAATTGTACTTCTCTTAAGGCAGTGACGATTCCAGAAAATGTCACAGTATTAGGATATTATGCATTTAGCGGAGATTCTGAACTTAAAACAGTATCTTTGGGATCAAGACTTGTAAAGATTGGAGAATATGCATTTGGAGATTGTGTTTCTCTTACTTCGGTAAATATACCAAACACGGTAACCAGCATTGATTCAGGTGCATTTAGAAATTGTAATTCCCTTGTTTCTGCTAAAATTGGAAATTCCTGCACAAGTATTGAATCGTATGCTTTTTCAGGAGATACTGCATTAGAGAAAATCAGCTTTGGAGAGCATCTGAATTTTATTGGATATGAAGCATTTAAAAACTGTGTATCTTTGAAAACACTTTCATTTAATGATAATCTTCTTACCATAGAGCGCTATGCATTTAACGGCTGCAGCGGGATTGCGACTGCCCGGATCGGCAGCCAGATTACAGAAATTGGGGATGGCGCGTTTAAGGAGTGTTTATCACTTACAAAAGTAACGATTCATGCAAGAAATGTAAGTATTGGTAGTTCCAATGCTTTTGATAAGGGTACTCAGCTCACCCTTCGTGGCTACGAGAATTCTACCACTCAGAAATACGCAGCTTCCAACAACAACCGCTTCGAGAAGATCGTCACGACTAAATTAAACACCAGTGGATTTTCCCTCAAAACAACTTCCTACACCTGGACAGGCGGATATTTCTATCCGGAGGTCGTCAATACCAGCGGTCTGATCCAAAACGTGGACTACAAAGTTGATTATGATTACAACAGCAACGTAGGGACACACACGATCGAAGTTTACGGGATCAATGATTATACGGGCAGTGTTTATCTGAAATACACCGTTACGAAATCTGCCCAGACGCTGACAGGTTCTGATACTATAAAGAAGACTGGTGCAACAAATTCCTTTAAACTGCCTGTAAAACGCAGCCGGGGTGATGGCAGACTTACTTATTCATCCAGTAACTCAAAGGTAGCAACAATAAACAGTTCCGGTGTAGTTACGATCAAGGGAAGCGGTAAGACAATCATCACTATCAAAGCAGCAGCAACCGGAAACTGCTATGCCTCAGCTAAGAAAATCACGTTGAGTGTAAGCAAAGCCACACAGAAGATCACAGGTGTTGCAAGTTCCTACACAAGGAATTATTCTTCAAAAACAATGACGATCAGGCCAAAAGCAGCAGGAAAGATCACCTATGTATCCAGCAACAGAAATATTGCCCAGGTATCTTCTCAGGGTAAAATCGTATTCCGCAGAAAGGGAACTGTCAAGATCACGATCAAAGCGGCGGCAACATCCAGATATAATGCAGCATCAAAAACGATCACAATAAAGATCAAATAAATATCACAGAAACAAAGCACGTACCGGATTTCTAAATATACAGAGATCCGGTATGTTTTTTGGTATACATAGTGGGAAAAAGAAATTTTTCACATCAAATTTTACCACTGAAATCCGGGGAATTCCATTGACATTATCAGATCAAACGACTATCATTAAAACAGTATGTTTTTTTGCAGGAGTCTTTCGCATAACCGACAGATTCTTACAGAAAAAGATACGGCAGTAACACAAAGGAGTAATAATATCATGACAATATCCATGATAGGAATAGACCACGACAGAGCACCGGTAGACGTCCGTGCCCTGTTCGCTTTTACGAAAAAAAACGCCGGAGAGGCAATGGAGAAACTGAAAGAAAAAGCAGGCATCCACGGATGCATCATTCTATCTACCTGTAACCGCCTGGAAATCTGGTCAAGCCATGAGGATGAGCAGGAACTTTCTTTATACCAGTGTCTCTGCGAGCTCAGAAATATACAGGATCCTTCTTATGAAGGATATTTTATTTCAAAAGAAGATAAAGAAGCGGTTGAGCATCTTTTTTATCTGGCAGGAGGTCTGAAATCCCAGATTCTTGGAGAAGATCAGATCCTTACACAGATCAAGGATGCACTCAATCTTGCGAGAGAACATTTTACCACGGACAGTGTGCTGGAAGTCCTTTTCCGCATGGCAGTGACCGCGGGTAAAAAGATTAAGACAGAAGCTCCGCTTGCACATGGAAATCCGTCTGTGATTCATCAGGCAGTCAGCAGCCTGCGGGAACAGGGATATGACATGCATGGCAAAATCTGCATGGTTATCGGAAACGGAGAGATGGGTAAGGTTGCAGCGCAGACTCTCCGTGATGCCGGAGCGAATGTCACCGTAACCGTCCGTCAGTACAGAAGCGGAATGGTGAGCATTCCGATTGGATGCAGCAGGATCCATTATGGTGAACGAATGAACTTTCTGCCGAAATGTGATGTAGTAGTCAGTGCGACAGCCAGTCCGAACTATACACTTCGCAGAGAACTGTTTGATGATATCACGCTTACGAAACCACTGCTTCTTCTTGACCTTGCTGTGCCGAGGGATATCGAACCGGCACTTGGAGGAGAAGAGGGCGTTACCTTATATGATATGGACAGTTTCCGCACCGAGAGGATTTCTCCGGAATCCATGGAGAGCATCACAAAAGCCGGCGAGATCGTCAGGGCACAGATGGATGAATTTTTCCAGTGGCTGGATGGCAGGGATGTGATCCCGAGGATCCAGGAGATCAGGGAGGATGCAGTGCAGGATCTGAACCTGCGTATCCACAAGATCCTCAAGAATACACCAATGGATGACTCCGACCGTGCAAATCTTCTCAAGGCAGTAGATACTGCAGCAGGAAAAGTGGTCAATAAACTTATTTTCGGACTCCGGGACAGTCTGGAACAGGACACTTTCCTGGAGTGCGTGGCAGGATTGGAGAAATTATATGAAGAATAAACGTTTTTTTCCAATGTTCGTAGATCTGTCTGATAAGAAGATCGTAGTGGTAGGCGGAGGGAACATTGCGACCAGGAGAATCAAGACGCTTTTGCAGTTTACCAGAAACATTACCGCAGTAGCTCCAAAGACAACAATGGAGCTCCATGAACTTGGCAAGGCAGGATTTGTAAATCTGATCAACCGCCCGGTAAAGCGTTCTGATTTTGCCATGGCATTTATGGTGATCGCGGCGACAAATGACTGGAAATTAAATGATGAGATCTACCGCGTCTGTAAGGAAGAAGGAATCTACGTCAATGTCGCAGACGACAAAAGCAAATGCGATTTTTATTTCCCGGGGATCTACATGCAGGACGAGGTTGTTGTGGGGATCACAGCGAGCGGGCTGAACCACAAGAAAGCCCGCAGAGTCCGTGTGGCGATCCAGGAGGCAATGGAGGCATCAGACAATGAAGAATAAGATCACGATCGGCAGCAGGGAAAGCAAGCTTGCAGTGCTGCAGAGTGAGATGGTGAGGGACTACATAACAGAACATAATCCGGATCTGACAGTAGAGATCCTGACCATGAAGACAACGGGTGACAAGATCCTGGACCGCACCCTGGATAAGGTAGGCGGCAAGGGACTTTTTGTAAAGGAACTGGATCATGCCCTTCTGGATGGAAGATCAGAACTTTCTGTGCACAGCCTGAAGGACATGCCGATGGAAGTACCGGCAGAACTTCCGCTGCTGGCTTTTTCCAGAAGAGAAGATCCGAGGGATGTGCTGGTACTGCCGGAAGGCGTAACAGAACTTGACAGATCCAAACCGCTTGGCTGTTCCAGTCTTCGAAGGACCCTGCAGCTTCGGGAATTATATCCGGACATGGAAGTTGCAAGTGTCAGGGGAAACCTTCAGACGAGACTCCGCAAACTGGATGAGGGACAGTATTCAGCCCTGATCCTTGCAGCGGCAGGACTTAAGAGACTGGGACTGGAATCCAGGATCAGCCGGTATTTTACAGAGGAAGAAATGCTCCCGGCAGCAGGTCAGGGAATCCTGGCAGTACAGGGACGCACGGATGTTGATTATGCATTCCTGGACGGCTACTGTGATGCAGATGCATGGAGCGCAGGAAGTGCAGAGCGTGCTTTTGTACGTTTCCTGGACGGCGGCTGTTCTTCTCCGGTGGCTGCATTTGGTGTGGTTGAGGGAGAGGAACTTTTCCTTCGCGGGCTGTATTATAATGAAGAAACCGGAAACTGGTTCAAGGACAGCATCCGCGGAAAGCGCGAGGACGCAGAGGCACTTGGCATCGCGCTTGCAAAACAAATGAAAGAATCCGACAGAACAAGGACGGATAAAGGTGAGGCAGAATGAAACAGGGAAAGGTATGGCTCGTAGGGGCAGGACCGGGAGATATCGGTCTTTTTACACTCAAAGGAATGGAGGTGCTCTCCCAGGCAGAGGTTGTCGTCTATGACAGTCTGGTGGGACAGGGCGTACTTGCAAAAGTACCTTCTTCTGCAAGACTCATCAACGTAGGAAAGCGTGCAGACAAGCACACCATGCCGCAGGAGCAGATCAATCAGGTGCTCTTTGAGGAAGCACAGAAGGGATACCGTGTCGTGAGACTGAAAGGCGGAGATCCGTTCCTGTTCGGAAGAGGCGGAGAGGAACTGGAACTTCTGACTGCCAATGGGATCCCGTATGAGGTGGTCCCGGGCGTGACCTCTTCGATCGCGGTGCCTGCTTATAACGGCATTCCGGTAACACATAGAGATTTCTGCTCTTCCGTCCATATCATCACAGGGCACAGAAGAGCCGGTAAGGAATATGACATTGATTTTCAGGCACTGGTCAACACAAAGGGAACACTTGTATTTCTGATGGGAATCGCTGCCCTGAATGATATCTGTCAGGGACTTCTGAATGCAGGAATGGATCCGGAGATGCCGGCGGCCGTACTGCAGAAGGGAACAACTTCCGACCAGAAAAGAGTCGTTGCCACAGTTGCAACACTCAAAGAAGAAGTAGAGCGTCAGGGCATCGAGACCCCGGCAATCATTGTAGTCGGCAGAGTATGCCATCTTTCTGAAGAATTTGGCTGGTATGAGAAACTTCCGCTCGCAGGCTGGAAAGTCCTTGTGACGCGTCCGAAGGGCAGAAGCTCCCACACAGCCGATGAACTTCGAAGAAAAGGTGCAGAAGTTCTGGAACTTCCGTCTATCCGCACCGTGGCACTGGAAGACCAGAGTGCACTTTATCAGGCACTTGATGAGATCAGTGAGTATCAGTGGCTGGTATTTACAAGTCCGACAGGGGCAGAGATTTTCTTTGAAGAAATGTTCTCCAGGAAAAAAGACATCCGTTGTCTTTCTTCATTGAAGGTGGCAGCGATCGGACAGGGAACAGCCAAAGTTCTGGAGCAGAGAGGCATCCTGGCAGATCTGATCCCGGAAGTTTACGATGGAGACTCCCTGGGAGAAGCACTGGCACAGACCCTGCACGGCGGCGAAAAGATCCTGATCCCGCGTGCCTCAAAGGGAAATGCAAATCTGGTCAGGATCCTTGAAGAACACGGCGCAAAGGTGGACGATGTACCGACTTATGATACCATCTATGACAAAAATCCTCTGATCGATGTGGCAGCAGAGATCACGAAGGGCGGCATCGACTGCGTGGTATTTACCAGCGCATCTACCGTCAAAGGTTTTGCAGAAAGTACAGGGCTTTCTGATTATTCAAATGTGACAGCAGCATGTATCGGCAAGCAGACAAAAGCAGCGGCAGACAGCTATGGAATGAAAACATATATGGCATCCAAAGCTACGATCGACGATTTGACGACACTTGTTGAACAGATAAAAAACAAATAAGGAGTGACAACAATGGATCTGATTCAAAGACCAAGAAGACTGCGCGGCAGTGAAACTCTGCGTAAAATGGTAAGGGAAACGAGGATTGACAAATCTTCTCTCATCTACCCTCTGTTTGTAAAAGAAGGACAGGGGATTGAGGAGGAGATCCCGTCTATGGAAGGACAGTTCCGCTACAGTGTGGACCGTCTTCCATATGAACTGGAGCGTCTGACGAAAGCCGGAGTCAGCAATATCATGCTGTTCGGCATTCCGGATCATAAGGATGAAGTCGGAAGCGGTGCCTACGACGAAAACGGAATCGTACAGAGAGCACTCCGTGAGGCAAAAAAACAGTTTCCGGATCTCTACTATATTACAGACGTATGCATGTGTGAGTACACTTCCCACGGACACTGCGGTGTTCTCTGCGGACACGATGTAGAAAACGACGCAACTCTGGAACTGCTTGCAAAGACAGCTCTTTCTCACATCGAGGCAGGTGCGGACATGGTAGCACCTTCTGATATGATGGACGGACGTGTGCGTGCGATCCGTGAATGCCTGGACAAAGCAGGACACAAGGAAGCACCGATCATGTCCTATGCAGTAAAATATGCATCTGCTTTCTACGGACCATTCCGTGATGCAGCTGGTTCTGCGCCGTCATTCGGAGACCGCAAGAGCTACCAGATGGACTATCACAACCGCCGCGAAGGAATGAAAGAAGCCCTGACAGATATCGAGGAAGGCGCAGACATCATCATGATCAAACCTGCAATGTCCTATCTTGACATGGTATCAGAAGTCTACAAGGCAACCAACGTTCCGATCGCAGCTTACAGCGTCAGCGGTGAATATGCAATGGTCAAAGCAGCAGCCAAGATGGGCTGGATCGATGAGGACAAGATCGTATGCGAGATGGCAGCAAGTGCTTACCGTGCAGGTGTTTCCATTTATCTGACCTACTATGCAAAAGAACTTGCCCGCTTTATCGATGAAGGGAGAATTGGATAATGGGAAGATCAGAAGAATTATTTGAACGTGCAGTCGAGAGAATTCCGGGCGGCGTCAACAGCCCGGTAAGAGCATACGGTGCGATCGGCATGGCTCCGCGTTTTATCGAGCGTGCAGATGGTTGCTATATTTATGACGTGGATGGAAACAAATACATCGACTACATAGATTCCTGGGGACCGATGATCCTCGGACACAATTTCCCGGCAGTCCGTGAGAGTGTGCTCAAAGCTTGCGAAAACGGATTAAGTTTCGGCTGTGCGACAGAGATCGAAGTCGAGATGGCAGAATTTATCTGCGAGCATATCCCGCATGTGGAGATGGTTCGTATGGTCAATTCCGGTACAGAAGCTGTTATGAGTGCGATCCGTGCCGCAAGAGGTTTTACTGGAAGAGACAAGATCATCAAATTTGCAGGATGCTATCACGGACACAGTGATGCACTTCTTGTAAGTGCAGGTTCCGGCGTGATGACCAGTGGAGTTCCGGACAGCGCTGGTGTTCCGAAGGGATGCACCCAGGATACCATGACAGCAGTCTACAATGATCTGGACAGCGTCAGAGCACTTCTCGAGGAGGCTCCGGATCAGGTTGCAGCTGTGATCGTAGAGGCGGTTGGAGCAAACATGGGTGTTGTCCCGCCGAAGAAAGGATTCCTTGAGGGACTTCGTACTCTGTGCGACCAGTATGGAACGCTTCTTATCTTTGATGAGGTCATCACAGGATTCCGTCTTGCATTTGGCGGTGCAGCAGAATATTTTGGCGTAAAACCAGATATGGTTACTTACGGTAAGATCATCGGCGCAGGAATGCCGGTCGGTGCTTACGGTGGAAGAAAAGAGATCATGCAGATGGTTTCCCCGGCAGGTCCGGTTTACCAGGCAGGTACTTTAAGTGGAAACCCGATCGCCATGGCAGCAGGCCTGACACAGCTCAAATACCTCTATGAACATCAGGAAGTTTACAAGGATCTGGAAGCCAAAGGTGCGAAATTATATGGAACCATGGAAGAAATCCTCAAGGAAACAGGAAGTCCGTATCAGGTAAATCATGTTTCTTCTCTGGGAAGCATCTTCTTTGCGACAGAGGAAGTAAAGGATTACACTTCTGCAAAAGCTTCCGACACTAAGAAATTCGCAGAGTATTTCCTGCACATGCTGAAGAATGGAATCCACCTTGCACCGTCACAGTTCGAGGCAATGTTCCTTTCTACAGCACACAGTGATGCAGTGATCGAGGAAACTCTGGACAAAGTCAGAGCCTTTTTTGCAAAATAAAAACTGAATAAGGAATAGGATCTGTCCGCAGGAATTCATTTTATTTATTTTTGGGAGGGCACTTATATTTCGGATCGCAGTATGCAGCAGTCAGATGAACGATAAGAACGAAACCAGCAGGACCATACAGAAATGGATAAAACGAAATACCACAGCAGATGCAGAGATCTGCCAGGTGGAAAGTGTAGAAGAACTTCAGAATATCATGGAAACACAGCCGGATAAGTATAACTTTTGCATTATGGATATGCCTGCCCTTAAGAGTGCTTTTGAGGCACAGACAGAGCAGAAGAAGCATCCATTACTGATCTATGGGACAGATTCGGTCCGACGTATTTTTGTGGAAGATATCATGTATGCAGAGAATTCCCTGCGGCGTATCACTTACACGCTGTACAACCGGCAGAAGATCATCAGTGTCCGGCGGGCGGGAAGTTTCGAGAGTGCAGTCGGGGAAATTGCAAAAGCACAGGCCTTTATGCAGCCGCACAAGTCTTTTTTTGTCCAGCTCCGGTACATTTCCGAACTGGGGACAGACCATATCCTGATGGCAGACGGAAAGAAGATCCCGGTAGCACAGAGCCGCCTGATCACGGTACAGAGCAGGTATCTGCATTATCTCACACAAAGAACGAAAGCATAAAGAAAAACTCCACAGACTGTTTAATGAAAATGGTCTGCGGAGTTTTTTTATATGCATATCGTGGTCTGCGCAGAAACAAGGCACAGTGCGCAGAATCAAAAAACAAGAAGTGAATAAAATCTGCTATGATAACACTACAGAAGAAAAAGAGATGCGTGACCGCTTCTTCAGAGTACTTGAACATTTTTTGAAAATGCCTGATGAGTTTTTCGGCAGTTCTTTGAAAAGCAAACAGCAAAGGAAGGAGAGGTGGCGTTGAACGGTAAAAAAAGGATCACAAAGATACTTGCCATGATAATCTGCCTGATCTTCTGCATCAACCAGATTGCGGTTTATGGGGCGGAACTTGTTTCGTTTTCTGATGGGGCGGAAGATCAGGGAGAGATATCATCTGCAGGCATAGAAGAAACAGATTCTTTGACGACAGAAGAGGAGGTATCATCCGATAACAGTCCGGGTGATCCAGAAGGAACAGAGATTTCGGAGGAAGATTTTTCGGATAGCAGCACAGAGGAAAATTCGCAGGATACAGAAGTCGCAGTCGAAGATGATCTGCAGGACAGTGCAGAAACTGTTCAGGAAGAATCTTCAGATGCGGTATCGGAGGAATTGTTCCTCTCGGAAGAAACGCAGGATATTTTTGCGGCAGAAGCTGCAGACAATCCGGTTTATCCAAACGAGATCAGCCAGGACATTTACTGGCAGGACAACAATGAAGGCGTACAGGCGGGACGTCTGAGTGCAGACGAGTATGCAGCGTGGTTTTACCAGTACGGCAAGGTGGAGGTGACATATCAGGATTCTGACAAGACACAGAAAACACGTATCATGAAGGTCAGTGATCTTCTGGTGAATGGTCAGGGCGGGATCACGATGGAAGATCTTGAGGGAACCGGACATTATGTGATGCATTTTGCACAAGGTTCACTGAAAGGAAGTCTTTCCATCACAGGAAGTGATGGTAAACCATTCAATGCGACAATCCAGACGATCACGCTTCTTCCACCAGATCCAGAGACAGATCAGGATTATCCGAAGTCAGACAGTCTGGCGCAGAATTATCAGTTTCTGAATGTTCCGGACGAGAAAGTGAGAGAGGAATATACCTCCAACAAAAACATCGGGCTTGGATGGTATTATATCAAAAAGATGGATTTTACCGCACATGTGGTGATCCGCAACGGAGGTATAAGCTGTAAAAGTGATCTGACAGATGCAGTGGGAAAAGAACTGTATCTTCAGTATCAGAAAAAGAACCAGGATACGAATAACATTTCCAGTTCGCTGGAGCAGACACAGAATGCGCAGGTGAAGGGGAATACTGACAGTGAAGTCACTTCCATAGACATCACAGTTTCCGGACTGCCGCAGTATCGTATTGACGGTACGGAGATCAGAAGATGAATGTACAGGATGCAGAGGATTCTTTGGCAAATTATATCAGTAGTTTTAAAGATGTAACAACAACAAACGGAGGCATAGCCGAAATCCAGAATGTAGAATATGGTTTGTATGTCCTGATAGAATGGGACGTATCGCATGCAACGATAGGCGGTAAGCCGGCATCACTGACTAACACCCAGAGCCCATTCCTCGTAACGCTGCCGACATCGGTAACAGAAAACGGTGTTACCTACTGGAACGAAAATGTAAACGCCCGGATCAAAAACAGTTCTGATGAGGCTGAGGTAGAGAAGAAGATCGTAACAGACAAGGAAACTCTCATGACCGGAGATGAAACTGTCGATGACACAGACACCACTTCCATCGGGGACATTGTTCATTTCCGTCTGAAAGGAACTGTTCCGACGATTCCAGAGGTAGACAACGGAAATCAGCAGAAGTTTAACAAATATGTTCTTGTGGATAACCTGAGCAAAGGTCTGACACCTGAAACGGCAACAGTAAATGGAACCGTTCAGTTAAAAGACATGGTTGTTCGCACAACAAATGTCAATGCAGATTATACACTGGCTGCAGAAGACTATACAACAACGATAACGGACTATGAAGGTAAAGAATATGCAGGCGGCAAGACGATCACAGTCACTTTGACAGACAGCGGACTTACAAAGATCAGTAAATGGGCAGCAGACGAAAAGGAAAGTAAGACAAAGGAAATCTATTTTTATTACACTGCAGTCGTAAATGAATATGCCGAGATCGGTCCGAATGATCAGGCTGGCAGCCCAGCAGGAAACCCGAACGAAGTGCAGCTTCGTTATAAAATCGGCAGCAGTGCAGACATGGAAACAGAATGGGATAAAGTCACAGAGTATACCTTTGGAATTGACGCAAATAAACAACTGGGAGGAAGTGCAACAACAATAACAGATGCGAATAAAGAACAGATTACTTTCGTGCTTTATTCTACAAAGAGTGGAACAGCAGATGCATCTGACAAGACTTACTATGAAATGGAAAAAACAACGGATGGTGTTTATCATGTGACTTCTGTAACGAAGAACAGTGTAACAGACAACGCCAAAATGCATCCGGCAGCAGGCGGTGCACTGAATATCAAAGGGCTGGAAAAGGTAACCTACTTCCTCGAAGAGCTCAGCACTGTTTCCGGTTATAACATCCTCAAAGCACCAGTCAAGATCGAGATCAAAGCAAACAGGGATGAGAACACCTATGTAGGAAGTAATAACCAGTATATTGGAACGATCAGCCAGGATAGCAACACAGATGGTATCTTCAAAGTAACGATCAACAACACCAAGGGCTTTGAACTTCCGTCCACCGGCGGCAGCGGTATCTGGTTCTTCGTTCTGGCAGGTGCATTTGCCGTGGCAGCAGGATGCGGTTATTATTCTATGAGCATCCGCAAAAACCGTGCAAAATAAATGAAGACCAGGAAAAAACGCCCGCTTCTGATCACAGGATTTCTGATCGGAACAGGGATACTTCTGATGGCATATCCTTTTGTCAGCAATTCTCTTTATGAGCACAGGCAGGAGGAAGTCATCTACGAATATCAGAAAGAAACCGACAAAATGGATACAACACAGATCCATCAAATGCTGAAAGAAGCAGAAGAATATAATGTAAAACTGAAAAACAGAGAAGCCGTTCTGACAGATCCTTTTGACCCGGAACTTGCTGTGGATGGAACAGAAGAAAAGCAGTATGAACATCTTATGGATCCGGAAAATGACGGGATCATGGGCTATATAGAGATTCCGGAGATCAATGTATTTCTGCCCGTGTACCACGGCACTTCACAGGAGGTGCTGCAAAAGGGTGTTGGGCATCTTGAGAACACTTCTCTGCCTGTAGGGGGGAAGGATACACACTGTGTTCTTTCTGCCCATACAGGGCTTTCTGACAAGAAACTGTTTACAGATCTGGTCCTTCTGAAAAAAGGAGATCTTTTTTATATACAGGTTCTGGACCGGCGTCTTGCCTATGAGGTGGATCAGATCCGGGTAGTCAGGCCTGAGGATACGTCACTTCTTCGGATCATTCCGGAAAAAGATCTGGTAACGCTGGTAACCTGTACCCCCTATGGCGTCAACAGCCACCGGCTCCTGGTAAGAGGACATCGTGTCACAGAACAGAAGAACCCGCAGAAAGCAGCCAGGAAAAAGCAGACAGCAAGTCCGTGGATGCATCAGTATGTGATCTCGATCCTGATCGGCATGGCATTTCTGATGGTCTTTCTGACAGGGCTGTTTCTGTACAGAAGGAGGAAGATGTGAAAAGACAGAAACTGATTTTTTTCCTGTTTCTTCTGGCGGGAATGGGATTTTTGAACTATCCGTTTGTCAGTCAGTGGATAAATCAGAGAAACCAGAGCAAAGTCATCTATGAATATGAAAAAAAGGCAGAGAAATTGTCGGACACCGGGAAACAAAAACTTTTGGGTGAAGCCAGAAACTATAATTCAAAACTTCGCTCAGGCGGAGTACTTCCGGGTGACAGCTTTGGAGGCGGCGAAGAAGAAACTTCTGCATACAGAGAATATCAGAAACTTCTGGATGTTTCCGGAGACGGGATCCTGTGTTATCTGGAAATTCCGTCGATCGAGGTCTTTCTGCCGGTTTTTCATGGAACTTCGGAGCATGTTCTGGAACAGGGGGCGGGACATCTGTTTGGTTCTTCTCTTCCTGTCGGGGGAGCGGGGATACACGCTGTGATCGCGGCGCATACAGGGATCGCGACCAGGATGTTTTTTACAGATCTGGATCAGATGAAGACGGGAGATCTTTTTTTCCTGAATGTTCCGGGGGAGAAGCTGGCGTATCAGGTGGACCAGATCGTTACCGTGACACCGGACCGTACAGATCTTCTGCGAATCGAGGAGGGAAAGAACCAGGTGACACTGGTGACCTGTACTCCCTATGGGATCAACTCACACAGGCTTCTTGTAAGAGGAAAGAGGATCCCATACCGGGAAGCACAGAAACGTGCAGAACAGGCAAAAGAATCCGGATTTCTGATCTGGGGCAAAAGAGTTTTTGTACTTTCCATACTGTTTCTGGGAGCAGCAGGATTCTGGCTCCTTAAGCCATCAAAAAGGAAGGAGGAAAAAGGGTGAAAAGAAAAAATAAAAAGACAGCAGGCGTTTTTCTCCTTGCTGTGATCCTGATATTTGTAGTTCTTGTGGCTGTTTTCGTGGATGCGGCAGGGAGAAAGGGAAGCATCACGGTTCAGCTGAATGAGATCGGGACAGATCGGGAAGGCACTGCACTGGAATGTTTTTATGTGGCAGAGCAGAAGGAGAATGGCTGGCATCTGACAGAGGCGTTTGAAGGCTGTAAGGTAACTCCCTGGAATCTGTCAAAATCCGCGGATTACAAAAAAGCGGCAGAAAAACTTTCTTCCTGGGTGACGGCGAAGAAACTTTCGGCAGAAAAGAGGGTGACGGACGCAGATGGAAAACTTGTTTTTGAAGATCTCGATGAAGGGATTTATCTCATCCGCCAGAAAAACGGGCAAAAAACGTACGGGGCGATTGCGCCGTTCCTTGTCTGTGTCCCAATGGAAGAAAATGGGGAGATCCTTTATGATATCCACACAAAGACAAAAGGAGAGGAGAGCCAAAAGATCACGCCCACACCGGCGATATCTGTTACACCATCGCCATCTGCAACATCCACAACAACATCGGCTTCTTCCGGAAAGAATCCTTCCGTAAAAAGCAGCTCTTCAAGTGTGAAAACTGTAAAAACAGGAGATGACACGGCGCTCTGGGTATTCTGGGTGCTTTTGATTCTGGCAGCAGGCGGGACCGTCGGCATTCTGTATTACAGAAAAAAACACTGAGTGGAAAATAAAGTACATTAAGTATGAGATAAAATACATTTCCTCCTGAATGCTAACTTGTTCTTGGAATTGGATTGTGATATAATAAGAACACCTGAGGTTGCTGGAGTGAACAGTAACCACTTAAGTTCATGCAGAGCACTGTCTCTGCGTGGACAACGACAACGCGCGATTTTAGGAGGCAATATCATGGGGAATAAGAAATATGTAGCCTATGTGGGAACATATACCCACGGCAACAGTAAAGGTATTCAGGTTTACGATGTAGATGTTGAGAAAGGTACTCTGAAAGAACGGAGCGAAGTACAGGTCAGCAATGCATCTCATACGGCGATTTCCAAGAATGGCAAGTTTTTGTATTCTATCGAGGACGAAGGTGTGGCAGTGTTCAAACGTGACGAGAACGGTGACCTGATCCGTATCAACAGAGTCAGCATCGACGGAATGAGAGGATGTTTCCTGGCAACAGATGTGGACGGCAAATATCTGTATGTGGCAGGATACCATGACGGCAAGGTGACCGTTGTACATACACGCCGCGACGGAAGTCTCGGACGTATCATGGATGGTGTTTATCACAAGGGACTTGGAAGCGTTGCAGAGCGTAACTTCCGTCCACATGTAAACTGTGTACGTCCTACACCGGACAACAAATACCTGTGTGCAGTTGACAACGGCATCGATCAGGTCAAGATCTACCGCATCAACAAGAGACAGCATAAGCTGGAACTGGTCGACATCCTCCGCTGCCCGAGAGAGAGCGGTCCTAGGATCATCCGTTTCAGTGCAGACGGCAGATTTGCATATATCCTGTTTGAACTGAGCAATGAGATCAAGGTTTACAGCTATGACGGAAGCGGCAGTACTCCTGAGTTTGAACTGCTCCAGAGTGTCAGCACACTCAGAAAGCCGAATGACGAGGATGCGATTCACAATGCGGCATCCGGACTTGCACTTGCACCGGACGGCAGGCATCTGTTCTGTACAACTGCCGGAGAGAATTCGGTTTCCATGTATGAGATTGATGCAGAGACAGGACTCCTTGAGAAGAAGTTTAACCTTCCGATCAGCGGCGATTATCCGAAGGATCTGGTAATCTTCCCGGACAACAAGCACATTGCACTTGCGAACCATGCAAGCAACTCCATCACTACATTCACAGTAGATTATGACAAAAATATCATCGTTATGAACGATAAACCCCATCATATCGAGACTCCAAACTGCATCCATATCTGGCCGGTGCCGGATGAGGTAGCAGAGGATGTACATACCGACGAAGACGAAGAACAATAATCTTATAGCAGAAGCCCCTGTGATCCGCCATGGAACACAGGGGCTTCTGTTTGTTGCATTGCATATCGAGGAGGTGCCAGTGGCACGTCCGCTGATTAAGAAATGAAATCTGTAACTTCTTTATTTCTGGTAAAATTCCTTGATGCGGTCCATCTGGGAGGTCATATTGGAAAAAAGCGCATCAACGATCGCAAGGGCGCACATGGATTCTACAACGACAACGGCTCTTGGCACAATAACAGGGTCATGACGGCCGTGGATCTCAAGAGAAGTTTCTTCTCCGCTGTCTGTGACGGTATTCTGTGGCTGGCTGATGGACGGGGTTGGTTTGATCGCAGCGCGGAGGATGATCTCGCTTCCGTCACTCATTCCACCCATAATGCCGCCGGCGTGATTGGAATTCTTGGTGATCTGTCCGTTTTCCATATGGAAACCATCGTTGTCCTCGGAGCCTTTCATCGCAGAAACCTGGATTCCATCGCCAATCTCCACCGCTTTGACCGCACCGATCGACATGACTGCCTCGGCAAGAACGGCGTCCAGCTTTTCAAAGACCGGATTTCCGAGACCGGCAGGAACGTTTTTGATTCGGCATTCGATGATACCGCCTGCGCTGTCCTGATTCTTCATGCATTCTTCTAGATAAGCCCCTGCTGCCTCGGCTGCCTTGGCGTCCGGCATATAGAAAGCGTTTTTGCTGATCTCTTCTGCATCAAAACTTTCGATCTTTACAGATCCAATAGATTTGGTGTAGGTGTAGAAAGAGATCCCGAGAGTTTCAAGAATCTTTGCTGCGATCGCCCCTGCTGCCACACGGCCGATCGTCTCACGTCCTGAAGAACGGCCGCCTCCGCGGTAATCACGGAAACCATATTTGGCATCAAACGTAAAATCGGCATGTCCCGGACGATAGGTGTAAGCGATGTTGCCGTAATCCCTGGAACGCTGGTCGGTGTTTCTGACTATGAGTGAGATCGGAGTTCCGGTTGTTTTTCCCTCAAAGACACCAGAGAGGATCTCTACAAGATCGCCTTCCTTACGTGTGGTGGTGTAGCGGCTCTGACCAGGCTTACGGCGGTCAAGGAATTTCTGGATATCTTCTTCATTGAGAGAAAGACCGGCAGGGCAGCCGTCTACGACAGCCCCGAGAGCCTTGCCATGGGATTCTCCCCAGGTGGTAACGGTAAAATGATTCCCAAAACTTGATTTATTCATAAATATATGATTCCTTCCTGAAATATACTGTCCGACATGGTAAAAACCATACAGATATCTATATTTTAACACGTTAACCTATGAAAAACAACGGGATAGACAAGGTTTTCGGCGCTTCTGTTAATTTTGTGTAAATCCAAAACTCTTGGAATTGACAAAGAACAATGTACAACTTATAATGAAGTTTGTATTTGAGACCTACGGGTTTTAGACAAATAAGAGTGGAAGGGGAGTGGAATTGTGGTTAGAATGTTTCGGACATCAGATGGGGCGATTCATGAGATTCAGGAACCGCAGGATGGCTGCTGGATCGCTTTGACGAATCCTACGGCAACCGAGATTTTTGAAATTTCAGAACAGTTCCAGATTGAGGTCGACGACCTGCGAGCTCCTTTGGATGAGGAAGAGCGTTCCCGTATCGAGGTTGAGGATACCTATACTCTGATCCTGGTAGATGTCCCAATGATCGAGGAGCGTAATGATAAGGACTGGTATGGTACTATTCCGCTTGGTATCATTGTCACAGACAAAATGATCTTTACGATCTGCCTGGAAGACACACAGGTACTGACGAGATTTATGGAAGGGCGTGTCCGCAATTTCTTTACTTATATGAAGACACGTTTTATCCTGCAGATCTTGTACAGAAATGCAAGTATGTACCTGCGCTATCTGCGTATTATTGACAAGAAGAGTGAACAGGTGGAGGAGAAACTTCACTTTTCACCGCGAAATCAGGAGCTGATCGAGCTTCTGGAACTGGAGAAATCACTGGTGTACTTTACGACATCTCTTCGTTCCAACGAGGCCGTCCTGGAGAAACTGATCAAGATCGAGAGCATCAAGAAGTATCCGGAGGACACCGAACTTCTTGAGGATGTTATCATCGAGAACACGCAGGCGATCGAGATGGCGAATATCTACAGTGGTATCCTTGCCAACATGATGGATGCGTTTGCGTCAGTTATTTCCAACAACCTGAATGACGTCATGAAGATCCTGTCTGTGATCACGATCGTTATGAGTATCCCGACGATCGTGTTCAGCGCTTATGGAATGAACCTGAATCCCTCAGGTATGCCGTTTTCCAGCACACAGTGGGGATTCCTGATCGTCATACTGCTTTCGATCGTGGCAAGTATTGTGGCGGCGATCTTCCTGTCAAAAAAGAAATATTTCTAACATTTCTAGCAGGGGAATTCATCTTTCCAAACAGTATAATGACTGAAAAGGAGAAAAAGTGATTTTATGAATTGGATTGATAAACTGGAACGTAAGTTTGGACGATTCGGGATTGAGAACCTGACGATGTATGTGATCATCTGTTATGTGGTGGGGTATTTTCTGACTTACCTGAATCCGAATCTGATGGATATGATGAGCCTTGATGTGGCAAAGATCCTTCACGGACAGGTTTGGAGACTTGTGACCTGGGTGATCTACCCGCCAAGCACAGGAAATTTCCTGCTGTTTGTGATCTCTATCCTGTTTTTCTATTATCCGATTGGAACTTCTCTGGAACGTACCTGGGGTGCTTTTCGATATACCCTGTATATTTTTTCCGGACTGTTCTTTGTGCTGATCGCCGCTTTTCTGACTTATTTTATAACAGGTGGTTATGTTACGATCGGTGGAGTGAGCTACATGATTGGCGGCGGAGTGTTTACGACATATTACGTCAGCCTTTCTGTATTTCTTGCTTATGCGATGTCATGCCCGGATATGCAGATCCTTCTGTGGTTTGTGATCCCGATCAAGATGAAATGGATGGCGATCGTCTATGGCGTAATGGTTCTTTATGATATGATTACTTATCTGAGGATGGGACTCTGGGTATATGTGGTTCCGATCATTGCCTCTCTTCTGAACTTCGTGCTGTTCTTCTTCAGCACAAGAAACATGCATCGCTATAATCCTAAAGAAGTTCACAGAAGAAGAGAGTTCAAGAAAGCAGTCGCACAGAGCAGGGTCAATCCGGCAACAGGCGGTATCACCAAGCACAAATGCGCGATCTGCGGCAGAACAGAGAAGGATGATCCGAACCTGGAATTCAGATTTTGTTCCAAATGCAATGGAAATTATGAGTATTGTCAGGATCATCTGTTTACACATCAGCATGTGAAATAACAGGTAATAATAAAAACGAGGAGATATACATTATGAAAAAAGAGCCGTTTGTAACATTAGACAAGCTGAAAGAGATCACAGCACAGTATCCGACACCATTTCATCTCTACGATGAAAAAGGAATCCGTGAGAATGCAAAAGCATTAAAAGAAGCATTCGCATGGAACAAAGGCTTCAAAGAATTTTTTGCTGTAAAGGCAACTCCGAACCCGTATCTGATCCAGATCCTTCAGGAGTACGGCTGTGGATGCGACTGCTCTTCCATGACAGAGCTGATGCTTTCCAAGGCGATCGGATGCAAAAAAGGTGATATCATGTTCTCTTCCAACGATACTCCGGAGGCAGAATTCCGTTATGCAGATGAGATCGGCGGAATCATCAACCTGGATGATATCACACATATCGAAGCAGTAGAGCGTGCCGTAGGCAAGATCCCGGAGACGATCAGCTGCCGTTACAATCCGGGCGGTGTGTTCAAGATCAGCAATGATATCATGGACAACCCTGGAGATGCAAAATACGGAATGACAACAGAGCAGATCTTTGACGCTTTCCGTATCCTCAAATCCAAAGGAGCCAAGAATTTCGGTATCCATGCATTCCTTGCCAGCAATACCGTAACAAATGAGTATTATCCGATGCTTGCAAAAGTAATGTTCGAACTGGCAGTAAAACTTCACGAAGAGACAGGAGCAGACATCAAGTTTATCAATCTTTCCGGTGGAATCGGAATCCCGTACAGACCAGATCAGACTCCGAATGATATCCGAGTGATCGGTGAAGGTGTCCGCAAGGTATATGAGGAAGTTCTTGTTCCGGCTGGAATGGATGACATTGCGATCTACACAGAACTTGGACGTTTCATGATGGGACCGTATGGCTGCCTGGTAACAAAAGCCATCCATGAGAAACACACCCACAAAGAATATGTCGGTGTAGATGCCTGCGCAGTAAACCTGATGCGTCCGGCTATGTATGGTGCATACCATCATATCACCGTTATGGGCAAAGAGGACAAACCATGCGATCATCTCTACGACATCACAGGATCTCTCTGCGAGAACAACGACAAATTTGCGATCGACCGTTACCTTCCGGAAATCGAGATGGGCGACCTGCTTGTGATCCACGATACAGGAGCACACGGATTTGCAATGGGTTACAATTACAATGGTAAACTCAAATCCGCAGAGATCCTTCTCCATGAGGATGGAAGCTTCGAGATGATCCGAAGAGCAGAGACACCGAAGGATTATTTTGCAACTTTCGACAGCTTCCCGATCTATGAGAAACTTCTTGAGGACGAAGATAAACTTTACAAATAATTTTTGTTATTATTACAGATAATTCCAAAAAACACTTGCAGGGAACCGGAAATTATGATAATATAATTTTCGGTTCTTGTGCCGCTGTGGCGGAATTGGCAGACGCACTTGACTCAAAATCAAGCGGGAAACCGTGCCGGTTCGAGTCCGGCCAGCGGCACTCCAAAAGCCTTGAGTTTTCAAGGCTTTTTTCTTTTGTGAGAACTTTCGTGAGAACCATCTGACAATAAATCTTCAAAATGTTCATTTGCGAGCTTATTCATTTCCTGTGCTTTGTCTGATAAAGCATGTCTGTAAACTGCTTTAAGTGTTCCATCATTTCCCCAGCCGCCACGCTGCATGATATAAACATCCGGAATTCCCAATGCATGAAGAATAGACGCTGAGTAGTGTCTCAGATCATGGAAACGGAAATGAGGTAAGTTACATTTCTTCAGGCACTTTTCGAATTTGTCAGTGAGCTGTCCTGGATTCAGGCTGACAACTCTTCCTGGTCGGCTTGGCAATTTCCTGATCACATCATCTGGGAAATCAATATATCGATCGCCAGCAAAAGATTTCGGTGTTTTTATGATCCATTGATTGTCAACTGTACGAACCATGTTCTTGCAGACGTGAATGACATTGCCGTTTATGTCTGAATGCTCCAGAGCACAGATTTCACCGCGTCTCATTGGTCCGAAGGCCGCAAGAAGCACTGGAATTTCCAATTCAGTTCCCTGTACTGCGTTCATAAGAATCTTTACCTCTGCATCAGAAGGAATATACAGCTCAACACGTTTCTTCTTTGGTAAGGCTGTATTTAATGCCATAGACGGTCTGTATACCCGTAATACGGCAGATATTAGACCATGTATGTTACGAACGGTTTTAGGGGATAATTTGACGGCTTCAAGGTTAATTGCTTTTTGAATATCATCCTGGGTAATGTCATCAATCTTTATCTCCATAAGGGATGGTATGTAATTTCGTTGAATTCCTCTGTAATCTATGATTGTGCAGGGAGAAAGAATATTTTCTCGCGAGGAGATATAATCTTCAAGTGCCTCTCCAAATTTAAGAGATTTGGAAGCGATGGAGTTTTGTTCTTTACTTGCGGCCCATTCAGTAGCCATCTGTTCACAGATTCGTTTTCCTCTCTTGGTTGGATCGTCGCAGGTGAAAGACTTTCGAATTTTTCTTTTTCCAATAGTTCCGTCTGGTTTGGTGTACTCTTCGGTATGAGAGAGCACCTGACATCTCCATGATCCTGATGGTAATTTCTTTGCAGTTGCCATAATATCATCTTCCTTTCTTAAAATTGGGTACAAAAAAACAACGCACAAACGTTCTGCTTGTGTGCTGCCTCCGAAGATGATACAATATGTTTGTGAAATGAGTATCTCTTCGGAGATCTGAGCCGCTTCAGTACGCCAATACTGAGGCGGTTTTCTTTTATTATTTTTCATTGTTGTCAAGTAATGCAGGATCTGAAGCATTAAGCGGTGAAATAACGCTATGCCCAAGTTTACCTTCCAATTCTTTTCTGGCATTGCCGGCGATAGAACCGCCTTCGACAACTGTTTTGCGAGTCTCAGTAAAACCATTTGGTTTCTGCGAGTTGGCAATTAGGGTGGCAGATATTTCTGCAAGCTGATTCAGAGCTAATTCGATATCTGTCATGTTGTCCCTGAGACTTTCTTTGTGCAGATTTTTGAATGCCTTATAGTCTTTGATATGTTTGCCAGACCATTCATGCGTAAGTATGTCAGTCAACATAGCATAATGTTTACCGGATTTAATCCCGGCTTCATCCCAGGTAGCAGTGAGCTTTTTCCTGTGATCGATGGCTTCCAGTCTACGCTCAATCCATTTTTCGCTATAACCCTTTTGACGGTATGTACGAATCATACGTTCAAAGGCAAGTTCAGGATCTGCGATTTCGTCCAGACGTTCTTTGCCGATTTCTGCAAGCCATAGCTTGAATGGTTCCGCTTTCTTGGAAGGGATTGACTGGATAATGCGAAGTATACCTTTTATAGTAGCGGCATTTATACGTCTTTTCTTTCCGTCTTGTGCAATCATTTGAACTGGGGTACAGATTGTACCCCAGTTGGAGTTTAATTCTGGATCCCTAGAACGCATTTTTTTTAGATATTGTTTAACATCTTTGCTGTCAGTTAGAACAGAAATAACATCTGAAATGGACAGATACCATTCTTCCTGTTGTTTATGCCAGACTTTTCTCACCTTATCATCAAAGAAAAATTCCAGTTCCTCATTATTATTTTCTATCTCGGCTTCTACCGGAACTGTAGTATCAGCCTCTTCATCATACATAAAGAAAAAGAAGATAACCACGACCTTTCTAATTAACAGAAATCATTCGCATAACAGCAAACGGTTCAAAATAAACAACATAATTATCAATAGAAGTGCACACACCGTATTTAGATCTATAACACTGGATAGCTTCTTTCAGGTATTCTTCTGTCGCATCCAGAAAGTCTGCCATCTCATACAAGCTCCTGCATCCAGCTTCATAAGCTCTGATCAACCCGGTCAATCCGATCTTGAGGTTATAACCATACAATCTGGCTCGATATTCCTGTTTCTGATTCATAACATCTGTCTGATCCAGAATATCCCCGGCGGTGGTATAATGGTGACCAAGTTCTTCAGCCAGGACACAGGATTTCTCAGCCTGTGTTTCTATATCCTTTCGGATTGCTATCCGTTTACCCTTGAGCAGACCGTCATGATCTGTCAGAGGATGTTCTTTTACTGCCAGACCATTCTGATCGGCAGCAGTCAGTAGCTGTTCATATGTCAATAAGTATCACTCCTTAAGCCGTTTGTTTGTAATCAACGACTGCGATTTCGGTCAACATCCCCTTAACCTTTTGAATGATTTCTTCGATTCGCTCAAGCGTTTCGCCATTCAAATATTCCTCTCCACATTGAGAACACTTTTCGCAAGGAACATTCTTGATGATGATGTAGCAACCCTGATAATCGGTCATATAAGTTGTTGTAGAAGATTCGATGTCACCTTTGCAGTAAAAACAAGTCATTATGCATGCTCCTTTCTGGTTTTGAAATCAGCTTCCCATTTGTCAACGCTTGGGAAATATGCTGTTATAAGAAACAAATCAGATTCATGATGTCCGATAACTACATGAAGATACTTATCTTCAATGCTTATCCCTAGAATTAAGCAGCTGGGATAAGGATAATCATCTGGATATTGCTCGATGATCTCTCCATTCATAATACAGGCCATCACATCTTTTAAAAATATTCCTCGCTGTTCCAATCTTTTGGCAGCGTGAAGTGTAATATGAATATTTTTAGGTATACATAGTTTACGCAATTCCAATATATCTAATGCCATGTCATTCCTCCCACATAGAATCATCATTCATAATATCAAGATCATGTTGAACACCTTCTTGTGTCTGCTCAACGTCTGTACGGGCATGGGCGGCGAGAACATCTTCCTCCATTTGCTGGGTGGAGAGAAGACTCTTTGAATAGGTGAGAACCTTACCTTGATTATGTGGAGATAATTGTTCGTATACTGCAGTGAGTTCCCGCGTTTTTGAATAGGTACCTATAGTTTCTGGCAATAAAGTTGTTTGGCTGGTTCGACCAAGTAAAAAATCTGTATCTACATTGAAATAGTCAGCTATCTTTTCGAGAGTTTCAAAATCAGGTTCTCTTGCACCGGTTTCATACATTCCGATAGTGCTGCGAGAAATACCTATCTTTTCAGCCATTTCATTTTGCGTCAGGTTAGATGAAAGACGCAACTGACGGAATACGTTTTGGAAGTTTCCCATAATGCCCCTCCTGTGTAGTTTCTAAAATCATGTTATCACAGAACGTGATAAAAGTAAATACAAAAATGTCACGAATAGTGATTGACAAAAGACACAGATGGTGATATATTTCAATTAGTCACAAAACGTGACAGAAAGGAGGGGTAATGGTGATTCCATACGGAAAAAGATTGATAGAATTACGGGGGAATAAAAGCCAGACAGAAGTGGCAAAAGACATAGGAATTGCTACATCTACGCTTGGAATGTATGAAACACAGCAAAGAATTCCTAGAGATTCTATTAAAATTGCAATTGCAAATTATTATGGAAAAACTGTGCAAGATATTTTTTTTACTCCGTAATGTCACGAAAAAGGACAAACAGACTTAACACAAGAAAGGAGTGAAGTGAAATGTCAATGCTTGTAGTTTCCGTAATTGCATCAGCGATCACAGCCAAAATAGTAGCTACCTACTATTTTAAGAAAATAGATGGCTACGTGGAAGAAATGTGCGAAATAACAGAAAAAAATAATAAGTTGATACAAACTATTTTACACAAACTTTATGGAAGTTCTTAACCAAGGGGGAAAGTGATATGAATTGTCCTACAGGAAAACCAGGAACTCCTGCATATGCAATGCCTGTGGAAGAGCGCTTGTCAAATATGGCAAGACTTAGTTTATATGGAAAATTAAATCTTGCCATTGAGAAGTGTGATCCATATCCGTTTCTTATTCCGTATTACGGATCAAAAGAATTCATGACGGAAACGGCATTGATGCACCAAATAATTCAGCCATTTTCTGTAAGCCAGTACGCGCCTCTATGGGAGAGAATTCTATCCATTTTATTAAAGAATCAGAAAGTGAAAGACCAGAGGGAATTTTAGAGAGAAATGGGAGTGCACGCCATGTCTTAGGATATTTTTTAAAAATAGGTAAGAGTTTGGTGGCAATATAAGCATTTTTCTTTCGAAGATTATGGTTATTCATTAACGAATTCAGTTCACTGGCGTTTGGGTCAGAAATTAATAATGATAAGTCAAAAGGTTCTGCTTTTTCCTGATCTGCAATAACATAACCTTCGAAGTAGGGAGCGTAATTTTGCTTGGTAATTTCAATATCATTTGAGCGACCAAGACGAAGCCAGTATTTGGTGATTTTTGGCAAAAAGAAGTATGAAGAAAGTTCACAAATAGATTCTTCAAGCCAGCAAAGTTCGGAGACTACTTCACCAGAAATCATAAGATGACATATTTCATGGGCTAATTGGTAAGTGGATTGATTCCATTTGTTTTTATCACAACTTAAAATAATTAAATTGGATTCTCTATAACAAACAGGATGAGTATGGTGAAGTGAAAAAGCGATAAGTGCATTTGGATAAGTTTGTATAGGCAAAGATAGATTCATGACATAAAGAAGCGAATCTAATGCGAAGAGGGCAGATTCCGTAATGGTTTTGGAACTAGAATCATCCCCGAAGTCAACAGAAAATTGTGGGAATGATTTTAAATTTGTTAATTTTCCCATAGATACCTCCTAGAGTAAATATTTAGGCATGCCAGTGCCTGTGATTAAAAGATAGGAGATAAGCAAGAAAAAGTCAATAGTTTAAGACCAGAAAGCAGGGTAAGAGACAGCATAAGAAAGGAGTGAATACAGTGAACAAGATATTCATACCTCATGAACTCAAAACGATTGAGGTAGACACAGAAAAGAAAATCTTTCGTATCAACGGAGAAAATTTTGGAGATGGTTGTACGGGATTCACAATTAGCTGCACACCAGGAGAATTCAAAATTAGAGTAGAAATAGATACGACAGTAGAGTTTGCAAATTATTCTGACAAAGGAGAACTGAAGCAACAGGAAGAATACAAACGAAACTGACCCTTGGAGAACCAAGGGTCAAAAGGTCAGATGAAAATACTGGCAAGGTCAAACAATTTGGAAAGATCTTCGAAGAATTGGCGAGGCTTATTCTGCATGTAAGCAATGCCCGCCTCCGTAAGCTGAATATCTCCCAGAATATTTTTCTTTAGGTATTTGGCAGTTACTAATTCATGAATTGCATAATCAACGTCAGGTTGAAGCCATTTTTTAAAAGCAGCGATTTGGTAGATTTCACCGTCTTTAAATTTAATAGAATCTGGTTTAGTAAAGCCAACACTTCGGCGTCGTTTATATTCGCAATAAATGATTTTGAATGCCATTAAAGTTTCGCTTGATAATTCCATGTTTTTCTCCTTTCGTAAGTACTCAGGTATGTTAGTACCCTGTATTTACAGGATAGAAATGGAAGAATCGGTAGTCAAGCGAAATAATTCGACAAAGTTCGAGATTTATCGAGAAACGAAAGGGGTGAGAGAGCTGATTAAAATTATATTTTCTAAAAAGGCATTAGTAGCCATAGCTTCAAATGCAATAACAGTTTTGCTTATGATTTTTGCACAGGTAACTCGCAATATATGGATATTGTTTTGGATATGCATGTATTTGACATTAGAAAGAGCATTGGAAAAAGTTCTTAATAGTATTTCAATTGAAATTCGGAAGGGGGAAAAGGAAGCTCGTGTTTGACTGCGAAGAATATCAGAATGCACTTGGAGAGAAGAAAGTCAGGATAAATACGACAGTAAAAGACTGGAACAGGTTATTAAAAACAGGTCTTTGGGATAAAATCATGAAGGTTCTTGATGATACAAAAGAACCACCGAAATAGTGAGAGCGGGTCACGTTGGAACGTGATCAACAGTTGCAAGTCAATTATTTAACCATGATATACAGGCCAGAACCATCGCCGTTTACGAAGTAAGCCATGGCCCATAAAGTATATCCTTCGCGTTCAAGAGCTCTCGTCTCCTGAACGGAATGAACATATTTCTCTTAATGATTATCACCTCCTTCCAAAGAGGCGATTCGTGACCCGCAAAACTAATTATAACATAGCAGAGAGAGGAGAAGAAAAGATGGCAATACGTTATACCACAGAAGCCAAGAAATACATTCTGCTCAAAGGAAATATTGCGAAGCGGATGGAAGCCGAGCGCGTTTCCGATGAGCAGATGGCAGCAGTAACAGGTATGAAAGTCAGAACATACAAAGAAAAGAAAAATTACCCTGAAAAATTCACGTACCCGGAACTCCGCAAAGTGTTCATCCGGTTAAAGTTCCCAGAAGACGAGATTCTGGAGGCACTGACATGAACAAATCCATAGAAGAATCAGATCAAAGGTCCTGGAAGATACGCTTTGCCGATGGAACCATCGGGATCTGCTATGGGACCTACGACGGAACTGCTGAGATTGCAGATCTCAAGAAAGATCTGCACGGTGGCAGCTACACCATAGAGAGGATGTGAGAACAATACGGATTTTCAAGGAAAAACTTCAAGCTTTAGAAGAAAGAAAAAAGGAGCTTGAGATTCAATGGCCTAATCTGGATCCAGGAAGACGGCGTGAAGCACAAATGGAACTGTGGATTCTTGAAAAACAATGCCAGAGCCTGAAGAAAAGAATTGCGAACCTTGAGAGAAAAGGCAAAAGAAGTAAAGGAGAATTGAAATGAAAGATGTAATGGATTCCATTCTGATCGGTACCTTGGCTACATACTTGCCGTTCTGGATCATCGACAGCCTTGCACAGCACGTCGTATTGGCAATGGGGCTATCAATCGTGGTCTATGCAGGGAAACTGTGGCAGATGGAGAGAAGGGAAAAGCGGAAATGAAGCAGGAAAGACTTACTGTGAAGAATCCCAATGGTAAAACCTACCGCATTCCTTCCAGCAGAGCCGGATCCGTCAGGTTAGAGTGGCAGCAGGACCAGACAGTTTTATATGGAAACATTGCTGATAGACTGGGAGCTTATGAAGATTTGGGGTCACCTGAAGAATTTGCCGAATTATTAAGACTTTACAGAAAATAAAAATGGTTCATGCATTGGCAGTGCATGAACCAAGGCTGTGTCCTCCGGACAAATAAAAAACCTAAGTACAATATATCATCCGGAGGCCATAGCGTCAAGAGTCCACAGGAGAAATCCTGTTTTTTATTTTACTTCATAACGGGGAACAATCGCCGTATTACAACTCGATTAAGATATTAAAGTTAGGACATAAGCTATGGCAATAAAGAGGAAAGAGTATAAGTTCCAAAAGGGAAGGATTATCGAGATACAGGAGTTCCATGATGGGAACTATGGTGCTCCCGGAGAGAAGAGAATAAAGAAGAAAAAGCCAACAGAGGAACAGATGCGTCTGGTGAATGCAAAGAATAAAGCTATGAGATGCAGACACAAGATGCTGGAGTATCTGAACCCAGGAGATTGCTTTGGCACCTGGACATATGCGACAACAAACCGTCCCCTGGATATGAAAGCTGCACTGAAAGATTTCCAGAAGTCAATCCGGATAGTGAGAGATGAATATCACAAAAGAGGATATGAACTCTTCTGGTTCCGAAATATTGAAAGAGGCACCAAGGGAGCATGGCATATCCACTTCGTAGTAAATGAGATCGGGGATACTGCAAGTATCATGAAGAAAGCATGGAACAAAGGCGGTACATATACAGTAGCAATCAAAAATGAGCCGAAAGTATATGATGAAGATTTCACAAAGCTGGCAAAATACATGACGAAGGATGAATTTACCAGGGAAGAAAAGAAAGATGGAACCTTGGGTAAGCCGCGAATCCGTGAAGCAAGTTATAACACGAGCCGCAATATGCCTCTGAAGAAACCTCATGTGGACAAGTTACAGAGATGGAAACGAGAAGTAAAGCCAAGGAAAAACTATTATATCGTATCCATTTACGAAGGAATCAACCCGGCAACAGGATTTAAATACCGGAGATACGTCATGGCACGCTTTCCGGAAAAAGTAAAACTGAACAGGAGGATTTAAAATGCAGGAAGTACATATTTTTCTGGTCGTGTCTTCGCATGCTCCCAGAATGAAAACAGGATCCTATCACTACATGCTGCATTGTCCCGGCAGCAGTAAACCTCCATCAGAAGGGAGAGGACAGGAAAAGAACATCACCGGACACCGCCTGGTGCTGAAATGTGCGATCGCGGCAATGGACCGGATGACCAGACCGGCAGTGATCACAATCCACACAGATAGTGAATACCTTGCAGATGGTCATGGAAGGCTGGCTTTCTGGCGGGAAAATGACTGGAAGAAGTCAAATGGCCAGAAAATCCGCAACAGAGATCTCTGGGAAGTCCTGGAGGAGAAGCTCCGCAACCATGCAGTCCGCTTTCGCGTGGAGTCTATGCTCCCATATACGGAAAGCCCTCCTATTTGAAAGAAATGAGGCTTTTTGGGACTTTCAACATAAAAATGTGGATAAAAACCAAAAGACACGCTCTATTTGAAAGAAATCAAGAAAAAAGTATGTGGAAAAGCAAAAACCGCGGACAAAATTTTGAAAGTGTTCGCGATTTTACAAGAAAAACTACAGCAAATTCGGAAGGCTTCTGAATAGGATGCGTCCGCGAGAGGAGAAAAAAGAAATGTATGACAAATTTGGAGAAATGAGCAGTTACACAGAAATCAATGAGCTTGCAGAGAATCTGATGAACGAGGGTGATATTGAGAGCCTGCGAGAAATGGCAAAGGAGAACGGGATCCCGGAGGACTTCGTGGATCTGTATCTGGAAGGCGGCATTCCGAAACCCTGTGATGCCCTGACTGCTGCCGTTGGAAAGCTGGAGGTTGAGGCAGCAGATCTGAAATTAACAGGACTCATGCAGGACTGGGTGGAATACATCAAAGGACTTTGCATGGAAAATGAGATGATCGCTCATCAGATCCGCAAGAAAGGAAAAAGCCTGAAAGGATGTATGGCAGTGCTCCTAAAATATTCGTTTGAAAACAGAGTGACTGTGGACAAGAAGATTGTTCAGGAAGCCGGCATTAAGGCAGGCAGGGTGGATTTTGGTATCCCTGGTATGGCAGAAGCCAAAAAGATGATCAAAGACTACTATCTTGGAGGCATGAAATGAAAAAGAAGGCAATTGAGAGAATTTCATACATTGGACTGAAGAAAAACATCAGACCGAAAACAGCAAAATATATCGGCATAACGGCGATCAGGATTGTAGGACATGAAAAACATCTTTTCCTGGAAGTGTACCGTAACGCACAGAATCAGGCAGAACCGGTTGTACGGGTTGTCCTGAACAAGAAAGAATTTGGCACCTATATTCCAGAGACCGGAGAATGGAACAGGCGGCAGATCATGCCAGATGAATATTATGATGCATACTTTATCTGGAATACACCGGGCGAACGTGGATGTACGCAGAAAGAACTGGAGAAGCAGAACATCCTTCAGAGCCCGGAAGATCTGGAGAGGATCAAAAAATTCTGCAAAGGTGTGGAGGTCTGGGACAATCATAAATGGTGGAAGTACATATACCGCTATGAGCAGAACATATCGATCACTGCCAGACGCAAAGCGGAAGATAGAAGGTACGAACGCCGGCAGAATGCTCTCAATGACAGGATCAGCCACACAAAAGAACTGCCGGAGAAAGAAATCCTGGAAACAGCAGACAATCTCTATTTTCACCATGCCCATTACCTGTACTACAAAAAGCGGGGCTGCTTCGCTCAGATAGCCTGCAGTAAATGCGGCGGTGTGACAACTGCTAGATGGAAAGCAGGAATTTCTTTTGAGAGCCAGTTCCAGTGCTTTATAGAAGAACCGAGAGAGGGTCAGACAGGGACCTGTCCGCTGTGTGGAGCGCATGGCGAATACAAATGCCAGGGCAAGGTGAAAGGATACCACAGTAAGAGCATCCACCTGTTCCTTGGTCAGAAGTACAAAGAGTGTGGAATGGTCCTGCGCTACATGGAAGTGACAAAAGCATGGCGTTTAGGACTGATCGAAGGAAAGAACGGTACAGAAATGTTTAATTCCAGCGAAGAACTGTCAGGAGTGGAGATCGCCAGGGCATATTTTGAACCAAGTAAGAAGCTCCAGATCGATTACCACAAACACAATTGTTATGACGGGAAAGACTTCTGGGATGACTGCAATCTGTATGGAAATGCCAACATTACGATTAGAGAAGCTCCAATCCTGGAAGAAACTTATCAGGAGATGGAAGGAACAATCTTTCAGTACAGCGCGTTGAAAGAATATGCGGCAGCAGTAAGGGAAGCTGTTAATCCTGTCAATTATTTTGAACGCTATCAGCAGACACCACAGATAGAAGTCCTGACAAAGCTGGGACTGATCGGAGTGGTAAAAGAACTGATCAGATATCGATATGGTATTGTGACAGACCAGGACGCAAGGCGGCCGGATAAATTCCTGGGAATCCGGAAAGAAAGTGTAAAACAGCTGATTGCTGCCGAAGGCGATCCTGGAATTTTGAATACGATGCAGATGGAAAAACGCATGCAGCAGGTCTGGACAGGAGAGCAGATCGAGCACCTGACAGAAACAGGATTGGGAAGGGGACAGATTGAAACGGCAATAAGATATATGAGCCTGCAGAAATTGCTGAACCGGATAGAGAAATATTCCGGATGCGAGTACGGGACAAAATGCAGTGGTGCTGAACAGAAGATCAGGAGTACTGCGACAACCTACGCAGACTATCTGAATATGAGGCAGTCTCTGGGATATGATCTGAACAATACAATCTATCAGCATCCGAGAAATCTGGAAGAAGCCCATGATGAAATGGTGAGGGAAAGCCACAAGGAAGAAATTGATAAGCGTCTGAATGAAGTAGCTATAAGATTTCCAGACATACAGTCCAGATACCGAGAACTCCGGAAGAAATATTTTTACGAAGATGATGAGTACCTTATTCGTCCGGCAAGATCAGCAGAGGAGATTGTCATGGAGGGAAGGACACTTCATCACTGCGTAGGAGGAGATACTTATCTGGGAAGACATGACAGAGGAGAAAGTTATATTTTGATGCTGCGGGACAAGAAACAACCGGAGAGACCTTATATCACAGTAGAAATTGACAGCTGGAAGTCATCCATCAGGCAGTGGTATGGAGCACATGATCGAAAACCAGACCAGAAAAATATGCAGAGATGGCTGGATCAATATTTGCGGCAGCTAAAGGAACAGCCGGCAGCAATGAGAACCAGAACAGCCTGAAACTGAAAGGAGAGCAATATGGAATACACACAGTTGACACTGGATGATTATATCCAGTGCAAGAACGATATTAAAAATAATCTCGGAACGATCGTAAAGAGCTTTGTCCGGATCGGCTGGCTTCTGACCAGAATTGATAAATCCGGAGCCTATAAAAATGACGGATACAGTACAATTTCAGAATTTGCCCAGGCCGAGTATGGGATGAATAAAAGCGGAACGAGCCGCTTCATGAAAATCTATGAAAAGTATTCGGTTCCGGGCGACACACCAGAACTCAGGGACGAATATAAAGACTTCAACCAGTCTCAGCTGACAGAAATGCTCCAGATTCCGGAAGAAGATCATGAGATGCTTCGTCCGGAGGGAAATAAAGAGGATTTCCGTGAGTTAAAGCGTTTCAACAAGGAGAATGATTCCAATCCGGAAAATCTCTGGAGCTGGAAAGAAGCAAAGACTCCGGAAGAAAAGCTGAAAGCTGCTATTCAGGAATTCTTCCGGGAAAATAAAGAGATCTTGAATGATCTTTATGGAAAGAACCTCAGCGTGAAAGATCTCGCGGAAGAGACCTGCCCATCTGGCAGCAGGAGCTACCGTAAAGGAACAGTATTTTTGATGTTCTACACTCTGGAGCAGGGGATCATGGTCAAGATCTTTGGTGAAACTCCAACCAAAATGACGTATCAGGAATTTGCTGATCACACAAAGCAGATCTTTGATGCCGCGGCAGCAGGGGATGGAACCTGGGATAACTATTTTGGTGAACGTAATGTTGAACCCAGCAAAACGTTGGAAAAACCTGACCATAGTGGCGAAGATACCGCAATGGTACCGGAACAGAATGCGGAAATTCCGGAACAGACCCCACCAAATGCAGGACAAGATAGCTGTATTCCGGGACAGGATGACCAGATCCCGGGACAGGACAATATCCAGAATCATCCGGAATATATGCCAGAACCCAAAGTTGCGCCGGCGCAACGGACAGAAGAACAGAAATACAATGACCGGCAGGCAAGACTGGACCGAGAAAGTAAAAAGAAACTCCAGGATCAGGAAGACGAAGAGAAAATGCAGCATCTTCCTTCCGATGAGCCGAAGAAAACAAAACAGGTCAGAATGGCATCTTCCTACTACGATGACATTTTAGCTGGAAACATGACCTTCTGGTTCTGCAAAGATGATCATTACCATATCGGTGACAGCCTGGATCTGATGGAATTCAAAGAAGGCAGACACACCGGCCGGACGATCCAGACAGAGATCACCTACATCCTGAATGATTACACGGGACTGGAAGATGGATATTGTGTCCTTTCAATCAAAGTAACGGGTGCTATCTAAAATCACATAAATAATCAAGGGAGGTGCCTGTTACACCTCCCGGAAAGGAGTTTCGATATGATGTATACAAAAGAGATGCAGGTCGGAAAGAAAAAAAGAAGAAAGAAACATAAACCAAGCATCATCCAGAAAAAGGACGGAAGGTGTTATTTATGTATGTTACTGGATGAGGATAATGGAGTGAAAAAAACACAGGAACACCATATTTTCGGTGGACCCAACCGGGATCATTCAGAAGAAACGGGATTAAAAGTATATCTCTGCCTGGAACATCACACAGCAGGAAAACTGGCAGTTCACAGATGTAAAGATACCAGGAGACTTCTGGAACAGATTGCACAGAGAGAATTCGAAGAAGATCATACCAGAGAAGAGTTTATGGAAATCTTTGGGAAGAATTATCTGAATGATTAAGGAGAAATAGCATGAAAGTAAGAATATGGCCAAGAAAGAAAAGTGATAGAGGGGGTTATGCATGTATGCCTTTAAAACGGAATGTTCCAGAAGGTAGAAAAGGATGGAAACTGACAGCGTGTCCGAAATGTGGAGAGCCATGTTGGGAAACGCCGCTTTTCCGGAGTATTGCACAGTCCGGAGCAATTCCTATGTGTACGATGTGCGCCTTGAAGAAAGGGGTGCAGGCAAATGCAGCAGTCAATACTGATAATGGACACACCAGATCAATGTGAGAATTGCATATGTCTGGGAGGGTTTACACGTGTTTATGCTATGTGCAGAGCCAAAGCCAGACTTATTGATGATCCTTACAAAAACCAGAATGGTGTCCGCTTATACCGTATAGAGAGGAGAGAGAACATGACATATAAAAACTATGAAGGCTATCCGGATCCGACCGCAAGCAAAGCTGTGAATGGGGTTCGTAAAGAAGAAAGACAACAGATGCTGGAGAAACAACATGGATTAAAACGTGGTCAGAAGATTGTGATCACAGAGATGAGTCGAGATGAGATGCATAAAGCAGCCAAGAAAAAGAAGAAAACATATACAGTGATTGAGCTGTATACTCATTGTGTCCTTCTAAAAGGTCCGCGTGGCATAGGTATATGCCCGAACTATGCACAACTCAGGGAAATGATGCAGGCAGAATAAAGCAATAAAGGGGGAGCGATACCATTGGAATACATGACAGAAGAGCAGAAGAAAGAATTCCAGGAAGAAAATGAGAAAAAGAAGGAATACCTGAGATTATACCGTAGAGCAGTAAGACGGGAGAAGGATATTCTGGAAGAAATCCAGAGATTAAGACTGGATAAGATGTTTCCCTCCGTAGTTAATGATGGGATGCCGCACGGCAGCAGTCAGACAGATCTATCAGATTACATAGCAATTTTAGACGAACAGATTGAACTTCTGAAAGAGGAACGCCTAGAGAAAGCCAGATGCTACAAGAGAATCGAAGACAGGATTCGGATGATGAGCAATGAAGATGAGCAGACTGTCTTGAGATTGAGATACATACAGGGACTGAAATGGGAGGATGTGGCAGCAGAAATGGGATATAGCTGGAAACAGATTCATAGAATTCATTCTACTGCACTCCAGAATTTCAAGATGACATAGAATGACACACTCCATCTGTGGTACTATGTATCATGAATTAGTTGGAAAAATCCAATGACATTTATTCCTCTTAAGGTTTGCTGAAGAAACGAAGGTTATTGCTTATCCTGTTGTCTGGTGTCCGGACTGAAAAGCAACGTTTACGACGAGTGAATAGACCGACTTACCTTGCACGATATCAAGGGACAAATCATCTCGGAGCATAGCTCAGTGGATAGAGCAGTGGTTTCTGGTACCATGTGCGGGGGTTCGATTCCTCCTGTTCCGACTTCTCCATTGAGGAGAATCCATCCCAACATTATACATTTCTTTGAAACGTCCTGTAGAAATACGGGGCGTTTTGTAGTTGTCGAAAAATGTCGGATTAAAATAGTTGTGTGATAATATGTTTGGCGTTAAAATAAAAGAAAATGTATATGGGAGGATTAGGATGATTTTTTTAAGCCATAATTCGAAAGATAAAGTGATTGTAGAGCCATTTGCAAATAAACTGGCAGAAGTTTTTGGAAGAGATAGTATTTTTTATGATAGTTGGTCAATCCAGCCTGGTGATGGAATTATTGATAAAATGGAAAGTGGTTTAAGTGATGCGAAATATTTTTTCTTCTTTGTATCAGAAAACAGTTTGCAAAGTGGCATGGTAAAATTAGAATGGCAAAATGCTATAATGAAAGCAACAAATGGAAAGGTAAAATTTATTCCAATAAGACTTGATAAGAGTACGATGCCTACATTACTGACGCAAACTCTTTACTTAGATGTGTATCAAAATGGATTTGATGTTGTATTGCGCCAGATGATTGATGTGATTAACGGAGTAAACACATATCATGGAACATCAAAATCTTACGAAAATATTAAAGCTCGAGTTAAAATAAGTGAAAAGGAAGTAGAAATATTATTTTATGCAGAAACGTATATGGAGCCAATGTCTAGGTATGGAATTGTACTTGTAAATGATGAAGATGACATTACATGGACGTGTGAAACCGATCCACTAACAATGAGCGGTTTCAATAAAGCTGGTGTACATATAGGAGCTATGGCATTCAATGTTTTAGCAGTGACAGTGCAAAGAGCAACAGTGCCAGGTTTTCCGGTAAAGGTTAAAGTCACATCGAAGACTAATTTAAATTTTATTGGAGTTATGCGATCACATAGCGAAGGCAAATATAGAGGGATTCCATTTGAATTTGTAGATAGTTTATAGAAGAGGATATGTATGAATGCATATATATAAACAGTGTTTGGCAACAAAACCGTTACAGGAAATAAATATTCCGGTAAAAAATGAGACAGATATTATAAAATTTGGAGTTTCAGAAAACAAACCTTGCGTATGGTTTTTAGCGAGAAAGTGTTGTGATAAAAATATTGTAATACATTCGTATATGACAGGAGAAAAAATTTCGGATGATTTGGAATTAAATTATTTGGGAAGCTATATGTTAGATTCTCGAATTTTAATACATGTTTTTTTTGAAATAAAAAGATAATAGACAGGCACCCTTCGGGGTGCTTTTGTCATTCTCGCATAGAGAATGTGGATTGAAATTAATGCCAATTTTCATACAGCGTGCACAGCACCAGAGTAGTCTTCAACGTAAGACCTCCTTTCTGACGGTAGCAATCGGCTATCGTTTATGGTGCTGGCAGGACTGTATTTCATAATATCCAAAACAACACGAATGAGAGGTGGTGAGGCTTGGCAAGAGCAAGAGATCCAAACAGAAGCAAAGCATTTGAGATTTACAAGGAACATGCTGGAAATATTGATTTAGTTGAGATTGCAAGCCAACTAAATATTTCTCCTGGGACGATTCGTGGATGGAAATCCAAGGATTCCTGGGAGGAGCAGTTGAACGGAACGCTCCGTAAAAATACGGAACGTTCCAAAAGAAAAAAAGGTGGACAGCTGAAAAATAAAAATGCTGTTGGAAACGATGGCGGTGCACCAGAACAGAATAAAAATGCAGAGAAGTACGGATTCTTCTCAAAGTATCTCCCCGAAGAAACCAGGGAGATTTTTTCTGCCATTGATCATGCTGATCCACTGGATCTTCTGTGGCATCAGATACAGCTTGCTTATGTTGCTATCATCCGAGCACAGCGCATTGCTTACGTGAAAGACCAGCAGGATAAGACCATTGAGAAGATTGAAGAGAAAGATGGAAATGTCATTGGCGAGAAATGGGAAGTGCAGCAGGCCTGGGATAAACAGAATAACTTCCTGAAGGCTCAGGCCAGAGCCCAGGGCGAGCTCCGGAACATGATCAAACAGTATGACGAGATGCTTCATAAGAACTGGGAAGCTGCTTCTGAGGAACAGCGCGCTCGGATCGCGCAGATGAAAGCACAGACGGATAAACTTACCGGCAATAACCAGGAGATTGAGGACCTGGACGATATAGAAGGCGAGATCTATGGCAGCAGTGAATAAATTTACCAAAAAGAAAACTATTTTATATCGTTTTTCTGAGAAACACAAAGAATACATCCGCAGATGCAGGGAATGTTCTTACAATGTGGCAGAGGGTGCCGTTCGTGCTGGTAAGACAGTTGATAATGTCTTTGCTTTTGCACATGAGCTGAAGACCACCCCAGACAAGATCCATCTTGCAACTGGATCTACAATGGCGAATGCCAAAATGAACATTGGTGACTGCAATGGGATGGGGCTTGAATGGATCTTTCGCGGACAGAGCCATTGGGGAAAGTACAAAGACAATGAAGCGTTATTTATCAAAGGTCCGGCGACCCATAACAGGCAGAAGATCGTAATCTTTGCAGGTGGAGCAAAAGAGGACAGCTACAAGAAAATCCGTGGTAACTCCTATGGTATGTGGATCGCGACCGAGATCAACCTTCATCACGATAACACCATCAAAGAAGCATTTAACCGACAGCTTGCGGCAAAGAGATTAAAAGTATTCTGGGATCTTAACCCGGATAATCCGAGAGCTGCTATTTATTCTGAATATATCGACAGATACCAGAAACAGCAGGAAGAGAATAATTTTCCGGGCGGTTACAACTATATGCACTGTACCATTTATGACAATATCAACATTACCACAGAACGTTTGCGAGAGATTGAGAGCAGATATGATGTTAACTCAATCTGGTATATGCGGGACATCAAAGGAATGCGCGTTGTTGCAAATGGTCTGATCTATCGCAGATTTGCAGATGACATCAGCACCAGGAAGTTTGGTTTTGCTATGAAAGAGAAACCGAAGGATATCATGGAGATCAATCTAGGCATTGACTTTGGAGGATCTGGCTCAGGTCATTCTTTTACAGCCACAGCGATCACAAGGGGATTTCAGATGGTTATCCCTCTGGCATCTGAGTGGATCAGCTGTAAAGATGAAAGCGGAAATCCGATAGAGATCGATCCGGATATGCTGGGTAGAATGTTTTGCAACTTTGTTCAGAAGATTTTGAGTCGGCATGGATATGTGACAGTGGTCTATGCGGACAGTGCAGAACAGACTTTGATCGCAGGAATACGCAGCAGTCTAAGAAAGAATGGTCTTGGCTGGATCAGAGTAGAGAATGAATTGAAGACGGAAATCAATGACCGTATTAATGCAACTTCGATTTTGATGGCGCAGGGGCGTTTTGCATATATGGATGGGGAATGCGACAGCCTGGTAAATGCTCTGTGTACTGCAGTCTGGGATCCGAAAGAATTGACAAAGAATGTAAGACTTGATGATGGAACCAGTGATATTGACTCACTGGATAGCTTTGAATATACGATTGAGCGGCAGATCAGTCAGCTCATCAGGTATGGGTGATTAACATGAATTATACGAAAATGTATCAGGCATTGCGAAAAATCCTGGATAAGGATGAGCAGATTGATTATGCCATGAGTAACAGGACAGCAGCACATATAGAACTGTGGTCAAAAATGTACGAAGATATGTCGCCGTGGCTTAATAAAAATATACAGAGCGCAGGAATTGCGGCAACAGTATCAGGAGAGATTGCCAGGCTGACAGTACTGGAAGTGAAGAGCGAAGTATCAGGAAGCGCAAAGGCGACATACATCAATAAGTTTTATCAGAAGGTGCTTGAGAAACTGAGGATACAAGTTGAATATGCAAATGCAAAAGGCGGCCTTGTTTTTAAACCGTATGTAAATGCAGACGGTATATCCATTCAGTTCATCCAGGCAGATAACTTCTTCCCACTGGAATTTGATACGGAAACGATTACAAAATGTGCGTTTCTTGATCAGTTCCGGAAAAACAATGAAATTTATTCCAGGGTAGAGATACATTCCTTGAAAGACGGAATGCTGAACATTCGAAACAGAGCGTTTGTTTCTAAAACAGAGGGAATGATCGGAACAGAAATTCCTGTAGGATCTGTTGCACGATGGTCTGAACTGGCGCAGGAGATTGCTTTTTCAGGAACAGATAAACTGCCATTTGGCTATTTCAGGGTGCCGCTCGGAAATAATAAAGATGCAAACAGCCCTTTGGGAGCATCAGTATTTTCAAGAGGAGTGGAGCATATCCAAGAAGCTGACAACCGATATTCTCAGATCAACTGGGAGTATGGAAGTAAGGAGACGGCAATACATATCGCACAGAGCTTATTGAAATATCGGAAAGACACAGATAGTTTTGAATATCCTGCTGGAAAGCAAAGACTGTACAGAGCAGTAGAATACAATACAGGACCGGTAGATAAACCATTTATGGAAGTCTTTTCACCAGAGATTCGAGATGAGTCTTATTTTAACGGATGGAACCATCTCATGAGACTGATAGAATTTGACTGTAATCTGGCTTATGGAACAATTTCGGATCCAAACAATACAGATAAGACTGCAGAGGAGATAAAAGCCAGTAAACAGCGTTCCTATTCTTTTGTACAGAGCTGTCAGACAGCACTGCAGCATGCCTTGGAAGATCTGGTGGATGCAATTTCATTCTGGTGTGATCTGTACCATCTCTGTCCTTCAGGAAACTACCAGACATCCTTTGACTGGGATGATTCTATTGTAACAGATGTGGAATCAGAAAGGCAGTCAGACAGGTTAGATGTTGCTATGGGAGCAATGTCCCTTGTGGAATACAGAATGAAATGGTACGGGGAAACAGAAGAGCAGGCAAAGGCAGCAGTACAGCAGCCAGAGGATACGGTGATTGAATGACCCAGGGGGAAATCGAACAGCTGACTGTAAAGACCGAGAATATCTTTTCCGAACTGGAAATTCGGATCATGTCAGATATTGTCCGAAGGATAAAGGAAAATGGCGTATCTACAGCATCAGCAGACTGGCAGATCAGCAGACTGCAGCAGTTGGGAATGTCAGAGAAGCAGATTCGTACATGGATCCAGAAAGCCCTGGAAGCGTCGGACAAGGAAATGGACCACATATTTTCTGATGAAGCATACAGAGAGTATTACGGTCACGCACGGGCATATAAGCTGGCAGATCTGCAGCAGATTCCTTTCGAACAGAATACATTTCTCCAGCAGCTGCTTGAAGTGACAAAACAACGGCTGGAAAGTGAATATCGGAATATTGCCGGTTCTATGGGATTTGCAATCCGAGATCCCGCAACCGGAAAGATACGATCAGTTCCATTGATGGAATATTACAGATCTACGCTGGACAATGCGGTGATGGATATTCAATCTGGAGCTTTTGACTATAATACAGTCCTGAGACGGACAATCAACCAGATGACTGCGTCCGGGATCCGGTACATAGAATATGATTCCGGACACCGTGACAGGGTAAATGTGGCAGTCAGAAGGGCTGTACTGACAGGGTTCCGGCAGGTACAGGGGAAGATCAATGAGCAGGTGGCAGCAGAGCTTGGTACAGAGTATGTAGAAGTTTCGGCACATGTAGGAGCACGGCCAGACCATCAAGTCTGGCAAGGGCGGGTTTTTCATTGGAAAAAATAATACTTGACTTTTGCCAGACATAATATATAATTGAATTATGCCAGACAAAAGTGAGGTGAAATAATGAGTCCAAGAACCGGCAGACCAACAGATAATCCTCGACCAAATAAAATCAGTATTCGAATTAGTGATTTGGATAAAGAAATTTTGGAAAGGTATTGCGAAAAAGAAAAGGTAAATAAAACTGAAGCAATTAGTAGAGGAATAAGAATGTTGGATAAAAAGTAAAACAGTCGTAGCACCGACCAAAGCACACACGACTGTTTATCCAGAAGTTTCCTTCTGTAAATATTATAATGCAGATGGAGACTTCTTTCAAGAACCAAAATTTGAAAGGAGTTTTTATTTATGAGCCAGATTGAAAAATTATACAGAGAATGGTCAGAAGAACAAACAGATAGTGAGGAATTAACAGCCATTTACAGAAAAATAGCAGATGAATTGAAAGAAAAACTTGGATTTCAGAAATTTAATGAAATAGATGAACTAATTATGGACTGCGTTGTTGCAGAAAGAATTGAAGCATTTAAGGGTGGTTTTCAGCAAGCAACTGCTATTTGGAAGGAGTGTTGTTAATGTGCGGAAAATATATAGATTTAACTGGAAAAAGATTTGGAAGGCTTGTTGTATTGAAACGTGTTGAAAATAAAAAAAGTAGTTCGGGTCAGCAATCACAGTGGTTATGTCAGTGTGATTGCGGGAAAACGACGGTTAAATTAGGAACACGTTTACGAACTGGTTGCGTAAAGTCGTGTGGTTGCCTTTGGCTGGAATCTATATCGCAAGCAAATAGTACACATAAAGGAACTGGAACGAGATTACATAATGAATGGCGTGCAATGAAAGCAAGATGCTATATCCCCAGTTGCAGTAATTATGAATATTACGGAGGAAAAGGTATTAAAGTATGTGATGAATGGTTGCATAATTTTGAAACATTTAAAGAATGGGCTTTGAAGAGCGGGTATAAAGAAAAATTAACAATTGATAGAATTGATGTCGAAAAAGACTATATGCCAGAAAATTGTAGATGGATTACATTGCAAGAAAATTGTTGGAATCGGGACAGAAAACCGAGAAAAAATAATACATCTGGACATTCAGGAGTATGTTGGGCAAAAGACCGACAAAAATGGCGTGCGTATATTACTGTTGACGGAAGAGTAATTCATTTAGGTCAATATGAAAAAAAGGAAAATGCAATAGAAGCAAGAGTAAAAGCAGAGAAAAAATATTGGAGTTAAAAGGGGCCGAAAGGCTCCTTTTATTGTGGAGGTGATGTAATTATGACAGATTATCCGGATTTTGTAAAAAGTACAGGATATGGAACTGTAACGGGCTTATGCGGAATTAACTGTTATCATCTATGATTTCAAACCGTTTATCCCTGGGGTTTCTGTAAGAACTTATACGGACAAACAGCTCACTCAAATGATCAAAGAAGAGAATACTCCAAAAGAATATAACGGAAAACAGTACACCACTTACGAAGCCCTTCAACAGCAGAGAAAGATGGAAAGGGGAATGCGAGCACAGCGTCAGAAGATCAAACTTCTTCAGGAAGGTGGTGCAGATCCAAACGATATCATTCTTGCGAAAGCAAAATATCAGGGACAGATGCAGACTTACAAAGATTTCTCTGAAAAGATGAAGCTTCCAGAGCAGAAAGAACGGATCATGCAGGATGGACTGAGGGGACATTTCATGCCGACAAAGGCAGAGCTTGAGAAAATAACCCCTTCGACATTGAAAAATGCGGCTGGGCAGGATATAATTGAAGTTAAGAAAACTACTCTAACTGGAAATCCTAATAGTATCACTCAGTTAACTGGTAAGAAAGGTGGAATTGAGAGAAATTATTATGATGAAAATGGTAGACAGTATAAGCAGATTAGCAATAATAATCATGGAAATGCTAAAATGCATCCATACGGTAAAAACGGAGAACATGCCCATGATTATAAGTATGAAGACGGAAAATTAATTGGTCGTCCAACCAGGGAATTGACAGAAAATGAGAGAAAGGAGAATGAAGATATATTATGACTGCAAAAGATTTAAGAGATAGAATTAACAGTATATGCACACATGTTCTGTTTGACTATAATGGAAAAGAGTGTGGCGTGGATCCGTTTAATGAGAAGCATTTTGATATGTGGTGTGGAGATGATTTTATGGAAGCTCACAGTATTGATGAAGTAATGAAAGCTCCATTCTTTGAGGGAAAGGCTCTGGAGAACATTGTTAATCAGCTTGAAAATGTGGAGGGTATGTAAAAATGCATGGTCCTAACTTTGTTTTGTGCCCTTTGGTGGATGAGAATATAGAGCCTATTGACTGTATTGAAAATTCGGATGCAGTAGATGGGATCATTAAGAAAGAAACAGTTCCGAAGAGGTTTAAAAAGAAACCGAATTGGGAAGTGATATGTGAAAAGTGTAAATGGCATGGGTATTGATACCACCACCAGCAGTGGCAGGTGGTATTTTTGTACCCATTTTAAGCAGTTGCGCTGGCGCAACAGGGAGATGACCAAACTTCTCGGGGCTGTCCGTTAAACAGCAGGTAAGCACACAGAGAAATCTGAGGTGCTATTTTTATGCTTTTCGTCAGCTGATCAGACGTAAAATAGTCGGATGATCGTGGCTCACACACGTAAACCAAGAGTAGAAAGAGAGATAAAAGAATGAAAAGAGAAGATTTAACAGCAAAAGGACTTACAACAGAACAGATTGATTTTGTTATGGCGGAATATGGAAAGGAAATCAATCCTTTAAAGGCAGAGAGAGATTCTTACAAGAATCAGCTGGACACAGCACAGGCTTCTTTGAAGGCTATGGAGGGAATTGATGCAGCGGCTCTTCAGACGAAGGTTACTAACCTGACAGCACAGCTTCAGGGCAAGGATACTGAGATTGCAAAGATCAAGGCTGATTATGAGTTTGATGCCTCTGTGAAAGAAGCCATCCGCAAGGCATCTGGCCGAAACGAAAAGGCGATTATGGCTCTTTTAGATACAGATACCCTGAAAGCGTCCAAAAACCAGGCTCAGGATATCGAGACAGCAATTGCAGATCTGAAGAAGGAGAATGATTATCTGTTCCAGCAGCCGTCCACGATTCCGCGTGTGGTATCTTCAACCACAGGAATCAATAACGATGCACAGACTAAAAAAGAGCAGGCAAATGAGGCACTGAGAAGTCTGCTCGGAAAAGGAGAGTAAAGAATGGCAGTAAATATTACAAACAGAGCTGACGCAGAGGCGATCATCCGTGAACAGATTGTATCCAATATTTTTCAGGATGCACCGAAAAACTCTGTATTTATGGGGATGGCAAAAAAACTTCCGAACATGACCAGTAACCAGACCAGAATCCGCGTGTTGGATTTCCTTCCGACTGCATATTGGGTGGACGGTGATACTGGTATGAAACAGACCACCAGACAGGCCTGGGATAATGTGTACCTCACAGCAGGAGAACTTGCAGTTATCGTACCTATTCCGGATGCAGTTATTTCTGATGCGGAATTTGATATTTTTGGCGAGATCACACCACGTATCATGGAAGCAATCGGGCAGAAAGTAGATGCAGCAGTTATTTTTGGTGACAATCGCCCAAGAGAATGGCAGGCAGATCTTATCACCCTGGCGAGACAGGCAGGAAATAATGTATCACCTGCAGCCGGAAAAGATTATTATGATCTGATCCTTGGCGAAAATGGCGTATTTGCCCAAGTGGAAGATGATGGATTTGGTGTATCTGGAGCAATTGCGGCAATGACCTTTAAATCAAAACTCCGTGGACTGCGCGATACTACAGGTCAGCCAATCTTCAAGAATAATATGCAGGAAGTGTCAAGATATACATTAGATGGAGCACCGATCACATTTCCTGAGAACGGTGGATTTTATCCGGATATCGCACAGCTGGTAGTTGGCGATTTTAGCCAGGCGGTATATTCCATCAGGCAGGATGTTACAGTGAAAATCTTGGATCAGGGTGTAATTCAGGACCCGGCCACAAAAGAGATCGTATACAACCTTGCACAGCAGGATATGACCGCAATCCGAATTGTATTCCGTATGGGATGGGCACTTCCAAACCCGGCAACACGTATGAATGAAGACCGTACAGGATGTGCGTTTGCTTACCTGGAACCAGGGACACCACTTACAACCCAGAAAGTTACATTTACAGTGACTGAGGGAAGTGATGCAAGTAAAGGAACCCGCATCAATGTGGATGGAGCAATCCTTGTTACCGATGATAACGGAAAGGCAGAATTTAATCTCCGTGCGGGATCATACACTGCGAAGATTACCAAAAAAGGATTTGCTTCTATGACAGAAACAATTGTTGTAGAGAAGACAGCAGTAACCAAAGAGATTACACTTGTGGCTCAGAAATGATAAAGGAGTGAAACCTGATGTATGTGAATTACGGATATTACGAATCAAAATATCTTCTGGGCAGGGAACCAACTGTCCCGGAAGATGATTTTATGTTCTGGGAAAAGCAGACAGAGAGAGTTTTGAATCAGCACACATTCGGCCGCCTGACCGCTGATACGGGGCTTTTGACCGATGAGGTGAAAGATTGTGCCTGTGAACTCGCAGAACTCTTATATCAGGCAGATAAGAGCGCACAGAAGGCAGCAGCACAGGGCGGTGTTCTTCAGTCGTACTCCAATGACGGGGAATCCGGAACTTTTGATCTGTCACAGTCTACTTTTACAGAAGGAGGCAAGGCAAAGAAGATCAGCGAAATCATTCATCGGTATCTTGGGAACACAGGGCTTTTGTACCGGGGAGTGTGATCATGAATCAGAATTACATCCACACGATCACTTTATATAATCGCATCCAGGCAGCAGACAGCGAAGACAAAAGGGAGCACTGGCAAAGAACCGTGCTCCATAACTGCTTCTGGAAATCGGAGGTAAAGACCAGTTTCAGCGGAACACAGGCAAGTGTACAGAATACTTACGTTGCCAGGATCCCGGAGGATGAAAGGTATCTCCCGTATGCAGAGTATGCCAAAAATCCCGAGGGGCATTTCACCATGTCTCAGGGAGATATCGTGATCTACGGCGAATGTACAGAGGAAATCACAGGAGCATCCGGACAGACCGCCGCCCAGATCATGAACCACCACAAGCCGGATGCTTTTAAAGTGACTGCATCTGCAGATAACACGAAGTTTCCTGTTGCAAAGCATTACCGCCTGGGAGGATAAGACATGGATGTAAAACTTAACTGGAAGAAATCTCCCAAAGAGATTGCAAAGGAAAAAGTCGGCGGGCGGGATAATATGCTGTTTCTTGCGAATCAGGCAGCAGAGCTCATGGATCCGTATGTTCCGGCAGATAACCTGGTGCTTGCACAGAATATCGTTATTACTGCAGATGATAACTGTGGACATATCACATACGCTAGCCCTTACGCCCATTACCAGTGGGAAGGCGAGCTGTATGGACCGAACTATCCGATCACGGACGGGGGAGAAATCGTTGGCTTCTACTCCCCGCCGCACAAGACACCGACAGGAAAAAGGCTGCAGTACAGTGACTTCCGGCATCCGCTGGCGACAGATCACTGGGACAAGGCAATGATGACAGCAAGAAAAGATGATCTTGCGAAGGCATATGAGAACCATCTGAAAGGAAAAGCATAATGACAAAGCATGAGGCAGTAAAAGCATACTTTGAGCCTAAAGTGGAAGAATTGGCAGGAACCCTGTTAAACTTCAACTTTTCCCCGGAGGCTCGGGACAGTATTTCACTGATCACAAACTATTCCGATAAGGTTAGAAAGAAGTACATCACCGGGAATGTACAGAAAGAATATGGATTTTCCATTATTATCGTAAAAGCCTATTCTTCCGAACAGGATGATCTGAATCTGGAAGCTATGAATTTTGCCCAGGCGTTCATGGACTGGATGGATGAGCAGAATGAGAAAAAAGAATATCCGGATTTTGGAGAAAATTGCACGGTAGAGCGAATGGAAAATCTTCAGAACATGCCAAACCTGTCCGGAGTGAATTACGAGGCAGGGCTGGCACGTTACATGATACAGGCAAAGATTATTTACACAGAAAGGAAAGTAAACATATGAAGTTAGAGAGAGAAGCGTTACGACACTATCTGGATTACAGCTTCAAGCAGGAAATCAAGTCAGCGACCTGGGAAGTCTTGGGCGATGACATCGAAGACATGTCAGTGAACCTGAATCCGGATACAGATCAGAAAACCAATATCCTTGGTAAGTCAAAAGTTGTTGATAAAGGATATAAACCAGATATGACAGCAGATCCATATTATGCGGATCCATCCATGAAAATCTATCCAAAAATCAGAGGAATCGCTATGGATCGTTTGAAAGGCGACAAGTGTAAGACTCTGATGCTGGAAGTAATCGTGGAAGATACCAGCGCTGCAAAACATCTGGCATATGTACAGGAAGTTATGGTAAAACCACAGACTTACGGCGGAGATAATGAGGGATTAAACTTCCCATTCAATATAATGGAAGATGGAAAAAGAACCAAGGGATATGTTACTGCCGAGTCACTGAAGACGGATTCTCCGGTATTTGCAGAAGGAGAGATCGAAGCTGCATAAGTAACGCACAAAACTGAATAGGGGTGTCAGAGATGGCACCCCGTTCTTTTTTATGCCCAAATTTAAGATTAAAGGTGTCCGATTCGGACACATAAGGAGGAATAGAATGGCTTCATTAGAGAAAAAAACAAATGAGATCATCATTGAGGATGGTAGTAAAACTTATGAGATTAAGAACCGGCAGGGAAAGAAACTGGCAGAGTTCTGTTTCCGCCCGGCAGATACCAACATCCTTGCCAGATATGAGGATGTTAGAAAATTCTTCAATGAATTCAAGATCCAGGATGAGGATGATATCACAGAATGCCAGCAGAAAGTGATTGAACAGCTGGATTATCTGACAGACGCAGACACAGGGAATACTTTTTTTAGCATCATGGGACCGTTTTCACCGATGCCGGATGGATCATTGTTCTGCGAAACGTGTCTGGATACGGTATGCAGCGTCATCAGTAAAGAATTTGATGTACGTCTGGAGAAAACGAAGAGCCGCGTAAACAAATATACAGCGAAGTATCGTTCTTCTGGAAGAAGATACACCAAGAAGAAACGCCGCCATGGATGATCAGTGGAGGCTTCCAGAAACCATTGAGTTAGGCGGCGAAGAATATGATATCCGGACTGATTTCAGGGCAATCCTGGATATCCTGAAGGCGGCATCAGATCCGGAGTTATCAGATTCGGAAAAGGCAGAAGTAATGATTAAGATCCTCTACTGGGACTATGAAGAGATTCCGGTAGAACTTCTGGATGAAGCTGCCCAAAAAGGCAAAGAGTTCATTGATTGCGGAATCACCAGCGAAGGCAAAAGCAAAGTCCAGTTAATGGACTGGGAGCAGGATTCGCCCATCATTGCACCCGCGGTCAATAAAAATATCGGGAAGGACATCCGTTCTATGAAATACATGCACTGGTGGACTTTCCTTGGTGCCTATATGGAGATTGCAGACGGGCTGTTCAGCCAGGTGCTCTACATCCGCCAGAAGAAAGCCAAGGGCAAGAAGCTGGAGAAATGGGAGATGGAGTTCTACAAGAACAATAAGAAGCTGATCGACCTTAAACAGACGGTAAGAAAACGGTCAGCCGAGGAAGAAGCAGCCTTGAATGAGCTGTTTGGAATCAAGAAGTAGTGAGGTGGTTGCGTGGCAGATGGAACAGTAACGATCGATGCAGAAGTAAATGAAAAAGGTGTCGAAGTCGGTGTAAGAGATATCGAGGCTTCCATGAAGCGCATGGCATCTACTGCAGACGAGGCAGGAAACAAAACAAGAAGTGCAGTCCAAAAACAGATGGATGCATTATCTGAATTGAACGATGCCATTAAGGAAACCAACAAAACGGCATCAAAGGCAGAAAAACAGGAATTTACGATAACCAGAGCACCTGAAGTAAATTACGATTATGACGGTCCTCTCCATGAGCCTACAATGGTAAGTCCTGAGAGTCTGGGATATTCCAAAGAAGCTATGGAAGCAATAGAAGAAATAAGTCAAAAAGCTGAAGTTTCAGAGGAACATATAGCAGATCTTAACGCAGAACTGCAGAAACTCAAGGAAAGTCAGAAAGAACTGGCAAAGGCAGGCGTAGGTCTTGGCTATGAAGAATTTGACCGGAACACAGCAAGGATTGCAGAAATCAATGACGAGCTGAAAAATTATAAAAAAGAGATCACAGGTGCCGAAGAAAAAAACTGGTTAAAGGAACTGGGCGAGAATGCTGAGATTTCCGAAGAACATATTGTAGAACTCAATGCAGAACTTCAGAAATTGAAGGAAAGACAGGGAGAACTGGGAAAAGCCGGTATTGGACTTGGCTATGAAGAGTTTGATCACAATGCTGCAAGGATTGCAGAGATTAACGCTGAGTTGAAGGAATATCAGAGAGAAGTATCCAATGCAGAAGCAAAGTCTGGTCCTTTAGCATCTATGTGCGAAAAACTTGATAGAATGTCCAGCAGGCTTGCACAGAAAGGCATGAAACAGCTCAAATCCAGTATGAAGAGCCTAATCCGCACCGTGGAGAAACTGAGCATGAAGCTTCTGAAACTGTCAGCAAGTTCCATTGCAGGCGGTATCCGGAAGATATCCTCAGGTATCTTCAGCATCCACAAGTCGGCCAACAAGAGCACCTCGTCGCTTGGTACGATGACCAAGGCGATACGGACGTTGCTGAAATACAGCATCGGTATCCGCAGTCTGTATGTTCTGATGAACAAGCTGCGGAGTGCAGCAGTCGAAGGATTCCAGAATCTTGCACAGTACAGCGGCACGACTAACAACAGCATCTCCATGCTGCAGTCATCCCTGACACAGCTGAAGAATGCCCTTGCGACAGCATTTGCTCCGATCTTGACAGTGGCTGCCCCGATTCTGGTGCAGTTTATCAACCTGCTTTCCCAGGCACTTACTTATGCGGGGATGTTCTTTGCGGCCTTAACCGGTCAGAAGACATTCACGAAAGCAGTATCTGTCCAGCAGGATTATGCGGCCAGTCTTGACAAGACAGCGGACAGCGCCAAGAAAGCGGCGAAAGCCCTGGAAGGCTACCTGAGCCCGCTTGATGAGATCAACAATTACGATGATGGCAGCGACAGCTCTTCGTCAGATGGAACCGGCGGCGGTTACACAGGTCCGACACCGGATCAGATGTTTGAAGAGGTTCCGATCAAGAACTCCATCAAGGGCATCGCCGACAAGATCCGCAAGCTGATCAAACAGGAAGACTGGGAGGGACTTGGAAAGTACTTAGCCCAGTGCATCAACAAGGGACTGAAATATGTCTATGGTGCGATCAGCTGGAAAAACGTTGGACCGAAGGTCACAGAGTTCTGTGATGCATTCACAAGGACCTTTAACAGTCTGGTCGATAACATTGACTGGGACCTTATGGGACGCACCGTTGGAGCCGGGATCACGACACTGATCAGGACGTTCAACCGCCTTACCGATCCATCGACAGGCATCAACTTCAAAAGGCTTGGAAGTGGAATCTCCCAGGGCTTACGGGGAATGATCGATGAAGTACCGTGGAGAGAGTTTGGAAACGCTCTTGGGAACAAATTTATGATCGCGTGGCGGATGTTCGATGGCTTTGTGCAGGATATGGCCAGAAAGAACGATGCCGGGATCACAGGCTGGCAGGAACTTGGAAATGCAGTGGCAGAAGCCCTGAATGGCATTTTTGACAAAGTAAACTTCTCTGATATCGCAGATTCCCTGGCAACAGGAATCAATGGCGCATTTGAGAGCCTGGCGCAGTTCACAGAAGACTTTGACTGGGATGAAGTAGCGGAAAATATCGGCAACGGGATCGCAACCTTCATAAAGGATTTCAAATGGAAAGAAAATGGAGAAGCACTTGGAGATTTCCTTTCTCATCTGTGTACGGCACTTACGGATGCCATCACACCAGTCACTTTTTATGATCTGGGTAAAGGGATTGGAGATTTTCTTGGACAGTTACCATGGATTCAGATTCTTAAAACAGCAGGAAAAATGATAATCCTTGGAATCGCCGGAGCATTAGAAGGAATGTGGGAAAGTGAAGGGTTACCGGGGAAAATCGCGGCTGTGATAGCAGCAGCTTTTCTTGCAGTAGAGTTTAGCAAGACGGGCATCGCTTCTTTTGCAGGCAGTCTTGTCGCAAAATTGGGGGCAAAATTACTTGCAACAGAATCTGTTTCAGCCTTATCGGGAAGTCTTTCCGGTCTTGTGAGCAGCGGCTTAAACGGCGTAACAGGAGCACTTGGTACGCTTGTTTCTTCTGCTCTTCCAGTTGTCGGCACAGCAGGACTGATTGCCGTAGCAACAGCAGGTACTGTGGAGCTGACGAAGAAAATCGCAGAACTGGTAGAGTCAGCGCAGGGCGGAAATGGCATCCTCTCGCAGACCGGCGGCTATCTTCATGATTATACAGGAGCAATGAGCAGTGCACATGCAATCACACAGGAGCAGGCAGAAGAACTGTGGAAACTGATCGAGGCAGATGAAACAGCTGGAAAAGCAAATAATGAGATGTACGACGACATGATCCAGAAGCTCACAGAATATGGCGTATCTGCAGATAAGGCAAGAGGAATCCTGGAGCAGTACGGAGCACAGGCAGGAGTTTCCACAGAATTCGTGGAAGATATGACTACAAAGGTGGAAGCCCTGGGAACTGGATTTTCTGAGACGACAGGTAAGATTGATACTTCTTCCATTACGGTGAAGGATGCGATCAAAGGAGTCCGGGATGTTTTATATGATCTGAGCATGACTTCAAGTGATTATGCCGGTACTTATCAGGGGATCCTGAGCAGCTTTAATAACACAAGCGGTTCAGCAACAACGGCACAGGAAGCATTTGACATGGTATACAATTCCCTGAAAGACGCAGGCGTGCCGCTGGATGAGCTGAATCAGGCACTGGCAGAGAGATTTCCAAGTGCCACTGTAGCAGTAAAAACCAGTGTAGACAAGAATATTGTCGGGGCACAGGAAACAGTAACCAGTGCTACTGGCAAGATGAAGACAGATGCGGAATCAAATCTCTCAGATGTCCAGAAGGCAGCGGAGGACGCAACCAGCGGAGTAAATACTGCTACTGTTACGAACTGGGGAAGTTCTTCAGAGGAAGTTTACAAGAATGTACGTCAGATGAAGATTGATGTAAGTACCGGATTGGGAGAGATGGATAAAACTGTAAGGAGTCATTTTGGAAGCCAGTATAATATCATGACCAAAAAATGGGAAGATGCAGCAAAGCGCATCACAGGAAGCGGGCAGATCATTGATGAGATGAAAGCAGCTATTAACCGCAAGATGGAAGGAATCGCCCGGAATATGCAATCCGCCGGAAAGAACTGGGGAAATAACCTTGCAAATGGATTATCTGACAGCGCAACAAGAGGAATCGAACAGGCCCTCAATGCAATCGTGCGAAAAGTAAATGATACGATCAATAACATCAATGGAGCACTCAGCAATATAGAGCATGCCTTTACATTTACTTACACGTATCAGAATCCTGTTACCGGATTTACTGACAGGTATACTTCATGGATGAATCTTTCAAGAGTAAACAGTGTGCCATACCTTGCAAGCGGAGCTGTCATTCCACCGCGATCGGAGTTCCTGGCAGTCCTAGGTGATCAGAAATCCGGAAACAACATCGAAGCACCGGAAGGCCTTCTGAGAAAAATTGTGCGGGAGGAAGTGCCACAGAATCAGGGCGGCAATACCTACAATGTGTCTGTAATAGCTTCCGGAAGAAAATTCCTGCAGTTTATCCTGGAAGAAGGAGAACTTCAGAGAAGCAGGAACGGTGGACGAAATCCATTTAAGCTGGGAGAGGAGTGGTGAGATGGCCGATTTGAAAAAAGAAGGATTTACAGTAGACGGGGTTGCAATTGCAGCTCCGTCTACCTATAAGCCGGTATTTGCAACCACAAGCACCAAAAGCTCCAAGAGAGATCAGGAGCTGACGATGCACAACAGTCCAATGGGAACGATTGGAGGATATGATCTTACCTGGGATACTTTAACCTGGAAAGAAATCGCGGCGATTCTAAATGGAATGATAAACAAATCTGAGTTTTCCTTCCACCACAAGGATCCTACGATCCCGGGTGAATGGATCGACCGGACGTTCTACGCATCGAATTTCAACATGGCAGCTCAGACTCTGGAAGACAACGAAGAAAAATGGACAGACCTGGCTATCAACATAAGGAGGATAGAAAAGAATTGATCAACGTTTCGGAACAGTTAAAAGAAGAATCAAAAAAGAACCACAATTATTATGTGACAGCAAATGTGACCCTGGCAGACGGGACGAAACTTTCTCTTGAAAAGAAAGACTTTTATCTGGACGGGAACGGGATCATCGATGCTGCAGATAGCAGCGATTTTCCGGTCGGAGTGGCAATCGAGAAGACAGCTACACTTTCCCTTGTCAATGATAAAGGACAGTTTGACAAGTACAGCTTCAATAAAGCAGTATTCGTCATTTTTATGAATTTACAGTTGTCTGACCGTCTGGAAACCTTTAAAAGAGGTAGTTTCATCGTGTGCAAGAAACCGGCAATCGATGGCGAAATCAACCTGACATTGCTTGACTATATGAGCAAGGCAGACCTTGCCTATAAGACGAACTTAAGCTTTCCGTGCACAGCAAGAGAGGTCCTGGAAGATGCATGTCAGCAATCCGGTATCGTGCTTGGGGGTGCAGAGTTTCCAAACTCGGATTTTCAGGTCAACAAGGCACCGGAAAATACAACATTCCGCGTGGTGATCGGCATGGTTGCCGCCCTTGCCGGAGGAAACGCAAGGATTGATGAAGATGATCTCCTGAGGATTATAACATTTGATCAAAAAGAAATACATCATGAATTATCTGCAGTCAGTGACGTGCAGGTAGACACGGATCCTGTAGTTATCACCGGGATTAAGTATACCGAAGGGGATGACAGCTATTTATATGGCACAGAGGGATATGTGCTGGAACTGAAAGAGAACCAGCTTCTTTCGGGAAATGCAGAGGATGGAGTGAAACGGATCGGACAGATCCTGAATGGATTCGAGATCATGCCATTTTCTCTGTCACATCCACCAATGGGATACATTACTTTTGGAGACACCGTCCATTTCAAGGACAACAGAGGAATAGAGCATACCACCTATGCTACAGATGTGGAATTCAAGTTTGCAGATTCTCTGGAGCTTGCCTGCGATGCCAAAAGTGTGGAAGAACAGGGAGCAGAGTTTCCAGGAGGCGGGCAGAGCCAGATTATTGTAGAACATGTCAATAAGGCAGTAGATAAAAAGATGACCGCCTACGATATCAAACTGAAACAGGCGAATGAACTGGCGGCCAACTGCCTAGGTTTCTGGTACACGGAAGTAACCCTGGAAGACGGATCTGTGATCACATATCGACACAATAAGCCGAAACTGGAAGAATCTAAGATCGTATACAAAAACGCCGCAGAAGGGTCCTTTGTTACCAACGATTACCAGGGGACCGATGAAGCTACCACACAGGCTGGCAAATGGAAGGCTGCTTTTGATAGCAATGGGGACGCTGTGCTGAATATTTTGTACGCGATCGGCATCCAGGCTGGATGGATCAACACGAGAGGACTCACCGCAAAGGACAATGACGGGAATATCACGTTCCGGATCAACGAGACGACAGGCGACGTAGAGATAGATGCGGACAATTTCTTTCTTGGAAAGACCAGCTTGAGCGAACGTCTTGAGGACATGGAGAATACGATAGCATCAGGGAAAAATCTGTCGATAATATTGGATAATGATTACCAGAGCATCCCTGTTGATGCCAATGGAAATGTTATTGGAGAATTTCCTTCTGTGCAGACAACAGTAATGGTTAAGTACGGCACAGAGGACATTACATCAGACTGCAGCTTTAAGGTTTCGACGTCCGATGGAGTTGAAGGTGTGTGGGAGAAAGACCTGCATACCTACACTGTGACAAAACTGTCCGCAGATTCTGCATGGATTGAATTCCGTGCGACATACCTGCAGACGCTATCTCTTTCCAAGAAATTTAAAGTAAGCAAGCTGTATGCCGGTAAAGATGGCGATGACGGAAAGGGAATTGCAGATACGCAAATCACTTACCAGGTATCGGATTCTGGGACCTCTGTTCCAACAGGAACCTGGGTTTCTTCTGTTCCAAATGTTCCGGTTGGAAAATATTTATGGACAAAGACCGTTACCATCTACACAGATAATACCAAAACAACAGCTTACTCTGTGAGCAGAGCTGGTGAGGATGGAACAGATGGGAAAGGTATTACAAACACAGAGATCACCTACCAGGGAAGTACTTCAGGAACTGTTGTGCCGACAGGGACATGGACCAAGATGATCCCTTCCGTGCCGGCAGGACAGTATCTTTGGACAAGGACAGTCTTCACCTATTCAGACGGAACTACCAAAACGGCATATTCAATTGGTATGATGGGAGAACGAGGACTTCAAGGACTGCAGGGAGAAAAAGGCGAACAGGGCATTCCTGGTGAAAAAGGAGCAGATGGAAGAACGACTTATTTTCATATTAAATACAGTTCTATTGCGAATCCGACCTCATCTTCCCAGATGTCTGAGAAACCAGACACTTATATTGGTACCTATGTGGACTTCACAGAGAAAGATAGTACAGATCCGAAAAAGTACACTTGGAGCAAATGGGAAGGCAAAGATGGTGAAAAAGGGATTCCCGGAGTAAATGGTGCGGACGGAAAGACATCTTATCTGCATATCGCCTATGCCAATAGTGCGGATGGAAAAACGGGCTTCTCAAAATCAGACAGCACCGGAAAGATATATATCGGCCAATACACCGACTATGAGGAAGACGACAGCTCTGATCCAGCCAAGTACAAATGGACCAGGATCAAAGGCGAGGACGGACGAACCTATTTTATCGAGCTTTCTGCAAATGCAGTAAAAAGAGGGCAGGACAATCTGATCGTTCCGGAAACGATCACAGCATCTGCTTACTATAGAGACGGCACGAATGCGAGCAGGGTTGTGTATTCTGGCAGATGGAAGATCCAGACCTCTACAGATGGCACAATCTGGAAGGATATATACACTTCCTCATCAAACGAGAGTGCAAAGACATGGACCATCAAGAATCTTTCTAAAGATATCGTATCTATAAGATTTGTACTGTATGCTGCAGGTGGGACAACACAGACGATAGATATGCAGACAATACCGGTCCTTGTAGATGTCGCAGCTCTTACCCATGAAGAGATCTTTGACCTTCTTACTGATTCTGGAAAAATAAAAGGTCTTTACAAGATCGGAGATCAGCTCTACGTATCATTTTCCTACGCACGAGGCGGAGAGCTTGGACTGGGAGGAAAAAATAACGGGAATGGTATTCTCACAGTTTATGACGATTCAGGAAACATGTCATACAGATTAACCAATAACGGTCACGCTTTTTATAATGAGTCAGGTCAGTGCACTTCTGCAATGATAGACGGAAAGATTCTTTTTCCGGACAAAGCATTCATAATTACTGCAGGCAAATGGTCTGCTACTCAAAAAGGATTTATCTATGGATCAAAGGGGATGAACCGTTTTAGCGGACGCGTATACGGAAACACAGACGGTACGATCAAATTCGACTACACCACGGAGTCTTTTGACGGCTATTACGAGCCTATATTTATCCAGAACAATGAAATATATGGATTTTTTGACACGTTAAGGGCGAGAGAAAGTCTGATAGCAGGCGAATTGACTGGAATGCCGGACAATGACAAAACGGTCAGGATAAATGTTCGAAGCGCCATGAGCGTTTGGTCAACGCTGAAATTGTATAACCTGACGCATGTTTCTTCGGGCGGACATCTGGTATTCGCAAGCGATGGGGCGACGCTGGCCTACATGGCTTCTTCGTCCAAACGTTACAAGGAAGTTGAAGAAAACCTTGGATGTATGGAGCAGTGGTACAACATCCAGCCGGTATGGGCGAAATATAAAGAAGGATACCTCGCGGAAACAGACAAACTGAACGGAAAATACATACCGATGTTCTTGGCAGAGGATGTAGAAAAAAACATGCCGGAGGCGGCAGTGTACAACAAAGACGATAAAATTGAGGACTGGAATTATCGTGTGATGATTCCGGCAATGTTCGCAATGTTGAAAGAACAGCACGCAGAGATTCAAGAACTCAAGGAACAGTTAAGGAGATGATGAAATGCTGATTGCAAATTTCTCCCGCAGGGGAGAAGAAATCGAAATTAACGAGGAACTCTGGCAGTGGGATTATGGCCAGAAGATTCAGATTACCGGTTTAAATCTTCCGGAAATTTTTGAAGTACATTTTTCTTGGAAAGACTTGGAGACAGCTAAAGTAGTAACTGGTGCCACTGTTGATGGAATATCTACTGTAGATATCCCAAACGCGGCTTTGCAGCAGAAGAGGATGATCACAGCCTATATCTATATCTCGGATCCGGAAGAAGGGAAAACGGTAAATACTATCTACATGATGGTAAACAGCAGAAAAGCCCCGGAAGGGTTCGAGATTCCGGAGGATATAGACTTGTTTCACCACACTCTTGCAGCAGCCGCAGAATATCAGAGACGGGCAGAGAAGGCGAAAAACCAGTCGGAAGCGAAAGCAGAGGAAGCAGAATCGTGGGCTCATGGACACGAGAAATATCCGGATCGAACCAAGGACAATGCGAAATATTATGCAGCTCAGGCAGCAGGCGCAGTAGAAGAAGTTTCCGGAAGAACCAAGAAGGCAAAAGAAGACATTGATAATTATGCTCGTCAGAAAGAAACTGAACTCAAAGGTGATACCGGAAACGTAAATTTTGCCGCGTTCAAAGTTGTAAAAGGACGTTTGAAAATGTATTCTGACCCAACTGTAGACAAGGTATGCTTCCGGCGCGTTGGAAGCCGGTTAAAATACAGACTGAAAATATAAGGAGGAACTTATGGAAGCAGTAAATCATTACAGCGAGACAGATCTTGGAAACGTCTCTCCAAATCCCAGAGGAGAGTATGATCTAAAAGAAGCTTATGAATATCTTGATCTGGTAAGTTATCAGGGCGGCTCCTATCTTTGCTTGACAGAGCTTGGAACCACTATCATCGGTACAGCTCCAGAGCCAGGACACAACACAGAATTCTGGCAGATGCTTACCCTTCCAGGAGGGCTTACGTCAGAGTACGTTGCGATGCATGATAATGTAGTCAACAAGGCAGCGCAGGTAGAAATCTCCAGGGCAGCAGTAGAACAGGCACAGCAGGAAGTAGAAGCAGCTCAGGCAGATGTGCAACAGTTGCATGAAGACACTGTACAGACCGCACAAGAAGCAGAAAACAGCCGCGACAGTGCCGCCGGCTACGCCCAGTCCGCCGAGGCATCCAGAAAAGCGGCCGCAGAATCCGAACAGAACATCAACGCCCAAATGACTGGTCTGGATCAGAAGGTGTCCGAATCGGTCACCAAGGCAACAGGAGACATCGCCACTGCAAGACAGCAGGCAATCGATACAATCACCACTCAGGAGGCTAAATCCACAGCAGAAGTAAAAAGAGTTGGAACTGCAGCACTTGATTCAGCGAAGCAGGCATCGCAGGACATCAAGACAGCAGGCCAACAGGCAGTTCGGGCAATCACGGATCAGCAGAATATTTCCGTACAGGCTGTAAAAGATGAAACGAAAAACTACATAGAAGAAAAGAGGCAGGAAATCTCCGACAAGACCGATGAAGTAACCCAGACAGTCAACCAGGCAGGAGAAGAACAGCTTCAGAATATCGCAAACAGCCTGGACAAAAACCTTACAGAAAGCGGCAAGGCAGCAGATTCCAAGGCGGTAGGAGATACTATTACTCAGCTTTTTATCATCGAATCTTCAAGCGGATCGGAGATTGTACTTGATGACAGTGCGGAGATGTCCTTGAAAGGATTGCATATATATGGAAAGAGTACACAGACAACTACCACAGGTGCACAGTTGTTTGATGTATCCGCGATTGGAGGCACAAATCCAGCAGAAGCAGATACACAAGGCTGGTACGAACTGGAGCTAAATAATTCAAATGGAAATGAAACAGATTACGGCAAACTTACAACACTGCCATCGGAATTATTAAAGGTGGGTACAAAATACAATATAATCGTAGAGATTGAGAAAATTTCTGACTGCCAGTTATATGTAACATCAACGGGAATAGAGAAACCGTACAGTTCTCAGTTTGAAGGAGACTTTGCTTGTAATAATGCAGGGACATTTGCCCGCATTTTACAAACAAAAGATGATTTTTCTGAAAGTGATTGTATGTTGAGAACATTTATCCTTGCCAATCCAGGAAAAAACGGCTATTGCAAATTCCGACTTACTGTATGCGAAGACATAACAGTAACAGAAAATACTTTTAGTTACGAACCTTATTCCGCAGGATACCCTTCTCCATCACCTGAATATCCTCGGGAGATTAAGAGTGTGCGGAATCCAGTATATAAGGTACATGGGAGAAATCTTGTAAAATCTTATCAAAGTAATAAAACAGATAAACCATATGCAAGTACGCTTTATGCAGAAATTGATGAAATTATGCCTGATACTCAATATGTGTTGTCAATGATTATTGCGGATGGAAATAAAGCATATATTAACGAGGATTTAGTGAAATTTACTAAAGTAACCGGAGATGGTGAGAGAAAGCAAATCGTAGTAACAACGCTTTCAAATATTTCAAAAACGAACGCAAGACTATATGAAAAAGGAAAAGGCTGGTGTATTTTGAAAAATGACGAAAACAATACTGTTGTATCAGATACCAAAGATGTGCAACTTGAAATTGGAACAGTTGCAACTTCATATGAACCTTACAAAGAACAGACGGTCACTCTTCCGTACACCCTCAATGCAATCCCGGTAGATTCCGATGGCAACTATACAGCCCCCGATGGTCAGCAGTGGATTTGTGATGAGATTGACTTTGAACGAGGTGTATATATACAGCGAGTAACCAAAAAAATAATTGATAGTAAAGCAATTATTAGGACAACAAATAGCAAATCGTGGTTGTTTTTTATTGACACTAAGGATTCAATTAATACGAATGTTGACGGCTGGATTAAGATGGTGCAAAGTAATTATTTCACTAAAACCTTGAAGGCATGGAACACGGAAACAATAGGAATTCTCGGAAATGGTACTGATGTTATACTGAGTATGCCAGGATATACGGTAGAGACTTTAAAAGAATGGTTAGCTGCCAAAGAAGCAGAAGGAAAACCATTAGAGGTATATTATTTGTTGAGTGATCCAATCGAAACACCTCTTACAGAAGACCAGATAGCATCTTACAAAGCGCTACACACCTACAATGGCACCACCATCATAGAATCCGAAGCAGATCTGTCACTTTCTTATGTGGCAAATCCAAAGAAATACATCGATAAGAAATTTACAGAATTATCACAGGCAATCATAGCTTCCGCAAGCGAAGCAGAATAGGAGATCATATGGCAAAATTTAGTTTAAACAAATTTGTAATGAAAACATTAACATCCATGAGAGATGCAGGAGAAGATGAATACAAGATCATGCAGTACGCCCTCAAATACTATGAAAAAGGTGTACTGACAGAAGAAGATCTTGCAGAGATCGAAACATGGTTTGAAGAACCAGAAGAGGATCAGGAAGAAAATGTGACAGAAGAAACACCAGAAACGGAGTAAACAGGAGAAACATATGAAGATCAGAGCAGAGCCGCAAGGCTCTATTTATTTTGGCAAAATTGCGCCGGCGCAACCGGAGAAAGGAAAAACTTATGACAGAAAACCATATCAAAGTAATTTTAACAGCAGTCTTTGCATTCATCAGCTCCATTCTCGGAGTACTGGCCGTGCCGGTCCTTCTGATGGTAGCCTGCAACATCCTGGACTACGCAACCGGTCTCATGGCATCTACATACCGCTCCGAGGATATTAATTCCTATAAATCAATCAGAGGAATTATGAAAAAAGTATGCATGTGGCTTCTGGTAGTAGTTGGAGCCGTGATTGACCAGCTGCTCTTGTATGCATCCCAGACCGTAGGCGTCACGCTGCCATTTACATTTCTGGTGGCATGCATCGTAGCGATTTGGATCATCTGTAACGAGATTATCAGCATCCTGGAAAATATCAAAGATATGGGAGTGACCATCCCGGCATTTCTGATTCCACTGGTAACTCATGTAAAATCACAGGTCGAAGACAAAGTGAATATGGATAATAAAGAGGGGACAGGGGACGAGTGATCGTTTCCTTCCTATTTATAAGAGCAGGAGATAAATATGGAAATTAAAGGTATTGATGTATCAGCCTGGCAGGGCAAGATTGACTGGAAAACAGTTGCAGATTATGGCATGGACTTTGTGATCATCCGGATCACAGAAGCAGGTAATGTTGTTGACAGCCAGTTTGAAAACAATCTGGCCGGATGCAACAAATATAACATCCCGGTAGGAGTATATAAGTATTCCTATGCAATGACGATCGCAGAGATCCAGTCCGAAGCCCGCAAGGTAGTAAGCACATTAAACGGTCGCAAGATCCAGTTCCCGGTATTCCTGGACCTGGAATGCAACAACCAGCGGACACTCGGATTCGAGAGCATCCACAAAATGGCAGATGCCTTCCGCGAGATCGTAGAGGCGGCGGGATATAAATTTGCCATCTACTGCAATGTAGACTGGTACACAAACATGATCTGCAGTCATCTTAAAAAATATGACTTCTGGATCGCGAGGTATCCGGCGAATGATGACGGCTGGCTTCAGGAACGACTCCGGCCGGACTTTGGCGTAGGCTGGCAGTATTCCAGCAAGGCTACGATTCCAGGAATTTCCGCGAAAGTGGACAGAAATGTATTTTACAAGGACTATTCAGAAGAAACCAAGAAGGAGGAGACGACCGTGGACAAATTACAGGAACATACCAATCTTGGAAACTATTACGCCAACAACGGCGGCACAAAACCATATCTGGAGAAAAAGAGCAATGCCTATCTGGATGATTTTACCAGAAATGCGGGCAGCAAAAACTATACGAAATTTGCCCGTGATGTCAATAACTGGGGACAGCCAGGATGCCAGGGACAGCCGTGGTGTGCAGTCTACCAGTTCTGGAAGCTGGTTACAGTACTCGGCCTGACAAAAGCCCTGCAGATCATGGGCGGTGGATTCTACAACTGCAAGAATGTAACGGCTCATGCCAAACAGAAAGGAACCTGGCATAGTACGCCGAAGAAGGGTGCGCTGATCATCTTCCGGAATGGCTCACACATTGGATCCGTAAACTCGTATGACACAACCTACGTCTACACCAATGAAGGCAATACATCCAGCGCACCAGGTGTTGTGGCAAACGGCGGAGCGTGCCGCAATAAGAAATATAAACTCACAGATTCTGCGATTGATGGCTACGTATGGATCGATTACGGTACAACAGAAGACCAGAAATCCACAGAGACTGCAGTGCAGCTTAGCAAAGTTCCGAAATGGGTGGGCATGGTCAATACCGCCGAGCTCAACGTCCGTTCCTGGCCAGGCAAAGAGAATCCAACCATCAAAAAATACCCGTATCTTGCACAGCATAATCTTATTGATGTGTGCGATACAATCAAGGCTGCTGATGGCAGTACTTGGTATTATGTCCGTATTGTAAATAAGTACTACGGATTTGTGGCAGCTCGTTGCATTACCAGGGTATAAAAAAATCCCGGCAGGTACCCTCTGCCGGGAGCATATTGTATCATCATTTTCGTGTGAACTTTCGTGAGAACCAGTGTGCAGTTTTTATGTTTTATTGTGCATTATCTTGTAACGTGGAACATAATAAAAGTATTGATTTTACAGGGCTTTCGGAGAATTTCTTGTATTTACTGGTGTTTGCGGATTTTCAAAGAATCCGGTTCGAGTCCGGCCAGCGGCACTTACAGAAGCTCTCTGAATGGTTCAGGGAGTTTTTTTTCTGCCCTTAAATAACTTCCAGTCGAAAAACGCTTTATGAAAAGTTTATAAAAATTCATACAATGAACATTGAATAACCATGAAAAAAATGGTATGGTACATGACATAAATGATTTCGAAAGAATACGGGAATGCTGAATATACCGAATGATTTCGAAGAGATGGAGGACAGAAGATAAATGAAATTTGGTAACAAGAAACCAGAAAAGATACCAATGTATGTCTATTACATCATTGCCGGTATCATTATCATTCTTCTGAACATGCTCGTAGTTCCGGCAGTGCAGGAACGAAGCGTGCAGAAGACAGATTATTCTACTTTCATACAGAGCGTGGAGAAGGGTGAAGTCACCAAGGCCACAGTAGAAGAAAATTATATTTACTATGAGATCGGCTCCGAGGATTCGGGCGATGCCGTTCTCTGCAAGACCGTCAAGATGGACGACCCGGATCTTGTAAACCGTCTGCTGGATGCAGATGTGACTATGGACGAAGTGCTTCCTGAGAGCCCGTCTATCTTTATGACACTTCTTTTGAGCTATGTAGTGCCGATCGTGATCTTTATCTTTATCGGACGCTGGCTCAGCAAGAAGATGATGGCATCCATGGGCGGCGGTCCTGGAGGAGCGATGTCATTTGGAAAGAGCAATGCCAAAGTCTACGTCAAATCATCCACAGGGATCAAGTTTTCTGATGTGGCAGGAGAGGACGAGGCGAAGGAACTTCTGACAGAGATCGTTGATTATCTCCACAATCCGCACAAATACACCGAGATTGGAGCTTCCATGCCGAAAGGTGCCCTTCTTGTAGGCCCTCCAGGAACAGGTAAGACGCTTCTTGCCAAGGCTGTTGCGGGTGAAGCGGAAGTACCGTTTTTCTCTATCTCAGGTTCTGAGTTTGTAGAGATGTTTGTAGGTATGGGTGCTGCCAAGGTCCGAGACCTTTTTAAACAGGCGAATGAGAAAGCACCTTGTATTGTCTTCATCGATGAGATCGATACCATTGGTAAGAAGCGCGACGGTGCCGGATTCACAGGTGGTAACGATGAGCGTGAGCAGACACTGAACCAGCTTCTGACAGAAATGGATGGTTTTGACGGCTCCAAGGGTGTTGTGATCCTTGCCGCAACCAACCGTCCGGATTCCCTGGATCCGGCACTTCTCCGTCCGGGACGTTTTGACCGAAGGATCCCGGTAGAGCTTCCTGATATTCAGGGACGTGAAGAGATCCTCAAAGTCCATGCGAAGAAGATCAAGATCGCAGACACCGTCAGATTCGACGAGATCGCCAAGGCAGCAGCGGGTGCTTCTGGTGCAGAACTTGCCAACATCGTCAATGAAGCTGCTCTCCGTGCTGTCCGTGACGGACGTAAGTTCGCAACACAGGCAGACTTCGAGGAGAGTATCGAGGTTGTCATTGCCGGATATCAGAAGAAGAACCGTGTGCTTTCCAACAAGGAGAAACTGATCGTGTCCTACCACGAGATCGGACATGCACTGGTCGCTGCGAAGCAGACAGAGTCCGCACCGGTCCACAAGATCACGATCATCCCTCGTACTTCCGGTGCGCTTGGATACACCATGCAGGTTGATGAACAGGAACACTACCTCATGACCAAAGAAGAACTGGAAAACAAGATCGCTACGTTCACCGGTGGACGTGCGGCGGAGGAACTGATCTTCCACTCCATTACGACCGGAGCATCCAACGATATCGAGCAGGCGACCAAGATTGCAAGAGCGATGATCTCACGCTATGGTATGAGTGATGATTTTGATATGGTTGCGATGGAAACAGTCAGCAACCAATACCTTGGCGGCGATTCCAGCCTTGCATGCTCCTTTGAGACACAGACACTTCTGGACAAGAAGGTTGTCGATCTTGTCCGCACCCAGCATGAGAAGGCACTCAAGATCCTCCAGGATAACATCGGCAAGCTTCATGAGCTGGCGAAGTATCTCTATGAGCATGAGACGATCACCGGCGAAGAATTCATGAAGATCCTTGAGGGTCCGTCAGAGATCCCGGGTGTAAGCCTTACAAAAGAATAAAAGACACCGCTATTTTGAGCGTGCGGCAGAAGAACAGAAGACAGTTCCGGCGAAATTCGTTGAGAACTGTCTTTTTTTATGCTATACTACGAAGAAGAATGAATACTGCCCGGTCGGAATGGGCAGCCAGACAGAAATAAGGGAGGTGCAGTCGGTGTCGGGAATGGATTGCAGAACAGCAGAGAGTATGGTCACACGTTTTATCGATCACAGTCTGTCTGTGAATGAACTGGAGGAATTTCTGGATCATATAGAGACCTGTCCCTCCTGCTATGATGAACTGGAGACTTATTTTATCGTACATGAGGCAATGCAGCAGCTTGATGAGAAGGAGGACGGGACAGTCCTTGACTTTAAGGAACTTCTGGAGCAGGAGATCCGGAGATCCAGACGTTTCATTCATCAGACAAGAGGAATCCGTTTTACTGTGGGGCTTATCTGCGTGGCAGCCGCTGTGGCCTTGTGCGTATTCGTGATTTTGCTATATTAGGGAAATAGAAGTACTGTGAACAGTACAAACAGAGCATCGTATGTGAGCCAAAATGTAACAGGAGGACAGGAACTTGAGTGAAAAAATATTATTGATAGATGGACACAGCATACTGAACCGCGCTTTTTATGGGCTTCCGGATCTGACCAATTCAGAGGGGAAACATACAGGCGCGGTTTATGGATTTTTGAATATCCTTTTCCGCATTCTTGAGGAGGAAAAACCAGATTATCTGACTGTTGCGTTTGACCTTCATGAGCCGACGTTCCGCCATAAGATGTACGAGGCATACAAAGGCACGAGAAAGCCGATGCCGTCAGAACTGCGTGAGCAGGTACCTCTGATCCGGGAAGTACTCACGTCCATGGGAGTCAAGACCGTATCCATGGCAGGATATGAGGCAGATGACCTTCTTGGCACACTGGCGTTCCGAAGTGAGAAACAGGGGATGGATGTCACAATCCTTTCCGGAGACCGTGACCTTCTCCAGCTTGCGACAGACAAGATTATGATCCGTCTGCCAAAGACATCCCGGGGAAAGACAACGATCGAGAATTTCCATGCAGAGCAGGTTCTGGAGAAATATCAGGTAACACCGCCGCAGATCATTGAGCTCAAGGCCCTGATGGGAGACTCCGCCGACAATATCCCGGGGATCCCGGGTGTCGGAGAGAAAACAGCGACCAAACTGATCGTACAGTATGGCTCCATTGAGAATGCACACGAGCATCTCGAGGAAGTGAAGCCAAACAAGGCGAAGGAATCTCTCAGGGAGCACTACGATCTGGCAGTCTTAAGCAAGACTCTGGCAACGATCAACACGGACAGCCCGCTGGAATTTGCCTACGAGGAGGCAAGGCTTCAGGATCTTTATACGCCGGAAGCTTACGAACTTTGCAAACGTCTGGAATTCAAGAACCTTTTGAGCCGTTTTGATGCGGCAAGTGTGTCACAGCAGACGATGACAGATGACTTTTTTACCTGCGAAGACCTTTCTGGGGCAGAGGCACTTTTCCAGAAGGCAGCAGCGAAGCCTTATGTCGGCGTAGAACTTCTCTGTGACAGGGAAGACGTTTACGGAGTCGGGATTGCACTGGAGGAAGAGGAAGTTTATCATATTCCGGCGCAGGGGCTTATGACAGGCGACTATCTCTGCGGTAAATTAAAAGAACTTGCCGACACGACGGTCCTCTGCTGCATGGATGTCAAGAGCGTTCTGAAACATGTGAAACTTACAGAAACTTCCCATGTGTTTGATACAGGAATCGGTGTATATCTTCTGAATCCGCTGAAATCTTCCTACACTTTCGACGACGTGGTAAAGGAATATCTCGATGGGAAACTCCTTCCGACCCGTGAGGACCTTCTTGGCAAGGACAGCATTCAAAAAGCCTGGGAAAAATCCTCCGAAGGACTGGGGACCTACGCCTGCTATGTGGCATATACAGCTTTGGCGTCCAGAGGACCGATCGAAAAAGCCCTCCACGAGACGGAAATGTGGAAAGTCTACACAGAGATCGAGCTTCCGCTGGTATTTACCCTGAATTCCATGGAAGAGTGGGGAATCCGTGTCAAGGGCGAAGAATTAAAGAGCTACGGAGAAAAATTAAGCGTCCGCATCCAGGAACTGGAAAAAATGATCTGGGAGCAGGCAGGAGAAGAATTCAACATCAACTCCCCGAAACAGCTCGGTGTGATCCTGTTCGAAAAAATGGGGATCCCGGGCGGCAAGAAGACAAAAACAGGTTATTCTACAGCCGCAGATATCCTTGAGAAACTTGCACCGGAACATGAAATCATCAAAAATATCCTGGAATACCGCCAGCTTGCGAAACTCAAATCCACTTATGCAGACGGACTGAGTGCCGTGATCGAACCGGATGGAAGGATCCATTCTACCTTTAACCAGACGATCACAGCGACGGGACGTATCAGCAGTACGGAACCGAACCTTCAGAACATTCCGGTCAGAATGGAACTCGGACGGCTGATCCGCAAAGTTTTTGTGCCGGAAGATGGTTTTGTATTTCTGGATGCAGACTACTCGCAGATCGAACTTCGAGTACTCGCGCATATGTCCGGGGACGAGAAACTGATCCAGGCATACAGAGAGGCACAGGATATCCACCGCCTGACAGCATCTCAGGTATTCCACGTTCCGTTTGACGAAGTGACACCACTGCAGCGAAGAAACGCCAAGGCGGTCAACTTTGGTATCGTATATGGGATCAGCTCCTTCGGACTCAGTCAGGACTTAAGCATCACCCGTAAAGAGGCGGCTGCCTATATCGAGAAATATTTTGAGACTTATCCAAAGATCAAGGGATTTCTGGATGAACTCGTTGCGACGGGCAAAGAAAAAGGCTATGTGTCCACCATGCTCGGACGCCGCCGCCCGGTACCGGAACTGAAATCCAGTAATTTCATGCAGCGGTCTTTTGGCGAACGAGTGGCGATGAACTCCCCGATCCAGGGAAGTGCGGCAGATATCATCAAGATTGCGATGAACCGCGTCTATGAGAGGATGAAACAGGAAGGACTGGAGTCAAGGCTTGTCCTTCAGGTACACGATGAGCTTCTGATCGAGACAAAGAAAGAAGAGATCGAAACCGTTTCAAAGATCCTGGAAGAAGAAATGAAGGGTGCTGCACATCTCTCCGTGGAACTTGAGATCGACATGCACGAAGGCGAAAACTGGTATGAGGCAAAATAAAATGAAGATCATAGGAATCACTGGCGGGGTCGGTGCCGGCAAGAGCACCGTCCTTGACCATCTCGAAAAACAATACAATGCCTGTGTGCTCCAGGCGGACAAGATCGGTCATCTTGTCATGGAGCCGGGCGGCATCTGCTATGGACAGGTGATTGCATTATTTGGAAAACAAATCATAAAAAATGATAAAACCATTGACCGGAAGATGGTTTCTGATGTAGTATTTGCCCATGAAGAAATGCGGCAGAAACTGGATGATATCATCCATCCGGCTGTAAAAAGCTATATTCTGGATAAGATCGAAGAACAAAAAAAGGCAGGCTGTACGCTCATGATAGTGGAGGCTGCACTTCTTCTGGAAGATCATTATGATGCATTTTGTGACAAAGTATGGTATATTCATACAGACCAGGAAATCCGGATCGAACGTCTGATGAGCAGCCGCGGCTACACAAGAGAGAAAGCCGAAAACATCATCGCACGTCAGGCAACGGAAGGATTTTTCCGGGAACATGCAGATTATATCATACAGAATAATGGAGATCTGGACGAAACATGGCGTCAGATCGAAGAAGGGATCAGGGCATTATGAGATTTTGCAGTATTGCAAGCGGCAGCAGCGGAAATTGTATTTACATAGGATCTGAGCAGACACATATGCTGGTGGATATCGGGATCAGCGGGAAGAAGATGGAGGCAGGGCTTAACAGCATTGACCTTACCGGACGCGACCTGGACGGGATCCTGATCACCCATGAGCATTCTGATCACATCAAGGGACTTGGAGTGATCGCGCGCAGATACGGACTTCCGGTCTATGCGACGGAAGGGACGATAGATGCAATGCTGGAGAGCGGATCACTGGGGAAACTTCCTGAGGGGATCTTTCATGAGATCCGGGAGGATGAACCTTTTCATGTCAAAGATCTGACCATCAATCCGTTTGGCATCCCCCACGATGCGGCACAGCCTGTCGGCTACCGCGTGGAATGTGGAGACAGCTCCGTAGGGATCGCGACGGATCTTGGTAAATATGATGAGTATATTGTCGAAAATCTTCAGAATCTGGATGCTCTTCTTCTGGAAGCAAACCATGATATCCGGATGCTTCAGGTAGGCAGATACCCTTATTACCTGAAACAGAGGATCCTGGGTGACAGAGGGCATCTGTCCAACGAAAATGCAGGCAGGCTTCTATGCCGTCTCCTCCATGACAACATGAAGGCAATTTTTCTTGGACATTTGAGCAGGGAAAATAATTACGAAGAACTTGCTTACGAGACTGTATGTTCAGAGGTAACACTGGGAGACAACCCTTACAAATCAAAAGATTTCAGAATTCAGGTAGCGCACAGAGATTTTGCTTCTGAGGCAGTTACCGTATAAGAGAAAGGGAGAAAGTCATGAAAAAAACAATCATTACAGTAGTAGGAAATGACACCGTAGGAATCATTGCAAAGGTATGTACCTATCTTGCAGACAACAACGTAAATATTCTGGATATTTCCCAGACTATCGTACAGGGGTATTTTAACATGATGATGATTGCAGACACCAGCGGTTCAGAGAAGGATGCTGCAACCATTTCAAAGGAACTTTCTGAAATCGGCGACAAGATCGGTGTAGTGATCCGCTGCCAGCATGAAGATATTTTCAATGTAATGCACAGAATCTAAAACCTTGATAAACCTTATACAAAGGAGCACCGACATGATAAATATTTTTGAAGTAAACGAAACAAACAAAATGATCGAGCAGGAAAATCTGGATGTGCGTACCATCACTATGGGAATCAGCCTTCTGGACTGCATCGACAGTGATCTTGACACCATGAACCAGAAAATCTATGACAAGATCACCACAAAGGCAAAAGACCTCGTAGCTACCGGCGACAAGATCGCAACAGAGTTTGGGATCCCGGTCGTAAACAAACGAGTTTCCGTGACACCGATCGCTCTCGTAGGCGGTGTGGCATGTCACTCCACCGAGGATTTCGTATCCGTTGCCAAAACTCTTGACAGAGCTGCCAAGACCATCGGAGTCAACTTCATCGGCGGATATTCTGCACTTGTAAGCAAGGGAATGACACCGGCAGAAGAACTTCTGATCCGTTCTATCCCGCAGGCACTTGCTGTGACAGAGCGCGTGTGCAGTTCTGTAAATGTTGGTTCCACCAAGACTGGTATCAACATGGATGCGGTCAAATTAATGGGCGAGATCGTTCTGGAGACAGCAAAAGCTTCCAGAGATCAGGATTCCCTTGGCTGTGCGAAACTGGTCGTATTCTGCAATGCACCGGATGATAACCCGTTCATGGCAGGAGCTTTCCATGGCGTAACAGAGGCAGACTGCATCATCAACGTTGGTGTCAGCGGCCCTGGCGTTGTCAAGACAGCTCTGGAATCCGTTCGTGGAGCAGACTTCCAGACACTCTGTGAGATGATCAAGAGAACCGCCTTCAAGGTAACACGTGTAGGCCAGCTTGTTGCACAGGAAGCATCCAAGCGTCTTGGTGTGCCGTTCGGCATCGTTGACCTTTCCTTGGCACCGACACCGGCAATCGGCGACAGTGTTGCTGAGATCCTTGAGGAGATCGGTCTTGAGAGAGTAGGAGCACCGGGAACCACAGCAGCTCTTGCACTTTTGAACGACCAGGTCAAGAAGGGCGGCGTTATGGCAGCTCAGGCAGTCGGCGGATTAAGCGGTGCGTTCATTCCGGTCAGCGAGGATCAGGGAATGATCGATTCTGTAAATCTTGGTGCACTGACACTTGAGAAACTCGAAGCCATGACCTGTGTCTGCTCTGTAGGTCTTGATATGATCGCAATCCCAGGAGATACCAAGGCATCTACCATCGCCGGAATCATTGCAGATGAATCTGCGATCGGTATGATCAACCAGAAGACAACAGCAGTCAGAGTGATCCCGGTGATCGGCAAGGGCGTAGGCGAGACCGTAGAGTTTGGCGGACTCCTTGGTTATGCACCGATCATGCCGGTAAACCAGTTCTCCTGTGAGGCATTTGTAGAGCGAGGCGGACGTATCCCGGCTCCGATCCACAGCTTCAAGAACTAGGGCAGGATCAACTGCGATACCTTTGACAGCGAAAAAAATCTCGAAGAAGTCAAAAAATGATTGACAGGGACAATTTCGTGTGGTAAAGTATAAAACAACAAAACCGATGAGGAAGAAGAGTAAATGATCCGGCAACATTCCAGAGAGCAGGTACTGGTGGAAGCCTGTATGAAGCGGATGATCGAATGGCCTTCCGAGGGCAGTCCGAAATTTGAATCCAGAGAGTAGGCACTGACGGGAACCGAACCCGTTATCAATCAGGAGTGTATGTTTGTACATGAGAAAGTGGACGATACGTCAATTTGAGTGGTACCGCGATAATAAGAAATTATTACCGTCTCAAGCATAGCTTGGGACGGTTCTTTTTTTCTCATGGCACATTAAAATGAATGTAGAAAGAGAGAGGAAAAAACAATGAAAAAAAGAATGTTAGTAATCGCAGCAGCAGTAGCAACCAGCATGATGATGGCTTCACCGGTAATGGCGGATGATTTCAAGGTAGGTATCTGCAACTATGTAGATGACGCTTCCCTGAACCAGATCGTAGACAACATCCAGTCCCGCCTTGAGGAGATCGGCGAAGAGAAGGGTGTCACTTTTGATGTATCTTATGATAACTGTAATGCAGATGCCAGCGTTATGGAGCAGATCATCTCTGATTTCCAGGCTGACAATGTAGACCTGATGGTAGGTGTCGCAACACCGGTTGCCATGCGTATGCAGTCCGCAACAGAAGGAACCGATACACCGGTTGTTTTCTCCGCAGTATCTGACCCGGTTGGATCCGGTCTTGTAGAATCTCTGGATGCTCCTGGAGCAAACATTACAGGAACCAGTGATTATCTGGATACGTCTTCCATCATGAAGCTGATCCAGGCACAGAACCCGGATGTAAAGAAGATCGGTCTTCTCTATGATGTAGGACAGGATTCCTCCACAACAGCGATCCAGGAAGCAAAGGATTATCTGGATGAAGAGGGAATCGAATACGTAGAGCGTACCGGAACCACAACAGACGAAGTTCAGCTTGCAGCAGAAGCACTGATCGCAGACGGTGTGGATGCAGTCTTTACACCAACCGACAACACTATCATGACAGCAGAGCTTTCCATCTATGAGAAATTTATTGAAGCGGGGATCCCGCACTACACAGGAGCTGATTCCTTCGCACTGAACGGTGCATTTGTAGGATACGGTGTTGACTATGCAAACCTCGGACAGAAAACAGCAGACATGATCGCTGATATCCTGGTAGATGGTGCAAAACCGGAAGAAACAGCAGTTGAAACATTTGACAACGGTACTGCAACAGTAAATACAGAAACATGTGAAGCTCTCGGACTTGACCTTGAGACCATCAAAAAAGATTTCGAACCTCTCTGCACACAGGTAAACGAGATTACCACAGCAGAAAGCTTCGACGATGTAGAAGCGAAATAAAGTTACTGTGAATGGAAGGAACAGTAACAAATAAACCTAACTGGAGGAATTCATCGTGACGATTGCAACAATGCTCTCCCTCGGAGAGACTGCCCTGAAGCTCGGACTGATCTGTTCACTGACCGTCCTTGCTCTGTTTCTTAGCTATTCTATGCTGAATGTCTGCGATCTTTCCACTGACGGCTGCTTTACTTTTGGAGCAGCCGTAGGTGCTGTCGTGGCAGTCAGCGGTCATCCGTTCCTGTCTATTCTGGCGGCCATGCTCGCCGGTGTGGGTTCCGGATTTGTGACTGCGATCCTGCAGACGAAGCTTGGCGTTGACAGCCTGCTCGCAGGAATCATCGTAAATACAGCGCTTTATTCTGTGAACATTGCGGTGATGGGAGGTTCTTCCCTCATCAATATGAACAGGACTACGACCGTATTTACTATGATGAAAGATGCGCTTGCAGGTACACCATTGAAGGGAAGAGAGGATATCCTCATTGCTGCGATCGCGGTGATCCTTGTCATCGTATTTCTGGTATTTTTCCTGAAGACAAGACTTGGTCTTGCGATCCGTGCAACCGGAAATAACTCTGATATGGTCAAATCTTCCTCGATCAACCCGGTATTTACAACGATCATCGGACTGTGTGTAGCCAACTCCTTTACCGCACTTTCCGGATGCCTTCTGTCCCAGTCACAGAAATCTGTAGATATCAACATCGGACAGGGAATGGTCACGATCGCACTGGCATCCCTGCTGATCGGAGGCACGATCCTCGGCCGCGGCGGAATCTTTGTAAGAGCCGTAGGAATGGTCCTTGGTTCCTTTATTTTCCGTCTGGTCTATACGATCGCGCTTCGTTTCAACATGCCGGCGTTCATGCTGAAACTCGTATCATCTGTCATCGTTGTCCTTGCGATCTCCGGCCCATATCTTAAGAAGCAGTGGCCGCAGATCCGCCGCAGACTGACACACAAAAAAGGAGGCAGATGATCATGTTAAAAATCAGCCATATCTCAAAAACATTTAATCCGGGAACCGTCAATGAGAAAAAAGCGATCACAGATCTTTCACTTGAATTAAAAAAAGGTGATTTTGCAACGATCATCGGTTCCAACGGAGCGGGAAAATCCACTCTTTTTAATGCAATCTGTGGTGACTTTATGACAGATACAGGTGCGATCGAGCTGGACGGCAGAGATATTACTTTCATGCCGCAGCATACACGCGCAAGAGAGATCGGACGTCTTTATCAGGACCCGATGCGTGGAACAGCCCCGGGCATGACAATCGAGGAAAACCTTGCTCTTGCAGCAGGCAAGGGCGGCTGGCTTTCCCATACGACCCGCCAGGAAAAAGAGAGATTCCGAGAGGAATTAAAGAAACTCGACATTGGTCTGGAAGAGCGTATGAGTCATCCGGTAGGACTTCTTTCCGGTGGCCAGAGACAGGCACTTACCCTTCTGATGGCGACGATGAACCCGCCGAAATTACTTCTTCTGGACGAGCATACCGCGGCACTTGACCCGGGAACCGCTGAGAAAGTCCTGAACCTGACAAGACGTATTGTAGAGAAACATCAGCTTACCTGCCTGATGATCACACACAATATGCAGTCAGCGATCGACCTTGGTAACAGGATCCTGATGATGGACTCCGGAAATATCGTGCTTGATATCGGAGGAGAAGAAAAGAAAAATATGACCGTAGATGGTCTGCTTGAGAAATTCAAGACAGGAGCCGGTAAGGCTCTTGATAATGACCGTATCCTTCTGTCAGACTAAAATAACAGCAGCTGGCCCTAGATCAGGACCAGCTGTTTTTGATATTCATGGATGAATTTTTTGCCGCTTTTCTGGCAGAGTAGTTTTTCATAGAGATTTGAAGCGAAGGTTGTTTCTGCAAGCAGTTTCAATCCAGTCTCATCGAGGAGACTGTCTGCGTCTGCGAGTTTGGTGAGAAGCGGGATCGAACTGCTGCGTTTGATCTCTTTCAACAGTGAACTGCTTTCTCTGCGGAAACCGAGGACACGAGCGTAGGGAACAGCCGACGGTACATTCCGGATCTCAAGGATGATATGGAGCAGGGCACGCTGGATCCTGGTCTGGGTGAGTTCTTTTGTCTTGAGGAGAGATGCAGCCTGAAGGAAACCATTGATCTCATTTGAACGGTTTACGATCCGCTCGGTGAGATTTCTGGAGACATCCAGATAATTGCAAAAACTGTCCGCATTTCCCTTTAATATACAATAAGAAAGAAGTGGGTCAAAGGCATCTTCTGTCAGGTATTCATTCTTCCGCAAGGAAGAGGCAAGGAGTGTGCAGACCTCATCTGGAACCTGCGCGGCGATCCGGGAGATTGTTTCCTGCGTGAGATCGGATTTCAGAAGTTCGCGGATCGCAGAGGCAGACGCGAAGGGAATGTTATCGGCAGTAGTATCTGCAGAAACAGATGCAAAAGGAGCATCTGTGGAAACAGCGGCCGGAATCGTTTCGTGATATCCCATGCCCTGACGTTTCAGGGTGACTGGTTTTATATTGCTTTCAAGCCGCAGAAGTGCCTTGCAATATTCAATTCCAAGAATATTGTTCGGAGAATTCAGGATCTGCGCAATCTGATTCAGGAGCGGAGTCAGCACACCGTCAAAATCATCTCCTGTAAAGTTGCGGGGATTTCTGAAATATTCCATCAGTGCCTGGCTTCTGGCAGCAGGAAAGGACAGTCCTTTTCCCAGAAATTCTTTCAGTAATCGCCGGTATTCTTCTGGTTCCTTTACAAGAATTTCCGCAAGCTCCTGCAAGGCAGAAACTTCACCGTATTCGCTTCCGAAACAAAGTTCATCCACAACATGTAGCCCATCCAGCATGGAAACTCCGCCCATGGCAAAAGCTTCCGCGCTGGCAGTGCTCACCGACACCGGCATTTCAAGCACGAGATCCGCACCACATCGAAGTGCCATCTCAGCCCGCACATGTTTCGAAAGGAGCGCCGGCGTGCCCCTTTGCACATAATCGTCACTCATGGCAACGATCACATAATCTGCCCCCAGTTCTTTTTTGCAGTAATCTATCTGATATTTATGTCCCCTGTGAAACGGATTATACTCCGCAATGATCCCGGTTACTTTCATAATAAAATCCTTTCTTTTCCTTTATTGCAAAATAATAGGAGAGTAAATTATCCTCTCCTATTATAAAATATTTTTAATTAATCTCGATTAGCAACTGCACCAATCAAAAGGCCTAAAACAAATAATAAAGCACCAACACCAGCAGCAAAAATGCCAAGCTTTGTCTTATCCCCATTAGGAATAAACGTACCTTTATATGGATTTTGTTGTACCTGTTTTTCAGCTACACGATAATGTCTTGTAGGTCTTGCATATCTCATAAAAAAGCCTCCTTATCAGTCAATTTACTTTACATTATTATAACACAGCCAAATAGATTTTAAAAGTGATATTTTTATTAATTTTATTTATTTCGTTCTTTTGGTTATTTTGCACAAATTTAATAAAATTCCATAAAAAAAGATGTTTTTTTTGTAAAATTATGTATAATAAAGTAGTGAGTTTATAATTATAATATATATTTTACATATGCAATATTAAACTTTTAAATATAAATTTATATAAATTGGAGGAGTTTGTACATGAGTTATGATGTGTTAAAAAGCGAAAATGTATATAACGGCAGAGTTTTTCATATTGAAAAAGACGAAATAACTTTACCTGATGGCAGAACTTGTGCCAGAGAAACTGTTGTCCATGGTGGTGCAGCTGCTATGATTCCTATTGATGAAAATGGCAAAATTATATTTGTTCGTCAATATAGACATTCA
>OLWA01000169.1_pt1 | contig 86684 bp, 71 predicted proteins | sample 1673251 | NCBI WGS metagenome assembly OLWA01 (sample SAMEA3178937, study PRJEB25190) | human gut metagenome | biome: human gut; feature: human-associated habitat; material: faeces | place: Austria | collected 2013 | reverse complement strand
TTGAGAAGTAGCAGCCGATCATGAAGTCCTTGTCGCGGAAAGCGTTGAACACTTCCTTGGCCACGTTCTTGCGCGGGCTGTAGGCAAACGGGCCCTTGGCGATGGTGAAGTCGGTGAGCTTGGAATCGAAGGTGCAGAAACCGTCGTGGTGCTTGGTGGTGAACACCATGTATTTCATTCCTCCTTTTTTCATTATGTCGGCCCACTGCTCGGGATTGAACTCCGAAGGATTGAGGGCTTCGGCGAGGCCCCAGTACCATTTCTTGTAGCCCTCGTAATTGCAGTCGTTGGGGCGGGTGATCCAGTCTTCGTCACACAGCGGCCACGACTCGCAGATTCCGGGAAGCGAGTAAAGGCCCCAGTGGAAAAGGACACCGTATTTCTGGTCCTGCCAGTTGTCGAGTTTCTTGAGCACGGCCTCCTCGGTGGGCCATACATAGCCGTTGGCGTCGGACTGTTCGTGAACATAGCTGTTGGTCACCGCATCCTGGGCGAACGACGAGGCTGCGAGGAATGCCCCCGCGCCTGTGATAAGTTGGCGTAATGAAATCATTATAGAATAATGGATTGGTATGGTTAAAAATAAGGTTGATTCAAACGATACTTACATGGTATTGTGCAAAAATACTCATAAATTCCCACATATCATAATCTGGAAACGCAGGGGCTCAATTATCTTTTCGGATGGCATTGCAATGATATTTATGTGTCAAAGAAATATTGCATATTCTGGATATTATCATTAAGTTTGTGAATCAAAATTTCTCCTCCACGGTTTTTGACATTAAATTAATTAAAGCAATACCTAAATTTAACTCACCATGTTCAGCTCCGACGATTTAGCCCTATTCGAGGCAAAAGGAATCACTCCCGAGCAGGTCGAGGCCCAGCTCAAACGCTTTGAGACTGGCTTCCCGTATCTTAAAATCAAATCTCCCGCAAGCCCTGCTTCGGGCATAACCGTGCTTTCCGAAGAGGAGGAGGCTGCTGCCGTAGCCCGCTGGAAAGAATATCTTGCCGACGGTGGCGAGGTGTGCAAGTTTGTGCCTGCCTCGGGCGCCGCTTCCCGCATGTTCAAGGCTCTGTTTGCTTTCGTTGACGGCGACGACGAGCATCCCGCCGAAGGCTCGCCGGTGGCAAAACTCATAGCCGACATTGAAAAGACAGCTTTCTACCCCGATCTTACCGTGGTTACCGAGCGTCTCTATGGCAAGACTCCTGAAGCACTCCGTGCCGAAGGCCGCGATAAAGATCTCATTGCTGCCATAATCAAGCCCGAGGGCCTGAATTACGGCGCTCTTCCCAAAGGCCTTCTGAAATTCCATGCATATGCTGAAGGCAACCGCACTCCTGTAGAAGAGCAGCTTGCCGAGGGTGCGCAGACAGCGGCCAATTCCAACGGTGTGGTCAACCTTCATTTCACCGTGTCGTCCAACCACCGCAAGCTCTTCGAGGAGAAACTTGCCGAGGTTACCGACAAGATGGGCCAGAAATACGGTGTTAAGTTCAACGTCTCACTCTCGGAGCAGAAACCGTCAACCGATACCATAGCCGGAAACCCCGACGGAACACCTTTCCGCGAGGACGGCAAGCCCGTGTTCCGTCCCGGCGGCCACGGAGCTCTTATCCAGAACCTCAACGACATTGATTCGGCAGTGGTGTTCATCAAGAATATAGACAATGTGGTTCCCGACTCGCGCCGCGAATCGACCATCCACTACAAGCAGGTGCTCGGCGGTTACCTCATGGAGCTGCATGATACCATAAAGCATTATCTCGATGAACTCGCCGCCGGCCAGTACACCCGCGGAGAACTGCAGAACATGGTGGCTTTCATGCACTTCAAGCTCGGAATCACCGACCGCGCCATTGACGCCATGAACGATACCGATCTGGCTATGTATATCCACGAAAAACTCAACCGTCCGCTGCGTGTGTGCGGTATGGTCCGTAACGAAGGCGAGCCTGGCGGCGGCCCGTTCATTGCCTATAACCCCGACGGCAGCGCATCGCCCCAGATTCTCGAGAGCACCCAGATCGATCCCGAGAACAGGGAATATGCCAAGATGATGGAAAGCGCCACCCACTTCAATCCGGTTGACCTCGTATGCTATGTGAAGGATCTCCACGGCAAAGGCTTCAACCTTCCCGATTATGTGGATCCGGCCACCGGCTTCATTTCGTCGAAGTCATCGCACGGCAAGGAACTCCGCGCGTTGGAGCTTCCCGGTCTGTGGAACGGCGCCATGAGCAACTGGAACACCGCATTTGTAGAGGTGCCCGTTTCGACGTTCAATCCCGTAAAGACCGTCAACGACCTCCTGCGTCCCGCTCACCAGAGCTGACATGTAACAGTAACTCCGGGCCCCCATAAAGCAGGTGCCCTAAAATCTTTCCTCGCGCTCCGTCCTCAAAACTAAGGCGGGGCGTGAGGTGTTTTAATAGACGATATGAGTAAGTCAGAGGAAATAAAAAGATTGTGGAGCGAATCGTTCGGCGATTCGCCGGAATACGTGGATATGTATTTCGACAGAATATATCGCGATTCCGATGCGCTGACTATTGCCGACGGGGCGGGGGCACACATCGTGAGCAGCCTTTTGCTGCAGCCTTACACTCTGTGGTATCAGCAGCAGGAGCTGCCTATGTCATATATAGCCGGAGCCGCCACAAAGCGCAATATGCGTGGACGCGGCTTCATGAGCAGCCTTATGAAGGACGCTCTGCGCGTGGCGTATGAGCGCGGCGACGCTTTCTGCGCTCTTATTCCGGCTTACGACTGGCTCTATTTCTTCTACGACCAGTTCGGTTTCTCCACAGTGTTCTATGCCGATGTTCAGCGGTTCACGGCTCTTCATTCATTTCCTACGGAGCATAATTATTTTGTGGTGGAGGATCCCTACAGTGATGAAATGTATGCGGCCTTCTCGCGGTTCGAGCATGAAAGGAAGGGAACTGTGCTCCACTCCTCGCGCGATTTCCTGAATATCCTCGATGATCTTGCACTTGACCCCGGCGGCACATTCATAGCCGTCGGACGAAAGGATTGCGGAATAAGCGCTATGGCCTGGAGCGCGCTTACCGATTCGGGCATGGTGAAGGTGAAGGATGTGTTCGGAATAGATGCCGACGCCGTGACCGGCGCGCTGCATGAGCTCAGGAAGCGGTTTCCCGAAAAACCGTTTATGGTCAACGCTCCGGCCGGCGACCAGGGCCACCGCCATCTCTATGCGCGCGGTATGGGTCGCATAATCAATGTGGGGAAGCTCCTTGAAGCCATTGCCGCAGCGCATCCGGACTGGAAATGCACCTTGAAAGTCACAGACCATATCTTAGAGGAAAACAATCATATCTATGTGGCTGAAAAGGGTTCGGTGAGGGTGGACGACCTCCGTTTCGGGCCGTTTGATTTCGACGTGACAATTCCGGTGCTCAACAATCTTCTTTTCAGTTCTGCCTCCGTTGGCTCCATCACCGGCATACCATCCGAGAGAATCCACATGTCGCTGATGCTTGATTAGGCGAAATTTTGCTATCTTAGCGGTGTAAAATCATTACACCATGAAAACCGGACTGATATTAGGCGCCGCAGGTGCGGTGGCCCTTTCGGCGACAGCCGCTAAAAACAACGAAAACAAACAGCGCCCCAACATATTATATATAATGTGCGACGATATGGGGTACGGCGATCTGGGTTGCTACGGACAGCAGCTTATCTCCACGCCCTCAATAGATTCGCTCGCAGCCTCAGGCATGCGTTTCACGCAGGCCTATGCCGGCAGTCCTGTGTCGGCGCCTTCGAGAGCTACGTTCATGACCGGGCAGCACAGCGGTCATACCCACGTGCGCGGCAACCGCGAATACTGGCGCGACAAATTGCAGCCCAACCTTTACGGCAGCAACGCCGATTATACTGTGGCAGGGCAGGAGCCTTACGACACAGCCCATGTGATTATTCCAGAAATATTCCGCGATAACGGATATGCTACAGGTATGTTCGGAAAATGGGCCGGAGGATACGAGGGCTCCACGTCCACTCCCGACAAGCGCGGAATCGACGAATATTACGGCTTCATCTGCCAGTTTCAGGCACATCTCTATTATCCCAATTTCCTTAACGAATACTCCCGCTCACGGGGTGACACGGCTGTGAGAAGAGTGGAGCTTACCGCCAATACGCCTTATGCTATGTACGGCCCCGATTATCTGAACCGCGAGCAGTATTCGGCCGACCTGATTCATAAGCGTGCCCTGGAATGGCTCGACAGTCAGACTCCCGACAAGCCTTTCCTCGGCATATTCACCTATACTCTTCCTCATGCGGAGCTGGCGCAGCCCCGCGATTCCATTCTCAATGAATATCACAAACGTCTCAGTATATATCCGGAACGAACCTATGAAGGCAGCGAAGGTTCCCGGTATAATCCCACTGATTCAGGTCATGCCGAATTCGCCGCTATGGTGGCGCGTCTTGACACCCAGGTTGGCCAGATTATGGCAAAGCTTCGCGAAAAGGGACTGGACAAGAATACGGTGGTGATATTCACTTCCGACAACGGCCCTCATGAAGAGGGAGGCGCCGACCCCGATTTTTTCAACCGCGACGGCCTTCTGCGCGGAATAAAGCGCTCTACCCACGAAGGTGGTATCCGCATTCCATTCATAGTGAGCTGGCCCGGGAAAATCAAGCCGGGAAGCGTTTCGGACCATCAGCTTGCGTTCTACGACATCATGCCTACGTTCTGCGACATAGCCGGTATTGAGAACTATCGCAGCCGATATTCCAACCCGCGCCTTGAGCAGGATTATTTCGACGGAATCTCCTTCTATCCTACGCTCACCGGGAAGCCCGGGTTGCAGAAAAAGCACGACGCACTCTACTGGGAATTCCATGAAACGGACATGATAGGCGTAAGACAGGGCGACTGGAAACTCGTGGTGAAAGGAGGCAAATGCAGCCTTTACAATCTTGCCGACGATATCCACGAGGATCATGATGTGGCCGCTCAGCATCCCGACGTCGTTGACCGTCTAAAGCAGGTAATACACCGTGAGCATACCCCCAATGATCTGTTCCCGATAACCATCCCGGAATAACTTCTCCCCTTGGGAGGGTGCATTTCGGTCGTCGGCACGAAAAAAGCCCGATTGCGTTTCCCATAAAAAGGGAAGAGCAATCGGGCTAACGGTTTGGTTTGGTGATGTAAGGGATTGTTTATTAGATTCCCAGGCGCTGACGGAGCTGTTTCAGCAGCTTTACGTCGGTGTCCCTTATACGGCCGTTGCGGTCGGGCGGACAGTTCAGTATCAGTATGTTGTCGTTTTTGGTACACTGACGGTAGAGTTTCTCGAGTTCGTCGAGGCTCTTATATTCGTTGTCGGTGGTATTATAGAACCATCTTCCGCTAAGACATACCGTAGATTCCCACGGCATATAATAGTTCTTGCCGTCGTGAGTGAAGACTTTCGGGTCGTCGTCAACGGGAAGATGAGGGTCGCCAAGACGGAAATCGCTCGGGAAATAGCGTATGGGGAATCCGGCTTTCTGCTCGTCGGGATGCACGGGATGTTTGTCAACGTTTTCCGGTGAGCCGATGGTCCAGTTGATGCCGACCTGGCATTGGGGCTGACGTGATTTTATTGTCTGATATATGTCCATCACGGGCCAACGGTAATTCTGTTTCACCCATCCGCCGTCAAACCAGAACTCAACGATGTCGGTATTGTTCTTTTGAGCAATGTCCATAAGCTCGTTCAGCTGTTTGACCATGTAATCGTTGTATACGGAATCCTGGCTCTGGTTCTCAACGTCGCCGTTGACTTTGCGGTCCCATAGCGAGTAGTAAAGTCCCAGTCCTATGCCATGCTTTTTACATGCCTTGGCTACCTCTTCCACCACATTGGTCCGGTTGGCCGAGGAGGCTACATCGTAATCGGTATATTTGCTGTCCCAGAGGCAGAAACCATCGTGATGCTTGGTAATGAGGATAATGTATTTCATGCCTGCGTCCTTGGCGGTTTTCACCCATTGCTCGGCATCTATCTTCGTAGGGCAATAGGAAGAGGCCGGTTTGGAGCCGTCGGTCCACTCCTGGTCATGAAAAGTGTTGATGCCGAAATGGATAAACATTCCATACTTTCGTTCTATCTGCTTTTTCTGGGCCTCGCTCGGCTGGTGTGAGGGAACAGGCATTATCAGATTGTCGGCACACGCCGTGCCTGCTGCCGCTGCCGCAATAAGCAGGCTTAAAACTGTTCGTTTCATCTCTTGTAGTGCTGTTTATGATTATCGTTTAAGGTATTACTCAAAACGGACGGGGGTAAGTGAGATAGCCGACAGTTCCGAAGGTTTTCCTCCCTCCGGCATGCTCACTGTTATGGTGTGGCGGCCGGGTTTGTCAAAGCTTATCCAGCCGATTGGCCTTTTGCAGAAAATAGACGATACACCCTGCTGGTTCTGGGCCGTATGGGCCTCATCGGTCTCCACTTTCCACACACCGCGGCCTTCGCCTCTCAAAGTAAGGTCGACACTGAATGTGGCTGGTTCCATTACGTCGACCGTCCACGTTACTTTGCCGCCGCGGTTCAGATCAGGTGTGCAGTATTTGTGTTTCCACTCGCCGAATTTTTCCATCCAGCTCGTTTTTGACACATTGCACCCGCTGGCATCGGCAAAAACCACACTGAGTTCGTCGATACCTGATTCGGGATCAACGGCCTGTGTATTGTCAACGCTTATTTCACCGCCTTTCATGGCAAGCGCTATCACGCTCACAAGGTTGTCGGGCTTTTTATACGGAACGTCCAGTACGGTCCAGTTGCCGCGTTTTTCAAAACTGACAGGAAGAGTTTTCTGGCCGTCGCAAATACCGGCGGAGGCGATTTCTGATTTAAGTCCGGGCAAATAGAGCTTGCCGTCCGAAGGCCATTCGTAGACTGCAAGATACAGCGTGGAGTCCTGGCGCACCACGTCGCCCCACGGAAGGCGGTGTTTCCACGGCGAGGCCTGGGCACCGTATATCACCTGCGGATAGCGGGCGATCCATTTTCCCGACGCCAGGAGTGCGTTCTGTGCAAATTCCGGTATATTTCCCATGCCGTCGGGGCCTACGTTGAGCATATATGTGCCTCCGCGGGCAATGGTTGAGATAAGATTCTCAAGAATCTGTTTCGGAGATTTCCAGTTGCGGTCATACCATGAATAGCCCCAGCCGTCGTTTGTCACGTCAACGCTTTCCCAGAGTCCGTCCATATTTTCCGGCGGAACCTCCATATCGCCGAGGGTGCGGTAATCGCCGAGGTCATATCCCACACGGCCCGACACCAATGCCTTGGGCTGATTACGGTGGACGGTCTCCACAAGCTTCTCGGCATATTTTTTCGGCATCTCTCCTGGGGTGTCGAACCACACAAGCTCTATGTCACCGTAATTGCGCGTGATCTCCTCGACCTGCGGCAGGCATTTGGCATAGAAATAATCGTCGAAAGTTTTGGGATTACCATCTTCGTCCACCCGCGGAGCTCCGGAGGCGCCGGGTGTGGTCCAGTCCTGATTATGGGAATAATAGAAGCCGAATCCGAGTCCGAGTTTTTTGCAGGCATCCGACAGTTCCTTCATCGGGTCGCGGCCAAACGGAGTTGCGTCCACTATGTTGAATTTGTTGCACTTGGAGTGATACATGGCGAAACCGTCGTGATGCTTGCTTGTGATGATGATATATTTCATGCCGGCGTCTTTGGCCAGCTTGGCAATCTTCATTGCGTCGAAATCCTTCGGGTCGAATGTACGGGCAACAGCTTTATATTCCTCACGGTCGGCATTGGCCATGTTCTCGTTCATAAGCCATTCGCCTATGCCGTAATAGGTTTTACCGTTCCATACATTGGCAAGCTTTGAATAGAGACCCCAATGGATAAACATGGCGTAATTGCCATAATCAAAGAGCTTTCCGCGCCCCATGGATGTGTCGGAGGATTTCACTCGCTCGCCTCCGTTCCACATTTCATCCATTTTCTGCTGGGCGCACAATGGCCATGCCAAAGCGAGAGCCAGTGTCAGGCTGATTGCTTTTTTCAATCTCATAGCAAAAGTTTTTTATGCAATTATTCTGTGCTGTGACGGTATCAGTTTTCCCTGATTGCAAAGTTAAAGCTACTTGTGTTTCCATAATTGACAAAATCCGTTCATGATTTGACAAAAAACGGGAATCGCTTCGCAGCGACAATTAAAAGAATTTTTAAAATAACACGGGAAAGTGTTATAGCATAACGAATTGTAGGGATGTTCCATGGAGCATCCGCCTCCACGGCATTGATTGCCAGAGGATGCACGAGCGTGCATCCCTACAATTTGACCGGTAAATTGAGTTTTGCAATACTTCCCGAATTTTCGGGAGTGCCTAAGTACTGGTGGCGGCTTTGCTGAGATAAGGACGGCCGGAGGCAGACCTTCCCAGTGCAAGGCTCCATGTCAGGAGTAGAGGTAGCGTTTTATGGAGCGCTTCGGGGTCTTCTCGAATTCCTCGCTGCGCACTTCTATTTCGTTGATCTGCTCGTAGGAGGCGAGGAGGCGGTTCACTTCCTGACGCACCTTTTCCATGACGGCAGGCATCATTCCGTGGCGGAGATGGGCTTTGTCCATGGCCTCGACGTCGGGGTAGACAATCGCCACAATCTTCTTGCCGCGCTGGAGAACGAGACTCTCTGCCACGTACGGCATTGTGTTGAGTTTGGCCTCGATTTCCTCCGGGTAGATATTCTGGCCACTGGCCGAGAGAATCATGGTCTTATAGCGTCCGCGGATGAAAATGGTGCCTGCGTCGGCAATGGTGCCCATGTCGCCGGTATGTAGCCAGCCTTCGCTGTCGAGTACGGCTTTCGTAGCCTCGGTGTTTTTGTAATAGCCCATCATCACGTTTTCGCCCTTTACACAGATTTCGCCCGGAATTATGGCGCCGTTATCGCTCAGAACCTTTGAGAACATCAGTCCGCGCAGCGTGCGGCCGGAAGAGCCGGGAATGAAATTAGGATAGGGGGTGAAGCTGATAAGCGGCCCGCACTCGGTCATGCCGTAGCCCACCGCGAAGGGAAAGTCGATTTTGTAAAGAAAAGCCTCCACTTCGGGATTGAGCGGCGCACCGCCCACAATTATCTGGTTGAACTCTCCGCCGAACGCCTCCATGAGTTTGGAGCGTATTTTTTTGTAGACTTTTTTGTTGATGAAAGGCAGGGCCATCAGTCGGCGCATTGAGGGCTTGGAAATCACCGGTAGAATCTGTTTCTGGTATATCTTTTCAAGAATCAGGGGCACGCAAAGCACCAGTGTGGGTTTCACCTCGGCGAGCGCGGCCATGAGCACGCGCGGCGACGGAACTTTGTTGAAAGTCACTACAAGAGCACCCACCGCGAGCTGGGTGAGCATATCGAACGTACAGCCGTAGGTGTGTGCCAGAGGCAGAAATGCCAGGCAGCGTCCCTTGCGGTGCTGCAGTCCGGAGTTTAAGCCGTATACCACGTTGCCGCAGAGATTGTTGAGGGTGAGCATAACGCCCTTGGAGAAGCCTGTAGTTCCGGAAGTATAGTTGATTTCAGCGAGTGTGTCGGGGCTGAAATGCATGTAGGCCACGTCCTCGCGGTTGAATCCTTTGGGATATTTGCGGTTGAACTCGGCCACGACTTTTTCCATGGCTTTTTTCGCTTTTCCCTTCTCGGATTCCTTTTCCATGAGGATTTCGTTGGTGTCAAGCGACATGGCCACTTTTACGCCGGGCAGCTGCTCGGGGTCGAAATGCTCCCAGATATAATCCTGCACGAAGAGCATCGATGTGTCGCTGTGGTTTATGATGTGCTGCGCGTCCTGAGGATTGAAATCGTGGAGAATTGGCACCACTACCGCGCCGTAGGTGACGGTGGCCATATAGCTCACAATCCATGAGACGCTGTTTTTGCCCATGACGGCTATTTTTGCTCCGGGCTTCACGCCATTGAGACGGAAAAAGATATGGGTGCGCGCTATTCGTCGGGCAAGGTCGCCGTAGGTGAGCACGGATGAGGAGCCATAATCCTGGAGGGCCGGAAGTTCCCAGTTGTATTGGAAGCTCTGGGCAAATATGTTCAGCAGGTCTTCATTAAGCATGGTTATGGTAGTTTGCTTGTTTGGTAAGTTGTTTCAATAGCGGAGATGCTGTCTCCGTAATGCTTGGGGATTATTTATTAATACACTTGAAGCGGGAGATTGGTTGCACGGAACCCGACTATTTGTAATTACGGGCGCACTGCAAAGATATTGTTTTACTTTCACTCCCCGAAATTATCTCGTATCTTTGCACACCAAAAGCCATAAATTATGATAGATAAATCCACGTTTTCCGACCGTAAGGCACTTTTCCACACTTTTGGATGCAAGCTCAATTTCGCCGAGACATCCACGGTGGCCAAGATGCTTGCCGAGCGTGGAATCATCAGGGCACGTGAAGACGAGACGCCTGATATCATCGTGGTCAACACATGTTCGGTGACTGAACTTGCCGACAAGAAGTGCCGCCAGACCATCCGGGCGTTCAACCGCCGCTATCCCCGCGCCGCGATTGTGGTCACGGGCTGTTACGCACAGCTCAAGGCTCCGGACATAGAGAATATGCCTGGTGTGGTGATTGTGGCAGGAAACGACCGCAAGCTCGAGATAGCCGATGCCATCGAGCGCTGGCTTGACCGCAGGGAGTCGGTTGTGCTCCATACGCCGGTGAAGGACATACGGAGTTTCTCGCCGTCGTGCGCGCGCGGCGACCGCACCCGTTTTTTCCTCAAGGTTCAGGACGGATGCGATTATTTCTGCTCCTACTGCACCATCCCGTATGCCCGCGGACGAAGCCGGTCAGCCACAATTGACACTCTCGTGGCGCAGGCCTCGGGTGCCGCAGCTGAAGGAGGGCGGGAAATAGTGATAACCGGTGTGAATATCGGTGATTTCGGAAAAGGACGTAGCGATACATTTTTTGACCTCATGCGCGCTCTCGACCAGGTGGAGGGCATAGAGCGTTACCGTATATCTTCGATAGAGCCTAATCTGCTAACTGACGAGATGATAGAATGGGTGGCCGGTTCGCGGGCCTTCATGCCTCATTTCCATATACCGCTGCAGAGCGGGTCGGATGCCGTGCTTCAGCTCATGCGCCGACGCTACGGCACTTCAGTTTTCCGCCACAGGGTGGAGACCATACGCGAGGTGATGCCGTATGCATTTATAGGCGTTGACCTGATAGTGGGTGCGCGCGGGGAGACGCCCGAGGAGTTTGCCGCCTCGCGTGATTTTGTGGACTCGCTTGCCATATCGCGTCTGCATGTGTTTCCTTATTCAGAACGTCCCGGCACGCGCGCGCTCACCGATATAGACCACGTTGTGAGTCAGCACGACAAACATCTGCGCGCGCACACCATGCTCGATATTTCAGATCGTAAGCTCAAGGAATTTACCGACAGTTTCATAGGCACAGTGCGTCCCGTCCTGGTGGAGCACCGCGCAAAAGGCGATACCATGGGCGGATTTACCGATAATTACCTTCGGGTGAGCCTTCCGGCCGATGCCTCGCTTGACAACCGGATTGTTCCGGTGCGTCTGCTCGAGAATCTCGGTGAAGAGATAAGAGGGGAGGTGGTAGGATAATGGCTCGGAATGACGGTTTCCTCGCCACGATAGGCCACGGCGCGCTGAGTGCACTGCTGTGGACGCTGTCAAGAATGCCTTTCAGGGTACTGTACTTCCTTTCCGATGTCATGTGCTTTGTGACGCATCGCGTTGCACGCTACCGGCTTAAAGTCGTGAGAGGAAATCTTGCCGATACCTTTCCCGGAAAATCCCGTGCCGAATTGCGGCGTATAGAGAAAGAGTTTTACCTGAACCTCACTGACTACTTCGTGGAGACGGTGAAACTGAATCATATAAGCGACAGTGAGGTGCTGAAGCGCTTCAAGTTCGAGGATGTTGACGTTGTAGACCGTCTGTTGGCTTCAGACAAGTCGATAGTGTGTTATTTTGCTCACTGTTTCAACTGGGAGTGGGCCACTTCTATCACGCTGTGGTCGCGCTACCGCGATGACGCACGGGTGGAGTTCTCGCAGGTGTACCGTCCGCTTAAGAACAAATGGTTCGACGCTTATTTCCTTCGTCTGCGTTCGCGTTTCGGCTCGGTATCGTATCAGAAGCGGAGCGTGCTCCGCGACCTCCTTCGCCTGCGTCGCGACGGCCGTCTGGCCGTGTGCGGTTTCATGAGCGACCAGAAGCCGAGCCATGGCGATCCCACTCATCCCATGCTTTTCCTCGGCCGCCCCACGGCCATGATTACCGGCACGGAGACGCTCGCCCGGAAACTCGGCATGGCTGCCGTTTATATGGATATGTACAAGTTATCGCGTGGGCATTACAAGATTAAAATGCGCCTGCTCGCCGATGACGCTTCGGTGCTTGAACCGATGGAACTGACCGAGCGATATGCCGGGGTGCTTCAGCATACTATTGAGCGCAATCCCGCCATTTGGCTCTGGAGCCACAAGAGATGGCGCAACCCCGTGGTCCTACCCCAAAAGCCTTTGAACGATGAATCAGGAGATTGATATACCTCAGGTAGCCGTAATCATACTAAACTGGAACGGCCGCAAGCTTCTCAAGGAATTTCTACCGTCGGTAGTGCGTTTCACCCCCCGGCCTCTGGCGAGAGTGATAGTGGCCGACAATGGCAGCAGCGACGGTTCGCTGGAGCTTCTGCTGAGTGATTTCCCTGAAGTGGAGGTGGTGCGTTTTCCTGAAAATTACGGTTTTGCGGGAGGGTATAACAAGGCCCTGGCGCAGGTTGCCGAGCCTTATACCGTGCTTCTTAACTCTGATGTGGAAGTAAAGGACGACTGGCTGACACCGCTCTACAACTATATGCAGAGTCATCCTCAGGTGGGGGCGTGTCAGCCTAAAATCAGGGCATACCGCCATCCGGAGAAGTTTGAATATGCCGGAGCTGCGGGCGGGTATATTGACCGTAACGGGTTCCCGTATTGCCGCGGACGGATATTCACCGAGGTGGAAACTGATCGCGGACAGTATGACGAGCCCGCTGAGGTGTTCTGGGCCACCGGAGCCGCCCTGATGGTGAGAACCGAAGCGTATAATGCGCTTGGTGGTCTCGACCCACAGTTTTTCGCCCACATGGAGGAGATTGACCTCTGCTGGCGAATGCAGCTTGCCGGATGGAAGATTGCGGCCGTCCCGCAGGGAGTGGTGTATCATCTCGGGGGTGGCAGTCTCGATGCGTCCAATCCCCGCAAGACCTATCTAAACTTCCGCAACAATTTGCTGATGCTTTATAAGAATCTGCCTGATTCCTCGCGCGGACGAACTCTGCTGAGAAGGCGCTTGCTCGATACCGTGGCCTGGGCGAAATTCATTGCCACCGGCCATTTCGGCGATGCGAAAGCCATACTGAAGGCCCACAATGATTTCCGCATCATGCGCAGGGCCTACAAGTCCTTTCCCTCTGATGACCTTCTCCACACCGCGCCTTGCCGCCCCAACATCCTCCTGCAGTTCTTCCTCCGCGGCCGCAAGACTTTTTCCCGTCTTTGTTGAGTATTTTGTTGATGACAGGAGTTAACGATGTTCTATAAAGAATCCTTGCACTGGCACCAGTCCTCCAGCACCGCCTTAAAATCCTGTATCATCAAGGCAAAGTCATAGTCTAATTTCCGGGCTAAACGCGCAGAGACATGCTCCACAGCCTCAAGGAGATATCTGCTCAGAGTCTCTTTCTGTATCTGATGTGACAACAGACTGAATTCTTTTTCAAATACGATACCGACGCGAACAAGTCCCGTTTCGTGTCTGAACGGTCCGTATGTAAAGCGGTTTCTGAGGAAATATCCGTTGGCTTCTATCTCTTTCTCAGAAAACATCTCGAGCAATGCCGGATAAAAATCTTTCTGTTTCAGTTTCCTGGCTTCATCAGCAATGATATAGTTTGTCTTGCAATGTGGGCCGTCACAGAAACTGAAGGAACAAGTGATGAGTATCATGTCGAGCGAATTGCCATAAAGTTCCGGCCGCATTCGGCGGTGGAGAGCGCCTTTCAGTTTGGTCTCCATGCTATCTATCACGGATTTTGAGTTCTCATAGCAGTTGGCGAGTCCGCGCGTGATACCTATCGGATTCTTAGGTATCCAGTTTCTTTGACTGCACAATCCTATATTCTGTGCCACGCCTGTTCCGTGTATAGATTCGCACGTCATCGACGGAGCATCTGCGCTTTTATGGAAAAATGTAAGATTGCCGTCAATGGCCAGACCCTCTTTCCGTTTCGACCACACGGCATCGCGGAAACGGGGTTGGCCGTATCGGTTGATGAAAAAAGTGTTGGGATTTCCGTTGAAATAAGATGTCTTTACAGCTTCAAGTCCCTCATGCTCACCCCATCCGACAATTGCCAGACATTCGCACAGCCTGACAGCCCGGTTCCACTCCGTGACATTCGAATATCGGGCATATTTTAGAAACTCGTCTAACAGATTGGTCCGCACGCTATCAATGTCCGGTAATTCAGAGAGATATGCCTTAAGTTCGTTCAGCTCGTTTATCTCTAAAATCCGGTTGACAACTGAATATTCTTTATTCATGATGATAGATCAAAAGGGATATTATGTTGCAAAGATACAACATAATCTCTGTCAGTTGCCGGCGCTTCGTTATATTATCATTCCATCTTGATAATTCTTACAAATATCTCTGAAACTACGGAAAAATGCCCGGAATCAGTTATGAGACCGGGCATTATAAAATTGATGTTCTACAGGAATCGCGCCATTAATTCTTCTTATAGCCGCATTTGGGGCAGACACCCTGCTCGTCAAGTGCTATACCGCATAGCGGACAGCGCTCGATGGTTCCTCCGGGCTGATACTCCTGAGAGGCGGCATTGTCACCGCTGGTGAAAGTTATCTTGCAGATATTCAGTTTGTCCTTCAGTAAGTTATAGACAATCTTTATCATACCTTCAACTGTCATTGTTTCCTTCGTCACTACCAGGCGTGCGTCGGGATAGGCTACGGCGAGTTCGGTATTGAAAGCCGGTCCTTTGAGTAGATTCTGAGGATGGCCGTCCTTTATGCCCTGCTTTTCGTAGACGCCGATGATGGCGGGTAGAAGCGGATCGTCCTGGCGGAGCACCAGCGCGTGGTCGAAGTTCTTGAGCAACTCCCATGCGGTCTTTTTTATTTCGTTACACGGAAATACCATGTTGACACCCATGTTGATAGTGTCCTCGACTTCGATTGTAAGGGTGCCGGTGTATCCGTGGAGATACTGCGCTTCGCCCTTGAAACCGTAGAAACGATGGGCATATTGCAGAGTGAATGTAGTGATACTTTTCATAAATAAAAAGGTAAGATATAAGTGATATTTAATATTACGGAAATCGGTCTTTCGACTTTCTCCGTATGGATAGAACAAATATATCCGGCTGCAGTTCTGAAAGAAAAGTTATTATATGTGTATAATTAAAAAATCCACAGTGGCACAAGGCCCATTAAATATAACCCCGCCGGGGAGTAAACGGTTGCTGCATGGTGATTATTGATGCTTCCTTTATCGGGACTTTGCCGTATGCGCTTATGCGCGGTGTCGGGTCTGCCCGTTGCGTTTTTCCCATTGACCCGATGGTACATGAAAAGTATTTGCAGCACCTCCGCTCTCTCCGGCAGGGAAGTTAAAAATGTTAAGTATGTTTACTTCTCGATTAGTTCGGTGGTCCATCCAACCGCCTGTATTGTCAGGTCGAGTTTGCGCAAGTCAGATGCATTCCGGTCATACATCCGGCGGAATTCCTTTACGTCCACCGTTCTTACAAATCTGATTTCATTGCGGTTGTAGCGGTCTTCTCTTTCAGTCAGCACTTTCAGGGCCTCGCCGAGAGTTTTCACCTTCATGGACTGCACGTCACGCTGTGCGAGCAATGAGGTGATTGTCAGGCCGTCTACCTCAGTCAGTGTGTTTGTAACATTTATACGATATATCAGCGACCTGAGTTCTTCCAGAGTACGGTCAAGATCGGTTATCACTTCGTCGGGCAGTTCGGGCGGGGTGTCGCCTTCCTGTACTTTCATGCAGTCGTTGAGACGTATTTTCAACTGGGAGACTTTCTCAGTGAGCTGGGCTCTCTTACTCAATGCTTCAGCTAATTTCATCGTATATTATGCTTTAGTCCGTAATCGTGGTTATGTGTAGTTATAACAACGAAGCGGATTAAAGGGATTAATGCAGACAAGAGACTATGCCATCACTGAATTTGAGTGATGAGACATAGTCTCTTGCCTGTTTGCTGATTAGTAGTCAGGTATATCTCTCTGTATAAGAAAGAATATCTGTTGCTCAGTCTTCGGTGGTGAAGGCTTCGGATTCGAGCACTTCGGGCTCGGTGGCGGCTTTCACGTTGGGGAGTTCGAGGCCGAGGTGTTTCTTGCGGTCAATTACTTTAAGAACGAGGCCGAGAACAAACGCTGCCACGCCAAGGCATGCGAGCATGACGAGAGGCATTGTGTAATTGTAGCTCACGGCTGCTTCCTCGGGGGTGAGAGAGCCGTTGGCTATTCCTTCAACAATCTGCGGGTTGGTGGCGTCGAGCACTTTGCCTATAAGCATGGGGAAGAGCCACAGACCTATGTTCTGAATCCAGAATATCAGGGCGTAGGCCGAACCGATAATCTTCTGGTCGACCAGCTTGGGAACACTGGGCCAGAGCGATGCCGGAACGAGTGAGAACGAGGCTCCGAGCACGAGGATGGTGAGGTAGGCTACGCACACACCACCCACGGGCGAACCCTTGAACAAGGGAAGGATGAATGCGAAGGTGAGGTGGCAGGCAATGAGAAGGAGTGCGCCAAGAACGAGCATTGAAGCAGCCTTTCCTTTATAATCCACATATTTGCCGAGGATGGGAGTGATACCCACGGCCAGAAGCGGGAACACGGCAAATATGGCGGCTGCGCTCTGGCGCATGTAGCCCATCCAGCAGTAAGTGATGAGGGCGATTATTGCTATGGCGAGCATTATGCCGCGCATGGAGCTCTTGGTGCCGAAGTTGCTTGCAAAAGAAGCTGCGGCCACAATCAGCATAATCACGTACTGGGCAACGGTTACGCCCGAGGAGGCCCAGAAGGAGTCGGCGGCCACATCGGTGAACGTGAGGTTGCACTGGAGCATGTTGACGGCATATTTCTGGAAGGGGAAGATTGCCGAATAATACAGCACGCAAAGCAGGGCAACGAGCCAGAAGCCGCTGCTCGATAGAATTTTTCCGAGGTCGCGGAGGCGGAAGGGATCGTCTTTTTCCTCCTCGGCATGAGTCTGTTCGTCGAGCTTACGGTCCATGAAGAAGTAAACCACAAACATAATCATGGCGATCATAAGGAGAACCACGCCGAAGGCTACCGAACGCGAAACGCTTACGTCACCTCCCAGGGTAGCGAACATCGGCGAGAAAATCATACAGGTGGCCACACCCAGACGGGCAAGGGCCATCTCCGAACCCATGGCAAGGGCCATTTCACGACCCTTGAACCACTTGACAATGCCTCGGCTCACGGTTATACCGGCCATTTCCACGCCGCAGCCGAATATCATGAAGCCTACAGCAGAGAATTTGGCCGAAGCCGGCATGCCTTCATAAAATGGAGAGATGCCAAGCTCATCGAAAACGGGAATGTAGTTCAGATGGTTGGTGAACCATACTTCAAGCGAGCTTCCGAGGAATGCGTCGGTGAGGGCATACCAGTTGATTGTGGCTCCCACGAGCATCACGGCTCCCGACAGGAGCGCGGTGAAGCGCACACCCATTTTGTCGAGGATAATGCCTGCGAAAATCAGGAAGAAGATAAATACGTTGAGGAATGTCTCGGAGCCTTGCATGGTGCCGAAAGCAGTTGAGTCCCATCCACGGGTAGACTGCAGGAGGTCCTTGATAGGCGAGAGAATATCCATGAAAATGTAGGAACAGAACATGGCAAACGCCAGGAGACCAAGAGCCGTCCAGCGTGCCCACGCCTTGTCGGAAAGGATTTGAAGTTCCTTTGTCATAGCGAATAATGTTTTAATGATTGGTAATATGAAAGCACAAAATTAATGAAAACTTATGTTTTATTCACAAATAAATTTGCAAACCTGCCGGGATGTCCTATATTTGCTGTCGGATGTGAAAAGTACATTCCTGATACCATGAACCGTTTCTATAGCATACTATATCTGTGGATTGCCTTGATGTCGGCGGTGCCGCTGTGTGTGAAAGCGATGCCTCCGGAGTTATTCCCGAAAGCAGAGACCTCCGATTACTGTTTCCCTGACGAAGTGGTGACCCGTACGGATATCGGCATCACATATCTCGGAATCAGTTGCGGCCCCTCTTCCATTGAGGCGATGCAGAGTCTTGTGGCGGGACGCCAGGCATATAACGACCGCACGGATCTGGTGCTTGTGGCTAAAGCTGGAATGAATGTGAAGGTAACGCCCAAGGGGATAGGCCGGGGCACGCATTCGTTTTTCTTTGTTGACTTCAACGGTGACGGTGGTTTCACTCCTGCATTCGGGCTCACCACGCATCCCGCGCCCGGAAGTGAATTGGTGAGTTTCGACCGCATGAACCGGGGCGAAGGCTATTTCGACAGTGCCGACCGTGAATTTCCCGACGGTGATACTGATCTTGCCGCAATCTCCCTTCCTTCGTTTGCTATCCCTGCCGACCTGGCTCCGGGCACCTACAGGATGCGATACGTAAACAATATGGTGAGTTCCAATCCTTGCGGCATATCGGCTTATAAGAAGATATCGGAGGTTGGTGGTTCGGTGATAGATGTGCTGCTTCGAGTTGTAACCGACTATGTCACGCCATATACGGTGGAGATTGCCGCCAACAGCGATGAGGCGGGAACCGTGAGCTTTTTGGAGCCGAAGCCGGGGGAAAGCGGAGCAAATACACTTGTCACGGACGAGAGCGAGGTGAAGGTGAAAGCTGTGCCAAAAGGGGAAGCTCACTTCATGTATTGGACTGATATTTCAGGCAGTGAGCTTTCCGCGGAACCTATGTTCACCTACTCCGATCAATCAGATATAAAACTGATTGCATGGTTCGGGTATGCCGTGACGTGGACGGCCGGTGAAGGCGGAACCATGAAGGTAACTTCTGATTCCGGTGCGGATGTCAATAGCGGAGATGTCGTAGCGGTGGACCAGTATATTCGTGTAAGTCCTGTGCCCGACGATGGTTATGAAGTAGAGTCACTCATGGTAAACGGCGAGGAAACAGACATTACGGAGGAAGATGAGGTGAGTATAAATATAGATTGTCCGCTGGCGCTTGTGGCACGGTTTGCGCGAAAGGCTCCGCGGTTGTCTATTGAGGCTGAGGGCCCGGGCAGTGTGGCCGTATTTACAGCTGTGTCGGTCGAAGGGCGTCCTTTGGGCCGACAGCTACGTCACGGCGATAATATAGGCGACCATCCACAGATATGGCTGTTTATCTATCCCGATAAGAATGCCCGACTTGACGGTCTGATTGTTGAGACAGGTGGGGAGAACATGGTTTATTCCCGCGAGAATCTGGAATATGATGCCGATGGTTCGTTTTACCGTCTGGCGGTAATGCCGAGTGAAAGCGTAAGTGTGCGCGCTAAGTTCTCTTCCGGGAGCGCCGCGATTCCTGCGACGGGAGAAGACTCCCCAGAAGCCGTTTATTACGATCTCCACGGTCTCCGCGTCTCAGCCACCGCCCTCACTCCCGGCATCTACATCGAACTCCGCTCCGGAAAGGCCAGGAAGATCCTGGTCAGGTGATAGGGTAGAAGCTGATTGAATCAGAGGCGTTCGAGGACGGTGACCACGAGGTCGCGGACTGCTGTCTTGTAGTTGGGGCAGGCGTCGTGATTCATGCGGTTGGCTATGATGGAGCAGACGGTCATGGCCTTGTGGCCAAGCAGGAGGCTCATGCCCTGGAGGGGAGCGCTCTCCATCTCATAGTTTGTGACGCGGCAGGAACCGTAGCGGAATTCCTCTATGCGGCGGTTGAGGTCGGGATTGGCGAGAGGTAGCCGCACCTGCCTGCCCTGTGGCCCGTAAAAACCTACGGCCGAAATGGTATTGCCGCGCAGCATGTCGTCGCGGCCGATACGTTCCACGAGCTCGGCATCGGCGGGTACGACGTAGGGCTTGGCCCAGAGTGGATTCCAGCCAACGGCATCGCAGAAAGCCTTTTCATAGTCGAGGTCGGAGACTTCATTGCGTCCGGCATAGTAGTTGAGCACGCCGTCGAATCCTATGGACCTCTCGGCTATCACGGGAGTGCCGAGGCGTATTTCGGGCTGCAGGGCGCCTGAGGTGCCTATTCTCACCATGCTGAGGGTGCGGTGTTCAGGCTTTATCTCGCGGGTGGAGAAATCCACGTTGGCAAGGGCGTCGAGCTCGGTTATCACAATGTCGATGTTGTCAGGGCCTATTCCGTGGCTCAGACACATTATGGGCTTGCCTTTATATGTGCCACCTATTGTATGGAACTCGCGCGAGCTGACCTCGAAAGTGCGCGTGTCGAAATATTCAGCCACCATATTCACTCTCGCGGGGTCACCTACGAGAATTATACGGTCGGTAAGCTGGTCGGGGTGCAGATGGAGGTGGAAAACTGTCCCGTCGGGGTTGATTATGAGTTCGGAGGGTTCTATGATACGTTTCGTCATGATATGCTGGTGTGAGGGATTAATTATATAACTCTAACAAAAGAGAGGGCACCATTGTTGGCGTCAGGCGAGGTGGTAGATTCCGCCGGGGAAGGGGAGCACAAGTCCTTTGAATTCCATGTCGATGAGAAGCGACATAAGGCGGCCTACGTTTATGTCGAGCGTGACCGACATCACATTCAGTCGTCCTTCGCCATGCTCTGTGAGATAGTCTACAACCCGTTTTTCCTCGGGTGTGAGTTCGGCGAAAAGAGTGGTCTGTACGGCTTCTGTCTCCGGTTTCTCGGGCCACGACATCTGCCTGATTACATCCTCGGCGTTCTCGACGAGGGCGGCGATGTTGGCGGATATGAGGCCATTGCAGCCGCGGCTGTAGCGGTCGGAGATACGTCCCGGAAGGGCGAAAACATCGCGCATGTAGCCTTGGGCGAGTTTGGCGGTGACTATCGCGCCGCCTTTGATATCGGATTCGGCCACGGTGACGCAGTCGGCCATTCCCGCCACAATCCGGTTTCGGGCCAGGAAGAATCCACGGTGTATTGCGGCCGCGGTGGTATACTCGGTGACGAGCGCGCCGCCGCTGCGTACAATGGCGGCTGCTTCGCTGCGGTGCTGAGCCGGATAGAGCGTGTTGAGACCATGGGCGAGCACGGCAATGGTCGGCAGTCCGGCCTTGAGGGCGGCGCGGTGGGCGGCGATGTCGATGCCGAATGCCAGGCCGCTTATCACCGTTACGGGTTGCGACACTTTCCGGGCGAGTTCCTCGATGAGGCGCTCCACGAAATTGATGCCATAGGGGGTGGCATGGCGCGTACCCACCACCGAAATGGCGATGGGAGGGTTGAGGTCGGCGCTACCGAGGCAGAAGAGCATCAGGGGCGCGTCGTCGCAGTTGAGCAGACGGGCCGGATAGTCCGCGTCGGTGTGGTAGATGGTCCTGATGTTGTTTGAAAGCACGAATGCGGCCTCGGTGCGGGCCGACGCGAGCACCGATGAACGATAGGCGTCATCGAACATGCGGTTGCGCATTCCCAGCGCCGCCGACAGCTGTGAGGACGAAAGCCTGAAAAACTCTTCTTCGGAGCCTATACGGGCAATGATCTCGTCGCTCATAAGGCGTGTCATGCCTTTGAGCGACGAGAATGCCATGCGGTATATCAGCCGGCTTTCGTTTTCCATCAGCGCGGGAGTGTCAGAGATATTTTGCGAATGCCTCGGCCAGAACGTCGCCGCGTGAGAGGCGACCTGATTCCAGGCATACCACCGTTACAAGCGACTTTACTACCGGAGCGCCGTTGTCGGCCCGGAATATGTCCTGCCTGAATATGAAGCGGGGCCCTTCGCGGTGCATGCTCAGCTTCGACACCATTTCGTCGCCGAGACGCAGCGGCGTGAGGTATTCTATCTCCACTTTTCTCAGCACTGGGTCTATGCCTTCACGCTGCATGCGGCGGAAAGATGTTCCGGCCATACGGCAGAATTCGTGGCGCGTGTGCTCGAGATAATGGAGGTAGATGGCGTTGTTCACTATTCCCTGGGAGTCTACCTCGTAGTCGCGCACACGTATGGGCAGCTCGAAGCTGTAGGGACGGTCTGAATAATCGGTGCTCATGCTTTGTTTAGACGGAAACGGTCGTCGCCGTCGCGCAGGAATGCCACGCACTGGCAGGCTGCGGCTATGCCGGCGTTGATGTTGGCTTCGGCGGTCTGAGCGCCCATCTTCTTCGGAGTGAAGAACACGCGGCCGGGGAATTCGGCTTCAAGTTCGGCAGCGCAGTCGGGCTTAACGTCGGCCACATATTTCAGGTCGGGGCGCGCGGTGAGCACTTCCTTGAGGCCGGCTTCGTCAATCACTTCCTTGCGGGCTGTGTTCACAAGCACGCCTCCCTTGGGCATAAGCCTGAAGAGATCGGCTCCTATCGAGCCGCGGGTCTCGGGAGTGGAGGGGATGTGGATGGATACGAGGTCGCAGTTTCTGTAGAGGTCGGCGACGGAGCACACGGGTGTGACACCGGCCTGTACCATTACCTCGTCGGGGCAATAGGGGTCGAATGCCATCACGTCCATTCCGAATCCGGCAGCAATGCGGGCCACGTTGCGGCCAACTTGGCCGAAGGCCTGCAGACCGAGTTTCTTTCCTTTCAGCTCAGAGCCGGAAGTGCCCGCATACATGTTGCGCACCGCCATCACGGCCATGCCGAACACCAGTTCGGCAACGGCGTTGGAGTTCTGGCCTGGAGTGTTTTCCGCGCACACGCCGTGGGCAGTGGCGGCCGCCAGGTCAATGTTGTCGTAGCCGGCGCCGGCGCGCACCACTACTTTGAGCTCAGGGGCGGCGTCGAACACTTCGGCATCCACAATGTCGGAGCGGACTATGAGCGCCGAGGCATCGGCCACAGCCTGGAGGAGCTGCGATTTCTCGGTATATTTTTCGAGGAGGCCGAGGGTGAAGCCGGCTTCTTCAACCGTCTTTCTTATTCCTTCCACGGCTACGGCCGCGAAGGGTTTCTGGGTAGCTACAAGTATCTTCATGACCGGTGTTTTTAATGTTTCGATTCGAATTCTTTCATGGCGGCTACAAGCACTTCGACGCTTTCCATGGGCAGGGCGTTGTAGAGCGATGCGCGGAATCCGCCTACGGAGCGATGGCCTTTTATACCTACGATGCCTTTGGTGCCACAGAATTCCACAAACGGTTTCTCAAGCTCCTTGTATTCGGGCACCATGACGAAGCATACGTTCATAATTGAACGGTCGGCTGGATCGGTGACGGTGCCGGTGAACATGCGGCTTGCATCGATGGCCTCGTAGAGCTTAGCGGCTTTTGCGAGGCCGGTCTTCTCGATGGCTTCCACGCCGCCGAGCTGCTTGTAGTAGCGGAGGGTCTGGAGCGCCGAGAAAATGGGGAGGACGGGAGGCGTGTTGAACATCGAGTCCTTCTTGATATGGGTGCGATAGTCGAGCATGGTCGGGATGGGACGGTCAACGTGGCCCAGGGCGTCCTCGCGCACAATCACAATCGTAACGCCGGCCGGTGCGAGGTTTTTCTGTGCTCCGGCATATATCACGTCGTATTTGCTAACGTCGACGGGGCGCGAGAAGATGTCGCTGGACATGTCGGCCACCAGTCTCACGGGGACGTTGGGGTCATAGCGCATCTCGGTGCCGTAGATAGTATTGTTGGATGTGAAGTGGAAATAGTCTGCGTCGGTGGGTACGGTATAACCCTTGGGAATGTATGTGTAGTTGGCTTCCTTGGAAGATGCAACTACATCCACCTCGCCGAAAAGGCGTGCTTCCTTGATGGCGTTTGAGGCCCATGTGCCGGTGTCGAGATAGGCGGCTTTCTTGGCAAGGAGGTTGAACGGAACCTGCGCGAACTGCATGCTTGCGCCGCCTCCGAGGAACAATACGGAATAGCCTTCGGGCACTTGAAGCAGTTCTTTTACGAGCGCGCGGGCTTCCTCTATCACAGCCACGAATTCGGGGCTGCGGTGAGACACTTCAAGGACCGAAAGACCTGTCCCGGCGAAATTTATGATTGCTTCGGCCGTATTCTTGATAGTGTACTGGCTCAGAATCGAGGGGCCTGCGTAGAAATTATGCTTCTTCATATCCTTTATTGTTTTAAGGGTTAGTGAATCATGGTTAGAGTATATCTGCAAAGATATGAAATAGAATATGAAATAGAATATGAATAGAAAACAAAAAAAGGTTAAAAACCACGGGGCTGATTAAACGCCGCAGCCATTTCGCCGTCAGAGAAGCGTAACAGGTTACAAACAACGATTATTCCAAAACCAATTAAAAACATCAATTACAGAAATGAAGAAAATCTTTATAGCTCTCTCCGTTATCGCCGCCGCTTCTTTTGGCGTGAATGCACAGAACAATTCCAACAAGACTGCATGCCCCCAGGCTCCCGGATGCAATGTGAAAGCCGGTGATAAATCCTGCTTCACGGCCCCCAATCCTTTCGAAGGTCTCAACCTCACCGAACAGCAGCAGAAGAAAATCGATGAGCTCCGTCAGGCAAACCGCCAGCAGAAACTCGCCAACGATTCCATTCGCAAAGCCAACCGCGACCAGAAGATGCGCGATTTCAAGAACAAGCGTTCCGAATATCTCAAGAGCGTAAAGGCCATCCTCACTCCCGAGCAGTATGTGCAGTATCTTGAAAACAGCTATGTCAACTCTCCCGCTCCCCGTCATGGCAACAAGAACAAGCAGGGCGGCAAACGTGGCGGCAACAAAAAGCATGGCCAGAAAGGTGGCAATAACCAGAAATGCGCCAACAGAAAATAACCGAATCTGATTATTATTCGCACAACTCATACCCCTCTCTCCTCTCTTCTCTAAGGTTAAAAAGATTGTTTAATAAATATAGCTCGAAAACAACCAAACCCTAAAGCAAACTTTTTCATAAGCTATTACCACTCACCGGCAGGCATCATCCCGATACCTGCCGGTGAGTTTTTTTGAATTATTGGAATAATTGGAGCAATTGGAATAATTTGAGTAAATTCGGGGAAATTATCCTGAGGGCGATTGATATGAGTGAGTTTTGCAATTAAATAAAAAACGATATGGAAAAAGTGACGAAATCTGAAAGGCTGCTGTCGGTAGACATTATGCGTGGTATTACTGTGGCGGGAATGATACTGGTGAATAATCCGGGGTCGTGGAGCGATATCTATGCTCCGTTGCGGCATGCGGTGTGGAACGGCTTGACGCCGACCGACCTGGTGTTCCCGTTCTTTATGTTTATAATGGGCGTGTCGATGTGTCTGTCGATGAGCAAGAATGGATTTAAGGCCGATGGTAAGGCTGTGCTGAAGATGCTGAAACGGTTCGTGCTGATTTTCCTTATTGGCGTGGCTTTGGGCTGGCTCGGAACCTTCTGTGGCCGTCTCGCCTGGGGTCCGGCCGAGGGTGAGCAGCTGCCTTTATGGGCCAGGATAATCAATGCCGCCAACAGTTTTGACACGATTAGGATTCTCGGAGTGCTCCCTCGCCTTGCCCTATGCTATCTGTTCGGGTCGATTATAGTGATGACTTTCCGGACTAAGACCGTGGTGTGGATTTCGGCGGGGCTTCTGGCGTTCTATTCGGTGATACTTATTTTCGGCAACGGCTATGAGTTCAGCGAGAAAAATGTGCTGTATGTGGTTGACCATTATGTGTTGGGCGAGAAGCACCTTTACCGCGACAGCGTTGACGGAGTGACGCTTGCCTTTGATCCGGAGGGGCTCCTTGGCACGCTGCCATCTGTTGCGCATGTGCTCATTGGTTTCTGCTGTGGCCTTGTGCTGATAAATAAAGATGACAAGAAGTCGAAGGCTCTCAATCTGTTTACCGTTGGTTCGCTCCTGGCAATTGCCGGATTCCTGCTGAGCTACGGATTGCCCCTCAATAAGAAGATATGGTCGCCCACATTTGTACTGACCACCTGCGGCCTGGCATCGTGCGTGCTTGCGCTCCTGACGGTGAGCATCGACATCCGCGGTAATAGAAAGGGCTGGTGGCCGGCCGAGGTGTTCGGCGTAAATCCGCTTGCGCTGTATGTGCTGAGCGATGTTCTTGCCATTCTGTTGGGAACGGTGAAAATCGGCGGCGGTACAATCGGCGGCTCAGTCTATGAGGGACTGTGCACGATTATACCGTGGCCTCATGCCGCCTCGCTTGCATTTGCAATACTTTTTGTGGCGCTGAACTGGGTGGTAGGCTATGTGCTTTACAAACGGAAAATTTATATAAAGCTCTAAGATATGGAAACGGACGCTGTTATGCGTTTTCAATCACGGCAATACGGTTGCGCCTGATTTTCACCGGGAGGTTCTCGAGTTTCTCCATCACCTTGCGGGCTGCCTTTACGGAGCCTTCGGGGTCGATGTTGCGCACGGCTTCGGTCTCGGCCAGCGATGCCGCATAATTGTGGCGGTACTCCGTATTGAGCTTCCTCCAGTTGACGTCGCTGTAAAGTTCGGCCATGGTGCGGTCGAGCGGGAGGACGCCCTGAAGCATCATCACGGCTATAACGGGGTAGCCCGGGTAGCCGCGCCAGTAGGAAGCGTTGTCGTTGCTTGAATATTCGCGGTGGTCGGCGTCCCACTGTATGGTGTAGGTCTGGGTTCCGTCGCTTGAACGGACGGTTGCCGTGCGCGCGGCTTCGTCGATATTCACGCGGCCGTCGGCAATCGCAGTCCATGCCTCATATACTTTCTCTTCAGGAGGTAACTTTTCCATATTGAAATATTTTGTTCGTTGTTAAAACAATCCCCGCGGCGGTTTGGTGGACGAATCCTGTAAAAAAATCGCTTGCCCACAACGTCAAATAGTATTATCTTTGCTTCCAAACATTCCATGCCGATGACAATGAAGGAAGACATAGCGCGCGCGCTGGCCGTGTTACGCAGCGGAGGCGTGATTCTTTATCCCACCGACACGGTATGGGGTATAGGGTGCGACGCCACATCAAGTGAGGCCGTAAGAAAGGTGTTTGAAATCAAGCGCAGGCCTGAATCGAAGGCGCTGATATCGCTTGTAGGGTCCGAGGAGATGCTTGAGAGAGCCATCGGACGCCGTATGCCGCAAAGCGTGGTGGATTTTATCCGTAAAGCTCCTCGCCCGGCAACGGTGGTCTACGATGACGTGAAGGGCCTCGCTCCCGAGCTGCTTGCCTCGGACAGCAGCGCTGGAATCCGGCTGACCGGCGAGGAGTATTCCTCGCAGCTATGCCTTGCGCTCGGACGTCCGCTAGTATCCACCTCCGCCAATATAAGCGGAACACCCGCTCCGGCCATCTTCAGCGAGATTCCTCAGGAGATTATCGACGCCGTTGATTATGTGGCCCGATGGCGGCGCGACGATACCGGCCGCGCGTTGCCTTCGATGGTAGTAAAGGCCTCCGGCGATACCATGACCATACTCCGGCCCTGATTCTCTCCGCGGCCAAATATTCATTTCTTGACTAATGACACAGAAACTTCATAATATAACCAATGCCATACACGAGGGATTCCTCGGGGCGCTCCTATGGCGCGAAAAGCACGTGAAGGAACGTACCTTTGTGGTGATTCTGGCGCTGATAGTGGGGCTTTTCGGCGGTTTCGCCGCTCTGATACTTAAGGGACTGATACATCTCATATCGTCCACCCTCACGTCGTATCTCACCGTGGACAGCGGCAATATCCTCTTCTTCATATATCCGGCGCTGGGCATACTCGTGACGGTGCTTTTTGTGAAATACGTGGTGCGACACAACATATCTCACGGTGTGACGCGTGTGCTTTATGCCATATCCCAGAACAAAAGTCGCCTGAAACGTCACAACATGTATTCGTCGATGATAGCCAGTTCCATCACCATCGGATTCGGCGGCTCGGTGGGTGCCGAGGGCCCTATAGTTTACACCGGCGCCGCCATTGGTTCCACCATAGGGCAGATGTTCAGGATGTCGCCAAGAGTGCTCATGATTATGGTGGGATGCGGAGCCGCTGCCGGAATCGCCGGCATATTTAAGGCTCCGATAGCTGGAATGCTTTTCACCATAGAGGTGCTGATGGTCGACCTGACCAGCGTGTCGATCATGCCGCTGCTTATCTCGTCGATTACCGGAGCGGTGGTGGCTTACGTATTCACGGGTTATGACGCTGAATTCTATTTCCTCCAGAGCGAGGTGTTCGTCACTTCCCGAATTCCTTACGTGGTGCTGCTGGGCGTGTTCTGCGGACTTGTGTCGCTTTACTTCACACGCGTCATGAATATGATGGAAAACTTCTTCGGGCGCATGAAAAACATCTGGCTCAAGATGCTCATAGGATGTGGCATACTTTCGTGTCTGATATTCCTTTTTCCGCCGCTGTATGGCGAAGGCTACGGTGCCATCATATCGCTTCTGAGCGGCAATACGTCCGCCATAATGGACGGCTCGCTGTTCTATTCCGACCGTGAAACCGTATGGGTGATATCCGTGTTCATAGGCATGATTATTCTCACTAAGGTTATCGCTACATCCTCCACTACCGGAGCTGGAGGAGTGGGCGGTACTTTCGCGCCCTCGCTTTTTGTGGGCTGCATGGCGGGATTTTTCTTCGCCTATACCATCAATGCCGCTTTCGGGCTGGACCTCTCGGTGAAAAACTTCGCATTGCTCGGTATGGCCGGGGTGATGGCGGGTGTAATGCATGCTCCGCTCATGGGGCTCTTCCTTACGGCCGAACTTACCGGCGGTTTCGAGCTCTTTCTCCCGCTGCTCATAGTGGCGGCGCTGAGCTATGGTACCATCAAGATGTTTGAGCCTTACAGCATTTATGCCATGCGACTGGCACAGCGCGGCGAACTCCTGACCCATCATAAGGACAAGGCAGTGCTCACACTGCTGAAAATAGATAATGTGATAGAATCGGATTTCCTGCCGGTGCGGCCGGAGATGGATTTGCGCGAGATGGTGAAAGTCATCTCTCAGTCCAGCCGCAATCTCTTCCCAGTCCTCGACAAAGAAGGAATGCTTCTCGGCGTGGTTCAGCTCGACGACATTCGCAACATCATGTTCCGCCCCGACCTCTACCGCAGAATGTATGTGGATAAATTCATGAGCATGCCTCCCGCCAAGATTGAAATCGGTGACTCGATGGAGTGCGTGATGAAGACGTTTGACGATACCGGGGCCTGGAACCTGCCGGTAGTCGACCAAGGAAAGTATGTGGGCTTTGTGTCGAAATCAAAAATATTCAACTCTTACCGCCGCGTACTCCGCCATTACTCCGAAGATTGATTCTCCATTTGTGGATATCTGCTTGCTTTTTGCTTGAAAGATGTGAATTTTTCAAGCAAAAGGTTTGATGAATCGCAATTAAAGCGTATTTTTGTGGCGAAAGAGTCTAAATGGCTTGCGTTTTGTAAACTTTAATTAGCGATTGTTTGATGAAAGCAGCAGAATTGCTTGACGACCTGCGCCGTCGGTTTCCCAACGAACCGGAGTATCTGCAGGCAGTTGAGGAGGTGGTGACCTCCATCGAGGATGTGTATAACGAATATCCGGAATTCGAGCGTTACAATCTTATTGAACGCCTGTGCATCCCTGACAGGGTGTTTGCGTTCCGTGTGTCGTGGGTAGATGACAAGGGGCGCGTGCGCAACAACATGGGCTACCGTATCCAGCACAACAATGCCATCGGGCCGTATAAGGGCGGTATCCGTTTCCACAGCTCGGTAAATCTCTCCATTCTTAAATTCCTTGCATTCGAGCAGACGTTCAAGAACTCCCTCACCACTCTTGCCATGGGTGGCGCCAAGGGCGGCAGTGACTTCTCGCCCAGAGGCAAGAGCGATATGGAAGTGATGCGTTTCTGCCAGGCTTTCATCCAGGAACTTTGGCGCCAGATAGGCCCAGACACCGATGTGCCTGCTGGTGACATAGGCGTAGGAGGCCGTGAGGTGGGCTACATGTATGGCATGTACAAGAAAATGGCCCGTGAGAATACAGGAACATTCACCGGCAAGGGAATGGAATTTGGCGGATCGCTCATACGTCCTGAGGCTACTGGTTTCGGCAACGTCTATTTCCTTCAGGAGATGTTGGCTACCCGAGGCATAGAACTTGCGGGAAAACGCGTGGCGATATCCGGCTCAGGCAATGTGGCCACCTACACGGCTCTGAAGCTTGTGGAACTCGGCGCGAAAGTAGTGTCGCTGAGCGACAGTGACGGCACGGTGGTGATACCCGACGGAATAACCGACGAGCAGCTTCGCTTTGTGTTCAAGCTTAAAAACGAATACCGTGGCCGTATCAGCGAGTTTGCCGAGGAATACGAGCTTCCGTATTATCCGGGCGAGCGGCCGTGGCACAGAGTGAAGTGCGACATAGCCATGCCGTCGGCCACCCAGAACGAGATTGACGGCGATGATGCCTGCGCGCTCCTGGAAGGCGGATGTTTCGCCGTGAGCGAGGGTGCCAATATGCCTTCGACTCCCGACGCCATAAAGGAATTTATAGCCGCGCGCATACTCTATGCTCCCGGAAAGGCAGCAAATGCCGGCGGAGTGTCTGTGTCGGGTCTGGAAATGGCTCAGAATTCGCAGAAACTCTCATGGACGGCCGAAGAGGTCGACAGCCGCCTTCGCCAGATAATGAAAGGCATTCATCAGCAGTGTGAGATTTACGGCAAAGAGGCTGACGGTTATATCAACTATGTGAAAGGCGCCAATGTGGCAGGCTTCATGAAAGTGGCCCGCGCCATGATGGCCCAGGGTATTCTCTGATTTCTTACAGCGTAGAATAGTCCTCTTTCAGGACGAAATTTAAGGCGGTGTGCCGGGATTCTTCTTCCGGCATACCGCTTTTTCGGATATTTTGACCATATCTGGGGCAATGCAGAAATAAGGTTGAAAAATATAGGGTGAAAGTTTAATTTTAGAGTAGAAGGTCGACGGCCGGAGTCCGACGCTCCCAGGTCCGCAGGGAAAGTCGATATCCTTATGGACGGTGAAATTGGTGGCGATAAGGATATCGCCACTCGGCGGCGCCGCCTTAACGCATTCCTATATTCGCTATTATGTTTCGTCGAATATTCTTCGTATATTTGCAGGCCGGAAATATAAACTGTTAGACTGAACGTTTAGACCGGTCAGTATGATGATAAAAATCAAGCGCCTTTACCTTTTCATGCTGCAGAGTTTCGTACCTCTGTTTGTCATGACGTTCTTCATCTGCCTGTTCATAGTGCTGATGCAGTTCCTGTGGCGCTATATCGACGATCTTGTAGGAAAAGGTCTGGGTGTGGATGTGATTGCGGAGCTGTTTTTCTATGCGGCCCTCACAATGATACCCATGGCGCTCCCGCTCGCCATACTTCTTGCTTCGCTTATGACCTTCGGCAATCTGGGTGAGCGTTTTGAGCTGACTGCCATGAAGGCCTCAGGAATCTCGCTGCTGAAGGTCATGAGTCCGCTGATAGTGCTGATGGTGATTATATCCATTGCCGCCTTCTTTTTCCAGAACAATGTGCTTCCGGTGGCCCAGACAAAGATGTGGACCCTGCTTTATTCCATGAGGCAGAAATCGCCGGAACTCGAGATCCCCGAAGCCGTGTTCTATGATCAGATTCCCGGCTATAATCTCTATGTGGAGAAAAAGAACCGCGACACCGGAACGCTCTACGACATAATGATATATGATGTGTCGAAGGGTTTTGACAATGCCAGCATAATCCTTGCCGATTCCGGCCGTCTGGCCATGACTGAGGACAAGACACACCTGTTTCTGAAACTGTGGAACGGTGAATCCTTTGAAAATCTCAAGGAGGCGGGGCAGTCGATGGGAAATGTGCCTTATCGCCGCGAGACGTTTGACGACAAGGAGATTCTTGTGGCTTTCGATGCCAATTTCAACCGAATGGACGAGGAAGGGATGCGTAACCAGTATGTGGGTAAGAATATAGCCGAACTCCAGGCCACGATAGATTCGGTTTCGCTGAGGGTTGACAGCATCGGACGTACTTATGGAACGGAAATGCGGCAGATGCGCCGGTTTGGCGTGCAGCCTTACCGCGTGGAGTATGATTCCGCGGGGGTGATGCGTTCGACGCTTGTGCCCGACGTGAAGATTGCCAGGACCATGAATGTCGATTCCATGCTCCGTGGCAGTTCGTCGGCCTCCAATCTCAATTATATAAATCAGGCTCTGAACCGTGCGAAGCGACAGAAGCAGGACTTCGAGTTCAAGGGTCTGATGCTTCAGGATGACCGCAAGACCATACGCCGTCACGCCATAGAGCTGCAGAAGAAATTCACCCTTTCGTTCGCCTGCATCATATTCTTCTTTATCGGCGCGCCGCTGGGCGCCATCATACGCAAGGGTGGTCTGGGCATGCCGCTTGTGATATCGGTGTTCCTGTTCATATTCTACTTCATCATTGACAATACCGGTTATAAGATGGCCCGTGAAGGCAAAATGCCTGTATGGGAAGGAATGTGGCTCAGCTCTGCCGTACTGCTCCCGCTCGGCATATTCTTTACCTATAAGGCCATGCGTGACTCCGCGGTGTTCAACAAGGATGCTTACGTGACTTTCTTCCGTCGGCTCGCCGGCATGCGCGAGAAACGCAGTATGGAGATAAAGGAGCTGGTGATGGTGGATGTGGATCCCACGGAGGCTCTTACTCTTCTTTACCGTCTGCGCCAGACCGACAAGGAATTTCTGGAGCGGAATCCGAAGCGTATAAGTTTCCTGAGATACTGGCTCAAAGGCTATGACACGGCAGAACTGCGGCAGGTGTCGCAGACGCTGGAGTCGGTAGTGGGCTATCTATCAAATTCACGCAACAAAAAGGTGATGAACCTTCTTAACGAATATCCGTTTATACGGAATCTCTGGCTTTACCGTCCGGCTTCAAAAAAATGGGTGGGATACTGCATGATGGCCATTCTTCCTCTGTCGCTGCCTGTGTATTTCGCGGGACTGAGACATCTGAGGATTCTCAGGGAAGAACTGGAGAAAGTGGCCTCGGTTACCGACCAGCTGATAGCTTTGGGCGAGGGCCTCGAAAGCAAAGGAATGAATCCGGGCGTCCCAGCAGCCCCTGAAAAAGATTAAACACAGATATATGGAAAATATAAAGCTTGATACAATAGAAGAGGCTATAGAGTCTTTCCGCAACGGACAGTTTGTGATAGTGGTTGACGACGAGGACCGCGAGAACGAGGGCGACCTCATAATGGCGGCCGAGAAAGTGACCCCGGAACATGTTAACTTCATGATTACTAATGCACGAGGAGAGCTGTGCGCCCCGCTCACCATATCACGTTGCCGCGACCTCGACCTCGCTCATCAGGTGGAAGATAACACGTCGATGCTCGGCACACCTTTTACCGTGACTGTGGATAAGCTCGAAGGATGCACCACAGGAGTTTCAGCTCACGACCGCGCCGCTACTATCCAGGCATTGGCCGATCCGGACTCGGTAGCCTCGACGTTCGGCCGTCCGGGCCACGTTCATCCGCTTTACGCCCAGGATGAGGGTGTGCTCCGCCGCCCCGGTCACACCGAAGCCTCGATAGATCTCGCACGGCTTGCGGGACTGCGTCCCGCAGCCACTCTGATAGAGATTCTCAACGAGGACGGCACCATGGCGCGTCTGCCGCAGCTCAGAAAGAAAGCCGACGAATGGGGCCTGAAACTGATAAGCATCCGCGACCTCATAGCCTACCGTCTGGAGAAAGAATCATCGGTAGAGCAGGGAGTGGAAGTGGACATGCCCACAGCTTACGGACATTTCCGCCTTATACCGTTCAAGGGTAAGACCGACGGACGCGAACATATAGCCCTTATAAAGGGTGACGTGGCTGACGGAGAGCCGGTGCTTGTGCGCGTGCATTCGTCATGCGCTACAGGCGACATATTCGGCTCACGCCGCTGCGACTGCGGAGAACAGCTTCACCGCGCCATGCAGATGATTGAAAAGGAAGGCCGCGGTGTGTTGCTCTACCTTCAGCAGGAAGGCCGCGGAATAGGCCTGATGGATAAGATAAAGGCCTACAAGCTCCAGGAAGAAGGCCTTGATACGGTGGATGCCAATCTGCATCTGGGTCATAAGGCTGACGAACGCGATTACGGAGTAGGCGCACAGATTCTTCATAAACTCGGAGTGAAACGCATGCGGCTTCTTACGAACAATCCCCGCAAACGTATAGGCCTTGAAGGATACGGATTGACCGTAGAGGAGAATGTGCCTATAGAGGTAGAACCTAACGATTACAACCGTTTTTACATGCATACAAAGAAGGAACGCATGGGACATAAGCTGAACAAGAGCTGAAACCCGGCGTAAGCTGAAAAATAAAATTGCCGGTGTGTCAGAAATGAGGTTCTGACACACCGGCAATTTTTTATAGTCTTTTATAAGAAAAACAAGCTTTAAAGCTCGTTTTTGAGCAGAGTAGCCGCGAGAGTGTGGTAACGGTTCTCGAGTGTGAGATAGTCCTGGATTTTGGAATAAATCTTGTCGGACTCGATATAGAAATCGATTACTGACATGTTGCCGAGTTCCACGGATTTCTTCATAAGCGTGAGAGTCTTTTTCATAAGAGGCAGGTCGTAAAGACCGATTACGCCGTGTAGGCTCTTGAGCTCGGCCAGAGATGACGTAACCTCATTGGCTATGCGTGTGCGGGTGTCGTCCATATTAAGCTGCGATGCCACGAGGCGTGATTTTGCGGCCTTTACCCTCGAGCTGTTGGAGAAAATAGGGACTGATACACCGACAAGGAAGCCGTTGCTTGCCTCGTCAAGCTCTGTATTACGGCGATAGCCCAACGAGATTTTAGGCAGCCATCCCTGACGGCTCACGTTTATTTCCTGACGCGCGGCCTCAACAGAGGCGTGTGCGGCTTTAAGCTCGGTATCGTTCTCGGTAAGGGATGGCACTCCTTCGTCGGATATAAGCCACAGAGGAACTTGAGGATAGGAGATATCGCCTGGTTCAACAGGAATATCGCCGTTGAGCGCCGTAAGGGCACTGCGCGCGCGGGATATGGCGGCACGGTTTTCAGCTACGGCTGCAAGCACCTCCATATTCTCAATTTTCACTCTGTTGACTTCGAGAATGTTGACTTCGCCTTCGTCGAACCGCTTGCCGAAAAGCTTCTGCAACTCCGTTGCCACGGCCTCACGCTCGGCGAGAATCTCTTTCTGGCGTTCGAGGTATACGAGTTCAAGGCAAGTGAGTTTAGCATTGAGCAGAATGTCGCGTCGTGACGAGTCGAGCCCCTTGTCAAGCACATTCCGCTGCAACTTACCGGATTTGCCGCGCGCGGCATAGAGTGTGGGGAAATCAAATTCCTGCGACACTACCATTTCCGAACTCGCCACGCCTGATGCACCGCGGCGAAAGAACGGGCTGTATTCGATCGAAGGGCCGTCGAGTGAATTCTCTGCTTTCAGCTCATGAGTGGCAGCGTTGATTTCTGCTTTCATGGCTTTGAGCTGTATATTGTTTGTCTCTATTGCCGAGAGCACGCTGTCGATTCCCTGTGCGACTACAGAGGCCGGAAGCGAGAGAATCAAAGCTAATGGGAATATGTATCGTTTCATTCGGTTACTGCTTTTTGAACTTTATGGCCTTTACGGTTAAGACCGAGGAAGACCAATGGTATGATGTAAGCGTTTAGGAAAGTGGAGGAGAGCAGACCGCCGAGGATCACCACCGCCATAGGACTCTGGATCTCGTTGCCGGGAAGATCGCCCCGGAAAGCGAGAGGGATGAGAGCGAGGGCCGATGTCATGGCTGTCATGAGAATGGGATTCATGCGGTCAACGGAGCCGTCGATCACACTGTCGCGGATGGTGCGGCCTTCCACATCGTGAAGAAGATTGTAGCGGGCAATGAGAAGCATGCCGTTGCGGGTGGCTATGCCGAAGAGCGAGATGAAGCCTATGATTGCGGGAATGCTGATTTCACCGGAGGTCATCCACAGAACCAGTACACCGCCTATGAGGGCAAACGGAAGATTGAGGAGTATTACGGCGCTTTCAAGCAGATTACGGAACTGCATGTAGAGAAGAAGATAAATCACCACGATGCTTAGTAGAGAAGTGAGAAACAGGGTACGGCTGGCCGCCTGCTCGCTCTCGAACTGGCCTCCGTATTCAATATGGTAGCCTTCGGGAAGGGTGATTTTCTCATCGATAATATCCTGAATGTCGTTTACCACACTGCGGATGTCGCGGTCGCCGGTATTGGCCGAGACAACAATCTTTCGTTTCACGTTCTCGCGGTTGATGGTGTTCGGACCGGCCGAAGACTGAATCCTGGCGACGTTGCTCAGTGGAATCTTCATGCCGGATGGAGTGTCGATAAGCATGCTGCCGATATCCTCTATCTTATCACGGTTCTGTTCACTGGCACGCACCACAAGATTGAAACTGCGGTTTCCCTCATATACCTGCGAAACGGTCTCGCCGGCCATCATCACGCTTATAAACTCGTTGAACTGAGGCTCGCTGATGCCATAGCGCGAAAGCATTTCGGGAATTGGTGTGATTTTAAGCTCGGGCCGTTCAATCTGCTGCTCTACGTTCAGGTCGGCAATGCCTTCCACGCCGGATATGGCATCCTTGATCTGGTTGCCGATGGTGAACATGCGGTTGAGGTCGTCGCCAAAAAGCTTTATGGCTATGCTTGCCTGAGTGCCGCTGAGCATGGCGTCGATTCGGTGGCTGATAGGTTGGCCGATTTCTATGTTGGCTCCGGCTATTACCGACAGTCGGTCGCGGACATCATGGAGAAACTCACTGTGGCTTCGCCCGTCGAGCTTGAAGGGAGCCTCGATTTCCGATACGTTCACACCAAGGGAGTGCTCGTCGAGCTCGGCGCGACCGGTTTTTCTCGCCACGGTCTTAATCTCGGGGACGGAGAGAAGGATTTCCTCGGCCTGACGACCGATTTTATCGGATTCCTCGAGCGATATTCCGGGCATCGAGCTTACGTTGATGGTGAGCGAACCTTCATTGAATGGAGGAAGGAAGCTGTGGCCAAGGGTGAAGAATACACCGATTGTGAATGCAAGGAGAGTGACGGTGACGATGATTACAGGCTTGACGTGGGCCAGCACCCAGAGGAGGCTCTTGCGGTAGGCGCTTTTAAGGTGGCGGGTGAGGGGCGCTTCCTTTTCAAGCCCTTTTGAATTGTTACGGTCGTGAAGAAGGTAGCTGCAAAGCACTGGAGTGAGGGTGAGGGCCACGAGCGTAGAGGCAAACAGCGCCACAATGAAGGCGATGCCCAGAGGTATGAGCATACGGCCTTCCATACCACTCAGGAAGAAAAGCGGAACGAAGCTCACCACAATAATCAGAGTGGAGTTCAGGATGGGCATGCGCACCTCGCGGGAGGCATCGTAGACCACCCGGATGGTGTTCTGGCGCTGCTCCTTGGGAAGGGCATGGTTCTCACGAAGCTTGCGCCACACATTCTCTACGTCGACAATGGCATCGTCGACCAGCGAGCCGATAGCGATGGCAAGACCGCCCAGACTCATGGTGTTGATGGTCTGTCCAAGCATATGCAATACGATTATCGACACTATCAGAGATATGGGAATGGTGACGAGTGAGATGACCGTGGTCCTTACATTGGCAAGGAAGAGGAAAAGGATAATAACAACAAATATGGCGCCTTCTATGAGAGAAGTCTTGACATTGGAGACGGAGCTGTCAATGAAATCGGCCTGACGGAAAATGTCGGAGGATATATGGACGTCTGCCGGTAGATTTTTCTGAATGTCGGCCAAAGCACGGTCGATGTTTTCGGTCAGTTCGATTGTTCCGGTGTTGGGCTGTTTGGTGACAGTAAGAAGCACAGCCGGTTTCCCTTTCTCTGATGCGAGACCGAGTTTTGGGCTCTGGGCGCCGATTTTAATCTCGGCAATGTTGGCAAGCGTCACTGGTATGCCTTCGGTCGTTTTTACTACCGACTTGGAAATGCGGTCAATCACATCGGCCGAAACTACACCGCGTACTATGTACTCGTTGCCATACTGATAAATCACGCCGCCGGAAGTGCTGCGGTTTATTTCGCGGGTTACATCCATCACATCCGAGAGCGCCACATCGTAATGACGCATTCTGGCCGGATCGAGCATTATCTGGTATTCCTTGAGGTCGCCGCCTATTACAGAAACCTGGGCTACACCGCCGGTGGAGAGAAGACGCGGACGGATGGTCCAGTCGGCGAGGGTGCGGAGGTCGAGGAGGGAGGTGTTGTCGGACGTGAGACTGATAATCATCAACTCCCCGAGAATGGAGGACTGAGGACCGAGAACGGGTTTTCCTACGCTGCCGGGGAGCGCGTCGGCCACGGTGGCCAGTTTTTCCGAGACAATCTGGCGGTCGAGATAGATGTCGGTGTCCCAGTCGAATTCTACCCATACAACGGAGAATCCGTTGGTGGACGATGAGCGCACGCGCCGCACACCCGTAGCGCCGTTGACAGCCGTCTCAATCGGGAAGGTGACAAGCTGTTCAACTTCCTCGGCGGCCATGCCGTTGGCTTCGGTCATCACCACTACGGTAGGGGCGTTGAGGTCGGGGAACACATCTATTTCAGTCTGTTTCGCCACGAAGAGACCACCAACCACAAGCAAGACGGCACCCACCAGCACAAGCAGGCGGTTATTGAGCGAGAAATGTATTATTTTGTTGAGCATCTGGGGGCGGTATTAATGGTTATGGGTATGCCCGGGGATTGCTTTGCCGGCGGAGGCCAGCTTCACATGGATGGCACCTTTGGTTACTACAGTGTCGCCGGGCTTGAGACCTGACAGAATCTCGATGTTATCACCGTCGCTTTCGCCGGTGCTGACTTCCTGGCGGCGGTAGCAGTTCTCGTCGAGTTTCAGGTAGACGTAGAATACACCCTGATCCTCCGTGAGGGCCGATACAGGTACAATAACGGCATTGTGCTTGCCGTCCGTAATAAGGAAAATCTCAACGAAAGAACCGGGAATGACGCCGGGACAATTGTCGAATTCAAACGTTACTGGAACAAACGAGGAGCCTGTACCCGTGGTCTTGCCGGTGGAGAGCACGCGGCCGTTGAGGAGTCGTAGATCGTAGATTGAATCGCTGTAGGAGGTCTTGAATTTTGCGGAGACAATATTATTGAGGACACCGAAGTCTTTTTCGGCGAGTTCGGCACGGAGATGCATGCTGCGGTTCTGAGTGATGGACATCAGCGGCTGACCAAGATTCACGAAGTCTCCGTCCTTTACCAGATATTCCTTGATATAGCCCGATACGGGAGCGGAGACGGAAAGGCCGCCGCGTCCGCCGCGCGACACAGCCTCGTAGGAAAGACGTGCTTTTTCATACTCGGCTTTTATAGCAGTGAATTCCTTGCGTGATATAAGCTGGTCGGCGATGAGTTTCTGTGCGCGTTCATATTCGGTGAGGGCGGCCTCATAAGCGATTTTGGCGCGTTGCGTCACATCTCCTTCGGGAAGGGAGGATGTGGAAATGGAAAAGAGGGGAGTGCCGCGCTCGATGCGTGCGCCCTCGGTGAGAGGACGGCTCATCTTCACTATTCCGGAAACTGTGGCAGCAACGGTGGCCTCATCGCCTGATGCGGGAAGGACACGGCCGCTCACGGGCACTACGGCGCTGAACTCGCCAAGTCTTACGGTGTCGGCCACTACTCCGGCGGCGGCAGCTTTTTCGGAGTGAAACACTATCTCATCGGAATGACCTTCAGCCTCGTGGGACGTTTCGGTTTCGGCAGAGGGGTGTTCGTGGTCATGCTCATGGTCTTTATCTCCATGCGAGGAATGGTCGTGGCAGGAGGCGAGGGCCGCAATGAAGAGGGCGGCGCACAAATACCGGAAATAATTCATGTATGGATAAAAATATTAATAGATTATGCAAGAAATATGTTGTTTTGAGGCAAAGATATAGCTTATAGTGCGCAACCGAGTGTCAAAAGTAGTCGGCGAATTTTGTATCTTTGTGGAGATAAACATGAAACCTATTCCTGAGATGGAAACGAGCCACGATCCCGTGAAGCTTCTGGAAGAAGCAGGTATTAAACCGACATCCAACCGGATTCTGGTAATGAAAGCGATTCTCACGGCCAATTCTCCCATGAGCCTTATAGAACTTGAATCGGAACTTCAGACGCTTGAGCGGTCGAGCGTGCTGAGGGTGCTGACGCTTCTGCTGGAGCACGACCTGATACATACGCTTGAGGACGGACGGGGTGTGACAAAGTATGAGGTTTGTCATGGCGGCCATCATCACAGTGGCGTGGATGACATGCACGCTCATTTCTATTGCGAGAAGTGCCATAAAGTATATTGTTTTAAGGAAATTACGGCTCCACATATTGATATACCTGAAACATTCAAGGTGAAGTCAATAAATTATATGCTTAAGGGTATCTGCCCGGAGTGCAGGGAAGAGTAGGCTTACTTGCTGAAATGATATTTGACACCGGGTTGCGCTGGTTCTGATGTAATTTTGCAGTAAAACCTGATGACAATATGGAATTAGTGCATTCTTTACTTTATATGCTCAACGAGATGTCGCCGTACATCCTGCTGGGCTTTCTGTTAGCTGGTGTGATGCATGCCTTCATACCCAGGCGTGTGTTTGCACGCCATCTTTCTGGAACTGGTTGGAAAGCTGTGGTGAAATCGGCGCTGATAGGCATTCCCCTTCCGCTGTGTTCATGCGGAGTGCTGCCTACGGCTGTGGCCATGCGTCGCAATGGAGCGTCGCGCGCCGCCTCCACTTCGTTTCTTGTTGCCACTCCGCAGACGGGAGTGGACAGTATAGCTGCCACATGGTCTCTTCTGGGCCCGGCTTTCGCCATAGTGCGTCCGGTGGCTGCACTTGTCACGGCGGTGTTCGGCGGTGTTGCCGTTGGGCATACCGAAAAGGTGGAGTCCCGCACTGAATGCCACACTGAAGTGGCCGAGGAAGAGATAAAGGGCGGCTTTATGGCAAAATGTCTCGCGGCGCTGAAGTATGGATTCGTTGATCTGGTGGGAAGTATCGGGTCGTGGCTTGTGGCCGGACTGCTGATAGCTGCCGTTATCACTGTCTATGTGCCTGCCGATTTCTTTGCTTTCCTGGGTCGGAATCCGCTGCTGTCGATGTTTGCGGTGGTTATTGTGGCTGTGCCGATGTATGTGTGTGCTACCGGATCGATACCCATCGCCATGTCGCTCGTGCTGAAGGGCCTTTCACCCGGCACCGCGCTTGTGCTTCTCATGGCCGGTCCGGCTGCGAATTTTGCATCATTCACCCTCATAGCCCGTGAGATGGGACGGCGTGCAGCCGTGGTATATCTGATTTCTATCGTAGCGGGGGCCATAGCCTTTGGCCTGATGATAGATTATCTGCTGCCGGCACACTGGTTTGCGATAGATGCTTCCGGCATGATGTCGGGACACATGCACGGTTTCAGCCTGTTTTCCACGCTGTGCTCGGGAGTGCTTGTGGTGCTTCTTGTGGTCGCGCTTATAAAACGTAATATTCACCATTCAACCATAAAAGGAGATATGACAAAAGAATATGTTATCAAAGGAATGAACTGCCCCCACTGCCAGGCTGCTGTTGCCAAAAGCATAAGCGGAGTGGAAGGCGTTGAACACGTCGACGTGAATCTTTCCACAGGAATTGCGACCGTGGAGGGCACCCACAGTGCCGAGGCTCTTGTTGAGGCTGTGCGCGGCGCGGGATTTGACGTGGAGAAGTCCTGATTTCAGATTGAAAAGAAATTGGCAGTGCGTCGGACTGAAGTTCAGTCTGGCACACTGCCTTTCTTTTATTATTGGTTTAATGGTGAATTTTAGGGAACATCTTGCGGACGTGGAGTATCACTTTGTCAACCGACTTGTCGCCGATTACAATGGTGGTAGCCAGCAGAATCAGCAGGCCACCGAAAAGTTCGCGAACGGTGACCATCTGACCCAGCACCGTCACGCTCAGAATCACGGCCGAAACGGGTTCGAGGGCTCCGAGTATGGCAGTGGGAGTCGAACCGATGAGCTGGATGGCTCTTGTGGTGCAGGCCAGTGACAATACTGTGGGAATTATGGCTAGAGCCATGAGGTTGAGCCAGCCGCTTTTAACGGCCGGCAGAGTCAGCGGGCTGCCCAGCGGTATCATTACCATAAACATCACGCATCCCCAGCTGAGAACGTAGAACAGAAGTTTGGTTGTTGGAATGTTCTTGACTGTTTTGGATACATTGACAAAGATGATGTAGAGCGCATAGGTGAGGGCGGACATCATTACCAGCAGACAGCCGAATGCACTGAGAGTCTGGCCGTGCTGCGGCTTCATAAGCAGGATAAGACCGCAGCACATAATCAGCAGGCATAATGCAACGGTGAATCTGAACTTTTCGTGAAAAAAGAAGATCATCATCACGGCCACCATTATGGGATAGACGAAGAGCAATGTAGAGGCAATGCCGGAGTTCATGTATTTGTAGCTCTCGAAGAGCGTGAGCGACGACAGCGCCATGAGTATTCCGAGAATGGCTGTCTGCCCGGTTTCCTCCCGGTTAAGTCGGAAGGGAATGTTGCGCGCAAACATTACGAGAGCAAGTAGTGGAATTCCCATCATGTATCTGAACAGCAGTACGGTGTTTGGGTTCATCCCCTGGTCATAGAGCGGAATGGCGAAAGCCGGATTTGTCCCGTAGGCAGCGGCAGCAAGTGCTGCCAAAAGATATCCTTTCAGGTCGGAAAACTTCATATTTCGAACTTCGATTTTTGGAGACCGCAAAATTAGTGAAATGTGGGAAGAAATGAAACTCCTGCAGCATATGCAGCAGGTTGTACAAAAATCGCTGCTCCGTAGCTCCGTGGAAAGAGGTCTTGCAGGCTGGATAAAAAACACGTTGTCGCTTCTGGAAAATCGTGAGAGTTGGGTAGACATAACGTGCGGGCTGGACGGACAGAAATTTCGTGTCTTAATCTATGGGGTTAGCGGGGAAACTTATGGAAATGTGTATTTGGTTTTAGCTTAGTTGACAAATTTTTTGGGATTGCTTTTAGTTCTGGAGATTTGGAAAGTATTTACTGGTAGGTAAATAGGAGAAGGAATGCGGATTTTCTGTAATTTTTTTTTATTTTTGGGGTTTAGTTTGATGCTGGTAGTGTGTCTTTATAGTGTATGACTTACAGAAACGACATAGAGGGGCTTTTCAAAGCACATTATGCGCAGATGTACCGACTGGCCGCGGCACTTCTGCACGACGATGATCTTGCGCGCGACATTGTCCATGATGTGTTTGTCAAGCTGCTCGATGGTGACGGGGACTTCATTGTAGGTGGTGGATACCTGCTTAAAGCTGTCAGGAACCGCTGCCTCAACCATATCCGTGACTGCGATATCCATCAGCGCGTAGCCAGCCGCTACTTCCTCGACAATGAGGAATACGACACTGAAGAGTGGCCTGACGAGGAAACGATAGCGCGGATTTACAGCCTGATACGCAATGATATCCCGCCACAGGCACGACGAGTGATGGAGCTGCGCTTCAACGATGGGATGCCGTTCGGGTGTATCGCAACGACAATGGGCATAAGCGAGACGGCTGTGTACCGCCATCTGAGTCATGCACTGACAATCATCCGTAAAAAACTAAATGAAAATGGATAAATACGACCTTGTGCTTGATATAATCGAGCATCCCGAAAACTATACATCGGAGCAGTTGGCCGAACTCCTGGGGGAGCCGGAGATGAGAGAGATTTACAATCTTCTCTGCAAAACAGATTCGGCGATAGAAGCCAGCAGAGATATAGATGTAGATGTTGAGTGGGAGGGTTTCGCGCAGAAACACGGCCGCCGTCCGCGCCTGTCATCCCTCTGGCGGGGTAGCCGGGCCGCGTCAATAGCTGCAATAGTGGGCTCGTCGGTGGTAGCTGTCGCTGCCGGTATTGCCGTCACGGTTGCTGTGGTAACCCACAAGCCGAAATCGGTTGCCGAGGAGGCGACCGTTGTAGCCACGGCGCTACCCGCGGCTACAGAAGCAATTATCACACCGGTAGATACCGTAAGGACGGCGTCGGAGTCCCTGATGTTTGAGAACGAACCTCTTGACGCTATAATGAAAGAGGTTGCAGCCGCCTACGGAGTTGAAGTGAAGTTCAATAACCGGGAGGTAGCTTCGCTGCATCTTTATTATAAACTTGACACATCATTACCTCTGAATGAGGTGGTGGAACAGCTCAATACATTTGAGCAAATCAACATCAAGCAAGACGGAAACCTCCTGAATATCGACTGAAAATGAGAACCATCCTGACCATAATAATGGCTGTGATGTCATGCATTTCAGCCAGTGCCTACAAATATGCCTATTCGTTTGATAACACACCCATTTCGGAGGCTATCATCAGAATAAGCAAAGACAATCCCGATGTAAATATCTCCTTCATCTACAAGGAGCTTGACAACTATAAGACCATGGCCCGGATTCAGACCGATGACATCTATGACGCGTTGCGTCAGGCCGTGGCACTGAATCCGGTTTCAGTGATAAGAAAAGGCGACAATTATTACATAGAGGCTCTTCAGCACGGAAAGTTCCGCTATACCGGAATGGCAATGGGAGGCGATAACGAACCAGTGGCCGGTGCGACTGTAATGTTGCTCGCACCGGCGGATTCCAGTGTGGTGACTTATGGTGTGGCGGATGCTGAAGGACGGTTCAATATTCCATGTGACCGTACCGAAGTGATTGCAAAACTCAGCAGCATAGGTTATCAGACCGTCTACCGCCATTGTGATGATTTCAATATCGGCATTGTCACGATGCCTGTCAGAGCCACAGTTCTCAAATCGGTGGCTGTGGAGGCACAGATGGCGACAGTGTATTCCGACAAGACCGTTTTCATTCCTACCGCGAGGCAGAAAAATGCCTCGCAGACCGGAGCTGAGCTGATTGACCATATAGGGATTCCACAGCTTAAAGTGTTCCTTAACGGAAGTGTGGTGACCAACTCCGGGCGCCCTGTAGCCATATATATAGACTATATTCCGGCGTCGGAGAATGACCTGAAGGCCATGCGCATGGCCGACGTGCGCCGAGTGGAATATTATGAATATCCGTCCGACCCGCGAATGCAAGGAAATCCATATGCTGTCAACTTTGTGATGGCGCAATATGAATACGGAGGATATGTAAAGGGATTCAATCATACCAATCTGATACATTATTCGGAGCAGCTGCTTGGCAACGTGAGGCTGCAGTATAAGAAGATGACCTACGATATCATGGGGTATGGCTGGGGGCACAACAGCGACCGTTATGGTTCGGAACTTACCGAAACCTACCGATTGCCGCAGCTTGACGGGGAAATCAAAACATTTGAACGCTATTCGAACACCACGAAATCGAAAGAGCGCCGCCGGCAATATTTCACGGCATTCAAAGCCACATATAATTCCGATAATATCCAGGCATCGACGCAGATAAATGGCAGCATCGACCGCATTCCGAATGCCGACCGCAACGGGGAGGTGAGATACGAGCCGGCATTCACCGCGCCGTCGGAATATCGTTCGACGTTGTGGAATGCCTCAAAATTCATATCCTATAGCGGTAATTATTTCTTTATTCTGCCCAGGAACAATTCTCTTTTGTTTACCCCGACGTATGTCTATACGCATACCGAGCAGAATTCAAGTTACACTGAAAACGGATTTGCTCCCATACAGAACGGCGCCACTGACAATACGAACCAGCTGATGGGTGATCTCAAGTTCAAACATGACTTCGGAAGGATTGGCAACATGCTCGGTTTCGTGCGCGGCTCCTATGAGTATAACCGCACCCGATATACTGGCACTGCCAGTTCATTTGACCGAGCCAAGTCATCGCGTGTAGGCGTTGGAGTGAACTATACCGTGAATATAGGCGATTTCTATGGCAGCACAGGCTTTGGCTGGGACTGGGACTGGCTTCGGTTCGGCGACTTGACGGATAAGCCCTCATCTCCATGGTTTGACCTTTCGCTGCAATACAGACTTAATAAAAAACACTCATTCTCGACTATTTTTCATTACAGCACCTGGGCGCCCGATCCAAGCTTCAAGAGCGAGAACGTCATCAGTACGAACCATCTGCTGAGCTACACCGGAAATCCGGCTCTCAAACCCAGTAAGAGCTATGATATCGGAGCATTTTATTCGTGGTTTCCCAATAACAATGTAAGCTTCAGCGCATTTGCTACTACATGGATTACAGAAGATAGGTATGTGTATGACTATGAAGCTTCTCCCACGGGTATTCTTCGTACTATAAAGCAGCCTCTGGGCGGTTACAGCCAGATACGTTACGGAGTGAACGGGACACTGCGTTTTCTTGACCGTAGACTCGTATTTACTGGCGAAGTCTCCCACAGGCTTAGTCATAACGGAGCTCCTTACAATGTAAACCACTCGTGTATGGACTGGTACGCTCGTTTGCGTTATTATCTTGGGAACTGCGATTTTACATTTACATATATCTCGGGATCAACACTCTCCGACGGAAAAATAAACGGTATTCTCACCAAATCCAAAAGCGACTGGTACGTAACCGTGGGATGGTCAAAATCAGACTGGAACTTAAAGTGCAATATTATCGACATGACAAGGTGGAACTGGCGTAGCCAGATCAAGACAATGCACAGCAAATATTATGACACGCGCGAGCAGCTGTATAGCGGCACGAGCCACGCTCTGATACAGCTCTCGGCCACCTACACCTTTGGTTTCGGACGAAAAGTGGCACGCGACAATGAACCCAGCGTCACCAAATCGTCGTCGTCCGGAATTCTGAAATAGGAAGGTGCGGGGGTGTAGGGTTAAATCGGGCTCTTTTTTCAGCGGGATAAACGACAGGTGTTTGTCCCGCTGTTTTTTTATTATTTCAGATTACCGGAGATGTTTTTCGGGATTACTTCGGATTGCCGTGACTAATTGTCTTTAGTTTGGAGGTTATCATAATTATGTTAGGGAATGATATACCAGTTTACCCTGTTTTATTTCTAAATTAATATAGAAGGTTATTTAACGCTTTTCATTTAATATATGACAAATATACTAGAAACATCTGTAGATCAGGGATTATCAAGCATTCTTTAGATTTTTCTAGCTTTAGGTGCCACTCAAAACTTGAAAATCTCACTATTTATAGGTAAATTAAAAGCAGGGTAAACTGGTATATCGTTCCCTAGAATTATTTAATGACGCAGAATTATGGATAAACCAAAGAATATGGACCGCCGCTCCTTCCTGAAACATCTTGGTATAGGTGCGGCCGCCACAGTCACTGCTTTAGCCGGCTGCAAAAATAATAGCAATCCGGTAGCCGGAAACATCACTGCACAGGGTGAAGTGCCAACTGACAAGATGACCTACAGGCTTAATCCCAAAAGCGGTGAAAAGGTGTCACTGCTCGGTTACGGATGCATGCGGTGGCCGGTGATGCCTGATCCTGCGGGGGAGGGAGAAATCATTGACCAGGATGCGGTAAATTCGCTTGTGGATTATGCTCTCGCTCACGGAATCAACTATTTTGATACCGCGCCCCCGTATTGCCGCGGCCTTTCAGAAAAGGCCACGGGCATAGCGCTGAATCGGCATCCCCGTGACTCCTACTATATAGCCACCAAAATGTCCAACCACAGGCTGGTGGGTCAGGGGTCGTCGCCTCAGGAGCTCTATGATGAGTCGGTAAAGATGTATCGTAACTCGTTCCGCGACCTCCAGACCGACTATATCGACTATTACCTTTTGCATATAGTGGGAATCGGCGAAGGCCTCCCCACGCTCATGGAGCGGTTTTTTGACAACAATCTGCTTGAATTCCTGCTGAAAGAGCGTGAGGCCGGACGCATCCGCAATCTCGGTTTTTCGTATCACGGCGATATCAAGGCTTTTGATTATCTGCTTTCCCGCCATGATGAATTTCACTGGGATTTCGTGCAGATTCAGCTCAATTATGTGGATTACCGTCATGCTACCGCGCAGATGCAGAGAATAGACAATTTTGTGGAACAGCTTAAACAGAATAAAGCATGACAGCCGAACAAGTAATGGAGATTCTGCATTCCGGAGGATATTCGCTGGTGATTTGGAATAACGGCATACACACTTTCACCGGTCGCGGCGTTTCAGATCTGTACCGTATCTATAACGAGCAGAAAGGACTGCTGGACGGCGCAGTGGTAGCCGACAAAATCATAGGAAAAGGAGCGGCCGCTCTGATGGCTCTCGGAAAGGTATCGGAAATTATCACCGACACCATCAGCTCACCGGCCTTGTCGCTGCTGAAAACATGCGGAATACCGGTAAGTTTTCAAACCGTGGTTCCCAATATCATCAATCGCAGGGGAGATGGCCTGTGCCCGGTAGAGACGCTGTGTCTGGAATGCGCTACGCCTGCAGAATGCCTGCCACTTATCGAAGGATTCATGAAGGAAAAGAAATAATCAATACCAACAATATGCAAACTGCCGCAAATCTATATTCACTGCGGTATGATGATGCAAAGACAGCCGCTAAATACAGGAAAGCTACTTTACTGATGCGCCTTGCGGCTGTGCTCGGCTACCAGATTGCCGGAACCGTGGGAGAATGGATTATCAAGAACGACCTTTATTCCGCATTGCAGGATTTCCGTATCGGTGTGCCCGGGATGCTTCTGCAGGTATTCGGCGGATGTATTGTGATCAATAAGCTGATTGATAAATGAGTATGAAAGATTTTGTATTCAGGAATGATACAAAGTTATTGTTCCTCAATGATATCCGTAACACGCTTGCTGAAATCTGCCGGGGAGAGAACGTGATGATTGTCTACGGGGCGTCGTAGGCGCTGCGCAACGGTTGTCGGGAAGATGTGGTGACTGCACTTGAAACCGCCGGTATCCCGTTTGTGGAATATGGAAATTCTTCAAGAGAGTTCCCGGTAATCCAGGAGGGAATACGCATAGCAAAAGAGTACTGCTGTACATTGACGTATACGTAGAGACCCGTCATCGGGGTTACTTTTACGTGTTCCTTGCATACTTCATTGATTCGCTTTAGATTATACCGGATTGGCAAAACAATGAAGTTGAAAATACGTTGTATATTGTAAAAAAGTCTACATTGCCATTATGCATGATCTTATTATAATCATTGTTTTGATTATTCTTAACGGTGTGTTCTCCATGTCGGAGGTAGCGCTCATATCAGCCCGGAAGTCAAAGCTGACGTCCGAAGCAAAGAATGGAAACCGTAATGCCCTCACGGCATTGAAGCTCCAGAGCGAGCCTGACCGTTTTCTCTCGACCATACAGATTGGAATCACCTTGATCGGTATTCTCACCGGTCTGTACTCCGGAGCCACTATTGCTTCCGATCTCGGTAATTATTTCGCCGGACTCGGGGTGGAGCGTCACCTTGCTCTCAACCTTTCAAAAGTCGTAATAGTGGCATTGGTTACCTATCTTTCGATTGTGGTGGGAGAGCTCGTACCCAAACGCATCGGTATGGGAAAGGCCGACACCATAGCCAAAATAGTGGCTGGGCCCATGAAACTGCTATCGGTGGTCACTTATCCGATAGTCTGGCTTCTGTCTGCCTCGACTGCGTTGCTGGTCAAACTGCTTCACATAGGAAATTCCTCGTCAAAAGTCACGGAGGATGAGATAAAATCGCTTATCCGTGAGGGTGCCGATGCCGGAGAGGTGAGGGAAGTGGAACAGGATATCATGGAGCGCGCGTTGGTGATGGGCGACAGCCGTATAGAAGCCATTATGACAAGCCGCAAAGATGTGGTTTCACTAACAATCGGCATGAAGCCGGAATGCATACGCCAGGTGCTTGCCGATGATCTGCATTCCTCCTATCCTGTGTTTGACAGCGACAAAAAGGAAATATGCGGTGTGATTTCTCTTAAGCGTCTCATACTCACTCTTGGTTTGCCGGATTTCAATATGGAGAAAGAACTGACTGCAGGTCTGTGTCTGCCTGATTCCATGACTTTCTACGACGCATTGGAGACATTCAGAACATCCAATGAGCATTCCGCCCTTGTGTATGATGAATATGGAAATTTTCAGGGTATCGTTACTCTGCGGGATATTCTCGATGGACTTGTGGGCACTCTCATGCAGGGCGATGAGGGGCCGGCCATAGTAAAACGTGCAGATAAAGATGAATGGCTCGTTGACGGTCAGTGCCCGGTATATGATTTTCTGGAATATTTCGGTATGGAGAGTCTCTACAAACCTTCGGCCTACTCAACAGTAGGAGGTCTGATTATCGAGGCGATGAAAAAAGTGCCGGTGGAAGGCGATATCGTGACCTGGAATTGTTTCCGCCTGGAGGTGGCCGATATGGACCGCGCGCGCATCGACAAAGTAGCTGTGTCGAGAATCGAATCTGATACCTGACGGCCGACTTATTTCCCGCCGAACATCCAGATGAAAGCGCGTCAGAATATTTAAAGATTAGCTATTCTGAATGTCTGCATATTTCGTTGTTCCGGGTAAATCATTGAATCCGATGCTCTTATATAATGGTTGCGCCATGTCGGTGGTTTCAAGATAAATCTTGTCGCATCCGAGCTGACGGGCCTTGTTGACAAGCCAGCGTACGATTGCGTGGGCAACTCCGCTGTTGCGGAACTCCTCGCGCACATAGATATTCATCAGGCAGGCGCACCGTCCCGAGGGATTGTCGGGCGAGGGCAGTTCTTCCGTCAGACATATTGCTCCGCAGCCAGCGTCGGTGTCATCTGTTGAAGCCACTACAGCAATATGTGTGCCGTCGGCTATGTGGCGCCGATAATACTGCCGGTTGGCTACCATCAGTCTTTTCGATGGCTCAGTACCGAATACATTTTCTATCACCTCCCTGCGCCAGTGCATCAGGGCGGGGATGGTTGTTATCTCTCTTATATTCACATTCATTCCGGCGTTCCTTCCTTCATTACCACGGGCAACATGCGGTCATTGACTTTTCCGCGTCCCCGTTCATTCTGTTTTCGATATATAACGACAAGAGAATTACCACTTGAATTGTTCATTCTTCGACGAAGAATGAATTTCTTCAGCGGGTATCCTGATGAAAGAAGCCGGGAATTAAATAAAAACTCAGAGCAGCATTATCCTCTTTAGCCATGCCAATTCGCAAAGCCTGATAAATCTCTGCGCGTAATCCGGATAAATGCCGTTTTATCTCATTGGAGTCGGATACGTTGTCGTCAATTATAAGTATCTGTCGAGCCATTGTCCAGTTTTACTTTTTTAGTTTAATACTGTTGGCTCATTTTTTCCAAAAGCCAAGAGATGTTTTTTCCGAGGTTTTTCATCGTTTCCACTCCTTCTCTGTCTTTTAATGCCTCTCCGGGCAGTTTTCCATAGGCCATGTTCCAATAAGTAGAGCCGACAACAAACATCTCTTTATTAAGGAAAAAATGGTTTATGGAATCGAGAGCGTTCATGGTTCCCGCACGACGGCCGACAACCAGACCGGCACCGATTTTATGGGAGAACATCCCCGGATTGGTGTCGCTCACAACGCTTGCCCTTTCAAATACGGCTTTCAGCGATGTTGATACATCCGCAGAATAAGTCGGTGAGCCTATGACAAGTACATCTGCCGCAACCATTTTGTCGTGCAGGTCGCAAAATATGTCATTGCGCCACACGCAGTTTCTCTTACCTGCACAAGCGAAACAGGCTTTACAAGGATTTATGATTTCCCCAGCGAGATTAATTTTTTCAATATCATGTCCTGACTTCGCAAGTTCCGCAATAACAAGGTCTATCATGTCTCCGGTGTTGCTTTCCTTACGCGCGCTCCCGTTGATTGCAAGTATCTTCATACGTCGTTTTGTATTCCGGTCTATAACGTTTGCGGCTTCTGCAATTCCGGTGGCCGAAAGCACTGTACCTGCTGCAATCAGACCGATTCTCTTTATTGCATCGCGTCGGTTCATTACACTCATTTATATGACTCGGCGAATATATTTATGATGTCTTGGTCAGACATCTGCACACGGTCGCTGGTAAACATTATGCCCATCACTTCGCGCGTATTACGCATAAGCGTTTCAAATTCAGAAGGCTTAATACCGTAGTCTGACATTTTTAGGTCGGCAACTCCGCACGCCTCCTGCAATTCCACGAGGGCTGTTACGAAATCTTCCGGTTTGTCGGCATCGGATTTACCAAGCAGACGGGCAAGTTCTATAAAACGGTCGTCGCATCCATGATTTCGTATGAAATAGCTGAAATATGCCTTGCTGATCATTATCAGACCGGCTCCGTGAGGCAAATTGGGGTGATATGCGGACAGTGCGTGCTCAAGCCCATGTTCACTCGTCAAAAGTGTAAGGCACATTACTGCTCCGGACAATGTATTGGCAAATGCCACCCTCGTGCGGGCTTCGAGGTCGTTACCGTCCGCCACAGCGCGTGGCAAATATTCCGCGATATTGCGTATTGCCTCACGTGCGTTCATGTCACTTGCGAGATTCGCGGTGTTTGCTATAAAGCCTTCAACGCTGTGAAATAACGCATCGAATCCTTGAAAAGCAGTGTATTTGGGAGGAACCGAAAGCATCAGCTCCGGGTCAACAATGGCGAGAACAGGAAAAAGTCCGGGGTGCATTATAAACGCCTTCTCGTTTGTATCCTCTTTGGTTATGACACCGCAAGGATCTGTTTCAGAGCCTGTGCCGGCAGTTGTTGTTATTGCAATTATTGGTAACGGATTTTCAGATACAGTATTTCCTTTACCGGAGCCGATTGCCACATAGTCCCAAAGGGAACCATCATTAGTGGCAAGCAACGCGATGGCTTTAGTACAATCCATTACACTGCCTCCACCGAGGGCTACCAGAAAATCAGCATTGAAGTTTTTGGCGGCATCCGCACCTGCCACGGCGTTGTCAACTGTCGGATTTGGCGCAACCCCATCAAAAACTGATGTCGTAATACCGGCTTTCCGCAACTGTTCTTCTGTGCGGGAGAGATAACCGTTGGTGCGTGTCGATTTGCCGTTTGAAATTATAATCAATGCACTTTTCCCAGGGAAGATTTGTTTATGAAGATTGTTCAGTTGTCCTGCACCGAAAAGAATATGGGTAGGGATATACTGGTTGTATTGAAGTGTTGTATTCATCGTTTATATTGTTATTTCATAAATCATATCAGTACCAGTCATGTTTTTCGTTTCGGTTCAGGGCTGCGATGCGACTCATTTCCTCATCACTCAGCTCAAAGTCGAATATCGAGATGTTTTCTTTCATGTGCGTGGGGTTGCTTGAGCCGGGAATCACTACGACTCCACGCTGCAAGTCCCATCGCAGGATAACCTGCGCGACGGATTTGTTGTGAGCGTCGGCAATTTCTTTCAAAACCGGGTCGTTGTGCAATTCCTTCTGGTGGCCCCTTCCACCAAGTGGATACCATGCCTCGACAGCTATCCCAAGGTCTTGAATATGAGGTACAACATCAGTATCTTGATAATATGGATGCACCTCGTTCTGTACCAATACCGGCTTTATATTGACCTGTTTTACAAATTCATCTATCTCGTTGATATAGTAACACGACACGCCGATAGAACGGATTTTACCTTGCGCAACATACTTCTCCATAGCCTTGTATGCCTTCACATCATCCGTGCCTGGATGATGCAGAAGCATCAGATCCACATATCCGATGTCGAGTTTGCGCAGACATTCCTCTATCGCTGCTTCCGGGTTGGAATATTGGTTGGGGTAAATCTTGGTAGCTACAAAGATTTTTTCGCGTGGCACGCCTGATTCCCTTACTCCTTTGCCGACCTCAACCTCGTTCCCGTACATGTGAGCCGTGTCGACTTTTCTGAAACCGAGGGCAATGGCTGATTTTACGGAATTGACACATACGTCACCTGTCAGGCTATAAGTGCCAAGACCTACAATCGGCATATCGTAACCGCTACTCAGTCGTATTGTCGGAGCCTGTCCGTTTTTACCTTCTGAAAGTGGGAAATTCGCGTAATCCATATTGTTGTCTTTATTGAATGTTATGCCAAGTCCGGCAATCCAGTTCTCAATATCGCTTTTTGTGGTATTGCCGCCGAATCTGCGCCCTGTCTTCCATTCGGCTTCGGGAGCAAGAGAATGTAGGTTACGGTCACTGTTTCCTATTCCGCTTGAATGTGAGGTGCAGAAAGGTATGATAGTTTTCCCTTTGAAATCACAGCTTTCAAGAAATGTGCTTATGATGCGTGGAGCCTCGCCCCACCAGATAGGATAGCCGAGAAAAACAATTTCGTAATCATTCAGATTCGTGACCTTGTTTTTTATGGCCGGACGAGCTGACGGGTCATTTTGCTCACGATTGGCACGACAATCGCTGTTATAGTCGAGGTCTGCCGAGGTGTATGGTATTGTAGGCTCAATCCGGAACAAATCTCCACCGGTTATGTCAGCAACTGATTCAGCCACCCCTTTTGTGGTGTTGGTACAAGAGAAATATGCGACCAATACCTTACCTTCGCTCCCTGTGGATGGTTCAGGGTCAGGTACGGGGTTTTCTGTACCCGGTTCTTCCTTTATCGGCTCGTCATTATCCGTGGTGCAGGATGCACAGGCCGTCAGTGATACCATTGCCATTATCATTGATAAAATCTGGAGTTTCATTTCAGATATTCTTTGAAACACAGCTCTATATCATCAAAAGGAATGACATCCATTCTGTCATACAGGTCGGTGTGGTTCGCTCCCGGAACGACGTGTAGAATTTTATTGTTGGGAGTTCCTGGCTTCCACTTGTCTGTCAGTTTTTTGTATGTAACATTACTGAAATACAGAGAATGAGCCTTTTCTCCGTGAACGAGCATTACCGCGCTTTCGATTTCATCGGCATATGTCATCAGCGGCAGATTAAGGAATGGCAACGGAGATGTGGCATTGAAGCCGCCGTTGGAATTGAGTGAGCGTTTGTGATAGCCTCTCGGAGTCTTGTAATAATCGTAATAATCTTTCACAAACTGCGGAGCGTCCTCCGGAAGTGGGTCAACAACACCGCCTCCGAGTGCATAATATCCGTTTCTGGCATCTTCCGTGCGCTGTTGTGAAAGGCGTTTGCGGAGTTCAAGCCTTTGGGTCACATCAGCCGAATCAAAGTAACCGTTGGCATTGACGCGGCTCATGTCATACATAGTGGAGGCGACCGTCGCCTTTATCCGTGGATCATTAGCAGCGGCATTGATCGCGAATCCACCCCAGCCGCAGATGCCGATTATGCCTATTTTCTCCGCATCCACATCCGGACGGGTGGTCAGATAATCAACAGCCGCGCTGAAATCCTCGGTATTGATGTCGGGCGAAGCGACATATCTGGGCGTGCCGCCGCTCTCACCGGTGTATGACGGATCGAAGGCGATAGTAAGAAATCCTCTTTCGGCCATCTCCTGTGCGTATCGTCCGGACACCTGTTCCTTTACAGCACCGAATGGGCCGCTGACAGCAATCGCGGGCAACTTTCCGCTTGCGTTATCTGGAACATATAGGTCTGCGGCAAGGGTTATTCCATACCGGTTGACAAAAGTTACCTTGCTATGGTTAACTTTGTCACTTTTGGGAAATGTCTTGTCCCATTCCGTTGTAAGAGTCAGCTTTTCAGTCTTGATAATGTTGTCTTTGGCGTTCATTGTAGTTGGTTCGTTTGCTGATACATTCGCCGTCATGAATGAGGCAAGCATCATAGTTAGAATTACTTTTTTCATCTGTTTGTCCTGTTGATTTCCTTAGCCGGTATTCCTGCTACCGTTGTTTCAGGGCTTATGTCTTTTGTGACTACAGCACCTGCTCCTATTATCGCACCATCGCCGATTGTCACTCCCGGAAGAATAGTTACATTAGCACCGATCCATACACTGTTGCCGATTGTGACAGGTCGGCAGGTCATATTTTCTCTTGATGAGGGATTTTTATCATGATTTACAGTGCATATAGTACAGTTATGTCCTATAAGACATTCGTCACCTATGGTGATGCCTCCCCAATCCTGAAAAGTGCACCCCATATTTATAAAAGTGTTTTTACCTATGGTGATGTTCTTGCCGCAGTCGGTATAGAACGGCGGGAACATACCGAAACCGCTGTCGAGCGTCTTACCGGTCAAGTCGGACATTATATCTCTGATCTCATCGGGAGTATGATAGCTGCCGTTCAACTTTGATGTAAGGCGCAATGCGTTCTGGCTCATACGGTGCATATCCTTGTGAGTCTTTGAACCAGCTAATATTGTTTCGCCGGATGCGGCATATTTTAAAAATTCAGATTCTGTCATAACTGTATTGTTTTCTCGGTGCAAAATTACTAAGGCGTTCTCCAAATAAAGCGACCAATCTTACGCACGGAAGTACCTCAATTACGGAAGTGTATTGTTGGCGTATCCTGCTGATTGGTAGATTATACCAAGATTACGGCAATCAGTACCCGAATTACATATTGTGCCAGATTGTCGATTGTGTATTCAATGATTCTTGGTAATTTCGCAAAAAAGAAAAAGACATGGAAATATACGAGGCAGACAGCGTAGAAAGATATAACCGATATTTCGGTTTTGAAACACGGCATCCGCTGGTGAGCATAGTGCATTTTGATGACACAGTGCATCAGCCCACACATTGCATGCACTTCGGGTTCTATGCCCTGTTTCTGAAAAACACCAGCGGTTGCAAGATAAAATATGGCAAGACTAATTACGATTTCGATGATGAGACGGTCGTAAGTTTTGCTCCGGGCCAGACTGTTGGAATTCATCGCTTGGAAGATGGTCCGGCTCCGGTTGCCACAGGTCTGCTGTTCCATCCTGATTTTCTGCATCTAACTCCGCTCGGACAGAAAATAAAGCAATATTCGTTCTTCTCCTATGCCTCGAATGAGGCTTTACATCTGTCGTCCGAAGAAAGAATCATATTGCAGGATTATATGGACAAGATTGAGCGGGAATTACAACATCCTATCGACAGATTCTCAAAATCGTTGATTATCTCCAATATAGAAGTGATGCTCAATTACTGCATGAGGTTCTACGAAAGGCAGTTTATAACACGCGAAGAACTGAACAACAGCGCTATGAGCCGCTTCGAGATGCTCCTGGACGAATACCTTGATTCAGGTATGGGATTAACAGAAGGAATCCCGACTGTAAAATATTTTGCTGATAAAGTATGCCTGTCGCCCAATTATTTTGGAGATCTGGTTAAATCTGAAACTGGAAAGACGGCACAGGAGTATATTCAGCTCAAAATGATAAATTATGCCAAAAGCTCGCTCCTTGACCCAAAGCTAAGTACAAAGCAAATAGCAGAATTACTGGGCTTTCAGCATCCCCAGCATTTCATACGCTTCTTCAAGAAACAAACCGGAAAGACTCCCAGAGAATACAGACTGCAACTCAACTGATATAGAGAAAGCGGAGGTTACGAATCAATCCTCTACTTTCTCTATATATTATCTAAAATCTTATAAATGGTCTTAATGGGGAACCGGTAGTATTATATTTAGTTACAGGCTCTGCCACCATTGATGAATTGCCAGTCTGCTCTTTCTGTGGAGTATCTGCTTCCATAATTTTTCCAGGTTATTTGGGGTATTCCTCGCGTTTTACCTCTTCGCCGAAGTCCTGTTTCTCTTGTTTGGGAGCAAGTTCGGTGGTAATTTAGACGAAGTAGCCAATGCTGTTTCAATTGATACTATTTCGTTTTTAGATGTTATCTCTACAATCTCCTTTCCTATTACTCGGTATGCAAATTTATGTCGTTCAAATTCAAAGTTTAATTGACGCGAGAACTCATCTACGATGGGGTGATACATTGGATTTTTTTCAAACGCATAAAGGTATTTAATTGTAGCTTCAATAAGATCTAACTTCTTATACCAATCTATATCACTCTCAATGAAGTTTGTTGCGACAATATGATATCCGTTATATGTGTAAAATTTATTCTCGCGCTTATTTAAAAAGAATACTCACAGATATTTTTCGAGATCCATATAGGCGTGATTATCATATGTGTTTTCTCTCATTATTTGCTCCAACTTATCAAAACATGAGCAAATGGCATTTTGAATCTCAGGTGTAATTTTTTCACGTATTATTACATCTGAGACGTTTACATACCCATATCTTTCAGAAAACATAGCCATAATATATAACGTTATAAATGTCTAATTAATTCTATTTCTATAATTTTACCTTTCCATTCGATTTTCTCTTCTTGTGAGTTGGTGATGACAAGGAGGTTGTCGCAATGGAGTTCTTCGGCGGCTTCGACGAGTGCGTCGAGTTCACGTTTGCGGGTTTTCTCGGAGGTCATGTCGTAGCAGACTTGGATTAGTTGCTCCACTTTCGTGCCTTTACGGGTGACGAAATCTATCTCTTTATCGTTGCGGGTACGGTAATAGAACAGCGTTTGACCGGGGATATAGCCACGGCGCAAGAGTTCTATAAAGACTTGATTTTCCAACAGGCGACCGAGGTTCTCACTGAGATTAAAGGCTGTGCTTTGCACAAAACCGTTGTCAACGACATATACCTTTTTCGGAGCCTTGTTCATCAGTTTCAGCTTATTGTTGAAGCGTGGCAAATAGAAGAACAGGTAAGGCTCGGTGAGATAGTCGCAGAATTTCTTTGTAGTCGCCACACTTGACAGCCCCAATTCTCCGGCAAGTTCGTTGGCAGAAATCGGATTGCAGAAATTTGACAACAGATAGGTGGCAAGATTGTACAAGTCAGTCGTATTCCTCACGTTGTGGCGTTTGGCGACATCTTTCAGCAATATTGAATCAAACAGGGTGGAAAGATAACTCTTGGTTATGCCACGAGCATGGATTGTTTCAGGATATCCGCCATTACGCATATAGTCGTCAGCCAGCACTATTGCCTGTGCCGCCTGTTCCTCGCGGTTCGGGCTGATATTTTTCCACCTCATGGTTTCATCAAGACTGAAAGGCAACATCTCAATCTGGAGATAACGTCCTGTCAGCACAGTCGCCATCTCACTGCTCAACATATTGGCATTGCTTCCTGTAATTATCAGATTCTTTCCCCGGCGATATAGTTTGCTTACCCACAAATCCCAATCCGGAAGATTTTGAATTTCATCAAGCAGCATAAAATCATAATCGGGATAGACATCATCAAGAGCCGACATTGCCAGATCCTCGTCCCATTTTTCAAGCAACTTGTTATCGTCAAAGTTGAGGTAGGCAAAATTCTTGCCCTGCAACATCAGCAGGGCAAAAACGGATTTACCGACGCGGCGAGGCCCGGTTATAAGTTTGATAAGCGGGTTCTGCAAAAGTTCGTCAGCGTCATACTTGGTATGACGTTGCTGATAAGGGCGCGACAACAATTCGTCGCGCTCTGCACGCTGATTGAGTATCGTTGTTTTCATTACAGTCTATCTTAGACTGCAAATATAGGAATTTTGTTCGATTAAACCACTGTATTGAATAAAATAGAGCTTTTTTATTCAATACACTTTGTACTATTGGCAAAAAATAGCGTGCTGATCATAGTCCGAAAGTGAAGGCTTTGGTAAACCTATGTAAGAGGACGTGACAGGCGTCAAGCCTCCGCTTCGGGCGTCGTTTCTTCGCGCGTATTTCGTCAGAAGATAGTCGGCTATATCGTCAGTGGATTCACGAAGCGGTGATACAGAGATACTTGTCTGGCGAAGGATGAAAAACAGGTTATCCCTGAAACTGCTGTCCGACACCATCTTCAACAGATCGGGACCGCCTGTGCTGAGAATCCTTACATCAGGGTGCTCCTCCTCCAGTATATGAAGTAGCACTGATTTCAATACTTGACTTTTAGAACTATAAAAAAATCGGCAAAATTACCCGAAAAATTTTTGATGAAAAGGCGGAACATATTGAACCGGTGGTAAGCGACATCAGAGTAATGGTGAATAGCTCTTACCCCTTTGTGTTATGGCAGTTACGCACCGGGGCGTAATGGATTGCATTGGTGCTGTGTGACTGAAATATCAAAAAAAGTCGTAACTTTGCAGCGCAATTCACAAAGAGTTGCAGTGTAAATGGATTGTAAACCGACAGTTAAATTATCCTCATCCCCGATTGTGATTAACTGGGGATATCTTGAGAACTGGAAGAGTACCGCTTCAGTGTAAGGCTCTGTTAGAGAGTCGTATCCGGCTATTTTCGCAGGCCGGAGTAAATTTCGTTATCACATAATCATATAATTCCCCACATGAACAATCACCGATTGCTCACAGGGTTGCTTGCCGCAGCCTTGTGGAGCGGCGGAGTGTGTGCTGTCGGTCAGACCAAACAGGTGTTTACAATCGAAGACCTGTTTGAGGTTGCTGAAGCAAACAGTGCGCAACTACGCCCGTCATTATCCGCCGAAGAAGAAGCAAGGCGGGAAATCAGTGTTGCCCGCAGCGGGCGACTTCCCGACATTGAGGCAAATTTGTCGCTCAGTTATATTGGCGACGGCTTCACAACAAAACGTAATTTCTCAGACTATCAGAAGGCTCCGATTCCGCATTTCGGTAATGCCTTTGGCCTCAATATCACACAGCCGGTCTATACCGGAGGAGCGATAAGTGCCGGAATAGAAATGGCTGAACTGAAATCAACAGCCTCACGCTATGCCACAGAATTACAGCGCGACAACATCAGATTTCAGCTCACAGGATTCTATCTTGACATATACAAGTGTGTCAATCTGCGCTCAGTCGTGGAGAATAATATCATGCAGGCCAGAAAAGTGCTTGAGGAGATGAATGCCCGCTATGAGCAGGGAACGGCATTGCAGAATGACATTACCCGTTACGAACTGCTTGTATCAAACCTCGAACTGCAACTTGTCAAGATCAACAATACCCTGACAATCCTTAACCGGAATCTCGTCGTGACTGCCGGTCTTGATGACAATATCGAAGTTGTGCCGGACTCGACAATTCTTGCCCGATCATTGCCGTCTGTCGGCGAAGATTGGTGGCAACAGTCGGCCGAGAGTGAATCCCCAACTCTGAAACTCGCACGTTCAGGAGTGGATATCAGCCGTAAAGCCGAAACGCTTGTAAAGAGCGACCGTCTGCCCAAAATCGGTATTCAGGCCGGATGGAGCATCGACGGCCCGATACTTGTGGAAGTTCCTCCAATTAACCGTAATCTCAGTTATTGGTATGTCGGCATTGGCGTCAGCTATAATATTTCCTCGTTATACAAGAGTAACAAATCATTGTCAAAAAGCCGTGCAGCCACGCAGACTGCACTTGATCAACTTGAAGCCGCACGGGAGAACGTGAGCCTTGGTGTCCGCGCAGACTATGTGCGTTATATGGAGGCATACGAGGAACTGAAAACTCAGCAAAAGAGCGTTGAGCTGGCGGAAAAGAATTACCGTACTACCTCTACGCGTTATTCGGAAGGAATGGCTCTTATCACCGATATGCTGGATGCGGCAAATTCAAAACTTGATGCCGAGCAGATGCTTGTCAACGCCCGCATCAACATCATCTACTATTATTACAAACTCTTATTCACTTCAGGAAGGATATGAAACACCGTACAAAAAAAGTCATCTCATATATTGTGACACTACTGGTCATTGCCGCCGCTGCATTGTGGGTATGCAGCAAGTTTGTTCATCTCGGCGATGTCGAGTTCACCGACAACGCGCAGGTAAAACAGCAGATAGTGCCCGTAAACAGCCGCGTGCAGGGCTACATCAAAGAAATACGTTTCAATGAGTATGAACCGGTGAAAAAAGGTGATACTCTTGTGATAATTGACGATGCCGATATGCGCCTGCGTGTGGCTCAGGCACGTGCCGACTATCAGAATGCACAAGCCGGGCGCACAGTCGCCGACCATACAGTCGGGGTCGCATCGGCCAATGTAGCTGTAACCGAAGCATCTATTGCCGAAGCCAAAGTTGTCATGGAGATGGCTGCGACAGACTTCGAGCGCTACAAGAAACTGCTTGAAAAAGATGCTGTGACACGTCAGCAATACGATGCTGCAAAGACCGACTACGATGCTAAGAAAGCGCGTTATGAAATGTTGTCGCGTCAACGCTCCGCAACATCTTCTGTCGTGGCCGAAACACGTCAGAGAATTGCCCAGAATGATGCAGGGATAGAACTTGCCAAAGCCCTGTTGGAAACTGCCGAACTTAATCTGTCGTATTGTGTAATCCTTGCACCGTGTGACGGTTATACTTCGAGAAAAGAAATTCAGGTTGGTCAACTTGTGCAGCCCGGTCAGACTTTGCTTGATGTCGTTGACTCCGGCGATGTCTGGGTTACTGCCAACTATAAAGAAACACAGCTTAAACACATTGCTCCGGGGAGTGATGTGGAGATTAAAGTCGATGCAATTCCCGATGTGGTATTCAGCGGCAAAGTTGAGTCAATTTCAAAGGCAACAGGAGCATCGCTCTCAATATTGCCTCAGGATAATTCAGCAGGCAATTTTGTCAAGGTGCGCCAGCGTGTTCCGGTAAGAATTGTATTTACCGGAAACAACAGTGAAGCTGATATGCAGAAACTCCGTGCCGGCATGAATGTGGAATGTGAAGTAAGATACTGATATGGCAGACTGGCACGCTCCACAAGGCCCCTTCGACATACCGGATGTGCCGAATTTCGTTCCCCGACGACTAAAACCGTGGCTGTTCATTTTCTTTGTCATCATCATTCAGTTTTCTGGAGGTGTATATCTCGCGGCAGCTTCCGATATGGTGGGGACAACCGCACTGATGCAGGAGGACATACTTATGGCAGGCTATGCCTCGCTGATTGGTCTTGCGATAAATTTTGCGGTAATGTTCCGCATAAAATTCCGTTTCTCGAATCGGACACAGCTACTTGTGGCCGGAATAGTATTGATTGCAGCCAATCTCATCTGTGCCAATACCGAGTCGGTTCCTGTACTTGTCATCACCTGCTTTATCGCCGGTTGGTTCAGGATGCAGGCCACGCTTGCCTGTAACTCGACCATTCAGTTATGGCTGACTCCGGTGCGCGATATGGCTGTCTTTTTTTGCTATGTTTATATTCTGGTAGATAGTGTAATACAGCTTAGTGGCATTGCGACAATCTACACTGCTTTTTTCTCACAATGGGAATATATGCAATGGATTATGATAGGCCTTCTTGCCCTGATGATGATTCTCGTCATGCTTCTCGTAAAGCCGGTTCGAGGTCCGATGTTTATCCCGTTGCTCGGTATCGACTGGATTGGAGCTATCATTTGGGCCGGATTCATGATGAGTTTTACATTTATCTGTGTGTATGGCAACTATTTTGATTGGTGGGATTCCGGTGAGATAAGAGCGGCGGCTCTCTTAGGTCTGGTTTGTATGATAATAAACCTATGGAGAGCGTCATTTTTGCACCACCCTTATATATCATTCCGAGCCATGCGTAACCGCAACGTAATCCGGGCGACAATCATATATCTTGTGTTTTTCACGCTGATAGCTACCGAACACGTGTTTGAGCATACCTACGCTGCCAATATTCTCGGTTTTGACGAAACAAACCTGATCGATCTGAACTGGTATGTATTTGCAGGAATCGTAATCGGGTGCGGATTTACATATCTGACATTCGCATTGCGAAAATGGCGATATAAAACTATGACGGCGATAGCCTTTTCACTTGCCATAGTCTATCTGGCATATTTCTATTTCTTCATAGATTACGGTGTTGAGAAAGAAATGTTGTTTCTACCATTGTTCTTCAGAGGAGCTGCCGCGGTAATCATATCAATCGTTTTCCTGACATCCATAGTCCAGAGCGGACTGCCGTTTCAGGTGTTTCCGCAGGCTTTGACTATCAACGGTTTTACAGGAGCGGTGATGGGGGCGACACTCGGGCCGGCCATCATTGGTGAATTTCTGCGACATACTATGGCAAAGAACGCATCTCTGCTTGGCTCTGCCATTACAGATTTCAACCCCGATACAGCCCACGTCCCCTTAGGTCAGTTATACGGTCTTGTGCAGAGGCAGGCCCTCGTCGTTTCAATGAAAGAAATATACGGCTGGCTTCTTATCATAGCCATTTTCTCGCTGATGATTATACTTGTCAGTTACGGTCCGCTCAGACCGGCGGCATTTTTCCCGAAATGGAAAACTGTCAGGCGCACGTTCCGACGCATTGTCCGACTTGAAGAACAGGCCAGAAACACAGCAAAAACTTTATGATAACAAACAAGCCTTCCAACGCATTTCGCACCGGAAGGCTTGTTCGTTTTTATGGATAATATTACGCTTAACGGCGATTGCCGCGACAGCCACCCTGACGTGCAGGCATGGGCTTTGCATCTTCTGTAAGTTTGAGTTCTGTTCCATTGGACAGTTCCACTTCGTAGCCTCCGCGCTTGCGTGAGATTTCAACGATTGACTGACCTTTGAAGTTTGTAGATACATACTTGGTGATAGCTGTCGGAATTATAGCCGCAGGAACAGCATTGCCACGGGCAGCCTTGACCTCTTTCCAGTCGCCATTCTCTTGGAAGTCAACTTCTGCACCGCTTTTGAGATCAACTTCATATTCCATACCGCGACGGCCTTGTTCTTTTTCGGCTTTCAGTACTTCATCTCCGGGGAAATGCTTGCTGAGGAAAGTTTGTGCCGCTTTGGGCAACTCGGTCTGTTTGATTGGAGTACCGGCATATACCATAGCCGATAATGATGCTACAATAGTAATGAGCATCATGGTGAAAAATTTTTTCATTTTTCTAATTGTTATTATTTAGTTTGAAGATGTTGTATAGATTGTTAAATGTTTCAATGTATTTTCTACCGACAGGAATTGTCCTGTCGGAATTAAGGAGATAAATTTTTCTGTTTGAGAACTTGTCTATTGCATTGAGAGATACAATAAATGACCGGTGAACGCGATTAAATCTGTCAGTAGGCAATATTGACTCCATATCCTTCATTGTTATCTGCGACAAAACCATAGGCAATCCGCGCCTGAACACCTTTACATAATTATCCATCGCTTCAATAAATGTAATATCATCAATATCAAAAACTACATTCTTGTGTTCGACTTTTAAGGTGATAGTTTCACGTTGTGGTTTATCCTCTTTTTTACCAAGCCATTTTATTGCCTTCTCCATTGCTCGTTCAAACCGAGGGTAAAAAATCGGTTTATGGAGAAAATCGATTGCATCGACATTGAATCCGTCAATGGCATACTGCGAATATGCAGTGGTAAATATCAGGCAGGTCCCAGGCGGTAATTCACGAGCGAGAGCCACTCCGTTGTGAGAGTTCATCTCTATATCAAGGAACACGATGTCAGGACATAGAGACTTTATACGCTCCATACCGGCAATCGGCGACGTGTATGTTTCCAAATCAATCTCTCCATATTTTTTGCAATATTCCTGAATAATACTCAGGGCTATCGGTTCATCATCTATCGCAATACACTTTATCATGCTGTTAAATCAATTTGAAGTTCCACTACAAAAAATGCCTCAGTTTTCAACGTGTTCAATTCATGCTTTCCGGGATAAAGCAAATCAAGCCTTTTTCGGCAGTTTTCAATGCCCATGTGTTCACCGATACGCTTGACCGGAAATATACGGTTGCTTGTCAGAAATTCCATTTTACCATTATGTTCGTGCAACGATATTTTAATCTGGCTTTTCTCAACCGGTGAGACGCCATGCTTAAAACAGTTTTCAACGAATGTCACAAGCAACATAGGCGGAACCATCAACGCATTGTCTTCGATGTCTATGTCAATTGTGACAGATGTCATTTCATTGAGACGCAGTTTTTGTAATCCGACATACTGATTGATATAGTCGACTTCATCGGCTAATGGCACAAGATCACACATTGACGTTGTGTGGATATATCTCATCATTGAAATAAATTTTTCCAATGATGACAGGGCGTTTTCATTTTTTGTAAGAAACAGACCATAAAGAGAATTCAATGTATTGAACATGAAATGTGGCTTTATCTGTGCTTTATAAAGCTCGATTTCGGCTTTATCCCTTTCCGCTTCAACAGCCCTCCGACGGGATCGTTGTATATTGGTCTGGGTAAGCAATCCGACTGCAAAGCTGTAAGCCTCGACAATCATAAACAACGACCATACAGCCTGCTGGTATTGTTGAATGGATGGGAGCAACCGCTCAATACCTAAATCATGGACATTCGGTTTCGGAGTATATAAAGTAATGTGAGAAAAGCCATAGGTCACCAATATTGAAAGAACAATAACAAGTACCCCGACAGCAGAGTGTTTCTTGCCTTTGAACAGGAACGGTACAGTAACAAACCTATTCAGAAAGTAAAGGCAATAAAGCCATACTCCAACGGTCATGACGTACCATTGGAAATTGTGAAACCATCGCTCTATCGGGAAAATCATCATCATTACCGGCAAGACAATGATACAGAAAACGATGTCGATATATATAGATATATTTTTCATCTTGTAAATATAATTACGATGCAAAGTTAGCTATTTTTCCACAGCTGTTTATATACGTCAGGCAACGGTTGGCCACCACTCAGTTGCCGTTAGTCATTTACTTATCAGACCGATATGAAGCCATAAAGTTTAATCTCTTAACTTTGCTCGAAAATAAGATTGGTATGACAGTAAAAACATTTATAGACCGTCCGATTCTGGCCGGAGTGATTTCTGTGCTGATAATCATTCTTGGCATATTAGGATTATTGCAGCTGCCTATTGAGCAATTTCCAAACATAGCTCCACCCACGGTCAGGGTTTCTGCCACATATACCGGTGCCAATGCGGAAACGGTGTTGAAAAGTGTGGTTGTGCCGCTTGAAGAATCTTTGAATGGAGTTGAGGACATGATGTATATGACCTCAACGGCTACCAATACCGGCACAGCATCAATAACTATATATTTTAAACAAGGAACAGATGCCGATATGGCCGTTGTCAATGTTCAGAACAGGGTGGCGTCAGCACAGGGTCTGCTCCCAGCAGAAGTCACAAAAAGCGGTGTCACAGTCAGAAAGCGACAGAACAGTACGCTTAAATCCATAACATTGTATAGTCCCGACGACACATATGATGCCAAATTTCTGACCAACTATATGAAAATCAATATAGAACCGCAGATTTCACGTATAGCCGGTGTTGGAGAAGTAAACATATTCAGTGCAGAATATGCTATGCGTATATGGCTTGATCCTGCCAGAATGTCGCAGTACGGACTCGTTCCGGCTGATATCGACAAGGTTCTCGCAGACCAGAACATAGAGTCTCCGACAGGAACACTCGGTGCTGAATCCAAGAATACGTTTCAGTATGTTCTGAAATATCGAGGGCGATATGAAGATGTAAGCGAGTATGAGAATCTTGTCGTCAGGGCATTGGCTGATGGAAGCGTACTGCGGCTAAAGGATGTATCTACCATAGAGCTTGGTGCACAGAATTATGCCATGCTTAGCCAGACCAGCGGACATCCCGGCGCAAATGCCATGATAGCTCAGACTGCCGGTTCAAACGCAAATGAAGTGATTTTAGAGATTGACAGAACACTTGATGAAATCAGGCAAAATCTGCCTCCGGGAATGATTCTGACGGACATACAGAGTACCAAGGACTTTCTCGATGCGTCAATCTATAAAGTGATTGAAACGCTTGTGATAGCTCTTATACTTGTAATTCTGATAGTTTATCTGTTTCTCCATGATTGGCGGGCGACGCTGATACCGTCAATTTCTATTATAGTATCTCTTATCGGCACATTCGCATTTCTTTATGCGGTCGGTTTTACGCTGAATATGCTCACGTTGTTTGCTATCGTACTTGTCATTGGCACTGTGGTGGACGACTCCGTGGTGGTAGTGGAGGCTGTACAGGCCCGATTCGACGACGGTGAAAAGAATCCTTATCAGGCAACGGTGTCGGCAATGGGAGGACTTTCCGCGGCGTTGATCACCACTACGATAGTTTTTATGGCGGTATTTATTCCGGTTTGTTTTATGGGCGGAACTTCAGGCACATTCTATAAACAATTCGGTCTTACAATGGCGGTCGCCGTCGGAATTTCGCTGATAAACGCCATGACTCTTTGCCCGGCTCTGAGTGCATTGCTTATGCGACCCGGTAAAGTGTCGGGAGAAAAAATGAATTATATCCAACGCTTTCATTTCGCATTTGATGCCTCTCTGAACAATGTTGTCGGCCAATATCGCACCGGAATAATGTTTCTGTGCAAGCGGAAATGGATTGTGGCCCTGTTGTTTGTATTGGCGGCCGGTGGCTTGTGGTGGCTTATGACAACAACCAAGACAGGTCTTGTCCCTCAAGAAGACATGGGTGTTATCAGTCTTAACGTTCAGGTCGCACCCGGCTCAAACCTTGCCGAAACCGATGCCATAATGGATGATATTGAAACCGCCATCAGGGATATTCCCGAAATAAGCATCTATTCAAGAGTGTCGGGCAAGAATGCCCGTCACGATCAATCGGCGTCAGCCGGTTCTTTCAATATCAAACTTAAAGACTGGAGTGAACGCAAAGGCTCAGGACAAGACATAAATGCCGTTATCAAAGAAATATACAAGAGAACTGCCAATATCCCGTCCGCTCAGGTGCGGGCGTCACAGCAACCTATGATTTCAGGTTACGGCACTGGCAGCGGTTTTGAATTATATGTGCAGGATCGAAAAGGTGCAACTACCGATGAATTGCTCGAAGTGACACGCGCATTTATCGACTCGCTCAACGCCCGTCCTGAAATATCTCGTGCCTATACTACTTTCGACACCAAATATCCTCAATATATGGTTGAGGTCGATGCTATGAAATGTCTTCAGCACAATGTTTCGCCGTCAGAGGTTCTGTCAACTCTCTCCGGTTATGTCGGTGGAAGCTACTCGTCGAATCTAAACCGTTTTACAAAGCTATATCGTGTTATGGTGCAGGCAGCACCTGATGCAAGGCTTGATACCGATGCTTTGAAAAGGATTTTTGTACGAACCTCAACAGGTGATATGGCTCCGATAGACAATTTTATTACACTGACACGAGTATATGGCTCTGAAAGCCTTTCAAGATTCAACTTGTTCCCGTCAATATCTGTCTTTGGAGAGCAGGGCGACGGTTACAGTTCGGGCGAAGCTATCGCAGCTATAAAAGAAACAGCCGGCCGGTATCTGCCGTCGGGATTCGGCTATGAGTTTGGAGGTATGTCGCGTGAGGAATCTTCATCGGGCAATACCACAGTGTTGGTTTTCAGTATTTGTCTTGCCTTCATCTACCTTATATTATGCGCATTGTATGAGAGCCTTACAATTCCGTTTGCAGTAATAGCCGCTGTGCCGTTTGGACTTGCCGGATGTTTCCTGTTCGCCCGTTGGTGGGGACTTGAAAACAATATCTATATGCAAATTGGCTTGATAATGCTGATTGGGCTATTGGCAAAGACTGCGATTCTTTTGACTGAATATGCTACCGCAAAGCGCAAAGAGGGACTGAGCCTTACCGCATCGGCTATATCTGCCGCAAAAGCTCGTTTCCGTCCTATTATTATGACATCTGCTACAATGGTATTCGGTATGTTACCATTGATGTTTGCATCAGGTGTAGGAGCAAATGGAAACATCTCTGTCGGTGTCGGTACTGTCGGAGGCCTTTTATTTGGCACGTTGGCACTGCTGTTTATAGTACCCGTACTCTTTGTCTTGTTTCAATATCTGCATGAACGGATACAGCCCAATCACAAAAAGAGAGTATAATCATAATCATTTTTGATTAGGCGATGTGACGATTATATTCAGAGATGTGCCATTAACCATCACTGAATTGAAGTTCACCATTTAACCGATTTTATAAGTGGTTGATTTATAGGTAACAATCAAGCAAATGCCTAAAACAAGGTATTGGCTACGGACTCTATAATGACGAACTTTGCACTAAAATTAGCAAAAAGTTATAATTATGGATATGTCATTTGGCAGAAGATACATATTGCTTTTCATCACGTTTTCAATCGTGTCAATAAGTGCTATAGCACAAAGGAATACCGGAATGATTTCCGGCAAGGTGCTTTCTCTCGACGGTGAGGCGATAGATTATGCAACCGTATTTCTGAAAGGGACATCCTACTCCTGTTCAACAAATGAAAAAGGACTCTATCATATAAACGCTCCAGAAGGCAATTACACCATTATATTTTCTTCCGTGGGTTTTGAAAAACGCGAGATGCCCGTGACCCTGAAATCCGGCGAAAGGTCGAAGCTAAATGTCAAGCTAAAACCGTCGACTCAGCTTGCGGAGGTTATTTTTGTCGGCAATCAGCTCAGTAAGGTCAGGAATTCGGCTTTTAATGCTACTGCTGTAAATACTCAGGAGCTCGTGAATACCACCAAAACATTGAGTGAGGCCCTCGCAAAAGCTCCGGGCATGAAAATACGCGAAAGCGGCGGTGTCGGTTCCGATATGGCTGTTACAATGGACGGTTTCAGCGGAAAGCACGTGAAAGTATTTATCGACGGAGTGCCACAGGAAGGCGCGGGTAGTTCGTTCAGCCTCAATAATATTCCTGTCAATTTTGCTGACCGTATTGAGGTTTACCGTGGAGTTGTCCCTGTGGGCTTCGGTGCTGACGCAATAGGAGGGGTAATCAATATCGTCACACCGCGACGACAGCGACGCTGGTTTGTTGACGCATCATATTCTTATGGTTCATTCAATACACATAAATCCTATGTTAATTTCGGACAGACACTGCGCAATGGCTTCAAATATGAGATAAATGCTTTTCAGAATTATTCCGACAATAATTATTGGGTCGATTCACCCGTGGAAGATTTCGCCACAGGAGCCATCAACCGCAAGAAGCCTGAGCATGTAAGACGTTTCAACGACACATATCATAATGAAGCTGTAATTGCCAAGTTGGGATTTGTAAACAAACCGTGGGCCGACCGCCTGCTCTTTGGCTTCAACTATTCCCGTATGTATAAGGAGATACAGACCGGCGTGCGTCAGGAAATAGTGTATGGTCAGAAACACCGGCACGGCTATTCGCTGATGCCCTCGCTGGAGTATGGTAAACGTAACCTGTTTACCAAAGGTCTTGATGTTTCGCTCAATGCCAACTACAACCGCAACAATACCACAAATGTAGATACAGCTTCCGTCAAATATAACTGGCGAGGAGAAACCGACCGGCTGAATTCCCCCGGCGAACAGTCATATCAGCTTTCCAAGGCAATTAACAACAACTGGTCTGCCGCTTTCACCGTCAATTATCGTTTGGGTGAAAATCATGTCTTTACAATCAATGACGTTTTCAATGCGTTCAACCGCTCAAATGAAGATTTGCTGACCACACCTCCGTCGCGCGATGAGTTTTCAAAAGTCACAAGCAAGAATATTGCCGGAGTCTCATACCGTTATATGCCCAATACAAAGCTTAATTTCTCGGTTTTCGGAAAGCAGTACCATCAATATGTATCCGGGCCTATGGCAACTTCAGCAGCACAGGATGTATATGAACTTACATCTCGTTCAATTGATTATTTCGGCTATGGCGCAGCCGGAACATGGTTCATGCCTCTCGGATTCCAGTTCAAGGCGTCATACGAAAAGGCATACCGCTTGCCTACAATCGAAGAGATGTTCGGCGACGAAGACCTTGAAGTGGGAGATATGTCCCTTAGACCTGAAGCAAGCCACAATGTCAATCTTAACCTAAGCTACAACGCTACATTCGGCAGCAATATCGTGTATGTCGAGGCCGGTTTTATCTACCGCGACACGCGTGACTATATACAGCGTAATATACTTGCTCTCAGTGGCGGGAAATCAGCTGCGACTTATGTGAATTACGGCAAGGTAGATACTAAGGGGGTCAGCATATCCGCCCGATACAGTTTTTCAAAATGGCTGAGCCTCGGCGGCAATTTCACACAAATGAATGTGCGCGACAATATGCCGACCGCTCAGGGAAGCACAGCCCCGAATCTGTCGTATAAAGAAAGGATGCCCAATCTCCCGTATATGTTTGCCGACTCTGATGTCAACTTCTATTGGCATGGATTGGGGCGTAAGAGCAACGTGCTGACCGTGACATACGACAATCAGTACACCCATAAATTCTGCTACTATACAGCAAACATAGGTTCAAATAACAGCGATTACGTCGTGCCTGACCAATTCGCCCATAATCTTACCGTATCATACGGCATAAAGAATGGCAGATATAATCTTTCGTTTGAGTGCCGCAATTTTACAAATGCCCGTCTATATGATAATTTCAGTCTGCAAAAAGCGGGCAGGGCATTTTACGGCAAAGTCAGAATATACTTCGGAAACTAATTTAATAACAAAAATATATGGCAAAAAACAACTCTTTATGGCGTGTCGTAATGGCCGCACTGATTCCGGTTGCCTCCCTTTCTGCTTGCTCGGACAATGACGAACCGGGCAGCGGCAATGAATCGGGCGACGGTAGCGGAAAATTCGTGTTCGCAACAACAGTGCAAGGCTCTAACGCAACCTCCTATGTGCTTCTTACAGGAGAGACTCTCGATGGAGGCACACTTTCAACCGTCAACAACGGCCTGCTCAACGATGGCGCTACCCAGTGGGTATTCTATAAGAATTACCTTTATGCCTTGACCTACAATCAGGGTAATGCAGGAACAACACGAAGCTATATCCTCGGTAACAACGGGCAGATGGAAGCTAGAGGCACAGAGTATCGTATCAGTCGTTTTTCGTCATATGGCGCATACAATGACGATATAATCACAATGTCAACAGGTGAAGGACCTGCATCGCTTGCCGATGCTCAAGGATACAAGCCTATGACCCTGCTTGTGACCTATCTGGACGTGTTTAATGAAACTTCCCGCACTAACGATACCTCCACCGGACTTTACAGCATGGAGAACTTTCTCGGCAACGGCGAATATGTCACCCTTGCAGGTGCTGAGCAGAGTGGCTCGCGCCTTTATTGCGGTGCGGTACCGATGGGCCTTAGCCAGTATGGTGTAGCATCAGAAAATGGCAAATGGATTCGTCCCGGCTTTGAACACCTTGTTCATACTGAAGCCGGAGGATCTGGCGCCGGCTCCTACAAGGCCGGAGAACTTGTAGGAACTCAATATCCTGACGAATGTTGGGTAGCGATATATGACAACGAGAATATGCTCAACCCGGTTCTTGCCAAAACCGATAAAATCAGTACGCCGTGCGGTCGTTACCGTTCACAGTATTATCAGACTGTCTGGGCTGCTGAAAATGGCGACATATATGTATTTTCGGCAAGTTACGCCAAGACTATGACTGATCAGGGACAAAAGACTACGCTACCTGCCGGTGTGTGCCGAATTCCTGCCGGAAGCACATCCTTCGATGACTACTATTGCAATATCGAGGCTCAGACTCCCGGTGGCAACCGATCGTTCATGCGTTGCTGGCCGGCGGGTGGCAATAGCTTTCTGATGGTTATGTACGACCGTTCTCTGACCGAGAAAAATCCGGCTGCGACTGAACTGGCAATCTTTGATGCTACATCCAAAAAACTCACCTATGTCACCGGATTACCGGCCAATGTTTCTTCAATCGGCAAAACGGTTTATTCGCAGAACGGCAAAGTTTACATTCCTGTGAATGTCGAAAACGAACAGCCTGCGATTTATGCCATTAACACTGCGACAGCTCAGGCAACGAAAGGTGTTACGATTGAAGCTACCGACATTACCGGGTTCGGGTTCTTGACACCTGCAAAATAATTACAGATATGATGAAATTCTTTCGCAAGATACATCTTTGGCTCTCAGTGCCATTCGGTATTATAATCACATTGGTATGCTTCTCAGGCGGGATGCTCATATTCGAGCCGGAGATAACGAGAGCTGTCAAAAGCGACGTTTATTATGTAACCGAGGTTAAGGATTCTGCCTTACCGATGGGAGAACTGATGGAAACCGTAAAGGCCACATTGCCTGACAGTGTTTCTATTACCGGAGTCACGGTATTCTCTGACAATTCGAGAACATATCAGGTGAATCTGTCAAAACCTCGCCGTGCTTCTCTTTTCATTGACCAGTATTCGGGACAGATTACCGGTAAATACGAGCGTATCGGTTTCTTCTCTACGATGTTCAAACTTCATCGTTGGCTTCTCGACAGCGCGAATCCTCATGGCGATGGAGTCAAAATTGGAAAGACTCTTGTCGGCATCTCTACACTTATATTTGTGATAGCACTGATTACGGGTGTTATAATATGGTGGCCGCGTGCTCGCAAAGGACTACTGCACAGTCTCTCAATTTCGTTTTCAAACGGTTGGAAGGGGTTTTGGAAAGGTCTTCATGTAGCAGGCGGTATGTATGCGCTCATCTTTGTTCTTGCTATGGCGCTGACCGGACTGACATGGTCATTCGACTGGTATCGCTCGGCATTCTATGCGGTCTGCGGAGTTGAGCATACTCCTCGCAACTTCTCTCAGGCAACCGTAAAAACCGATGCCGACAAAGGAGGCAGACACGAAGGTCGTGGTGGAGAAGGTCGCAGAGGCGGTGGCAAACATGGCGGTGACAGGCAAGGTGGATATGGTCATGGCGAAGGACGCAGACATTCTGAGTTCGGACGCTGGCAACAGGTATATGATGAAATCAAGGCACAGAATCCCGACGCGCCACAAATTACCATCGCACCTGAATCTGCAACCGTGACCCTCGGCAATTCAGGCAACAGCCGTGCATCCGACAGATATGAGTTTAACCGTCGGTCCGGAGAACTCACCCTTACAACAGCTTATGGCGATTCTGTTCCCGCCGATAAACTGCGGGGGTGGATATATTCTATCCACACCGGTTCACTCGGAGGAATTATCACCCGTATAATCTGGCTTCTCGGCGCGCTTCTCGGCGCGAGCCTTCCATTAACCGGCTATTACATCTGGATAAAACATCTGATACATCCGAAAAAAAGGCATAAGAATGCGGAATAATGATTAATTTTGCATTCTGAAAAAAGCCACCGGATTTAAATAATCGAGTAATAAGAGCTTGTTGATTCTGTCAGCAAGCTCTTATCATGTAATATAAATTTGAACGAAATGAAAAATAATCCAGGAAAAAAGTATCTTGTTTATCTTTATCTGCTGCTTGGCGCTTTGGCGGCATTTCCTCCGCTGGTAACAGACATGTATCTGCCTTCGCTTCCGGTCATGACAATGGAATTTGACTCTACGCCGTCGGCGGTTCAGATGAGTCTCGCCGCATGCATTTTGGGGTTGGCAGCGGGACAGCTCATTTTTGGTCCGCTCAGCGACAAATGGGGTCGCAAGCCACTGCTTAAAAGCGCACTCATATTGTTTATTCTGGCTACTGTGGCAAGCATATTCTCCCCGACAATAGATGTGCTCAACATCTGCCGTTTCTTCCAGGGACTCGGCGGAGCGGGAGGTGTGGTTCTTTCTCGTTCTGTGGCAACCGATTGCTACAGCGGACGAGAACTCGCGAAAACATTGGCTGTGATAGGCGCCATAAACGGCATAGCTCCGGTGACAGCTCCGGTAATCGGAGGGCTATTCTCAGAAGCAATAGGCTGGAAAGGAATATTCTGCATACTTCTTGCAATAGGATTGCTCCTGTACATTGTTTCCATTCCCTTCATGGAATCTCACCAGCCCGAGAAACGATATACAGGCTCCATGTCTAAGCTTTTCACACAAGCCGGAGAACTGCTCGGAAATGCCGCTTATATCAGGTATGTGCTTATTTTCGGAATGGCAAACGCCGTTCTGTTCGGATACATATCTTCCGCTTCATTCATTTTACAGAACGACTTCGGGTTGTCGGAACTCATGTTCGGAATACTGTTCGGCATAAACTCTATGGCAATAGGCTGCGGCTCTATGCTGTCGCTTAAACTCAAGCAGATTGCAAATGCCTCTCACATCGGTTGTGCAGGCATGCTTGCTTGTTCCATGCTGCAATTATGCAATTACAATCTCGGCTTCGGATTTATGGGATACGAGATACTGGTATTTCTGATGCTATTTGCAGTAGGCATGGTATTTACCTCATCCACAACGCTCGCAATGACGGAAGGCAAAGCCATGATTGGATGGGCGTCGGCTATTGTCGGTGCCATCGGCTTCCTGTTTGGCGGCATTGTCACACCTCTGGTCGGATTGGGCTCCATACAGCTTTCGACATATACGGTAATGACGGTATGTTCGTTTATTGCCATGTCACTATCGTATATGGTTTATAAGCGACGCTTTGTGTCTGCATGATTGATTTCAATAGAAGCGCCCGCCAATAGGAAAAAACAATCTTATCTGCGAGTGTTTTTTTATTAAGGTCAGAGGAGGCGGGGATATTTCATGGGAAGTAGCTTGAATACACCGCCGGGGGCTCTCTATCTCAAAAGCAACCGATTTCACTCCGAGGTGAATGCCGGCTTTAGCCAAGTGTGTAGCATATTTGTGCTACTAATGGTCCAGCTTGAGTCTGCCGGCACGGGTCATGCTTAATATACCGGCTATAAGCGATGTTGCCAGGGCAGCATAAAGACATACATCCACCGATGCTACCTGCGGAGATATTGCAAAAATCAAGGTAACGGCAGTAGCTCCAAGGGTTTGTCCGACAAGACGCGCCGTGCTCTGCATTCCGCCGGCTCCCCCTGTGCGTTGTACCGGTGTGGCTATAACCATGACAATATTGTTAGGCGTCTGGAACAAGCCGAAGCCTACTCCGCACAATGTCATTCGCCACACAATGTCAAGCTCAGACACTCCGGTAGCCGGAAGGCAAAGCATGAGAGTAATTCCAGCTGCATACACACACATGCCTACAGCCGCGGTTATGCCGGGGTTATGTCTTTCAACGAATCTTGCCGCGACAGGAGCCACAACCATAGTGGCAAGCGGCCACGGGGTCATCAGGAGTCCGGTAGAAATTTCGCTGAATCCCAGGCTGTTGAGAAACAGAAACGGAAGCGAAATCATTGCGAGGTTTTGGGCTATGAAAGAGCATACGGAAGTGGCTATGCTAAGGGAGTACAGCTTTATTCTGAACAAATCTACAGGTAGCATGGGCGCCTCTTTGCCAGACTGACGCCTCACATAGAATATTCCCATTGTCAGACCTATGAATATCAAGCATGTATTGGTTACTGAGTCTCCTTTTCTGGCAAAACTGCCCAATGCATAGAAAACAAGTCCGAAAACAATGGCGTTTTCGATACCGCTTATCCAGTCAAACTTCGGTTTATACTCCTTTGGAGGATTGTGCGGCAGTAATTTTCTGCCTATAAAGAATGCCGTAATACCAAAGGGTACATTTATGATAAACAGCCAGTGCCATGAAGCAACAGAAAGAATGCTCCCGGCAATCGTGGGACCTGCCGCCGTCGCTATCGCTATGACTATTGCATTAAGCGCCAATCCCCTGCCGAGTATGTGACGCGGATATATTAGGCGTGTAAGGGCGATGTTTACACTCATCACACACGCGGCACCAACGCCCTGCAGGGTGCGCGATATGAGTATCATTGTAAAACTGCCTGACGCGGCGCATAGCGCGGATGCCGATGTGAATATGACGACACCTGTGAGGAAGTTGCGCCGGTAGCTGAACAAATCTCCCGCAGATGAAAGCGGCAGCAGCAGCATTGTTATGGCAAGCTGATATATGGTTACTATCCAGACGGCATAAGAATCTGACACTCCAAACTTTTCAGCCATAACAGGCAGTGCCACATTTACCAACGTTACATCAAGCACTGTCATCACCAATACTATAAGTATGGCGATGACAGCGGCATATTTCCTCAGAGACAGTTTATCTTCGGTCATTACATTGTAATACTGTCAATCCAACCGAACAGGTCGTCAAGATTGTAATCTCCACTATGAGGTCTGTTCCACGGCAGGAAGAAATTGACATCATAGCCGGAATTTTTCAGTTTTGTCGCAAGGTTTATCGGCACAAGAAATGATGAGTCCCGGTCTTTTGCTCCATGACGTATAAACCAATGGGGTGCGACTGAGGTTGCATTCTCTGAAATAAAATTCATCGGGTTCATAATGAACACGCGTTGAACCATATCTTTTTCAAGTGTAGCACTGTTGTCGTGAAGTCGGTGACGCAGGCTGAAATCGGTGAAATTTGCCGGTTCGCCATTTGAATAGCCGAATACATTGTTTTCAGGGGTCGGGGTGTCAATCAGCACTCCGTACTGGTCAAATGCCGGAGGGGTTTTCAAGGGAGTCACACTTGCTACATAGCTCAGGTACTTGTCAAGGTCTATGCCGGAGACAAAATCCGTATTGTTGTTGAACTGCGGTCGCATGCCCGCAGGACCGAAAGATGGTGCACCTCTGCCGTCGCCATTTCCGCGTTGTGCCGGACGACCTCCGAAATTCGGTTTTTCTGCATATCTTACGATTCCAATTGTATCCGGTATCTCACATCCCTCTTCAAGAGCCTTGTGCGCCGATGCAATAAGAAAAGTTTTTAGATAATCCTTATAATTGTCGGCTGTTATTACATTTCCGGCATCATCTTTAAGATTAAGCGAGTTGATGTATGCGGGACATTCCGCAGCCAGTTCATTGGAAATGGTTATCTGGTCGGCATTTAGATGACGCACACCGGTGTTTGTACAGCCATAAAGCCACTCATATTCCATATCGGCGTGATTAAGATCTGTTATCGGGCAGTAGCAGACAGAAGCAAACACTTTGTCGGATGTCGGGGCAGCCCCCATTCTGAGCAGGTAGTCGTTATATTCGGGTCGGTCGCCTGTAGCACCCACCAATGCCGACATGGCACCGCCGGCACTCGTGCCGTCTATTATAATACGTTCGGCACTTCCCGGGATTACATTGTCGTTATAGCGCAGATAACGGATTGCAGCCTTTAAATCCAGCAAACCGTTTGGAGCGATTCCTGTATATATCGTCTTGCCATCTCGGGTAATAGTGGAATTTGCACCTCTGGAGCCCGGAATGCACACTACATAGCCTTCTTTCAATGCTCTGCCGGTAGCATCTGTTGCCGACGGAGACTTTGCGGTTGTTGCCATGTAGCCTCCGATATAGGTACGGAGAAATATAGGGGTAGACTCCCCGCTTTTCAATTTGTCAGGCACATATATATTTAATGTCTGATAAACAGAGTCTTCTATGTTTGTCACATAGAAAATATTCTCATAAGCGGTATAATTCACTGTTTCACCTGAGGGCATCGAGAGGGTTGCTTGCCTTGACTCAGCGGAGTTGAATGCAAGTTTGTCAGCACTCTCTGCATGTACCTGCATGCTTGCGCCAATGGCGGCTGCCGCCGCCATTGAGCTTATCAGTATTTTTGACAATAACATAGTGAAATTTATTTACTCTGTCTGAAAAGCCATTCTCTTACGGGAATGAGCCGGTACGCATAGTCAAAGGAATACATATGCTCGCTGCCTTTTCCATCATCAGGGAGAACAGATTTTGATGTAAAGTTGATTATAGTAATAGGCGCTCCTTTGGCAAGGATTTCACTTGCGAGAGAATCCTGTTCACTTTGGGGCAGTTTGGCGCTGAAGTCGGTATATTCATATTTAACGCCCTCTTTGTCGGCGGCTTGCTCAAGTGCGTCAAATGTACCTGCTTTTCCCGCTGTAATAAATACGAATTTGTGTTTTACAAGTTCGGGGAATGTCGCACTGTCCCAATGGCAGTCTACGAATATCGAGGCTGCAAACAGGTCAGGATAAGCCGAATTATAGTACATGGAAATCATACCACCCATAGACTGTCCGGTCGTGTATAACCTATTGGCATCGACATTTTTCTCTTGTGCGATTGTCTTCACAAGACGCATTACCATATCCACCTCGTCGGTATGCTCGTAAGCATCGTTTACGGCAACGCCCGAATACTGGGGGACAAGCACATAGCAAGGATGTTCAGATTGCCACTCGGCAGTAGCCCATACCAATGCACCATACCCCTGAGTCAATGGGCGTGTTGCATCTGTTCCGGGAGTGCTGGCATCTGCCATAAACAGCACGAGAGGATACTCCTTGTTCTCATCAATATTTTTAGGAGTGAAGAGATTATAGTGAAGCGTCTTTCCTGTTTCCGAATCACTATATACCAACTGCTTGAACTCCGGGACCTCTGCCTTTATCATGGCTTGCAGCACTGCGTCATCAGTCTTGTCGATGACAGGGCCTCCACCGGGAGTACCTAATTGCGGGCCTCCGGCCTTACCACCTTTACCCCCTTTGCCACTTGGTCTGAGGGCTTTTTGTTCTGTATCGTTATTTTCTTGATGGGTAGCATTACCCGAACATGATGCCATAGCCGGAACAGCACTAAGCAACACCAGCGATAGAATCGAGCTAAATGTCAGTTTCATTATATTCATTGCGTACTGCATATTAAGAGATTATATATTATAAGACTAATAACAACGCAAAAGTTTAGCCGCATCAGCAAACGACACATCTCTAATGGCAAACAACAATTTAAATTCATCCTGATAGAGATTGGATTCATATTTTTTGCCATAGAAAATAGTGGATATGACATAGCGGTGGCCGTCAGCGTATCTTCTGACACGGACAGACCGGGCTTCTCTCGGAACGAAGTAGTATAGGCCAGACTATACGGAAATAGCTGTCGGGGACATCGACTAATTGGGTCGGAAGGGAATTTTGTAATCAGTCATCTTTGTCATTGTTGGGATTGTGGATTAAGTGGTGTCTGTCAGCAGTCATGTGGCCATGTAGCTACAATCAGCTGACCGGGAGGTGGGTCAGAAATACATTCGGCATTAAGGTTTACGGGCAGAGCGGTAATCCGGCGGGAACATCGTCCGGTCAGCAGTTCTGTAACAGAATAAGATGATTGAACTCTACGGGAGGATGTCAGCCTGTCATACTGCATACCTGTTTACCGATATGTCAAATGTACTCTTTGCGGATTGATAACCAGAACAGCAGTTCGTCGGACTGTTCCGTAATAATATATATAAATCTAACTCCTTGAAGGCAGTCCTGACTGTCAATCTCTATATAAGGATACAAAACAAAATACATTCTGTAAAGCCCAAAAAATTTACAATGATTGAGATAAGCGCGAATTGGGCCCGGATTTCATCATTTTTCTCCTGATTTCCCGAAAATCGGGCTGAAATTTTAACATTCCGGCATCCAAATTTTTTCTCGCAACCTATTGTAAGGCCTTAAAATCAGGCGTTAGGTGTAGTTTTTTTCTCGTTGTTTGTATTAGCACAGAAATTTTCGTAACTTAATATAAGCACCAGGGGGATTCAACGCCCTCCGCAGGCATGGAACAGTACGGTGTACAACTTTAGTACACCCTCAATGGCAAACCGGGCCGTCATTAAGGATCCAACCGACTGTTTCATAATATGAAGGATGTACACGTGTACATAGCAAGGTGTCCGTTCAGTTACTGAACGGGTTTCTGGTAACTCACGTTACAGGCGAAACAACCTTGCGATGCAGATATTCTCCAAAGTCGAATATCCCGTGTCATTACCTGCGGTACGCTATTTCCCGCTGATGCAAAACACCACAAAATCCATAAATATTATGACTGAAAATTCTAAAATCGGGTGACCGCCGTCGCCCAACCGATGCACCCACTGCGTCATGGTACGCTTTGACGACCTCGAATGGGATGCCCTCACACGGATGATGGAAAAAGCCGACAAAACAGTCAGGGCAACTTTCATCAAGCGGCTCGTATTCGGAAAGCCTTTCAGTGTGATGAGGTTGACGGTAAGGTTAACGGGCGTGAGTATCACGGGCTGGTGTATTTCGCCACCGACGATAACGGGAAAGTTATCGCCAATCCGTTCAAGGTTTCGCGCCTCGGCAAATTTGCAAGCCGTACCGCCGTGGAGGGACGCTTTGAGCGCGCCAAAGAGAAGATTGATGTCGCACCGACAAGGAACAGGGTTGCCGATGTGCTTGCCCGTGCCACCGACAAGGACGATTTCACAGCCAAGCTGAAAGAATGCGGCATAGATGTTGTTTTCCGCTACACCGACGAGGTAGAATTCCGCCGCCGTATGCAGCGAAAGTCATCGCATAAGCGCTTTCGACGGTAGGAGAAAGAACAAGAACGGCCCCCGACATTGGTTTTAACTGATTATTCGCACAATAGTGTGAATGTCAGAATTATTCCGTAACTTTGCCACTGATTTTCTACTGACCCATTTTCTACTGACCCGTTTACTGGTTTACATCTCGGTTTACAGAAGATGTGAAACTGTGCTGTAATTGCGAATATATAAAAGAAAAAAGCAGCTAAGTGATTGACTTAAATGTTTGATTTTCAGCGATCCGCCTGGAGCCGCGGAATATCGTTGTTACTAAGTAATATTCAGAATATTGTAATGCCGCACTATCCGTTGTTCACGAATTGCACACGGCACTATTTCAATGTTCTTCCCCATTGTTATAATGGGTTAGAACAAAGGTACTACATTTTCTTCAATCAGCAATGTGTCAGAGCGTTAAAAATGATTTCTTCCATGATTTGGCATTTAAGGTTCAAGTCTCCTTGCTTCTTTGCATATCAACATCGCCAAATTGGGTAATGAAATACGTCCAAATTGGGTAATACATCGAATTAAAAATTACCGATATTGACAACTGTTATTATGCGATTTTTCCACTTGATTTCTTCCTGTTGGGCGTTTGTGATTACAAGGAGGTTGTCGCAGTGGAGTTCTTCGGAGGCTTCGACGAGGGCGTCGAGTTCGCGTTTGCGGGTTTTCTCGGAGGTCATGTCGTAGCAGACTTGGATCAGTTGCTTGACCTTTGTGCCTTTGCGGGTAACGAAGTCTATCTCTTTGTCGTTGCGTGTACGGTAATAGAACAGCGTCTGACCAGGGATATAACCGCGGCGCAGCAACTCGACAAACACTTGGTTCTCCAGCAGACGACCGAGGTTCTCGCTGAGATTGAATGCGGTGCTCTGCACAAAACCGTTGTCAACCACATACACCTTTTTAGGTGCTTTGGTCATCAATTTCAGTTTGTTGTTGAAGCGCGGCAAGTAGAAGAACAGATACGGTTCTGCCAGATAGTCACAGAATTTCTTTGTAGTTGCGACGCTTGACAAGCCAAGCTCTCCGGCAAGGTCATTTGCAGATATGGGATTGCAGAAGTTGGAGAGCAGGTAAGTGGCAAGATTATATAGGTCGGTGGTGTTCCTCACCTTATGGCGTTTGGCTACATCTTTCAGCAGGATGGAATCGAACAGCGTAGAAAGATAACTCTTGGTGATGCTGCGAGCCGGGATTGTTTCCGGGTAACCGCCGTTGCCCATATAGTCATCAGCAAGCGTTACAGCCTGCGCAGCCTGTTCTTCCAGCTGCGGATTGACATTCTTCCATGTCATCGTTTCTTCAAGGCTGAACGGGAGCATCTCTATCTGGAGATAACGCCCAGTAAGGACAGTAGCCATTTCGCGACTTAACATATTGGCATTGCTGCCAGTGATTACGAGATTCTTGCCTCGTCGGTAGAGCTTGCTGACCCAAAGATCCCAGTCGGGAAGATTCTGGACTTCATCAAGCAGCATGAAGTCATAGCCGGGATAGACATCTTCAAGTGCTGACATCGCCAAGTCTTCATCCCACTTTTCAAGCAACTGATTGTCATCGAAATTGAGATAAGCGAAATTCTTGCCCTGCAACATAAGCAGAGCAAATACCGATTTGCCCACTCGGCGAGGCCCGGTTATTAGTTTGATAAGCGGATTTTGCAACAGTTCGTCGGCGTCATACCTTGTATGCCGTTGCTGATAAGGGCGCGACATCAGTTCGTCTCGCTCTGCCCGCTGATTGAGTATCGTTGTTTTCATTGCAATCTGTTTTAGACTGCAAATATAGCTAATTTTAATCAGTTATATCTCTGTATTGAATAAAATAGGCGATATTTTATTCAATACACTTCCGCCGACTGACTGTTAATATAATATCCTGTTAACTCCGATAGAAGCTCGATGCGTTTGAATTATCTCAGAGCATGGTGGCAATCTGTTTCTCCACAGCCGTGCGTATGAACGAGTTGATGGATACTCCAGACTGTTTTGCGAGGTAAGCTACACGGGAGTGAATGTCGGGAGTAAGACGCACGTTCAAAGAGCCGGAATAGCTTTTGTGAGGCTCTATTCCTTCTTCGGCACAATATGCAAGGTAATCGTCAACCGCCTCATGAAAGGCGTTGGTGAGTTCCGCAACGTTCTCGCCCTCGAAATTTACAAGTCCGTCAATGCCTTCGATTTTACCAAAAAATACATTATCGGCTTCGCTGAAGGCTACCGAGCCTATAAAATCCTTATATTTCAGTGTATTCAGATCAGTCCTTCATTTTTAAGATAATCATAAACCTGTTTCATAACAATGATTCGGTAAAAATTACCGAATCATTGTATATTGTCGGATAGCCAAAATTGAATCAAAATTACAAAGAGTATAGGTGCGCTATGTTTCGCTTTAATCGGAGATAATTGTTCTTTTTTCGGGAAAAGCACAGTAAATGAGAAAAGTGTATCTAAGACAGTAAAAAATGCAAGTTGTATCAGTACAAACAACTGTAATTTTACGACCTGTAAACCATAAAACTATAAGTGATGAAAAGAGTAATTTACCCTATTTTAATTATAATGGGGTTACTTGACTCCGGGATTGTATATTCTCAATCTCCACAGTCAAATGAAATGGCATACCGTGTTAAAGACGAGGCTTTCAATCATTCCCAAATTGAAGAAATAGCTCAGTTTATGACCGATAATCTCGGTCCGCGTCTGGCAGCCTCGAAAATGAAAGTCAGAGCAGAACGCCTTGTAATGGACAAACTTGACTCATTAGGATTGAATAATTCAAGGAAGGAATTTGCTTGGGAATTCCCAAAAGGAGGTTGGGATAACGAGCGTAATTATGTAGCCATGACAATTCCTTATTATTGCAGTTTTGCTGCCAATCCCAAAGCATGGTCTGGTAGTACCGACGGTCTTGTTAAGGGTGAATGTATAATATTGGACATAAACGACACTACAGATATAAAGAATTACAAAGGGAAACTGTCCGGTAAGATTGTGCTTATGCCAGAACGCGGTAAATATGAGCTATCGTTCCGTCCGATGGCAAGTAGGTATACTGATGATCAACTTCAAGAAATGTCAAAAGATACACGTCCGTATGACCCTAGGGGTTCTTGGCCTTCGCGAGGAGCCGGCAACAATCGTCTTAAACAGATGACAGACTCGCTGATAACGGCAGAACGTCCGCTGGCGGTCATTGTCGGAGATGGAACATTTAATGTACCCGGTTCGAGGGGTGTTGATTACAAAGTCGGCGATCCAGAGCCAATCACAGAGATTGTTTTGCCTATCGAAGACCACGGGCGCATGGTGCGTCTTGTAAAATCTGGGGAAAGGGTAGAAATGGAACTTGATATCAGAAATTCGTTTTCCGACAACAAAACGATAAACAATATCATAGTCGAGATTCCCGGAACAGATCCGAAATTGAAAAATGAGATTGTGCTGATTGGCGCACATCTTGATTCCTGGCATGGAGGGACAGGAGGAGCGGATAATGCTTCCGGATGTATTACCATGATGGAAGCCATGAGAATCTTAAAGGAACTTGATATCAAACCGCGGCGCACAATACGTCTTGCGTTGTGGGGCGGAGAGGAGCAGGGACTATATGGTTCGCGAGGATATGCCAGACAACATCTTTATGACCTTGAAGAAAAAAATCTGAAGGATGGATATAAAGACTTTTCAATCTACCTGAACATGGATTTTGGTTCCGGACGCTTCAAAGGAGTATATCTTGAAGAAAACGATATGGCGTTACCATTCTTTGAAGCGTGGAAGAAACCGTTTGTATCACTTGGATTCGACACTTTTTCTCCCCGTAAAGTCGGAAGTACCGATCATGTAAGTTTTTCACGTCTCGGATTGCCGGCTTATCAGTTTATACAAGATCCTTTGGACTATTTCCGCACATACCATACAACAATGGATACCTATGAACGTCTTTCTCTTGATGACTTGAAGGTTAATTCTGCGATTGTTGCGTGGCTTGCGTATTGTGCGGCTATGGATGACAACCGCATCCCGATAAAGCCGGGCTTTCCTGAGAAAATATCAAAATAACATATCCAATACGACAAAGCCACTGGCAGAGTGCATTTCTGCCAGTGGCTTTGTTTTTTAGTGAGTTTACGGTTTATTTACCGTTACTCTTGAATTTATCTACGACAGGTCGCAAGGGGTTTGAATATTCAGGGCCGAGGTCTGTTTCAATGATATTTAGCAAAGCTGAAAGCTGGTCGGGGGTAAGCCCTTGATGGAGACAGAT
>OLWA01000158.1_pt1 | contig 89411 bp, 80 predicted proteins | sample 1673251 | NCBI WGS metagenome assembly OLWA01 (sample SAMEA3178937, study PRJEB25190) | human gut metagenome | biome: human gut; feature: human-associated habitat; material: faeces | place: Austria | collected 2013 | reverse complement strand
CCCGAGAAAAAGGTAAATCAGATAACTAAGGCGGAGCGCGCGGCGCTTTGCTCGGCTATACACGCCCTCACATTTGAAGTAAAGGGTCTGCGCCCCGTCAGCGAGGCGATAATCACCCGCGGCGGAGTGGACGTGAAAGAGATCTCGCCGAAAACTATGGAGTCGAAGCTGGTGCGCGGTCTGCATTTTATAGGCGAAGTGCTCGACGCGGACGGCTACACGGGCGGCTTTAATTTGCAGATAGCTTTCGCCACGGCATACGCCTGCGCGCAGAGCTTCTAAAGCAGATCATGGCAGATACGCAAAAGATGAAAATTAGGTGATTTTTTTGCGCGCCGCTTGATTTTTTTGAAAAAATGTGAGATAATATAAATGTAACTTTTCACTGTAAAGATGAATATTTTCCCGAAAGGAAGTAAAAGATAATGAGCATAAACGTTGCGCTCGACGGCCCTTCGGGCGCGGGCAAATCTACCATCGCCAAAACCGTGGCGGCAAAGCTGGGCTTTGTTTACGTCGATACGGGGGCGCTTTACCGCTCTATCGCCTACTACGCTATCACCCGCGGCGCTGATGTCAACGACGGCGCGCAGGTAGCGGCGGTACTCGATGGGCTTGCGGTAAGGCTGACTTACATAGAGGGCGCGCAGGCGGTGCTGGTAAACGGCGAGAACATTTCCGATAAGATACGCACGCCTGAGATCTCTATGGCGGCTTCGGCAGTTTCCAAATACCCAGAGGTAAGGGCATTTTTGCTGGACACTCAGCGCAGCATAGCCGCTGAGAACGACATAATAATGGACGGCAGGGATATTGGAACGGTAGTTCTGCCAAACGCGCAGGTAAAAGTATTCCTCACAGCTTCGGCTGAGGAGCGCGCGAACCGCAGGTACAAAGAGCTTTCCGAAAAGGGCGACCCCTCGACATACGAAGAGGTGCTCGCCGACATAAATCAGCGCGACTATAACGACACCCACCGCGAGATCGCACCGCTGAAACAGGCGGAGGACGCCACGCTGGTAGACAGCACAAGCATGACGATAGAGCAGGCGGCGGATGAGATAGTGCGCCTAGTGAACGCCGTAAGGGAACAGCCCGACGGCTCAAAAAAAAAATCTGAACTAAAACGCTCAGACCGCCACAAGCCCGTGATGGAGGTACGCCCTATCACCAAAACGCATAAAATAAATCCTATACGTCAGGGCTTTTACAACGTTGTACGCCCATTCGTCCGCTTTATTTTCAAGCACTTCTTTGAGCTGAGCTACGAGGGAGTGGAGAATGTGCCGACCGACGGCGGAAACATTTTCGCCTCAAACCATCGCAGCTACGGCGACCCGGTATTCATCGCGCTGATGACGCGTGTGCCAATATCTTACATGGCTAAAGAAGAGCTTTTTAAGCAGAACATCTTCTTCACCCTGCTGATAAAGGCGTGGGGCGCATTCCCCGTAGTACGCGGCACGGGCGATACCGCGGTCATCGATACCTCGATAGAAAAGCTGGAGTCGGGCAGAAACCTTGTTATCTTCCCCGAGGGCACACGCTCTAAAGACGGCAAGGTAGGCAAGGGCAAGACCGGCGTGGCGTTGATAGCGGCTGTCGCGCAGACCAAGGTAGTGCCCGTAGGAATAAATTTTGAGGGCGAAAAGCTCTGCCGCAAAAAGAAAGTGGTAGTTCGCTATGGCAAACCGATAGACCCCGCCGAGCTGGGCACTACCGACGCCAGTCCTAAAAATTTGAAGATATTGAAGAAGGAGATAATGAATTCTATTACGGAATTGGTGCATTAAATGTTAATAAATTGTAAAATTTGCGTTGCAAAGTCCGCAGGTTTCTGTTTTGGTGTAGACAGAGCCGTAAAAATAGTGTATAATAAATTAGATAACCGAAATAATGTTGTGACATTAGGTCCGATTATCCATAATCGCAACGTCGTCGCAGACCTCGAAGCACGCGGCTGTAAAGCCATAGAGCTTGATGAGGTGCAGCCGGGACAAACAGTTATTATACGCTCGCACGGCGTGAGCAGGGCTGTTTACCACGAGCTGGAAAAGCGCGGCGCACAGTATGTTGACGCTACCTGCCCGTTCGTCAGCAGGATACAGAAGATAGCGCTGGAAAAATCCGCAGAGGGTAAAACAGTGCTCATCGCGGGAGACGCCAGCCACCCTGAGGTGTGCGGCATAAGAGGCTTCTGCGAGGGAGATTCGTATGTATTTGCCGATATGGACGAGCTGAAAGAGCGGCTAAAGCCGCTTGCGGGCGAAAAGCTGTGCGTGCTTTCGCAGACGACCTACAACAAACGACTGTGGGAGCAGTGCAGGGAATACATAGCGCAGGCAATGCCCGACGCCGAGATATTCGACACTATATGCAGCGCTACCGCAACCAGACAGGAGGAAGCCGAAAAGCTTTCACTGCAAGCAGATTTGATGATAATTGCCGGAGGAAAAAACAGCTCTAACACCCGTAAGCTGGCGCAGGTTTGCGAAAAGCACTGCCGCACCATACAGGTAGAGAATGCCGATGAGCTGAAAAGTACGCTGGCAGACGAAGACTTATCGAAAACAAGATTTATCGGGATTTCTGCCGGTGCTTCAACCCCGGCTTATATAATCAAGGAGGTACAACAGGCCATGAGTGAAATGTTGAACAATGTTGAAGAAGAATTTAATTTTGCGGAGGAAATGGAGAAGACTCTGAAGAAGATACATAAGGGTCAGAAGGTAGAGGGCGTAGTTACCGCTATCAACGGCAACGGCGAAGTTATCGTTGACATCGGAACCAAGCACACCGGCTATATCATGCCCGGCGAGCTTACCGACGATCCTACAAAGAAGCCTGAGGACGTAGTATCTGTTGGCGAGACCATCGCGCTGATAGTTCTCCAGACCAACGACCAGGAGGGCATAGTACAGCTCTCTAAGAAGAAGGTAGACGCAGCTCTGGGTCTTGAAAAGATCGCAGCAGCTAAGGAAGAGGGCACTATCCTCACCGGCAGCGTAGTAAGAGTCGTAAAGGGCGGCCTTATCGTTGCTTCCAACGGCGTCAACGTATTCGTACCCGCTTCGCAGGCAGTAGCACGCGGCGGCAACCTCGACGATATGAAGGGCAAGACCGTAGAGTTCAAGATCCTTGAGGTCAACGAGGCAAGACAGAAGGCTGTAGGCTCTATCAGAGCCGTAGAGCGCGAGCAGAGAGAGGCTGCAAAGGCTAAGTTCTTTGAGACCGCACAGGCTGGCGACGTTATCGAGGGCGAAGTTAAGTCCATCACCGATTACGGCGTATTCGTAGACCTCGGCGGAGTAGACGGACTTGTTCGCAAGCTCGACCTCAGCTGGAAGAGAATAAAGCATCCTTCCGACGTAGTATCCATCGGCGACAAGATCGAAGTTCGCATCAAGGACATCGACCCCGAGACCGGCAAGGTATCGCTCGTATACAAGAAGGATTCCGAAAATCCTTGGGAGATCTTTAAGGCTAACTATGAGGTTGGTCAGGTAGTAACTGCTAAGATAGTTTCTATCACCTCCTTCGGCGCTTTCGCACAGATCATCGACGGTATCGACGGACTTATCCACATCTCTCAGATCGCTAATCAGAGAGTTGACAATGTTGCTGATATTCTTTCAGTAGGTCAGACCGTTGAAGCTAAGATCACTGAGATTGACCTTGATAAGAAGAGAATCAGTCTTTCCATGAGAGCTTTGCTTCCTGCTGATGCTGAGACTGACGACGAAGACTAATTTACAATGAAACAATGCGGGGGGCGTTATCAGCGTCCCCGTTTTGTTTATTAGCTACTCGATCAAAGCAGAGAAAGGTTTTGATTATGGAAGAGAAAAAGAGAAATACCCCGCGTGCCCAGCGCCCTCAGAATATGAGAAACCGCCCGCCGCAAAACCGCGTAAACGTTAATGCGAACCCTAACGCTAACGTGAACGCAAATTTCGGCAGCGGCAATAAAGACGCAAAGCGCGCAAAAAACAACAAAAAGAAGAACAATAAAAACGGCGTGAACCCTTTCGTAAGAGTGCTGAAGATAGTCGGAACGCTCGCGCTTTCCTGCTTTATGATAGTTATCATTACAGGCTCGATATTCGCGACGGCGCTTACCATCTATATACTGAATTTTGCGGATACTACCACTACCGTCAGCCTCGACGAAAACGTAGTTACCAGCAATGTTTCGAGATTTATGTATAAAAATCCCGATTACGATGAGGACGATGAGGACTCGGAAGAGTACCTGCTGTATTACGGCATAAAGAACGCCAACCGCAAGGCGGCTTGGGTAGACCTCGAGCAGATACCTTCTTACGTTCAGGACGCTTTCGTTTACACTGAGGACGAGCGCTTTTATTCGCACGACGGCGTAGACTTTAAGCGTACATTCGTAGCTATCGCGAAAACGCTGCTCGGCTCGCAGCAGGGCGGTTCTACCATCACGCAGCAGACGATAAAGAACATCACCGACGATGACGCGGCGCTCGGCGCTGAGGGCGTAGAGCGTAAGATACGCGAAATATTCCGCGCGATAAACGTCGAAAAGGTGTACACCAAAGAAGACATCATCGAAGCTTACCTAAACGTTATCGAATTCGGTACTTCGGTGGACGAGATAGTGGGCATACAGGCGGCGGCGAACTTCTACTTCAAGAAGGACGTTTCCGAGCTGAACCTTGCGCAGGCGGCATCGCTCGCGGGCATGATAAAAGGCCCCGCTATGTATAATCCGCTGGAGCATAAGGATAAAAACCGCATACGTCTTGACTACTGTCTTGACAAAATGCTGGAAAACGGCGCTATCTCGGACGATGAGTATGACAAGGCGCAGAAGCAGGCTGACAAGCTCAAAGTTTACGGCGACCACGATTTCTCCTCAGTAGAGGAAGAGAATGATATTCCCGACGATCAGGGCCCGACATCTTGGTTCATGGACGCCGCTATAAATCAGGCGATAACCGAGATCTCGGAAGTAAAGGGCATCTCTTGGGACGAGGCGCAGACCCGCCTTAACGAGGGCGGCTACACCGTTTACACCACTGTGGATATAGATATGCAGGAGAAGATGGAGGAGCAGATGCGCGATAACTCCAACTTCCAGACATGGAGCTTTGACGGCGACAAGCTGAAATCAGGCTTTATCTGCATGAACTACAACGGCGAAGTGCAGGCGATAGTCAGCGACAGAACTAAGAAGAAAAAGAGCCTTATATTCAACAGAGTAACGCAGGGCAGACGTTCGCCCGGTTCGTGTATCAAGCCGATAGCTTCCTACGCGCCCGCGCTGGATCAAGACCTGATAACCTACTCCTCGCTGATAGTGGACGAGCCTATAGAGATAGATGCCGATAACGACGGACAGAACGAAAAGTGGCCTGTAAACTACTCGGAATACGGCGAGAGCGCTAACTGGTCGGGCAAGAGCTACACCTCTTGGCAGATGATAATGAAGTCGCTCAACACCGCGCCCGCGCAGCTCGTACAGAAGATGACCCCCGCTTACTGCTTCAATTTCCTCAAGGAAAAGCTCGACGTTACCACCCTCGACGATGATTACGACCCCGACTACTCGGCTATGACCGTCGGCGGTATGCATCAGGGTATGTGCCTCGAGGAGCTGGTAGGCGCTTATATGATATTCGGCAACGGCGGAAAGAAGTATGAAACTACCTACATTTCCAGCATTGAGGAAGCCGACGGAACAGTTATCTACGAGCACGGCGACGGCTATAAGCAGGCTGTAAGCGACTCGACCGCTTACGTTATGAACAAGATGATGCAGAAGGTAGTCACCGAATCGGAAGGTACGGGACGCTATGCACGCCTTAACAATACCGTAGTTGCCGCTAAGACGGGTACTTCGTCTGACTGGGTAGACTTGAACTTCGTAGGCTGCACGCCCGACTATGTGAGCGGCGTATGGATAGGTTACGAGAAGTGGAAGAAGATACCTACCGACCAGTACCAGAACATCGGCGCTATATGGAAAAACCTCTTCGGCGATGTTGCTGAAAACGAAAAGAACCACGATTTTGAAATGCCCGACTCGGTAAAGGAGCTTCGCTACTGCACCAAAACGGGACTTATTGCAGGAGATTACTGCGGCTCGACGGACGTAGGCTACTATAAGGCTTCGAATATCCCGCAGACCTGCTCAGGCTACCACGGATAATTTCTCCGCGGCCTGTATCACAAAAATATTGCGGCTGCCGCACCCGTAACGACGATGTTACACGAAAAAGTGCGGCAGCTTTTTTTGTCAGGAGAGATGTTTTTATGCAGAAGATAAGACTTTGCTGCCCCTGCCATTTCGGACTGGAAAGCGTGCTGAAATTTGAGATAACAAAGCTGGGCGGCAAAAACCTTACCGTTACCGACGGCAAAATATCGTTCGACGGCGACCCCGCTTTGATAGCTAAGGCGAACATCTGCCTTGCCACCGCAGAGCGCGTGCTGATAGAGCTGGGAAGCTTCCGCGCGGAAACTTTCGAGCAGCTCTTCGAGGGCACATACGCGCTGCCTCTGGAGCAGTACATCGGCAAAAACGACGCATTCCCCGTAAAGGGTCACAGCCTTAACTCGAAACTGCACAGCATACCGCACTGCCAGAGCATCATCAAAAAGGCGGCGTGCAAGCGGCTGGGTCAGAAATATAACATGGAATGGCTGGCAGAGGACGGCGCTTTGCACCAGCTTCAGTTCAACATAATGAAAGACGTATGCACCATCTACCTCGATACTACGGGGCAGGGTCTGCACAAGCGCGGATACCGCCGCACCTCAAACGCCGCGCCGATAAAGGAAACACTGGCGGCGGGCATAATCGACCTCGCACGCGTGCGCGCGGACAGTGTCGTCTGCGACCCCATGTGCGGTTCGGGAACTTTCCTCATCGAGGCGGCTTACAAGGCGCTGAACGTTGCACCGGGTCTGCGCAGAAGCTTCGCGGCGGAGAAGTGGGATCAAATACCCGCCGAGCTTTGGCGCTTTGAGCGCGCTGAGGCTATGGAGAAGCTCGACCGCGAGGGAACTTTCCACGCTTACGGCTCAGACATCGACCCCGCTTCGGTTGACCTCAGCATCATGAACGCGAAAAAGGCGGGCGTGGCTTCAAAGATAACCGTAAAAGAGCAGGACGTTATGAAATTCACCCCGCCCGAAGGCTCTATAACCATCTGCAACCCGCCCTACGGCGAGAGAATGCTTGAGATAAAGCAGGCGGAAGAGCTTTACAAGCGCCTTGGCGAACGCATAAAGCCCGACTCTTCGCACCCCGCCGTGATAATCTCGCCCGACGAGGACTTTGAGAAATTCTTCGGCAAAAAGGCGGACAAAAAGCGCAAGCTGTATAACGGCATGATAAAGTGCAATCTGTATATGTATTTCAAGTAAACGGAGGATAAAGATGTCAGCAAAAATATCAGCAGTAGTTTTTGATATGGACGGCGTTATCTTCGATACCGAGCGCCTGAGCCTAGAGTGCTGGAAGCTGCTCGCCGACCGCGAGGGGCTTGAGGACATAGAGGAGGTATGCAAGCGCTGTATCGGCAGAACTACGCCCGAGAGCATAGTTATCCTGCGCGAGGCTTACGGCGAGGGGCTTGACGTCGCCGGTCTGCGCGCCGAGCTTTCTGCCATGATGCACAAGACGATAGCCGAGCGTGGCATGCCAATAAAGACAGGCGTGCGAGAGATACTCGACTTCCTAAAAGAGAGCGGCGTGCCTACCGCGCTGGCTTCATCTACCAGATACGTTACCGTGACGAGCCAGCTTGGCGAGGCGGGATTTCTCGACTATTTCAGCGTCGTGGTAGGCGGAGATATGGCTGAGCACGGCAAGCCTGCGCCCGATATTTACCTCGCCGCCTGCGAAAAACTGGGCGCAGACCCCGCCGAAGCAATAGCCGTAGAGGACTCGTACAACGGCATACGCGCGGCGCACGCTGCGGGAATGAAGCCCGTAATGGTGCCCGACATACTGCCGCCCGACGACGAGATGCGCGAAAAAGCGGTGCACATCTGCCGCGACCTGCACGAGGCGCGCAAAGTGATAGCCGAAATGCTGGCGCAATAAAATTTTGAAAAAGCATTGCAAAAAGCGCGGCTTTGTAGTATAATGTATAGTGTACTCAATTTTACAGACCATTTGACCAGGAGGTAATTTACATATGTGTGGTTTCGTTGGATTTACCAACCATATAAACGACGCTTCCATCGTGGTGGAAAAAATGATGGACAGAATAGCTCATCGCGGCCCCGACCAGGCGGGCAAGTACGTTGACGAAAAGGTGGCTATGGGCTTCCGCAGACTTTCCATAATCGACCTTTCCGAGCTGGGCAGCCAGCCTATGTTCAACGAGGACGGCTCTGTCGCCATCACTTTCAACGGCGAGATATATAATTTTCAGGAGCTGCGCGAAGAGCTTATCGCAGCGGGACACAAGTTCAAGAGCAAGGCTGATACCGAAGTGCTTATCCACGGCTACGAGCAGTGGGACTACGAAACGCTGCTGAATAAGCTGCGCGGTATGTTCGGCTTCGTTATCTACGATAAAAATAAAGACTTAGTATTCGGCGCGCGCGATTTCTTCGGCATAAAGCCCGTGTATTACGGCAAATTCGGCGAAACGCTCATGTGGGGCAGCGAGATAAAGAGCTTCCTCGAGCACCCCGAGTTCAAGAAAGAGCTGAACACCTCGGCGCTCGAAAATTACCTTACTTTCCAGTATTCGCCCACTACTGAAACGTTTTTCAAGAACGTATACAAGCTGCCCGCGGCGCACTACTTCACCTACTGCGGCGGCAAGCTCGATGTAAAGCGCTACTGGGAGATAAAATTTACCCCCGATGAAAAGCCAGAGCTTGAAGACTGGGTAAACGACATTACCGATACTTTCAAAAACAGCGTTTCGGCGCACAAGATAGCCGACGTTGAGGTAGGCTCGTTCCTTTCGAGCGGCGTTGACTCCAGCTACGTTGCTGCCGTCGCAAACGTCGATAAGACCTTTACCGTAGGCTTCGGGGAGGACGAAAAGTACAACGAGATAGGCTACGCTAAGGAGTTCTCAAAGTACATCGGCAAAGAAAATACCTCGCGCGTTATCTCCCCCGAAGATTACTGGGGCAATTTTGCGAAGATACAGTACCATATGGACGAACCGCTCGCCGACCCCGCTGCGGTAGCCCTCTTCTTCGTCTGCAAGCTTGCTGCCGAAAAGGTAAAGGTAGTACTCTCTGGCGAGGGCGCTGACGAGATATTCGGCGGATATAATATCTACCATAACCCCGATGACATGGCGAGCTACGAGAAGATACCGAAGCCGATAAGAAGAGTCGTAGGCAAGGCTGCTTCGCACCTGCCGCATAAACACGGCGTAAACTTCCTTATCCGCGGCGGTCAGGACTTGCAGGAACGCTTTATCGGCAACGCGTATATGTTCACACCGAAGGAGCGCAAGGAGCTGCTGAAAATAAACACCTCCGCCCCCGACCCGCAGGCTATCACCAAGCCTTTTTACGATAAGTGCGCGAACAACGACCCCGTAACGCAGATGCAGTACCTAGACCTGCACCTCTGGATGACGGGCGATATACTGCTGAAAGCGGATAAGATGAGCATGGCTCATTCGCTCGAGCTGCGCGTGCCTTTCCTCGATAAGAAAGTAATGACGCTGGCTGAGCGCATACCGAAGAGATACCGCGTTACAAGCGAAAATACCAAGTACGCTATGCGCCTTGCCGCGCTGAAAGCCTGCCCGCCGCAGACCGCAAACAAGAAAAAGCTCGGTTTCCCCGTGCCTATACGCGTATGGCTGAAAGAGGATGAATACTACAACGTTGTAAAAGATAAGTTCCTCTCGGCAGACTCGCAGAAGTTCTTCAATACCGATAAGCTGGTAGAGCTGCTCGACGAGCACCGCGCAGGTCATTACGACTACTCGCGCAAGATCTGGACGGTATACACCTTCCTAGTATGGTACGACGTATACTTCAATCAGGAAAAGTAATACAAACATACAGACATAAGAAAAGACCGGTGCTCAGCCGGTCTTTTTTCGTTACTTGTTCGAGTAGGGGTCGATGAACGAAACGGGGTCTATCCACTCGCCATTCTTTTTCAGCCCGAAGTGCAGGTGCGGGCCGCTCGCCGCCTCAATCTCGGCAGTTTCGCCTACCGCGCCGATAACCTGCCCCGACTGCACCTTGTCACCCTCCTTTACCGAAACGGCTGAGGAGAGATTGTAGTAGTAGCCCATAACGCCGCTGCCGTGGTCGATGATAACGGTGTAGCCCCAAAGCGCGTCTTTCTCCACCTGCGTTACCTCGCCCTTGTTCATAGCCTTTACCGGCGTGCCCGCTTCGGCGGAGATGTCTACGCCGTCGTGGGTTTTCCAAACGTTCAGCGTTTCGCTTTTCACAAGCTCGCCGCCGCTGAACGGCTCGAGAATATCGCCGTTTACGGGCATGACGTTCGGCTGGGTCTTTTCGTCAGGGTCTTCCGCGCGGGAAGATGAAGAAAAGTCCTTTGCCACGCCGCTCTGCTTATTGTCTGCCTGCGCGGCAGAGTCGGAAAGCGATGAAAGCCCGCTTTGGGAAAACGAATAGTCGAAGCTTTTCTCAGCGTTTTTTACCGCCTTGCCGTAAGCCGCAGCGCCTGCGCCGCCCGCCGCCAGCACTACCGCCGCGAGGGTGATGTATGCGCCTTTTCCGCCGATGAGCTTGGCGATCTTACTGTCTTTGATAGATCTCATGATATTTTTTCAAGCCTTTCCCCGATTTAAAATTCTTAGCGGCTTGCCGCACGGGCGGTGCGCGAAATCGGAAAGCGCAGCCCCTTTGGAAATATTATGGAGCATACAGGGAAATTTTATGCAATAATTTTTCGCCTAAATTTTACAAACTTCTCTAAAAACACTTGATTTTTAATGTAAACAATGCTACAATAAATACTGAAAGGCGGTGCATTACTTATGATAAGAGTGGCAATAGCGTACGACGAAAAAAACATCTGCGATACCATAAGGAAATATATAGGGGAGTATGTTACCACCTCAGATATGGATTTTGAAGTAAAATGCTTCACCTCCTGCGAGGAACTGATGAACGCCGTTATGCGCGAGGATATGTATGATCTGATCTTTTTAGACATAGAGTTCTCTAAAGACGGCGGGGAGATGAACGGTATAGAGTTTGGCAAAAGACTGCGCTCTATATGGCGAAACGACAACGCGGCGATAGTTTACGTTACCTCATACAAGGAATACGCCATCGACGCGATAAAGATACGCCCGTATGACTACATCGAAAAGCCTGTGCGTTACGAGCGCATGAAAGGGCTGCTGGATTCTTATGTTGCCGATTATAAATTCGGCAAAAATGTCTTTGAGTTTCTTTCAAATAAGATAATCAACCGCGTTGCCATCTCAAACATACGCTATTTTGAGAGCGACGGCAGAAGGCTGGTAATACACACTTTGAATAACGACTATAACTTTTACGGTAAAATGGCTGATATAGTGCGCGATCCGCGTTTCAGAGATTTTGTGCGGATACATAAATCATATCTGGTAAATATCAATTTCGTTGAAAAATTCACGTCCGCTTCTGTGATAATGATAGGCGTGAACAGCGAACAGCTGCCCGTAAGCAGGGCGAACAGAATGGAGATAACTGAGAAACTCATGAGGAGGAAATAAGGAGTGCAGACATTATTTTATTTGTTTTCCAACTTATTTCATATATACGGTATGTATATGTTCGCAAATGTATTTTTTCAAGAGCGCAGCAGAAGCCGCAAACTCGAAGCCGCCCTATATACCGCGTATTTCGCGATAAACAGCGGGGCGTACCTGCTGTTTCACAACTGGGCGATAACGCTTGCCTCAAACATCCTGCCCTTTTTCGCGATAACTTTTCTTTATAAAGAGGGCATGATCCGGCGGGTGCTGAACGTCGCGGCGATATACGCTATCACGATGGGCTGCGACGTGCTTGTCATGACCTTGCAGAATATGATGCATATAGAGTCGGCGGTATTCAGCGAGGGCTTCGCGACATCGCTGGTGATAATTGCAGCGGCAGACCTCAGCAATAAGTGTCTGCATATGAAGAAAGACATTCTCGGCAAAACGCCCGCTATGTATTACGTCACGCTGCTTTTCGTGCCGCTGGGCAGTATATTCATAGCCTACTTTGCCGCTAAGGGTCTGAACGCTGTTTCGCTCATCACCGCGGTGATACTACTGCTGATAAATATAGACATTTTTTACCTGTACGATAACGTGATAGACCTCTTCTCTGAGCGCTGCGAAAGAGAGGTAATGGAGAGCCAGAACAAGGCTATACAAAACCAGCTGGATGTAGTTCAGCAATCTCAGCTTCGCATACGCTGTTTGAAGCACGATATGGACAACCATCTGCTGCGGCTGAAAGACCTGATAGAAAAGGAAAAGTACGCCGAAGCGCTGGAGTATCTGGAAACTGTGAAAAGCAGCACGGCGGCGGATAAAAAGCTGATAGACAGCGGCAACGACCTTATCGACAGTATGCTCAATTACAAGCTTGCGCGCCTGCACGATAACATAGAGCAGAAGTACGATATAGTAGTGCCGAAAGACCTAAGCTTCACCGAATTTGACCTGAACGTAATAATAGGAAATCTCGCCGACAACGTGCTCGAAGCGCTCGACCAGCTGCCAGCTGACGAGCCTAAAAAGCTGGAGATAAGCATTCGTTATAAGCAGGGGTATCTTAAAGTGTATTTCGGCAACACCTTCGACGGCATAATGCCAGAGGACGGCAGCCGCAAGCGCGACCATGATAACCACGGCTTGGGTCTGAAAAGCGTGGAGCGGATAGTTCACAAATACGGCGGCGATATGCGCGCCAAAGTTTCCGATAACTGGTATGAGATCTCGCTGATAATGTACGCAGCGTAAACTAATGTAAATTGGCACAATATATATAAATATGAAGATTTTGATAACCCAGCCGCTCGCCAAAAGAGCGGCTGAATGTTATTTTTGACATTTCCCCGGCAGTTCACTACATTTCAGCAAACAAGTTTTAAAAAGTATTGTATAATGTACATACAAATTGAAAACTTGGGAGGTGAAAAAATTGAAGAGCAAACTTTTTAAGATCAGCACCCGCTTAGGCAAGGTTTTCGCGGCACTGGCTATGGCAGTTACCATCTCTAACGTAAACTCCACCTGCGTATTTATCTCGCACCAGCCCGAAATGCCTGCTGAGAGCAAGAAGCTCCGCAAATTCTGATGTTTGAGAAAACCGCAGATAAGCTTACCCGCGGGCTTTGCGGCAGGGGAGTGATAGCCGAGAGCGAGGCGGCGCTTTACCGCTACGGCTTCGATATGGCGCTCACCATGCTGCTCAACATCATAAGCACCGCGGCAGTAGGGCTGATCTTCGGCATGGTATTTGAAAGCATAGCTTTTCTGGTCTGCTACATACCGCTGAGAAGCTATGCCGGAGGATACCACTCTGAAACTCCGCTGAGGTGCTATTTTTTATCGCTCGCGATGATAGCCGCGGTGCTGTCTGCGCTGAAACTTCTGCCGTTTGGTGCGGCGGGGTACGCTGTGATCATGGCGGCTGGCGCGGCGCTCTGCGCGCTGCTTTCCCCCGTAGAAGACCACAACAAGCCGCTCGACGAAGCCGAGGTGCGGGTATACCGCCGCCGCGCGCTCACGATACTGGCGGCAGAGGTCTGCATATGGGCGGTGACGGGGCTGCTGCTTCGCTTTAAGTGCGGGCTGATACCTATGTCCGTGTTTACCGAAGGGCTTATGCTCGCGTCGGGCAGGATAAAGAATGCACGTCTGAAAAAATAAAACGCTGTCTGCAAATGACTTATGATTTATGAAGAATATCCCGCAGGGCTGAAAAAACGCTTTGCGGGATATTTTTTGCGCGCTATTGCAATTTTGAGATAAACGTGGTATAATTGTATTATGACAAAATCCCTTTGAAAGGAAATGATACATGATGAATAAGAAGATCGCTGTTATAAAGGGCGACGGAATAGGTCCTGAGATAGTTACCGAGGCTATGAAGGTGCTCGATAAGGTGGCTGAAAAGTACGGACACAAGTTTGATTATACTCAGCTTCTTATGGGCGGCTGCTCTATCGACGTCAACGGCGTGCCGCTTACCGACGAAACCATCGCTGAGTGCAAGGCGAGCGACGCCGTGCTGATGGGCTCTATCGGCGGCAACACCACAACCTCCCCTTGGTACAAGCTTCCCGCTGACCTGCGCCCCGAAGCAGGTCTGCTAAAGATACGCAAGGAGCTGGGTCTTTTTGCTAACCTGCGTCCCTGCCTGCTTTACCCGCAGCTTTCAGGAGCTTGCCCGCTGAAAGAAGAGATCTCGGCTAAGGGCTTCGATATGCTGATAATGCGCGAGCTTACGGGCGGACTTTACTTCGGCGCACGCAAGACCGAGGAAGTTGACGGCGTTATGACCGCGGTAGATACCCTTTCCTACAACGAAAAAGAGATCAGACGTATAGCTGTAAAGGCTTTCGAGGTAGCTATGAAGCGCAGAAAGAAAGTCACCAGCGTAGATAAGGCGAACGTTCTCGATTCCTCGCGCCTTTGGAGAAAGATAGTTACCGAGGTGGCGGCGGATTACCCCGAGGTAGAGCTTGAGCATATGCTGGTAGACAACAGCGCTATGCAGCTGGTTCGCGACCCTGCGCAGTTCGACGTTATGGTAACTGAAAATATGTTCGGCGATATTCTTTCAGATGAAGCTTCTATGATAACCGGCTCTATCGGTATGCTGCCCTCCGCAAGCATGAACGAAACTAAGTTCGGTCTGTATGAGCCTAGCGGCGGATCTGCACCCGACATCGCGGGTCAGGATAAGGCGAACCCGATAGCTACTATACTTTCGGCGGCTATGATGCTGAGATATTCTTTCGATATGACAGAAGAAGCCGACGCGGTAGAGGCTGCCGTTACCAAGGTGCTCGAAGAGGGCTACAGAACAGGCGACATAATGTCTGAGGGCTGCAAGCCTGTAAGCTGCTCGCAGATGGGTACGCTCATCGCAGAGAGAGTTTGATACAGACTTCACAACTGAAAAACACAATGGAGCGCTTTCGCCCGCAATAATAAGCGGCGCGGGGGCGCTTTTTTGCGGTGGGATAAAAAGTTGCGTAAATTCATAAAAATACTATTGATTTTATCGGCGTTATGTGGTATGATATAATGTGTATTTCTGTATGCAGAAGCGTGCGGATATACATATTATGTAAACCGACGAAGATAACTATAAGCAATATACACAACAGTCCGAACAGGAGGTAAATTATCATGTGCGGAATAGTAGGATATGTAGGAAAGAAAGATTGCACAAAAGTGCTGTTAGACTCGCTGAAAAAGCTGGAGTACCGCGGCTACGACTCGGCAGGAGTGGCTGTTTTTGAAAACGGCGAAATAAAGATCTCAAAATCAAAGGGCAGACTTGCCGTACTGGAGCAAAAGCTGCAAAAAGAGGGCTGGATAAACGGCACCTGCGGCATTGGTCACACACGCTGGGCTACCCACGGCGAACCCTCTGACATAAACTCTCACCCCCACGGCAGCGCAAGAGTTACCATAGTACATAACGGAATAATCGAGAATTACCAGAAAATAAAGGCTTTTCTGATAAAGAAAGGCTACACTTTCGAGAGCGAGACCGACACCGAAACAGTTGCAAAGCTGCTCGACTATTACTACGAGGGCGACCCCATGGCGGCTATACAGAAGGTGCTGGGCGAGATAGAAGGCTCTTACGCGCTGGGCATGATGTTCAAAGATTTCCCGAACCGCGTTTACGCCGTGCGCAAAGATTCTCCGCTGATAGTAGGCGTTGGCGAAGACGAGGCTTTCATAGCTTCCGATGTTCCCGCTATAATCAAGTATACAAGAAATTATTACCTTATAGATCAGGACGAGATAGTGGTCCTCGACGACGGTAAAGCGGGCATTTACGATATTCACGGTATGCCCGTAGACAAAGAGCTAATGACCGCCGACTGGGATATGGAAGCGGCTGAAAAGGGCGGCTACCCGCACTTTATGCTCAAAGAGATAAACGACCAGCCTACCGCTATAAAGACCACCATCACCCCGCGCATAAACGAGGGTATGCCCGACCTCAGCGAGTGCGGAATGACGCTTGAGAAGCTTTCGGGCTACCAGAACATTTTCGTAGTAGCCTGCGGAACGGCTATGCACGCGGGACTGGTAGGCAAATACGTTATAGAACAGCTCGCGCGCGTGCCCGTAACGGTAGACGTAGCGAGCGAATTCAGATACCGCAATCCTATACTCAGCGATAAAGACCTTGTTATAGTAGTATCGCAGTCGGGCGAAACGGCTGACACGCTCGAGGCTCTGCGCCTTTCCAAAAACGTCGGCGCTGATACCCTCGCTATCGTAAACGTAAAAGGCTCTTCCATCGCGCGCGAGGCTGATATGGTGCTTTACACCCACGCAGGCCCTGAGATCTCGGTAGCTTCCACAAAGGCTTACATCGTGCAGATAGCGGTTTTCTACCTGATAGCATTCGAGCTGGCTTTCGCAAAGGGCGCTATCTCAGAAGAGGAGTGCCGCAGACTTACAGGCGTGCTACAAAGCGTGCCCGACCTTATAAACGTAGTTCTCCAGCAGGCGGAGCAGTGCAAGTACATAGCCTCTAAGCTGATAAACGCGGGCAACCTGCTCTACATCGGCAGAGGTCTTGACTACGCGCTTTCTATGGAAGGCTCGCTGAAGCTGAAAGAGATCTCGTACATACATTCCGAATCATACGCGGCGGGCGAGCTGAAACACGGCACTATCTCGCTTGTGACCGAGGGTATGCCCGTAATCGCCGTTGCTACTCAGCGCGAGCTTTTTGATAAGACCGTCAGCAACGTAAAGGAAGTAAAGGCGCGCGGAGCTTCGGTAATATTCGTTACGCACAGCTACAAGACCATCGAGAGCGACGTTGCGGAGTATAAGATAGGTCTGCCGACCATCGACGATATACTCATGCCGCTGCCCGCGGTAGTGCCCTTACAGCTTATAGCTTACTACACCGCCGTGCTCAAGGGCAACGACGTAGATAAGCCGAGAAACCTTGCTAAGTCGGTAACGGTGGAATAATATGGCGTACAAAGCTTGCATTTTTGATTTCGACCTCACCCTCGCCGATTCGTCGAAGGGCATACTGATATGCTTCAAGCACGTTTTAGAGCAGTTCGGCTATCCGCCAAAGGACGATAAGACGATATATGACACGATAGGCATGACCTTAGTAGACGCTTTCGACCTGCTTACCGATACGCCGAATAACCCTCAGCGCGAGGATATGCGCGTCGCCTACGTCAAAAAGGCGGACGAGGTGATGGTGAAAAACACCTTCTTTTACAGCGGCGTTATCGCGGCTATGAAAGACCTGCGCGCGCACGGCGTGAAGATAGGTATTTGCTCTACGAAATACCGCTACCGCATAGCGGATACTTTCGCTGCGCAGGCGGGTGAAACGCCCGCAGACCTTATCATAGGCGGCGAGGACGTGCCGAGCGGCATGGCTAAGCCCGACCCTTGCGGCCTGCTGAAATGTATAGAGGGCTTGGGCGCGGAGAAGTCGGAAACGCTTTACGTCGGCGACAGCTATATCGACGCGGAAACGGCGCAGAGAGCGGGTGTAGACTTCGCGGGAGTGCTGACAGGCTCTACTGTGGCGGAAGATCTTGCGAATTACCCCAATGTTCTCATAGCGCAGGGCGCGGCGGACGTTATGGCATATGTCTGTAAGAATAAACAGTAAAAAAATAAGCAACAAATCATTAACAACTCTTGATATTGAGCCGAAAAAGTGGTATAATATTATGATAGGATAATTTGTGCTTTTATAAATGAAGTAAAGAAGGTATTGAAAATGCTGAGATCTATGACCGGCTTCGGCAGAGAACGAGCCGCTTTCGAAGAAAGAGAGATACTGGTGGAGATCCGCTCGGTGAACCACCGCTTTTACGAATTTACGGCGCGCACGCCCCGCGCTTACGGCTATCTGGACGAGAAACTGAAATCGCTGCTGGGCGGAAAGATAACCCGCGGCAAGGTCGAAGTCTCGGTCTACATCTACAATAAAGAGGGCGTGAACGCCGACATCACGGTGAATAAAGAGATAGCGCACGGCTACCTCGACGCGCTGCGCGCCGCCGCCCCCGAGCTTGAGGTTGAGGACGACCTGAAGCTTTCAGACATAATGCGCCTGCCCGACCTATTCACGGTAGTGAAAACGCAGGAAAATGAAGAGCAGGTGTGGGAGCAGGTGAAGCAGACCGCCGAGAGAGCGCTCGAAAAATTCGTAGAGATGCGTGAGGTGGAGGGCGTGAAGATGCACGACGACATCGCTTCGCGGCTGGGCTTCATCGAGCAGATGGTGAAAAGCGTTGAGGAGCGCTCGCCCAAGGTGAACGACCTTTACCGCGAGAAACTTTACGCAAAGCTCACCGAGCTGCTGAAAGACCGCAATATAGACGACAGCAGGGTGCTCACCGAAGCGGCTATATTCTCGGAAAAGACTGCTGTGGACGAAGAAACGGTGCGCCTGCACAGCCACATAGCGCAGTTCCGCACGCTGATAAACAGCAGCGAGCCGGTAGGCAGAAAGCTCGACTTTTTGGTGCAGGAGATGAACCGCGAGGTAAACACCACAGGCTCGAAATGCTCAGACTTAGAGATCACCAAAACGGTGGTAGACCTAAAGAGCGAGATTGAGAAGATACGCGAGCAGATACAGAACGTGGAGTAAAAGTGTATGCAGCTGATAAACATAGGCTTCGGCAACTTCATATCGGCTGAAAGGCTGATAGCGGTGGCAGCGCCCGAATCCGCGCCCGTAAAAAGGCTGGTGCAGGAAGCGCGCGACCGCGGAACGCTCATAGATGCCTCATGCGGCAAGAAAACGCGGTCGGTGATAATTATGGACAGCGACCACGTTGTGCTCTCAGCCCTCTCGACTGAAAGCGTTTACGGCAGAGCCGCAGGCAAAACGGAGGATGACCAAGATGAATAACGCAAAGCTTTTTATAATCTCAGCCCCATCGGGCTGCGGCAAGGGCACGCTTATAAAAGAGCTTAGCCGCGATAACGAGATATTCAATTCCATATCGTGCACCACGAGAGCGCCGCGCGAGGGCGAGCTTGACGGTGTGCACTACAACTTCATCACCCGCGAGGAATTTGGCAGACTGGCGGAAAACGACGGCTTTTTAGAGCACGCAGAATTTAGCGGGAACTGCTACGGCACGCCGAAAGCGCCCGTAGAGCAAAAGCTTGCCGCAGGAATAGACGTGCTGCTGGAGATAGAGCCGCAGGGCGCATTTCAGGTAAAGGCGAAGATGCCCGAAGCTGTAATGCTCTTCATACTGCCCCCCTCGATAAGCTCGCTCGACCGCAGGCTGCATCGCCGCGCGCAGGAATCGGGCGAAACGGAAGAGATGATACAAAAGCGCCTTTCTACCGCTAAGGGCGATATAGAGCGCGCTTACGATTACGATTATGTGATGGTCAACGGCGACCTCGATAAGGCTGTCAGCGACCTGAAAAATATATTCCATTCAGCAAAAAACGGCGGCGAGGGGCTGGAAAGCTTTAAAGCCGCGAACCAGAAAGAAATTATAGATGAGGTGCTTAAAAATGCTTAGACCCGCAGCAGTACAGATTTTAAAGAACAATGAAAGCTATTATTCACTCGTAGTAGGCGTTGCAAAGCGCGCGAGAGAGATAACTGAGGAAGCTTTTGAAGAGAAAAAGGTGCTCGACGAGCGCCCTGTAAAAAAAGCGGTAGACGAATTTGCCTCCGGCGAATACAAGCTTATAGAAGACCCCGCGGTAAGACTCTGATACCCGATAAATACGGCATATGAGGGGAAGTTACTTCGCCGCAAAGACCGTGATAAACGGCGCTTCGATGAGCTTCGACAAGCACTACGACTACATCTTGCCCGAGGAGCTTGCGGATAAGGCGCAGGCGGGAATGAGGGCGCTCGTGCCTTTCGGCAGGGGAAACCGCAAGTCGGTCGCGCTGATAATAGCGATATACCCGCTGGAACATTACAACGCCGAGCTGAAGCCTGTGTTTGCGCTGATAGATAAAGAGCCGCTGATAAACGCCGAGATGCTCAACATGCTCGAGTGGATGAAGAGCAGCCTTTTCTGCACATACTTTGACGCTTACAAGACAATGGTGCCAAACGGCTTTTCTTATAAGATAAAGACGCACTACACCCTCGCGAATACCGGGCTGGACGAAAACGCCTTTACGGGCGAGGAGCTGGCGCTGATAGAGCAGGTGCGCGCGGCTAAAACGCAGAGCGCCGTCGATAAGCTGCTCAGCCCCGAAAAGGGCGCCGGCGAGGCGGAGAAGAAACACCTGAAAGAGCTGGTAGGCTCGCTGCTGGATAAAGGCGCGCTGGAGGAAGCCGACTTTTTCAAGCGCGCGGTAGGCGACGAAACCGAGCAGATGGTGCGGCTGAGCGAGAGTATGCTCGCAGGCGGCGCGAACGAAAAGCTCAGCGCGAAGCAGAGCGCGGTGGTAAAGCTGCTGAAAGAGCTTGGCAGCGCATCTGCCGAGGAAGTCTGCTACATGACGGGCTGCACGAAAGCCGTGCTGAAAAGGCTGGGGGAAAAGGGCGCGATAACCGTTTACAAGACGGAGGTAATGCGCAAGGCGACTGCCGACGCAGGTGAACGCCGCGACCCAACAGAGATACGGCTGAACGCCGAGCAGACCGCCGCTTACGAGGGCATAATGCAGCTCGTGGACGCGCGAAAGCCCGCGGGCGCGCTGCTTTACGGCGTTACGGGAAGCGGAAAGACTTCGGTATTTTTCCGCCTGATAGATAGCGTGCTGAAAAGCGGCAGGACGGCGCTGATGATGGTGCCCGAAATATCGCTAACGCCGCAGATGGTGAAGAAATTCAAGCTGTACTTCGGCGACGAGATAGCGCTTCTGCATTCCTCGCTCTCGCTGGGGCAGCGCGCGGACGAATTTAAACGCATACGCGGCGGAAAGGCGAAGATAGTTATAGGCACGCGCAGCGCGGTTTTCGCCCCGCTGGAAAACATCGGTTTGATAATAATGGACGAAGAGGGCGAGCGGACTTACAAATCAGACCAATCGCCCAGATACCACGCCCGCGACGCGGCTATACAGCGCTGCGGCCACCACGGCTGCGTGCTGCTGATGGCTTCGGCAACGCCCTCTATCGAGAGCTTTTACTACGCGAAAACGGGCAGGTTCCACCTCTTTGAGATGCGCCACCGCTACGCTGACGCGGTCTTGCCCGAGGTGGAGATAATAGATATGCAGAGCGAGGCGGCGGCGGGCAACGGCAGCATTTTCAGCCGAAAGCTTGCCGAAGCGGTGAGCGAAACGCTCGCAAAGGGCGAACAGGCTATACTTTTGCTCAACCGCAGGGGGTACACGACGTATATGTCATGCGCCGAGTGCCGCGAGCCTGTAAGCTGCCCTAACTGCGGTCTGCCGCTGACTTTTCACAAGAAAAACGGCAGGCTGATGTGCCACTACTGCGGATTTTCGATGGCTCAGCCGACGAAATGCCCAGCCTGCGGAAGCGAAAAGCTGCGGCAGAGCGGCGTGGGCACGCAGAAAGTAGAGGACGAGCTGGGAAAACTTTTCCCGCAGGCACGCTTGCTGAGAATGGACGCGGATACAACGTTCACGCGCGGGGCGTATGAAGAGAGCTTTTCGGCTTTCGAGCGCGGCGAGTACGACATAATGCTCGGCACACAGATGATAGCCAAGGGGCTGAATTTCCCGAATGTGACGCTGGTGGGGATAATCTCCATCGACAAAGCGCTTTTCACGGGCGACTTCCGCAGCTACGAGCGCACTTTTTCGCTGATAACGCAGGTGGCGGGGCGCTCCGGCAGGGGCGACAAACCCGGCAGGGCTTTCATACAGACATTCGTGCCCGACCACTACGTTATAAACCTAGCGGCGCAGCAGGATTACGACGAATTTTATGAGGAGGAAACGGCGCTGAGAAAAACGCTGCTTTTTCCCCCGTACTGCGATATATGCGCGGTGAATTTTTCATCTGAGATGGAAAGCCGCGCGATAGAAGGCTCGCGCAGCTTCTTGCAGACTTTGCGCGGCAAGATAGTAAACGAGCAGATAAAGATACCCCTGCGCGTGCTCGGCCCTACCCAATGCACGCTGGGCAGGATAAACAACAGATACAGATACAGGATAATAATAAAATGCCGCGTTTCAAAGCAGCTTCACGCGCTGATCTCTGACTGCATGGTGCGATTCATGAAAGACCGCAGGTTCAGCGAGGTGCGCATTTCGGCTGACATAAACGGCGATATAGGATCATGAATCGCGAAAGGATAAATTTATGGCAATAAGAACCATCGTTAAAAACGGCGACCCCGTACTCAGAAAGGTCTGCCGACCCGTTACCGACTTCGGCGAAAAGCTGCACACGGTGCTAGATGACATGGCTGAGACCATGCACGCGGCGGACGGCGTAGGGCTGGCAGGCCCGCAGGTGAGCTACCTGCGCCGCGTAGTAGTCATAGACGTGGGCGAGGGCGTTATCGAGCTGATAAACCCCGAGATAACGTGGCGCTCTGACGAAACGCAGTATGTGCAGGAGGGCTGCCTTTCATGCCCGAACCAGTGGGGAATGACCACCCGCCCGAAGCGCGTGAAATTCAAGGCGCAGAACAGAAACGGCGAATGGTACGAGATGGAGGCGGAAGACCTCTTCGCGCAGGCGGTATGCCACGAACTGGATCACTTAGAGGGCAAGCTTTTCGTAGACATAGTTGAAGAATGGCTGAAGCCTGAGAACGACTGATAATTCAACAGGAGAATTAGCGATATATGGATATAGTATTCATGGGCACGCCCGACTTTGCGGTAAAGGCGCTTGAAAAGCTTTATGAAAGCGGCGCGCACAACGTAAAAGCGGTGTTTACCCAGCCCGATAAGCCGAAAGGCAGGGGCTACAAACTTGTGCCGCCGCCCGTAAAGACGCTTGCGCTGGAGCACGGCACGCCCGTTTACCAGCCGCAGAGCCTTAAAAAGGAAGCGGATGAGTATATCAGCGTGCTGAAAGAATGCGCGCCCGACTGCATAGTAGTAGCGGCGTACGGCAAGCTGCTGCCGAAAGAGGTGCTTGATATACCTAAGTACGGCTGCATAAACATACACGCCTCGCTGCTGCCCGAATACCGCGGCGCAGCGCCGATACAGCGCTCAGTGCTTGACGGCAAGGCGCAGACGGGCGTTACGATAATGCAGCTCGCCGAGGGGCTGGATACTGGCGATATGCTGCTGCAAAAGGCGGTAGACATCGGCGAGAACGCTACTTCGGCTGATATGTTCGATATACTTGCCGAGCTGGGCGCTGATATGCTGCTTGAAACGCTGGCGGCGCTGGAAAACGGCACGGCTGTACCCGCAAAGCAGGACGACTCGCTCGCGACATACGCGCACATCATCACAAAAGATATGTGCCCGATAGATTTCAGCAAGCCCGTTTTTGAGGTGCACAAGCACATTTGCGGACTTTCGGACGCGCCCTGCGCGCTCTGCTGGCTAAACGGCAAGCGCATAAAGGTCTACCGCTCAGAGATCATCTCGCGCGAGAAAACTCAGGCGCAGGCGGGCGAATTTGTAGGCGGCAAACGCTTTGACGTAGCCTGCGGCGAGGGAGTTATCCGCTTTACCGAGATACAGGCCGAGGGCGGCAAGCGCATGAAAGCGCAGGACTACCTAAACGGCAAGCCCGTAAAGGCGGGAACTGTGCTCACGAGCGAACCGTAGGAACTTGATTAGTTAGGAGAAAAACGATTTGGAAAACGCCAGAAAAACAGCGGTAAAGCTGCTTTGCAGGATAGACGGCAGCAGCTCTTATTCAAACATACTGCTTGACGAGCATTTCAGCCGCTCGCAGCTTGACGCGCAGGGAAAGAAATTTTGCGCCGCGCTGTTTTACGGCACGCTCGAAAGGCGGCTGACGCTGGACGAGATTATAAAAACCTACTCGGCGAAGCCCGCGGACAAGCTGAACCCGGAGGTTCGCAACATACTGCGGACGGCGCTTTACCAGATATTATACATGAACTCCGTGCCCGAATCGGCGGCGGTGAACGAGGCGGTAAAACTCGCGGCGAAAAACCGTAACCCAGCGGTAAAGGGCTATGTAAACGGTCTGCTGAGGGCGTTTTTGCGGGCGGATAAAAAGCTGCCGCAGCAAAAAGACCCGCTCGAAAAACTGGCTTTTGAATACTCCTGCCCGCTGCCGCTCGTGAAAAAGTGGGCGCAGGAATATGGCAGGCAGACGGCTGAGCAGATGCTCGCGACCTCGCTGGGCAGACCGCCCGTGACAGCTATGGTGAACACCACGCTCACCACGCCCGAAGCGCTTTGCGAAGAGCTGCGCGCCGAGGGATTTGGCGCTGAGGTGAACGCGCATTTCGCCGACTGCGTGAACATAGCGGGTGCTTCGCCCGAATCGGCGGAGGCTTTTAAGAAAGGGCTTTTCCACGTTCAAGATATTTCCAGCAGGATATGCTGCGGAGCGCTTGGCGCGCAGGCGGGCGAAACGGTGCTAGACCTATGCGCAGCGCCGGGCGGAAAAAGTTTCACGATAGCCGAGCTGATGGGCGGCAGGGGCGAGCTTATGGCTTTCGACCTTCATAAAAACCGCGTTCGGCTGATAGCGGGCGGCGCGAAAAGGCTCGGGCTGGGCTGCATTACGGCGGCTGAGAACGACGCTAAAGCTTTTAACGAGAGCTTGCCGATGGCTGACCGCGTGCTTTGCGACGTGCCATGCTCGGGACTGGGCGTTATTCGCCGCAAGCCTGAGATAAAGTACAAAGACCTCGCGGAATTTGACCGACTGCCCGAAGTACAGTACAAGATACTGGAAACTTCGGCGGGGTATGTGAAGCAGGGCGGCGTGCTGCAATACTCGACCTGCACGCTTTCGCGCGCGGAGAACGACGAGGTGGCGGACAGATTTTTGCGCGAGCATCCCGAGTTTGAACCCGCGCCGCTGGGCGAAGCCGCAAAGCAGTTCGGCGGGGAGTGCAGACTTACCGTGCTGCCGAGCTATTTTGATTCAGACGGCTTCTTTATAGCAAAATTTGTGAGAAGATGATTTGAGAGGTGTTAACTTGGAGCAGCAGAAGACAGACATACTCAGCCTTTATCCCGAAGAGCTTGAGGCGGAGATACTGGCGATGGGCGAAAAGAAATTTCGCGCGAAGCAGATATTTGAGTGGCTGCACGTCAAAAATGTCGATAGCTTTGATAAAATGACTAATCTATCTGCACAACTCAGAGCGCGCCTTGAAGAAAAATTCTGTATAAAATCACTATTTGTGTGCAAAACACTTGAATCTTGTACCGATAATACTGTAAAATATCTATATGGGCTCGATGATGGCAACCATATAGAATCGGTGCTGATGGAATACAGCTACGGAAACACCATTTGCGTGTCTACACAAGTGGGCTGCAAGATGGGCTGCCGCTTCTGCGCCTCGACCATCGCGGGCTACAAACGCGACCTTACGGCGGGCGAGATACTTGGGCAGATATACACGGCGCAGCGCGAGAGCGGGCGCAAAATATCGGGCGTGGTGCTTATGGGCATCGGCGAGCCGATGGATAATTACGATAACGTGGTGCGGTTTTTAAAGCTGCTATCATGCCCGCAGGGCTTCGGTATGTCGCTGAGGCATGTTTCGGTGAGCACCTGCGGCATTGTGCCGAGGATATATGAGCTTGCCGAGCTTAACTTGGGCATAACGCTTTCAATATCGCTGCACGCGCCTGACAACGCCGAGCGCAGCGCGATAATGCCGGTAAACGACCGCTGGGATATAAACGAACTGATGGCGGCTTGCAGGCACTACTTCGCAAAAACGGGCAGGCGGATAAGCTTTGAATACGCGCTGATAGACGGGCACAACGACACGCGCGAGGACGCGAAAAAGCTCGCGGCGCTGCTTTCAGACTTCGTCTGTCATGTAAATATAATCCCCGTGAACAAGATAAAAGAGCGCAGCTTTACATCTGACCGAAAGGCGGCGCACAGGTTTCAGCAATACCTGAACGAGCTGGGGATAAACGCCACTGTAAGGCGCACGCTGGGCGCTGATATAGAGGCGGCTTGCGGTCAGCTTAGAAGAGAATACGAGATGAACTAAACTTAATGATAAAGGACGGTGATCCGTTTTGTATCTGTCTTACAATTCCGACATGGGCAGAGTGAGAAATGAAAATCAGGACAAGATATGTGCGGGATTTCTTTCGGAAAACGCAGCTCTCGCCGTTGTGTGCGACGGAATGGGCGGCGAAGCCTCAGGCTCGGTAGCGAGCGATCTTGCTGCCAATCAGATATACAGGCGCATATCGGAAGGCTACCAGCAGGGCATGAAGCCTAACAGCATACGCAATTTGATGGTCACCGCTGTGCAGGCTGCAAACTCGATAGTTTACGAAAAAAGCTGCGAGGACATCGAGAAAAACGGAATGGGCACTACCTGCGTTGCCGTACTGGTAGAGGATAAGACCGCGTATATAGTAAACGTGGGCGACAGCAGGGCGTATATGATGGACGGCGACGGTATTCGCCAAATATCAGACGACCACACATACGTCAACGAGCTTTACAAGCACGGCGAGATAACCTTTGAAGAAATGCAGAACCACAAAATGAAGTATATAATCACGCGGGCAGTAGGCGTAGAGCCGAAGGTAGAGGCTGATTATTTCGAGGTGGAGGAAACGGGAAATTTCGCGGTGTTTCTCTGCACCGACGGGCTTACGGCGTATTGCCACCCGCAGCTTATCTACGAAAGCGTGTTCAATAAAAATCTGGATAAAGGCGTGTCAGACCTGATAGACTACTGCAACGCCTGCGGCGGCAAAGACAATATCTCGGCCGCTGTCATCGCGAACTGATAAGATCAAGCAAACTTAGCGCACGGGCGCTTTAATGATAAATTTGGTAAGGAAAGAAAGAACAGGAGTTGAAATTTATGAATTATATCGGCACAAAGCTCGATGATCGCTACGAGATAACCGAGCAGATAGGTTCGGGAGGAATGGCGGACGTCTACAAAGCGGTAGACACCGTGGAGAACCGCACCGTAGCTGTAAAGATACTGAAAGATGAATTTTCGCACAACGCGGAATTTCTCCGCAGGTTCAGAAATGAGAGCAAGGCGATAGCCGTACTTTCGCACCCGAACATCGTAAAGATATACGATGTAGGGCTGACGGACGATGTGAAATTCATAGTAATGGAATACATCGACGGCATAACCCTAAAGGACTTTATAGAGCAGCAGGGAGCGCTGCGCTGGAAGGACGCTCTGCACTTCATCACGCAGATACTCCGCGCTCTTCAGCACGCGCACGATAAGGGCATAGTTCACCGCGACATAAAGCCGCAGAACATAATGCTCTTTGAGGACGGCACTATAAAAGTCATGGATTTCGGCATAGCGCGCTTCTCACGCATAGATGGCAAGACGCTTTCTGACAAGACTGTCGGCTCGGTACACTACATCTCGCCTGAGCAGGCAAGAGGCGATATGACCGACGAGCGCAGCGACATCTACTCGGTAGGCGTAATGCTATACGAGATGCTGACGGGCAAGAAGCCTTACGACGCAGATACCCCCGTGGCGATAGCTCTCAAGCATATGCAGGAAGAGTGCGTACCGCCTAGAGATATTATGCCCTCTATACCCGAGGCGCTGGAAGAGATAGTTTTGCACGCGATAGAGAAAGACCCCGCAAGACGTTACCAGTCGGCGGCGGAGATGATACGCGATATAGATACCTTTAAGATGGACCCGACGGTAGTATTCGGCTATAAGGATCAGACCGCGGGCGTGGGCGGCTCTACAAGATATTTCGACCCGCTCATCGACCAGAACGATAACAACTATCAGGATAATCTCGAGAACGATTATGAAGATTATCCCGATGACTACGACGATGAAGATTACGACGACGAGGACAATGACGATGAGGACGACGGCAGAAAGCGCAGCTATGTAGTGCCGATAATGCTCGCCGTGACCGTGGCGGTCGTAATAATCGCTTCGCTGGTAATAGCTTACTACGCTATCTCGAACTTCGGCCCCGGAGCTACCCACACGGGAAATGTTACCATACCGAACTTCGTAGGACAGAACATCGTACAGGTAGAGCAGGAGTACAAGGACAAGCTTGTATTTGAAAAGACTGAGGAATACTCGAACGAGTACGAGGAAGGCATAATCATGTGGCAGAGCCAGACGGGCAAGACCGTTCGCGAAGGCTTTACGCTTCAGGTAACTGTCAGCAAGGGTCAGCGCCTTATCACCGTACCGAACATGGTAAACAAAGACGCCGAGGTAGCACGAAGCGAGATCACCAGCGCAGGCTTCACGCCGATAGTAACTGAGATCTACGACGACAACGTTGCCAAGGGAATGGTAGTAAAGACCGAGCCTGAGGCGGGAACTGAGTACCCCGAGGGCAAGGAAGTAAAGATATTCGTAAGCCAGGGTCCTTTTGAAACACAGGTCAAAGTACCTAACGTAGTAGGCATGACGCAGTCTAAGGCTATCGCAAAGCTGAAGGAGAGCAAGCTGGATTACGAGGTACAGGAGCAGAAGCACGACGGCGACAAGGGCAAGGTAGTAGACCAGAGCGAAGCCGAGGGCACATACGTCGATAGAGGAACTAAGGTAATAATCTACGTTTCCACCGGCGAGACCGACCCGATAGACCTTACGCTGAGAATACCGATGCCGAGCGACGGACTGCACGGCGCGTACACCATCGACGTATTCCGTGACGGCAGCGTGGCTTACACCAAGACCATATCTAACGGCGAGACCGTAATGGGCGGAACTGTAAGCATAGAGATCTCGGGCAAAAAGACCGAAACGCTGATAATCTATATCAGAAACAACGAATCTAACGGATATATCAGATACGCGACCTACAACATCGACTACGATAAGGAAACAATAGAGCTTTCCGGCAGTCTGGCGGAGGACAAGCTGAAGGAGATAACTCCCGCTGAGACCACCACAACGCCGGCTCTGCCTGAGGAGAGCATTCCCGATACGCAGCCTGCTGATTCGCAGCCTGACGCGAACTCTAACACAAACCAGCAGTATTGATAAGCATGAACGGGTCAATAATCAAAGCTATCGGAGGCGTCTACACAGTAGAAGCCTCCGACGGCGTATATGAATGTAAAGCGCGAGGCATTTTCAGGAAAAAAGGCGTAAGCCCCATGTGCGGCGACGTGGTGGAATTTTCGACCGAGGACGGCGGAGTTATTGAAAAAATACTGCCGCGAAGGAACGAGCTGGTGCGTCCGCCGCTGGCGAACCTCGACGCGCTGCTTTTTGTGACATCGGTGAAAGAGCCGGGCACGAACTTCCTGCTGCTCGACAAATTCATCGCGATAGCCGAGTACAAGGGGATAGAGCCCGCGGTGGTCATCACAAAGACCGATAAGGGCGACTGCACGCAGATAGCCGAGCCGTACCGCATGGCGGGCATACCCGTGTTCCTTGCGGACAACACCACGGGGCAGGGCAGCGCCGAGGTGCGCGAATTTATACGCGGCAAGCTCTGCGCCTTTACGGGCAACACAGGGGCGGGAAAATCCTCGCTGCTGAACAATATTTTTCCCGAGCTGGAGCTTTCGACGGGCGAGATAAGCCGCAAACTGGGCAGAGGCCGGCACACTACACGCCACGTTGAGCTTTTCCCGACGGGCGAGGGCGGGTACATCGCTGATACGCCCGGATTTTCAAGCTTCGACACGAACAGGTACGATATAATCTTCAAGGACAAGCTGGCGGGCTGCTTCCGCGAATTTGCCGAGTACACCGACGACTGCCGTTTTCCCGATTGCAGCCACACGTCTGAAAAGGGGTGTGCAGTGATAGAGGCGGTGAAGCGCGGCGAGATAGCGGCTTCGCGGCACGAAAGCTACAAGGAAATGTACGAGCAGGCGAAGCAGCTAAAAGAATGGGAGCATAAATAAGGAACGGAGGCGTTTTATATGAAACGCTGCATAATATTTACAGGTGGACGACCCGAGCCGCATTTGCCAGACGGGCTTGAACTTGGGGGCGCGTACATCATCGCGGCGGACAGCGGCTACAAAAACTGCAAGCAACTGGGAGCAGTGCCGAATTTAGCTGTCGGTGACTACGATTCGCTGAATTTCGTGCCCGATGACTGCGAGCACATCACATATCCCTGCGAGAAGGATGACACCGACCTGATGGCGGCGGTTCGGGAAGCGCTGCGGCGCGGCTGCGGGGACATCACGATACTGGGCGCGATGGGCGGCAGGTTTGACCACACTTTCGCGAACGTGCAGGTGCTGGCTTTCATAAACAGCGAGGGCGCGCGCGGACGCATACTTAGCTGCGGCGAGGAGATAATGCTCGCGGGCGCGGGGGAATACAGCGTGGCGCGGCGCGAGGGCTATTCGCTTTCGCTTTTCGCATACACGCCGCAGGTGCGCGGACTGACTCTGAGGGGCGTGAAGTACTCGCTTGAAAACGGCGAGATCAGCGCAAATTTTCCCATCGGCATCTCGAACGAGATAACCGCAGAGCGAGCGGAGATCAGCTTCACCGAGGGGCTGCTGCTGATAGTGCAGAGCAGGCTGGAGTAGCAAAACGCGGTGCGGGCGCATAGTATGAAATACATCAAAACAGGGAGGTATTTCGTATGAAGGTAGTAGTTGTAAAAAGTCCCAGACTTTTAGCGCCGATGCTGCGGATGATATTCAGGATAAAAAAGGAAAACGCGCAGTAGCGATACATAGCCGTGCGGCGGAGAGATCTGCCGCGCGGTTTTTGCATTATCGGGCGGGCGGCGGCATAAGATATACGGGGGGTGGCGGCGTGCTGGAAACGAAAGTCGGCGGGGTGCGGGTAAGTTTTTGCTTCGGATTTTTCGCTGTGGTAATGTTCACATTTTTCGCGGGCGGCGGCAGCTCGGCGGGGATATTCGCGGCGCTGCTTGGGTGCATACTGCACGAGGCGGGGCATTTCGCGGCGATGTGTCTGCTCGATCAACCGCCCGAGCGGGTCTGCTTTTACGCAGGCGGCATCAAGATAGTGCCGCGGTGGGGTCTGCTGAGCAGGCGGCGCGAGGGGGCGATACTGGCGGCGGGGTGCGTGGTGAATTTTCTTCTGGCGTGGCTTTCGCACATGGCGGGTCTGCGGGAATTTTGCGCGGTGAACGCGGCGCTCGGGGCTTTCAATATGCTGCCGTTCGCGCATTTCGACGGCGGCAGACTGGCGGCGCTGTATTTCAAGGAGGGCGCGCGGCGGGCGTTGGCGTGGGTATGTTTCGCGGGGATATTCGCGCTGGCGGCGTACTCGGGGCAGATAAGCCCGGCGGCGCTAGCGGTGCTGATATTCGCGGCAATCTCGGAAGCGGCAATGCGATGAACAAATGTAAAAAAACTATTAAAGCACTTGACGGGAGAGAAAATTTGTGATAAAATAATAATGTTAATGTTATATTTGCTGATATGGCTCAGTTGGTAGAGCAGCGCATTCGTAATGCGCAGGTCGTCGGTTCGAGTCCGACTATCAGCTCTCTTTGAAACCCCCGCTTGAACGTTTTGTTTGAGTGGGGGTTATTATGTTGTTGCTTTTATTTCAAGAAATTAAATATCTATCTGAAAACATCAATAAATCGTTTCTGTTTATATTTGTCGCTAAATGTCGCTACGTGTCGAACGTATGTGTCGCATTGCATAATAAATTTATATATTTTTGTAGTATATAACAAACTTTTAGCTTTTGTATTATTTTTTTATTAAATAATGTTGCTTTTGTCTTTAAAATGTTTTATAATTGTTAATATAAAGCTTATTTTAACTCATAAGTTTTATTGTGAATTCAAAAAAAGAAATATGGAGGGAAAAGATATGTTCAAACTCAAAACAAAGTCAAGGCTGAAACGAACGTTATCCGGCGCATTGGCTTTAGCTATGACCGCAAGCTAGCCTCGGTCGTTCCTGCGTCTGCCGAGGAAATCTCTAGGTATCCTTATGCGATTTTTGCGGCTGATGAATCCGCAGGTATTGCTGTCAATACAGATAATTTTACACTTAACGGCAATGCATATACAAACGGCGTGTTTTCGGCAACTGCTCAATATCCCAATATCAACGGTACTGTTACCGATGCCGATGATATTGCAATTGATGATACTGCTGATGAGGAAAATACAGAAGATACATTTGATGTCAGCAAGGATATGATATTTATCCACACCAAGCTGACAAACAAATATTTCACCGAAAACTGTGATACATACGACGAGGACTTCACATATTCCGATATGAATTTGAATATAAATGATCCGATCTATGTAACGGGCAGACTGAATTTAGACGGTAATATCAGCCTGAATAACGCTGTCGGAGCTGTTTCCGACATTGATCTGTCCGGCAGAAATCTTAACGGAAATAACACGGTAATCTATTCAAAATTCGGCGATATTGACATCTCAAACAGTCAGGCTTCGGTAAACGGACTGATCTATGCTCCATTTGGAACTGTTACCATAGATTGTGACAACTTCAATATGAACGGACTTATCATTGCTCAGAATGTTGTTATCGACGGATACGGAGCGAATATTAACTACAGCAGCTCGTGGGCAGAGCTTGTCGGTACAGAATCTGAAGAACTTAGTTGGACATTTGATGACTGGCAGTATCTTGCCGATACAGACGATGACGGTCTGCCTAATCTTATTGAAAAGGAAATAGGCTCTGATCCTTATAATCCTGATACGGACGGTGATAATCTTCCTGACGGGTACGAAGCGTTAACGCTTGGAACCGATCCAACAAAGCCTGATACCGACGAAAACGGTGTGTCAGATTATGATGAAGATTTTGACAATGACGGACTTTCTAACGGACAGGAATATGAGCTTGGCACAGAGCCTTACAATGAGGATACCGACGGCGACGGTCTTAAAGACGGCGACGAGATCTACTTTGAAACAGATCCTCTGAATCCCGACAGCGACGGCAATGGTATTTCCGACGGCGATGAAAAGCGTTTGCAGACCTTTATCCACGAGGTAGAGAACGAGGATTGCGCCGTTACCGAAGTCCGCGTGTCTATGGAGGGTACGGGAAATCTTCAAAAAACCACGACCGTTGAAAGGCATCATGAACAAAGATGTTCTCTGCACTGATGTTGTGGGGCTGGTCGGAGAGCCTTTTGAGATTGAAACGACTTCGCAGTTTGATAAAGCTACGCTTATATATGTAGTTGATAAATCCAAACTTGGAGATACCGAGTTTGACAACCTACTGTTTTTATGGTATGATGAAGCAAATGACAATTTCGTCGAGCTGGATACGGTGCTTGATGAAGAGAACTCTACTGTAAGTGTGGAGACAACGCATTTTAGTAAGTATATGATTGTTAATAGGGAAGAATGGTATAAAGCATGGTCTACTGAGTTATATCCAAGTTATTATGACCATATTCCAATAGGATTAAGCACAGTATTAGTTATCGATTGTTCAGGCAGTATGCAATATAATGATCCCTATGAAGCAGGCAGAAAGAAAGCTGCTGAATCGTTTATCAATGTTCTAAGAAATAAGGATAATGTAGCTATTATAGCTGAAGATAGCAGACCTCAAATACTTTGTAATTTTACTTCTGTAAATCAAAAAAATACATTACTAAACTCTCTGAATAAGATTTATTCTACTGGAGGCAATAATTTTGACGCATCAATAAATGAATCAATACGGTTACTAAAGACACAGACCGGTGCTCCTAAAAAAATGATTGTATTTATGTCTGATGGCGGATGTAGTGTTTCTGATTCATATTTAAAAACCGCAGATAATTTGGGAATTCCAATTTACACTATTGGCTTTGGCAACGGTTCTGACGATAGAATTCTTGAACATATGGCAGATATGACACACGGCGAATTTTACAAAGCCATTACAACTAATGATTTAGCGGATATTTATTCAGAAATCGCTCTTGACACCTTCTTTGATACAGAAGATACTGATCACGATGGTTTATATGATGTATTTGAATTAGCCGGTATACGAGTTCAGAATGGACAGATAGTTCACACCAGATACGATTTGCCCGATACTGACAATGACGGATTAGAAGACGGTATCGAAATTGAGCCTGTGCCGGTTTATAAGACTGTTATAAGGGATCACAAAGAACAAGAAGAAACTGCAGGTTATTATTTTATAATGAATTCTAATCCTGAAAGTAATGACGATTCAGATGACGATGGTTATTCTGATATTGAAGATCCTGATCCTATGGATAAGCCGGAAATTTTGGGGGATAAGTATGATTTCCTTGATGGAGAGATATACTATCTTGCTAAAATGACAGGTATTTACCCAGAATACTATATGGATGTAGAAGGTAACTCTACTATTCCGGGGACGTCTTTGATAATGTATAATTATACAGGCAATGATAATCAGAAATTCAAGTTTGAATGGTGCGATGTCGGTTATAAAATTCACGCATTGAATAATGAACATCTAGTATTAACGTTGAACGCAAATGACGATGGTAGTTATTCTGTATATATGGGCAATGATTTAAACTTACAGGGGCAATTATGGGAAGTACTGCCTTATAATAATGGAGCAAACGGATTGCTTGGTGAAAATGGTCTTGTAATACGATCAAAGGTTTTATATTATGAAAATAATGATACTGTAGGGCAGCCATTATATTTAAGCTATAAAAATGATCAAATCTCAGTATCAACAGATAGAATAAGTAACACAAGACTTATGACTTGTGCTATAGCAGATTGGACCAGATTTGGTGATGCTTATATGCAATATGTTGGTTGGACTTATATGTCTTATTCTGCCAATGATAGAGCTATGAAGAATTATGCAAAGAATTCAACAAAATTGCCTAATATATTAAAGAATGATTCTAGGTATAGTTCGATAAGTTCCTCGTATTCCAAAACAGGATGTATTAACGGACAAGGAAATTTCAGTAAATTAAAATTTGGAGACACTACTTTTGATGGGGTCGGTTGCGAAGTATTGGCAACATACAATGCTATGGCAAGGCAGGGAATAAATGTAGATTTATGCAAACTCACAGCCGAATTCGAAATGAATGCAATTCAAATAACAGGTCCATTGGCTGATGGTAAAAGCGGATCAAAACCAGAAAGAATACCTGACTGCTTAGAATCATATTCTTTATCTCCTGGATACACGGATAGCATCATATACATCAATCCGTTTAAGACCGATTCATCTCAAAAAGAAAATTTGAAGAAAATCCAAGAAAAACTTGATAAAAATGGAAGAGTTATTTTCTCTGCTTGGAATTATAACAATGGTGGTATTGACTTAAAGTATGGGGTTCATACAGTATACATTGAAAAAGGATCAAGTAATATTGTAATTTATAATTGCTATAATAGTTGGACTGAGCCTGAAACGAGCTACGCTTCTATTGAAGATATGTTTTCAAGTTCAGATCCATTATTCAGCACTCTGGTGATTGGGATATGGTACTAAAGAAAAGAAAAAAAATCATATTTATATTTCTTGCTATCGCTTTATTGTTTTGTGCTTTTGTTATCGTTTTAAATTTAGTCAAAGGCCCTACTATTAATGTCGTTAATTGCAATAGTGATGTAATAACAAATTCACGAGTATGTTTTAATTCATCTTCAACTTACTATTATTTAGACAGTAATAACTTTATATGTTCTGTTGCAGATGGAAATAAAAGTGAGATTTTTTACGATGATAGAGAGTTTAAATATATAACCTGTAATAGCGACTACATATTTGCAGCGGATGATGAATCGATTTTTCAATTTAATTCTGATGGCAAATTACTGAAAAGTATAAGCAGCGATACAAATGATCGTATTTATGGTCGTATCAGTGGGATATTTGCTACAGATGATTGTGTCTTTTGCGGAATGTTAGGATCTTATTTACTTCTTGACCCAATAACACTTGGTAACATGAGCATTAAAGAACTAATTGGTGACAACGAATGGAGATCCATAGGTGATGCTGAAATAGGCAGTGTCAAAACTGCATCAAATGGTGGCATAAAAATGATTATTGCATATCCTATTGAACTTGACAAGGACACTTTTTCGGGCTCAATCGTTGTTGATGATAAGCAAATCATAAATCTAGGTGGTTATAACTATATTGTCGGAGATACAGGAAATGCTTGTATGGAATACAAAGCACACAACGGTACGATTTTTAAGAATTTATATAACGGAAAAGAGTATAATACACCTAAAACAGATATCCGACATTTTTCCTTAACTGAGGATTCATTGATTACATTCAGCAGTTCCTATGATAAAAAATCAGTGTTGATGGATTTATGCATACTATATGATAATTATTCTGTTAGAGATTATGGACTCTATAACAACTACCCGCTTCAATTTCATAAGTACGATCAAATTACTCTTATTGATTTAAAAACTGATTCCGAGAAGATTATCAAAACCCGCTCAGGAGAAAAGATAATTTATCTTAGTAATAAAAAAGCAGTATCTTTCTATAAAGGAAAATATTTATTCTATGATATTAAGAATTGGGAGAATTATAAATCTATTGATGCAGATGAAATCAATTCTCATGGTTGCTACACATTTGAATCCTGTGGAGATTACATTTTCGTTTTTGACGATAATTCCAGAGAACTGCTGAATACTATCAATGTCGCGTGATATAATACATTTGATACAGGTAGTGTTAATGAAATTTACAATCCCCATAATACACTGTTTAAAATAGGATATATATTGAAGTAGTGGGTGGTAATTTGAAGAAAATGAAACTTAAATATATTATGATTTCACTTTTTGTACTTATAATAATATTAGCTATTATTATTTATAAATTTTGTTTTTATTATCCTGATATAAAAATCAAGGTATCCAATTTGTATAATGAACACTCAAATATTGTGTGTTTAAACGATGATTATTATAGACTTAAAGATGGAAACATATATAATTTAGTCACTCAAGAAAGCTTATATCATACAAATGATAGATTTGCATTTATAAAATCATTTGACAGTCTGATATGGATGGTTGACAACAGTGATAAAGATAACCTTAAAGCTATAGATTCATCGGGAAAAGCAGTAAAAAGTTATTCAATACCTGATTATACAAAGGACTTTTTTATCAATAACAATGTAATTTTCTGTATGTCGTCTGACGGAATTAAAATATATCAATTATATAACGGCGGTCATACAGAACAAATTTCGGTAGACTATTCTTTTGTATTTGAATCAGAAAATTCATATTTTAAGCTGTATAAATATAGCTGTGAATATGGGGAGTGTTTATATTTTGATATGGATTCAGATAACTATAATGATTCCTATTTTGCTGTCGATTCAAATAGGCAAAATATGATCAGTTCTAATGGAAGAGTCAATTTATTGCTTTATCAACAGGATCGAATAATTTACACCGAATCGACATTCCGATTGAAAACGTTGTATGAATATTCATTTGTCGATGGTGAAGAACATTGCTATAATAATCTTGATATTGATGATTATGCTCAAGGTTTTTTTGAAAATACGCCCTATGCATCAAATGACAAATATATTATATCTGTTGCCCAGCGAACTACATCACGTTCAATCACAAGGGACGGAGGTCCAACGGCGACTTCCTGTGAAATGTCAAAGCACAAAAATGACCGTTTATATATTATCAGTACTGATGACTGCACAAAATCGTTTCAGCACGGTACTAGGACTTTTGAACGGATACTCTATGCAGACGGTGAAAAGGCAATTACCTACTATAACGGAGAATACTTGACATATTCGCTTGATAAATGGGAAGTAATAGATTCACAATCTGCCGATGAAATCCAAGTCGGGGGTTCATACACATTTGAATCCTGCGGTGATTATGTTTTTGTATTTGATGATAACTCCGGGGAATTGCTGAATACTATTGATGTGAGTTGAAATATTTTAGATGTTCTCCGTACAGACTAAAATCTGTACGGAGATTTTTTATGAACATCAGAATAATATTATTACATTAATATTTTAACACAGCAATGAAATTGTTCAAATATGTTTTGGTGGTTCTGAAAAATTGATTAAATGAAGCTCATTTGCATAAATATTAATTAAATGTAAATTAAAATGGCAGTTCACGTTCTGAAATTTTATTTCACGTATTATACTTGTACGTTTTGTTTCAAAAATGCTATAATATAAAGAAATAAATCGTATTTTGAAGAATTTAAACTTTTGTAGATAAATAATGAAATTAAAAAGTTTAAGTTAAGGAATAAAATCGGGAAGTGGTATAATGTTCGAACCGGAAGCTTTTTTTAGTGATGTTAATAACTTGCTTGGAATTACCGGCATTAATCAAAAAATAATTGATATTTGCAATGATCGTGCCTTATGCTCTAAAATTAAGGGAAACGTACAAACTTATCTTGATAATAATCCGTACAAACCAATTAATTTTTCAAAAGAATTATTAGATAAGTGGATAATAGACTATGGAATTGACTATATAGCCGATATACTCTATTCTAATGGCAATAATCAATTACAAGAGTATAGCACACCACTCAAAATTATATATAATAAGCTTTCCAATAAGAAAAAATCGGATCTTGATAGTCCAATAAATTACCAAGATTTTCTAGCATATTTATCAGGTGTTATTGCAATAGTAAAAGAACAACTTTATACAAGCTTGCCAACTCAATTTAAAGTTTTAAATAGGACACTTAAAGATCATATAGACGAATCATTACAAGATGTGCGTGGAGAATTGGTAAAATTAGTAGAATTTAAAAAGGATAGTACAACAATCTCCACTAATAAAGTTATATCCGATTCACAAATATACCAATGTGTAAAAGATACTGCCCTAAAAATGCTTGACAGAGCTAAAACTGAACAAGGGAGAATGAAAGCATTTGATAATGAGGAAGAAAAGATAAACATTCCTGATATAGGAAATGCTATTTCTAAAGCGTTGGGAAAGTCCAATGATCTTTTAAAAGATTCAAATGTAGTTGGAGAGGGTGAATCAGGCAGATCACTAGTTTCTTTTTATGAATCAAATGAGTTAATAAACACATTACTGATAGGTGGTGGCGGTTCCGGAAAAACTTTTATGTTGCTGGATTTGGCAGAAAAATTGAATGATTCTCAAATAGACATAATACCTGTATATGTACCACTTAATATTTTAAATGAAAAAGTTTTTGGAGAAAATAAAAATCCTATTTTGAATTATTTCATCAATAATTCAAATACCTCTTGCAAAAAACAATTATTGCAGTGGTTAAGGAATGTGAAGGAAACGACTGTTCTATTTCTGCTTGATGGGTATAACGAAATCACTCTTTCGGAATCAAAAATGAACATTATTTCCGAAATAAAGGAACTTAATAGAGACTTTAAGTCTGTTAGCTTTATAATTACCAGCAGGAACGATATATCAGAATGCTTTTCAACTGGCGGTTCGTTACCTTTTCAATGCAAAAGAGTAAATCCACTAAATGATGAGAGTATTAAAGAGTATTTAGATTGTGTGTTATGCGAGATTGACTCAGACAGACTATGGAAAACAATTATAGGTACTAAATTTATAGATATACTACGCAGTCCCATGGCATTGGCAATGTATAGGTATATTTTAGACAGTAATGAAAATATCAGTTCGTTAAATCTTAATCTGCCATATGATTCGCCGGAAACACTTGGCGAATTAATTGGAGATTTTGTAGCGCAAATACAACAAACTCCATGCCTGCAAAATGAAACAATTGCTAGAAATGATATTAATCAAACTATGCTGATTTTATACTATATAGGATATAAAATGGTTAAAGAAAATAGATTTAGAGTTCTCACCTCAGATTTGGAGCGATACGTACAAGAAGGTACAGCATTATTTTCGGAATTGGTATCTTACAGATTTAAAGAATATTTTTATCAAACTTTTCTGAATATTGAAAGTTTGATGGGATTTATTGTATATCCCAAGACCGAAAATGAAGACTGTAGATTTTATCATCAAAATTTCCGAGATTATTTTTATGCAAAATTTCTTTATCAGATCATATTGTTTTCAATATCGCAAAACTGCGGTACTCTTATTATAACTTATTTTTCCGAGAATATTCCAAATGATGTACTGGTCTTGCTTGGAGAAATAACACAGGAAAGATTATTTAAGCCTAACGGTAAAGAACAGAATTCTGAAAATGGTTCATTGATTGAACGTGCTTTAGCGTTACTGTATGAGAATTTTCATAATATAAAATGTGCCGAAGCTGTTAAAAATTTAGTTAATGTTGCTAAATTAACACGAGATAATAACTTGAGTACATTTAATTTTAGCGGTCTTGATTTAAGTTTAACGACGCTAAATATGACTAAACTTAGCACATTATGCATAGATGGGAAACTTAAAACAGCAAATTTTAATCAAGCATATTTAACAGAAGAAACATTTCAGTCATCTGGTCATTCGGCAGCTATACATACGATGTGCCGGGTGGATAACAATTTACTTTCTATATCCGCCGGTGGGATATGGGCATATAATTTAGATACAGGCAGTTTTAAAATTTTGTCAACATATAAAGGCACACAGGTTATGTCATCGGCATATTCTCAGGAATTGGGCTGTTTGTTTACTGGTGATAATAATGGTACGTTATGTATATGGAGTTATTCTGTTGATAACGGTAATATTCTTATAAAATTAAAAAAATCCTATAATCTAAATGGTGCTATTCAGCAAATATTATTAACAAATGTTCAAAATATATGCTTTGTATCAGTTATGGATGGAGGTATCTATCGCTATGATGCTCTGAGTGAAGTCGGAATTGTACTGATAACTAAATTTGAACAATTAGAAAGAGTTAAGTGCAAAATGGTATTTGATTACGATAGGCTTTATTGTTCCTATGGCACACAAATACGTGAGCTATTATTTGACAATAGCTTTAATGTAATCAGAGACAGTGTATGGCATAAAACAGAGAATATAGAGGGTGGGTATATTTATGATATGAAAAGCGCGCTGTGGAATGAAGATGATTTAGAATTAGTTATTAACATTCGAGGAATAACAAAATCAGTAATCGAATTAGTATCCGAATCTGGATTTATAACAATTGTATGTAAAGAACACGATAAGAATAAACGTATAGATAAGTTTAGGGGATTCAATAATATTGCTGTATCTCTATATGATTCTAAATTTGTTTTGACAAGCAATTCGCAGTCAAAATCGATGCCTAATTTATATGAATTTAGCAATATTAATACGACTGGAAATAATTATACTCTTCAAGTTTATTATGGGAAACAAATTGCAGAAGTTGAGGATGCATTATATTTGGACGATAACAAAATAATAACTTGTTCTGTAGACAGATCACTTCAAATAATTGATACTAAAAATGAATTGGTTTCAGAATATTTGCCGGGACATTATCATGGAATACATACTTTAGATGTAATCAGCGAAAATGAAATATATCTTGCCTCCTATTCAGGCTCTATAAGTTGCTGGAAAAAGGTTAGGCATATGTATAATTGGAAGTGTAAAAAGGTATTCCAGGCACATGACGATTGGATCTGGGATCTAAAACATTACTTCTATAATAAGGTTTTATATGTTGCAGCTTCTTCATACGATCAGAGCATCAGTATTTGGAACACTTCAAACGAAATGTTGGTTTGTAAAATACCGATGAACGGCAGAGTCCTTTCTATAGAATTCACAAATAACGGCAATTTGTGGGCTATAACTGACTTGGGCATTATTGAGATTTATAAAATAGACTTTATAAATAATCGATTTTATAAGTTGTGCCATGCTGACTTGAATAAACAATTCAACTGTAAATGCAGAAAGCTAAAAATTATAAATGACAGCGTGAATATCACGACTGCGTTAGTTCTTGCTGAAACCGTTAATAACAACCCTATTGTTATTAATATAAAATTTCTTGGCAAGGATAAATTACAAATCACAGAATTCACAGACATAAGTGGTTTAGTTCCTGACTCGGTTTTTTTACGTGCTATTGATGTTTTAGATTGTGATACGAATCGTATGTATCTTATTGCCGGCAACTATGATGATGTGAAAAAGTCGGAATTTGCATTGATATATGACGGCGTAAAAAATCATTCTGTATTAGCTAATGATCGTGAAAATGAAAATAATAGCGGTATAAGTGCATGTATATTATTCAATTACAAAAGTAATCTATATGCAGCTACAACGGCTTATTCATATAGTATGTGCATATACAGAGTTGAAGAAAACTGTCGAACTACTTTTTTAAAAAAGCTTACGCATGACAACCAACTTCTTGACGTAAAATTTTTAGGGTCAACCTTATTTTCTGCTTCATTAAGCGGAAAAGTCTTTGCTTGGGAGTTCGATAAGGTAATTGCTTCTGAAAAATCAAATTTAAACTTTATTGATTCAGATTTCTGTAAGATAATAATCCAAAATATGTCAGGATTTAATATGGTTGATGTTGACTTTTTAAACAGCGATACTACAATGTGGAGCGATGATTTCAGACAAAAAATCGAACAGTATTCAAAAAGATATAGTCGTAGGAGGATGTAATGACTTACGAATTTATTACTAAAAATGGTATGCCAATGATTCAAATCTCTGCAATTAACAATACCGGAATTGCAGAAGGTTATTGCAGCACAAGAAATGGCGGTAATTCTAAAGGAGAATGGGGCTCATTAAATTGCAGTATTTATAAACTTTTAGATATTGAGAACAGCCGTAAGGATTTCAAATTGTTTTGTTCAGCAATAAATGTAGACCCTAATAAGGTGATCACAAATAGGTTGATTGCTGGTACGAATATCGTAAGAACCGTTACAGAAGCAGATCTAATAGATATATATAATGAACCGATTGCTCCAAGAGCAGACGGATTGATCACGCAATCTAAGGAAATTACTTTGTATATGTATTCGGCGGACTGTGCTATCATCCAATTAGTTGATACTAAAACCGAATCAATCGGTATGTTGCATGCAGGATGGAAAGGAACGCTTAATGGGATTATTTCTAATACTGTTAATGCAATGCATGACACTTTTGATGCTGATCCTTCAAATTTAATTGCAGTAATTTGTCCGTCAATCGGCAAATGCTGTTTCGAGGTCGGAAGCGACGTGGCAGTTCAATTCAAAAATGCCGGTTTAGGTAATTTTATATCAAATGAATATGAAAAGCCGCATATTGATTTATTCGGTGCTAACAAAGAGATGCTGATCAGAGCAGGTTTAAAAGAGCAAAATATCTCTGTAATCGACTTATGCACTTTTTGTCATTCGGATCTGTTACATTCATATCGACGTGGACCAATTAAAGACGGTAAGCATTTGAACGGCATGAATGGTATGTTTTTAAGACTTATCTAAACAACAATATAATCAGGAGTATAACAAAAAGCTTTTAAAGCCTAAAGTTATACTCCTTTTCTTATCAGACCTTTTTGTTTTAAAAGCAGAAAGGTCTATTTTCATGTCCATTTTTAAGACATGGCAATGCTATATTGCCAAATATCCGTAGCCTTCGTTTTGATTCAGAACAAAAAATTAAAACGGAGGTAAAAATATGAGCTATAATCATGGCTTAGAAGAAAAGAAATTTAAAGAACAGTGGCAGAAAACTGCCGAGGAGTACAGAAAAGCAGGAATGACAGAGAAAGAGATAGCGGCAATTTATGAGTTTGACCGTGAAGTTTTCAATTCCAATCGGCGCTACAGTGAAAGAACAGTTGGACTGTTTGATAACGAAAACAGCAGAACACTGATGATTTACGATGATTATTCAGAAAACAACCGTTACGGTTGGATCGATGAAATTGAGGATATGGAAGTGTATTCACAAATCATGTCCTTGCCTGAAATCTGGCGTGAGGCTTTTACGATGTACATATTTGACGGATACACTCAAAAAGAAATTTCGTTAATTTTACTAAGAAATCAGTCGAATGTATCACGTGCAATTGATAAAATCACTGAAATTTTAAGAAATCAATTTTCAAACGCATAAAAAGGGAGTTTTCATCGGCTACAGGGCGAAAGGGAAAAAGAACGACTCAAATCCCTTGAGCATCTTGAAAACAGAATATCAGCATCGGGAATACGTCAATCCTGCGGCCGGTATAAAATCTCGGCAGCCAAAGAAGCCATACGCCATGACAGTCTTAGCTTTGCACGACAACGAGCGAAAAATATGAAGCTTCAAAATCCGGAACAGCTTTCCGGAACGGCGATGAAACGCAGGAGGATAATGATACTTCCGCCCAGCCACAGACTCAAGCAATGGGGGCGGCTCTATGAGAACCATAGTGGAGTGAGAGGCTCATGAGATCGATAAGCTGTCGATCGTTCCCGATGTTCCGCCGTGATCGGATAAAACGCTTTTTCAAAGCGTTGAATAAATATCACGGAAAACGTCCGAAATAAAATGGATCGGACGAAGGCAAAACGAATTAAAGGCGGTTTGCACACTTTTGCAGACCGCCAGTTACATATAAAATTTCAATGGTCAGGAGGCTGATATATGAGCGAAAAAGATAAGCCTGAAAAATCGGATTTCCGATCTGAATATGATAAATTTGGAGTCAATATTCCTACTCCGACAATCAGATTATCGGACAAGCATCCATGCTGCGGTTGCGTATGGTATGACAGAAATGCGGACGTACTGTTCTGTCCGTTTCATAACTGTGTCAGAAACAAGAAAGGCTTTGAAGCTCCAAAGAAAAAGGTGAACAAAAATGCTGATTAAACGAGGAGATATTTTTTATGCAGACCTAAATCCCGTTGTCGGTTCGGAACAAGGCGGTATCCGCCCTGTGCTGATTGTGCAGAATAATGTGGGAAATAAGTATAGTCCTACTCTGGTAGTTCTGCCGATTTCAACGGCTAAAAAGCACTATCTTCCCACTCATATTCATATCTGCGGTTCAAAAACATTGCCAAAAGACTCGGTGGTTCTTGCGGAACAGATAAGGACGATAGACAGGTACCGACTGAAAAGTTACATGGGTTCAGTTGATTTTGAACTTATGGAAAAAGTAGAAAAAGCGATGAAAATAAGTATTGGAGTTGATTTTGATGACTAAATTCGGACAGGCAGAATACAGCGATTTTATGGCAAAAGTATTTGCAGATAAGCTTGATGAAATTCTTGAAACTGCCGAAAAACAGAATTTCAATAACAAGAATACTGAAGATATATACAGTCAGTTCCCGTCTTCAAGGGATGCAGCGTAGGAGGGATTGGGATGTTAGTAGGCTTTTTAATTGGCTTGCTTGTAGGCGGTACAGGTGGAGTAATCACAATGTGTCTCTGCACAGCAGCCGGACAAGCGGATAAGCATGAAAACTGCACAGGTTCGGACGAATAATTTCGTTGGGTTTGGTGATACCATTCTAAAAAGATTTGTGGTATCCTTGTTGGTAAAAAGTAAAGGAGTGTGAGGAAATGCCTACAGTAACGGTGATACAGCCGACAATAACAGAAGAACAAAATATAAAAATCCGTTGTGCCGCCTATTGCCGAGTATCAAGCGATTCCAACGATCAGCTTAATTCCTTTATGGCACAAACAAGGTACTACAGCCAAGTTTTTGAGAACTCAGAAACTGAAGAACTGATCGACATATATGCCGACGAGGGTATCACCGGAACCCGAGAGGACAAGCGCGACGAGTTTCAGCGTATGCTAAAGGATTGCCGCAGAGGTAAGATCGATAGGATTTACACTAAGTCCATCAGCCGATTTTCCCGAAATACAAGGGATTGTCTGAAAAGCGTCAGAGAGCTTAAATCGCTTGGCATTACAATATTTTTCGAGAAAGAAAATATCGATACCGCTAATCTGACCGATGAAATGATGATCACCATTATGGGCGGTCTGGCGCAGGAGGAATCCACTTCGATTTCACAGAATATGCGGTGGAGTATTAAAAAGAGAATGCAAAATGGAACATATAGAAACTCATGTCCCCCATTTGGATATACCGTTCAAAATGACACGCTTGTTGTAAATGAGGAACAGGCTAAAATTGTAAAACAAATTTTTAACTGGTACAATGAGGGCTATGGTTTGCAAGCAATTGCTGATACGCTTAATAGCATGGCTGTTCCGAGCAGTCAAACAGCTGAACGGTGGCACGCATCAAGTGTAAAGTATGTTCTTTCTAATGAAAGATATATTGGTGATGCGCTTTTTCAGAAAAAATACAGAACTGAGACGCTTCCAACCATGCAAAAACGTAATCGTGGAGAAAAGCCCAAGTATTATGTTCAGTCCGTAAATACGCCAATCATTGATAAAGATATATTTTATTCAGTACAGGAGTTGTTGAATAAAAGACACAGAGAGTATATCAATAACAATCATTTTTTATCTAAAAGAATTTTATGCAGTAAATGCGGTGCAACATATAAATGTGTTAGCAGTAAAAACTCTGTATTTTGGACATGCCGGACCCATAATAACAAAGCAAGCGATTGTTCCAATGGACGAATCGCCGATATCAAAATTTATGCAGCATTTGTGAGATTATGCAATAAACTGCTGTACAATTACAAAACTGTTCTTATACCGCTGCAAACAGCATTGCAGGATTTGAAGCTCAGAAAATTCAGCGGCAAAACTCAGGTGATGGACATTCACAAAGAAATCGCCAAGCTTCGTGAACAAACTCACGTCCTCGCAAGGCTGAAAACAAAAGGATTTCTGGACGAGGCTAAATACATTGAGCAGACTACGGAGCTTACGGCAAAAATCAATAAGCTGCAAACAGATCTGAAAAAGCTTACACGCTCCGATGACGAGGACGAAACTCTGAATCAGATCGAAATGTTAATCGACTTTTTTGAAATGCGCGATAAGCCAATAACCAAGTTTGAAGAATCAGCATTTGAGAGTATAGTTGAGAGGATCGTTGTAATCAATCAACATGAGTTGGAATTTCACTTGATCGGCGGATTGAAATTTAAAGAAAAGATAAAATAGACAAATTCATTATCATAGATTTAGTGCCTTTGGATATAGCTATTTCAAAGGCTTTGTGGTATTGTTATAAGCGGAGGTGACATTAATATGGCAAAAAACAGAGTAATACCGTTTGGTTACTGCATGAAGAACGGAGTGATAACAACTGATCCCAAAGAGGTATGCGCTGTTGCGACGATTTTCAGTGAATATCTTTCAGGCAAAAGCCTACTGCAAATTGCCAAGCTAATGGAAAGTGAGAAAATTCGCTACAATACAGATTCAGATAAGTGGAACAAAAATATGGTCAAGCGGATAATCGAAAATGAGAAGTATCTCGGTACCGACAAATATCCGCAGTTGATCGCCGAGGATATTTTCAGACGAGCAAATGAAAAGCGGATACGGAAAGCAACTACGTTTAATCTGATATCCGATGATTTACAGGAAATCAGAAATCGTACATACTGTGCCGAATGTGGTCACAGACTTTCAAGAATTGGCGGCAATTCGAAATATGAACATTGGGATTGCAGAAATCCCGATTGCTGCAAATTTGAATATCAGCTGACTGATCAGATGATAATCGGAGCAGTGCTGACTGTTCTGAATTCTGCAATAGCTAATCCAAGTTTATTGGAGTCCGGCGGCGAGATCAGCATTTATTCACCTACTGCCGATATAGTCCGTCAGCAAAATGAAATCAACCGTATGACCGATTCAATCCAAGTAGATTTTGACAGAGCTAAAGCAGAGATTTATAAACTTGCTGAGATGAAATACGACTGCTGCACTTACAATGACAGCCCTCAGAAAACAGATAAAATCAAGGCTCTGCTTGAAAATCACGAACAATTAAATACGTTGGATATTGGCTTATTCAAAGCGTGTGTTTCACGAATTTGTATAAGCCATTTTTGTACCGTAGAGGTTGAGCTTATCAACGGAGTGAGAATTAAAAATATAACGGAAAGGAAGATCGAAAATGAGCACAGCGCCGAATGTAACAGTAATTCCTGCGAAAGTGCAGACAGCGGAAAGTCGTGATAAATACCACCAATTAAGAGTTGCCGCATACTGCCGAGTGTCAACCGAACTGGAGGAACAGCAGAACAGCTATCAGGTTCAGATTGCATACTACACAGATCTTATTAACAAAAAGAAAGAATGGACTCTGGCAGGAATTTTTGCCGACGAAGGAATTTCTGGCACCCAGACAAAAAAGCGTACCGAGTTTAACCGCATGATCCGTATGTGCAGAAACAAGAAAATCGACCTTGTGATCACAAAATCTATAAGCCGATTCGCAAGAAATACCGTGGATTGCCTTGAATATGTCAGACAGCTTAAAGACTTGGGAATCGGAGTTATTTTTGAAAAAGAGAACATAAACACGCTGACAATGACCTCAGAATTTATGATTGCTCTGTACGGAAGTTTTGCTCAGGCTGAGAGTGAATCGATAAGTAAAAATGTAAGCTGGGGAAAAGAAAAAGCTTATCGTGAGGGTAAGGTACAATTTCAGTACAAGCATTTGCTTGGCTACAAAAAAGGAGCGGACGGCAAGCCGGAAATAATCCCCGAAGAAGCCGAAACGGTAAAACTGATCTACACCATGTTTCTGGACGGTCATTCGATGAAAAATATCGCATTGATATTGCACGTCAAAGGCATACATACCAAAACAGGCAGCACGGAATGGCGGACCAATACAATAACGAGGATTTTACAGAACGAAAAGTATGTAGGCGACGCGCTCCTTCAAAAAACGTTTACCTCCGACTGTATCACTCACAAAGTTGTGAAAAATCACGGCGAACGTCCGATGTATCTTGTGACCAACCATCACGATCCGATAATTGACCGAGACACCTACAACCGAGTCCAGCAGGAGCTTGCAAGACGCAATTCCAAACGGAAGATTTCGGATAAAACGGTTACGGAACAAGGCAAGTACAGCAGCAAATATGCCTTGTCTGAGCTTCTTATCTGCGGACACTGCGGTACGCCTTACAGAAGAACCACTTGGGCGGCTCGAGGAAAAAAGCAAATCGTTTGGAGATGTCTGAGCCGATTGGAGCATGGCAAAAAATATTGTCCAGATTCACCCACTATAAAGGAAGAACAGCTGCATAGAGGAATACTCAGGGCGATCAACAATTACTATTCCTGCCGTAACGATATTGTGAGGATTTTGAAAGCAAATATCGGTTCGGTTTTGGAATGTCAGGGACAGGAAGAAATCCTTTCCGTAGAAAAGCGGCTGAAAGAGATCGATCAAGCAAGGACTGATTTAGTCAACTTAATAGCTTCGGGCGGCTGCGACGAGGACAAGCTTGACAGCGAGTTTGCAAAACTGTATGCTGAAGAACAAGGCTTAAGTGAGCGGCTTACAATGCTGAAATCACAGAACAAGACTTCAGAAGAAACTCAGGCAAAGCTTGATAAAATTATGGATATGATAGAGCATGAGAAATTTGAGTTGGAAACCTTTGATAATGTACTGATAAGAAAGCTGATCGAGTGCGTAAAAATACTGAGCAAGACCGAAATACTGGTTATTTTCAAAGGCGGTTACGAGGTCAGAACGGAAATTGAATAACGATTAAAATTTACGGCTTGCGGAGAAAATCTGCAAGCTGTTTTTGTTGGGAGCTGGTTATTTGGCAGGCAATTTTGAGGGGATAAAAACTCAGCGTTTCGGTGTGGAAGTAGAATGCACAGGCTTAACAAGGTCGGCAGCGGCAAAGGCGGTCGCAAAGGTTTTAGGCGGCTTGACCGAGCATTACGGCGGCAGTTATGACAGATACGATGTTTACGACGGTAAAAATAGGCGTTGGAAAATCATGTCCGACGCAAGTATCAGATGTACGAATAAAAACGGGAATCCGGCTTCCAAGCTGTATTCCGTCGAGCTTGTAACTCCTATTCTGGAATACGAGGATATGGCGACGCTTCAGGAAGTGGTTCGTTCTATTCGCCGAAGCGGAGGCGTTTGCAACGAAACAACAGGAATCCATATTCATATTGATTTTGCTCCATATAACGCGCAAAAGCTTCGTAATTTAGTAAACATTTTTGCAAGTAAAGAGGATATGCTCTATCAGGCTTTGCAAGTAAATTCGGATCGTGAGCAGCATTATTGCAGAAAAGTGGACAAGCGTTTTCTTGAAGAACTTAACCGAAGAAAACCAACTGACTTGCAGACGATAAAAAGGCTATGGTACGGCGATGACCGTGAGTATCACTCACATTACGATCCGTCACGGTATCGTTGCCTGAATTTACACCCAGTGTTTACAGATAACAATATCGAGGTAAGAGCGTTCAACGGTTGCCTGAATGCAGGAGTTCTCAGGGCATATATTTCACTGGTTCTGGCAGTCAGCAATCAGGCTCTGACTCAGAAATCAGCAAGTTCCCGTGTGACACAGAGTGAAAATCCTCGCTATACGTTCCGTACATGGCTTATCCGAATAGGTCTGAACGGGCAGGAGTTTAAAAACTGCCGCAAGCACTTGCTTTCACATCTTGAGGGTAATATTGCGTGGCTTCATCCCGAAGATGCCGTTAAACAACGTGAAAGGCTGAAAGCAGAACGACAAGCCGCCCGTGAGCAGCGTGTCGAGCCTGTAAGCGAGGTTCAGCAGTTAAACGAAAATGTACCCGATGAAAATTTCGAGCCGTCAGAGAGCGAATGTGAGGACTTTGAAGAAGATGAAGAAATGGGCATGGAAATGTCTATGTGATCGGAGGTAAAAATGAAAAATAAACAGCTATACATTGCCTATGGCAGCAACATCAATCTTAAACAAATGGCATATCGGTGTCCGCATTCAAAGGTTGTGGGAACATCGGAGATCAAGGATTATGAATTGGAGTTCAGAGGCGTTGCGACTATTGTGCCTAGCAAGGGTACAAGTGTTCCTGTTCTTATCTGGGAGCTTGATGAAAGAGATTTGCCTACCCTAAACCGTTATGAGGGCTATCCGAGGCTTTACAGACAGGAAAAAATGTCTTTTGATTTGGATGGCAAAGAAGTCTTAGGCATGGCATATCTGATGAATTATGGGGAACTTTCTCCGCCAAGTCAGCAGTACTACAATACGATTTTACAGGGTTACAGAGAGAACGGTCTGGATGAAAAATATCTTCAAACAGCTTTGGAAAATTCGCTGTTCCTTGAACATTCCGTAAATGACGAGTTGTATGAGGACGAATTTGAAGATTACGACCTTGACGACGATATGCAGATGAGATTTTAAGGAGAGTGGTTGAATGAAATACAAAGGATTTTATGTGAAGATTACTCCCGATACTGATCTGCATCGGGAGGACAAGGACGGAAATGATATTCGCTGTGAGGGCTTCACTATTGAAGTTTTTGCGGATGAATCCGAAAAACTCGAAATCGATGTTTTTTCAGTGGCAGTTGATTTTGAACTGCTGAAAGACAGTCTTGAAGAAGCGGAGCAGTTTGCTATGGATTATATCGACTGCGAGGAAAAAGAGTATTGCAGGATGATTGACGAGTTTAATAAAAATTAACGTGGAAGTAAATGATGATCACAAAAAAGACTTTTATGACAATAGTTAATGCTTTGGATTTCGGTATTTGCAAATGCAGGCAATTCTGCGAGGTTAATAATTTATCTTTAGAAGAAACAAATGAGTTCATACACGGCGGTAATTTGCAGAATGATTTGCTGAAAATGCTTGAAACGGTTATGCTCGATCGCTACGGTATTATCCGTGATTTTATTTATAAGCGCGATGAGAACGGCGAATTATTCTTTGGCATTCCGCAGCGAAACGGTGTTATTGAGATTTACCTCATAACGAGCTCAGAAGAATTATATGAATATTTGCTGGAACAGGCAGCGGGAGCATTATTAAATTTTATACCAAGCGATATGAGATAATTCTTTTAGATATGGGTTGTATAATCGAGTACAGCCCCGTGTGTTTGTCAAGTAGAAAGTGCATAAAAGGGGCTCGAAAAAGTGCATAGCCCGGTCAGCACAAGATTAACGTGTGGGGGCTCGGCTTGTGCATAGAAGGAGCGCCCCTGTTGTGTATTTTTGAGGCTCTTTTTTGAAGCCTGCACTATGCATTTTTGAAGCCCCTGCGGAGCCCCGCCTATGCACTTTTGGAGCCCTTTTTGTAAATTTAGGCTGAAAACCTCGGCGGCTCACTTCTTACGGGCTGTTTTCTGACGCTTCATCGACTGCTGCAGGCGGTAGCTCTCTCCTGAGAATATCACAATATGCGAATGATGCACCAGTCGGTCTATCAGAGCCGCCGTCAGGCGGTTGTCACCAAGCACCGTGTTCCAGCCTGAAAACTCCAGATTGGAGGTTATTATGATGCTCTTGCGCTCATAGCACTCGGAGATCACCTGAAACATGAGCTGTGCCGCATCCTTGTGCAGCGGAACAAAGCCAAGCTCGTCTATCACGATAAGCTCTACTTTTTTCAGGCTTGTCATAAAGCCGTTCAGCGTACCCTTGTTGTTACGCTCAAGGAGGATATTTGCAAGCGAAGCCGCTGTAAAGAAGCGAACCTTGTGTCTCTCCTGACACGCTTTCAAGGCAATCGCTGTTGCGAGATGTGTCTTGCCCGTGCCGACTGCACCCATGAAGATGAGATTCTCTTTGGCGTTTATGAAGTCCAGATCCTCCATGTATTCACGGGTAAGTCCGGCAGGAAGCTCGATCTCCGGCTTCCATACGAAATCATCAAGCGTTTTGATGACATGGAATCCTGCGGTCTTGACCATACGATTGATCCTGTTTACCTCACGCTCGTGAAGTTCGATCTGCAGCAGATCGGTCACATACTGCTCGGTATCGTGGTATTCTACTTCACGCCAGTCTTTCGCAAGACCTCCGAGCTTCAAAGTTCGCATCATCTGCTCAATATCAGCCACTTGCTTCACCTCCCGTCAGACCGTCATACACGGAAATATCGGGGTTGTAGTTCAGCGTAGGCACTTGCGAGAGCAGATCAAGCGGCTCCGGCGTTTTTCCTTCTTTCAGCAGAGAATAATAGCACTGCTTCACGCTGTCCACATCGCTTCTGCCGTTCTGCTGGGCGAGAGTGAGAATATCCACGCAGAATTCAGCGTTGCCGTCACGTACAATATCGTCAAGGAGCTGCAAGGCACTTCGTCTCTCCTGACCTCTGGTCTGCGACAGATAGCTCTGCCAGGGCAGCGGCATTGCGGAAAAGAACCGTGTATGCTCGGCTGCGCCGGGTTTTCTGCACAGCGTCCTGACGTACTGCGTCCAGTCCATAAGCTCCTCGTTTTTGCCGTAACAGCGGCGGTATGAAGCAACAAGAGCATGATCATGATAAAATTCGATTTTATCATAGAAGATCTTAGCCTGTACAGTTTCATCATGAAGTTCGGGAGAAAGCCCGTATTTATTCGTATCAATGCAGACAAAGCCTGTCTTGCTGACTCTGAGCGATTCATAGCTGAATACGTTGTAGGGTACTTCGGGGAGCATTAACAGCTTCGGTTTTTCATCTTCCCAAAGGCTCTGTATCGTAACACCACGCTGGTAATGCGGACGTTCAGCGTCCTTTTCACACCAGTCAAACAGGTGGTCGTTGAACTCATCAAAGCTGATGATCGTAGGGATCGGAACGAGGGCGTTGCGCCTGATGTAGCCGACCTTGTTCTCAACATTGCCTTTCTCATTGCCGGATGCAGGATTGCAGAAATCAGCCTGAAAGCGGTAATGCAGCATAAACCTTGTAAAGCCTTCGGTGAGCTTTCTCTCGGTACCTTCAAGCACCTGAGCAACTGCCGTAGACATATTATCAAAGCGTATCCTCGCAGGCACGCCGCCGATATACTCAAAGATACGGCTCATACCGATCAGCAGGCACTCCTGATTCTGTGACGGGAACACCTGCGCATAGGCTTTATCCGAATACGGGAACGACATTACAAGCTCATACGCCTTGTGTTCGTTTCCCTCAGCATCACAGCGCAGAAATTCTCCGAAGTCAACCTGAGCATAAGCCATAGGGTGTGCAAGCGGCAAGTAGCCTGCGAGTCCCTGACGCAATACGAAACGCTTTTTGCGGACGTATCGTTTCACACTGCTGTATCCGCCTGTGTAACCGGCTTCCGCACGAAGTCGGTCATATATCCTCTTAGCGGTATGCCGCTGCTTTCTTGGGGCTGTGACATCACCTTCGAGCCATTCATTGATGAGGGGGATATACTCACCAAGCACCGGATAGTGATCCGGTTCCATGTTCGGGAGCTTATCGTCATTCCAGTCTTCCATGTCAGCGTATTTGCAGACTGTACGGTAATTGAGCTTCGTCCTCCGCTGGATCTCGCTCTTGCTCACGCCGTCTTCGTACAACTGCTTGATGTACATCTTTTCTGCCATACTTATCACCTTTCCGCTACCTCCTTTAGCCAAGGGGCTTTGCCTCTCAGCTAAAATTGTAGCATTTTATTCAGGTGCTGACAACGGCTCGGCGGTGGCTTTTCACCTATGCACTTTTGGAGCCCTTTTTCTGCATTTCTATTTTACCATAAACAGCCCCGTACATATTAAAAAATCTCTTGACATTTTTTGATGCATATGATATAATAAATTTAATGACAGGTTATGTGATTTTAAAAGATATCTCATAAGCCGCAAAATCAGGTGAATTTAATGTCATCTTTTTTGTTCCAGTAGCACAAAGATTAAGCAGACGTTTTTCTAGAGCGTCTGCTTTTTTTCTATTTGGATATTGATTTTTTGCGGGGGTTGTTGTATAATAGAAATCACAAAACATATCGAGTATCGGGCATAATTTAATCAAAAGGTGATCGTGACAGATGAAAAAGATATTCTCAAAAAAGGCGGCGTATCTGCCGTCGATAATTTTCGTTACAATGCTGGTGACCATCGCCGTTTGCTGCGACCCACCCTCTTTGGTCGGAAGGTCGGCGCTTATACGCCTTGCGGTAACTATACCGCTCAATATTTTATTTCAGATCTCGCTTTACATCTTAGCGGCGGCGCTGCTTTTTATAGCTTTTCATTATTTGCTGCGCGAAAGAAGCATCGTAAAGCGGCGTATCGCCAATCTGATATTAGGAATAATATGTATTCTCTTCTGCTGTACGCTTATTACGGACAGCTATCTTTCGCCGCTTCGCGGAAGCATTAAGGGCGATTTCCGGGCATGGACGGATATTTTGTCAGACCTGAACGGCGGCGACGCCGTATGTATCGAAAAATTGAATATCAAAACTTACCGTATGCCGGGGCACACTTCGCATAGGTCCGCAGCTAACGACTCGTATTATATCGTCGCTGTTGACGAATACAAGAACAGTTTCAGGTTTGCAATAACCGCAAAAGACATGGCGCTGATATTCGGCGATGACGACTACGAGCCAAATTACGGAAAGATCGAATACTATAAAAAATCCGGACTGGTAAAAGCAATAACGCTTTACGATGAAGTCACGGCGAAATGAAGAGAAAACACATACATACAGAACAAGCCCCCCGCACAACTGCGAGGGGCTGTTATTTATTCTATTCTGTTACTCCGCCGACTGCCTTTTCACCTTCGCCACGACCGCAGCTGCCGCGAAAAGCACTACTGCGAAGAGCGCCTCTATGCCAAGATAGCTCAGATATTTGCCCAGCGAATAGCCCTCGTCCGAAAGACCGAATAGCATATTGTTCGCGCGGACAAGCCAGTACGCGGGCAGGAAGGAAGCCGCTTTCAGCACGCCCTCGCCCAGCAAGTCTTGCGGTACGAACACGCCGCAGAGGAACGCCATTCCAAGGCTGACCGTGTTGCCGATCATGCTGCAAACGTCGTCGCCCGCTATGCCGAACTGCGCTATCAGCACCGTAATGCCTACCGCCACGATCATGAAAATGAAGCTGTTCAGCATCGCCAGCAAGCCTGTTTTGCTGAACATCTCTCCGCCGTAGCAGGCGACGCCCAGTATCTGAAAAACCAGCCATATCGCCGCCGTGAGCGTGCCCGTCGCGCAGAATAGCTGCATATTCTTGCTTGCCAGCGGCAGCGCTGAGCAGTCTATCCTGCGGCGCAGATCAAGCGTATTGAAAGCCGAAAGTATCGGCGTGAAGCAAACTATCATTATCACCAAAAATATGTAGGCAAGGTACTGCGTGAAATATCTGAATCTGCTGCCGGAATTGCCCGCCGAGAAATTTTCTACCGTAACGTCAACGTGCTGCTTCTGCGCTTCTGCGGCGGCGCGGCAGGCTTCGCCGCTGCCCATGCCCGAAACCGAGTACACCTCAGCCGTCTTTACGAACTGCGTGAGCTGACCCTCAAAAAGCTGCGATTCATAAGTGCCCGAGGCGCTCACCATTTCAAAAAGCCCATCGCCCTCGCCCGCCGCGACAGCTTCGCCAAAGCCCGCTTTTATCGTCAGCGAGCAGTTGAGCGTGCGGTAATATATCGCGTCTTGAAGAGCGCCGTCGCCGCCGTCTATCGACACTATCTCGTGATTTTCCGCTATGTAGTCGCGCAGGGCACGGCTCGCTTCGGTATTATCCATATCGGCAACGCTTATTTTCAGCTTTTTGTCGCTGTAATCCGTATCCTGCTGAGCGTTTGCCGTCATTATAAAGCATATCAGCGCGAATATGCCGAAGTACATCAGTATAGTTACCAGTCTTTTCCGCGCCATTTTCATGAACACCTTATAAACTTGCATATCTGCGCCTCCTTGTAAGATAATATCCGCCCAGCGTGAAGAACACGGCGTATCCGCCGAGGGTGAGCAGGTTTGCCGTCAGCCTGCCGCTTCCGCCGTAGATGTTCAGCGCCAAAAAGCTGTTTGAGATCAGCGCGGCGGGGTTTATCCTATTGAACCACGGCGCGTACCGCTCTACCAGCGCGTACATATTGCCGACACAAAGCCCGCTGAGGAAGCAGAAAAACATTGATACCGAGATAAGTATGCCAATTTTCATGCCCTCGCTCATTTTGCCGATCGCGCCGATGAAAAAGCCCATGCTCGCGCTCATCAGCACACCCACCGCCGTAACGCCGAAAAGCGCGGGCAGCGGCGCGCCGAAATCTACTTTCAGCGCCAGAGTGAGGTACAAAAGAGTTATCCCCGAGCAGATGAGGTTCAGTATCACCGCCGCTGTCATCGCCGCCGTTACGCTTTCAAGCTTGTGCACCGGCGAAACGGATTTGCGCGCGCCAAGCTCTGAAAGATTTGCCTGCACGCTTATCACCAGACCCAATCCGCTGAGCGCGCCGAAAAGGCAGTTCATAGCCAGCAGATTATAAAAATACTGCACATACGGGTCGGCGCTGTCGCCCGACATCTGCCGCGCTTCCACAGGCGATATTTCGGCGCTCATAGCCTCTATCACCTGTCCCAGCTTCTGCGGGTCGGCGTTCGCCGCGTCGGTTATCACCTTTACGTTCACCTCGTAATTATCGAGGAACGAGCGTATTATCGAAGCGGCGGTGCTCTCGCTCTTTACCGAAAGGCGAATATCGCTGCCATTTACGAATATCACGCCGCTGACATCGCCGTTCTCCAGCTTTTTCATAGCCTTGTTCTCGGCTAAATATTCGGGCGCGAAAAGCGCGTCGCCGCCCTCAGACAGGCTGTCCATCACCTCGCTAAAAGTCGCGTTTTCCTGCTCGGTGCATACAGCTACGGGTATCTCTTTAAAAAGCTCGTCGCTCTCATACAGCCCACTGAAAGCTATGTTGAAAAAAGTGCCCAGTATTATCGGAAAAGCCAACATCCAAAACATAGCCTGCCTGTTTCGCAGACCTGTGAGCAGTTCGTATTTCAAAAGATGTAAAAACATTGCTCAGCCCCCCTCAGCTATCGCGAAGCTGCTTGCCGGTTATCTCTAAGAAAACGTCGTTGAGCGTGGGCAGCTCGGAATAGACCCTGCCGAAGCGTATATCCTTTTGCTGGAGCAGTGTCAAAAGGCGGATGAGATTGTGCTTTCCGCCCGAGAATTTCACCTCTGCCCTGCCCTCGATGTACTCGGCTTCGTAAACGTGCGGCAGCGCGCGTATCTCCTCCAGCAGCTCGGCGCTCTGCTCCATAAGCTCTACCGTTATCTTCTCGGTATTCTTTATCTGCTTTTTCAGCTCTTCGGTAGTGCCCAGGGCTATCTGCCTGCCCTTATCCATTATCGCGATGCGCGTGCATATCTGCTCCACCTCTTCCATATAGTGAGATGTATAGATTATCGTAGCGCCGTGCCTGTTCAGCTCCTGTATGCCCTCCAGTATCTTATTGCGGCTCTGCGGGTCTACCGCAACTGTCGGCTCGTCGAAGATTATCAGTTTCGGCTTGTGCGCTATGCCGCAGGCGATGTTCAGTCGGCGCAGCAGACCGCCCGAAAGCTTCTTCGGGTAAAATTTCACGAAATCCTCCAGCCCTACGAACTTCACGGCTTCTTCAACACACTTTTTGCGCTCCGCCTTATCCTTTATATAAAGCCCGCAGAAATAGTCGATGTTCTCATAAACGGTAAGCTCGTTTATCACCGCTACGTTCTGCATTATAACGCCTATCTTGCTCTTTACCTTGTAATTATCGGGCGACATCTTTTCGCCGAATATCTCTACGCTGCCCTTATCGAAACTCAGCAGCGAGAGCAGGCAGTTTATCGCGGTGGTCTTGCCCGAGCCGTTCGGTCCGAGCAGACCGAAGACCTCGCCCTCATATATCTCCAACGAGAAATGGTCAAGCGCTATAAGCTCTTTGTAACGCTTTACCAAATTTTCTATCTTCACTACGGGTGTGCTCATGTATATCATATCCTTTCATCAAACCGTCATGCGTTGCGTTTTGCAGATGTTATCTCTATAATACTAGTATAATGCAGGCGGCGGCTTTTTTCAAGTGCAAAATGTAATGACTTTTGCGGCGGGGCATGACATTTGTAATTCGCGCGGGGTATGCCTTTGCGCAAGATTTACATATAAGGCAGGCGGCGGGACAGTTAAATTGTGAAAAAAACATTAAATATAAAACAGTTCTGAATTTTTAGTTAAATATGACAAAAAGCGTTTACATTTTTCGGTCAATATGTTATAATGGTTTTTAGCGTTAAAACAATTTGAACAGCAAAATCTTATATGAAAGGGAATGTAAAGAAATGAAAAATTTAAGAGGGTTATTTTCAAGAGTTTTTTCCGCCGCCGCTGCGGCAGTTATCGCGGCAGGCTGCGCACTAAGTGCTTACGCCGCCGATACTTCCGACGTAGAGCTTGATACTTCCGAAGCTATCTCGGTAGGCAACTGGGGCACCAGTGCGAAGTACCAGTACGATACTTTCGACACCACCCGCATGACGAAAGATTCTGAGATAAAAGTAGACTTTTCTATGGATACCGAAGCGAACAAGCTTTCAAGCTCGCCAATAGAGCTGGTATTCCAGAGCTGGGAGTCTCCCGACACATCTATGGCGCAGCCCGACGGCTCGGTATGGGCAAAAGTATCCGCCGCAGAGTTTGACAAGACCACCGCGGTATTCAAGTACGACGACATAGTAAAAGCATACGGCACCGATAATTTCGAGAAGGTAAGCTGCATATGCTTTACCGCTACCGACGTTGCCGATATTACGGTAAAGAAGGTAACTGTTACCAACTGCACCGAAAAGGGCAGCCACTACGTCGATAAAGAAGAGCAGAAGGAACAAAACAAAAACAACATGATATTCACCATAATCGGCATAGTTGCGGGCATTGTTATCGCCGTTGTCATCATAGTAGTTATCATGAACAAAAAAAGCAGCTCGGCTTACGACGTTGCTTCAGGCGAGTTCGTTTCCAAAAAGGACACCAAGAATTAAGGACTAAAAAACATACAAAGCGTCACCGTGTGCTGCGGCGGCGCTTTTATACTATTACAATAATATAATAAGGAGATACAGAAATGCTGACATTTGAAGAACTAAAGAAAAACAGCGAGGTAAACGCATATATAATCCAAGCGGACGCTTCGCTCAAAGCGCTGGGATTTACCGAACACAGCTTCGCGCACGTAGGCGTGGTGGCGGAGAACGCGCGGTATATACTGCAAACGCTGGGCTACCCCGAGCACGACCTAGAGCTGGTGCAGATAGCCGCTTATCTGCACGACATCGGCAACTTGGTCAATCGCATAGAACATTCGCAGAGCGGCGCGGTAATGGCTTTCAGCCTGCTGAACAGACTGGGTATGCCGCCGGAGGACACTGCCGTTATCGTCACCGCGATAGGCAACCACGACGAGGGCACGGGCGTAGCGGTGAACCACATAGCCGCCGCGCTGATACTCGGCGATAAATCAGACGTGCGCCGCAGCCGCGTCCGCAACACCGACAAGACGACTTTCGACATACACGACCGCGTGAACTACTCGGCTAAAAGATCGAGCCTGAAAATAAATGGCGAGCACACACTTATAAAACTGAAACTCTCTATCGACACGCAGTACGGCTCGGTGATGGACTATTTCGAGATATTCCTAGACCGCATGATAATGTGCCGAAAAGCAGCAGAATTTCTGGGGCTGGAGTTTAAGCTGATAATCAACGAACAGCAGCTGATTTGACAGCTTATTTGATAAAGTACTCCCTTGAAATCTGCCGAAAATTGTGGTATAATAGTTGCAGTCGCAGACAACAAAAGGGGTGAACTACTTTGGATAAAATAATGCTGCTCATGGGCATACTGCCCTCAGTCATCATAATGGTGATAATCTTCAAAAACGCAGTTATCAAGCACAAGCCTATGCGAAAACTGGCTTCGGTATTTGCGATAAGCGCTATCTCGGTAGTGCCCGCAGGCATACTCGAGGGCATCGGCTCGGCGCTAATGCAAGCTTTTATCGGCGGCGACCCGCGAAGGGTCTACTACCCAGATATGGATTCATACCTGATATATCAGCTTGTCTTTTACGTCGCGGTAGTTGGCATAGTGGAGGAAGCCTGCAAGTTTTTTACATTCAAATGGATAGTTTTCCACGACCGCAGTTTCGACAACACCTACGACGGAATAATCTACGGCGCGGCTTCGGCGCTCGGCTTTGCTACGCTTGAGAACATACTTTACATATCGCAGGCAAGCAGTCAGCTCGCAGTAGCTTTGCTGCGCGCGGTGCTTTCGATACCGCTCCACGCCGTTACGGGCATACTCATGGGCTACTACTTCGGCGTATCGAAATACCGCAGGTATAATAACGTTCGTCCGAACACCCGTCCCGAGCGGTTCGCGTACATATTCTCGGTGCTGATACACGGCGTTTACGACTACCTCGCGACGGCTATGAGCGCAGACGAAGACCGCAGCATATGGCTGATAGCGCTCATCTGCATGATGATACTCATTTACGCGATGATAGTGCGCTGCATATACTGCGCGCGGAAAAATTCGCACAACATCTACAACAAATACTACTACGAGCAGCTTGGCGGGCAGATGCAGGACATGATGGGCGGCAAGACCTCGGAAAACCCGACGTTTTTCGGCGTGCCGCTGCCGATGATGTACCGCAGAAATCCCAACGTTTTCAATCCTTACGACCCATATTCTTACACGCCGCCCCCACAGCAGTATCAGCAATATCAGCAATATCAACAGTACCCGCAGTATCAGACCCCGCCGCAGCCTCAGCAGCCCAGATACTGCGTTCACTGCGGCAAGCCTATCTCATCAGCATCGCGCTTTTGCCCGAACTGCGGCAAAGAGATAGAGCGCCGGCAGCCATCGCAATACCAAAATATGCAGAATATGCAGTAACACATTTTTCGCCTTTTCATATCATGTAATATAAGCCGCGCGGGTCACAAAGACCTGCGGCGAAAGGCTTAAATTATTACCCGAAAAGGAGAAATCGTTATGTGCGGAAACAATTGCTGGTGGATCATCATCCTTATCCTTCTCATAGTTTGCTGCGGCGGATGCGGCAACTGGGGCGGCTGCGGCTGCGGAAATAACTGCGGCGGATGCGGCTGCGGAAATAACTGCGGCGGATGCGGCAACGACTGCGGATGCGGCTGCTGATAACATCTGAATAATTCCCTTACAGCGCCTGAGCCTAAAAACTCGGGCGCTGTTTATTTGTATAAACTGCACATTTCTCTGTCACGAGATTTGCCAATGTTGTACATGATTTTTTGGACAATCATCGCAATGTGTCCTAAAAAGTATTGACAGTATAAATGTTATAGAATATAATATATATAAATCATATATATTATGAAAAAGCGGATAAAAAGTTCCGCAAAAACGGTAATTTTGGAAAGGATGAGATTCACATGATTCGGGCAGAATGGAAATCAATTCTGAAAAACCCGCTCATGATAATAGTTCTCATCGCGATAATCGCGATACCTACTATCTACGCGGGTCTGTTCCTAGCCTCGATGTGGGACCCATACGGAAACATCGACAAGCTGCCGGTAGCGGTAGTAAACAAAGACGAGTCGGTAGAGTACGAGGGCACTACGCTCGACGTAGGAACTGAGCTGGTGAAAAAACTCAAAGAAAACGACGAGCTGCAATTCAACTTCGTAGACGCGGAAGCGGCGCAGGAAGGTCTGGAAAACGGTACTTACTACATGGTAATAACCATTCCTGAGAACTTCTCGGCAAACGCTGCTACGCTGATGGACGAAAAGCCAAAGAAGATGGAGCTGGAGTATGAAACAAACCCCGGCAAAAACTACATCGCCAGCAAACTCAGCGATACCGCGCTGAGCAAGATACAGACGAGCGTTTCGGAAGAAGTTACAAAGACCTACTCCGAAACAGTCTTCGACCAGCTTACCGGCATAGGCGATTCGCTAAGCTCGGCGGCTGACGGCACGGGAGAGCTGGAGGACGGCCTCAGCCAGATCTCAGACGGCAACAAGAAGATAACCAAAAATCTGAAAAAGCTCGCCGAAAGCACAGTTACCTTTAAGGAAGGTTCTGAGGAGCTGCAAAGCGGACTGAAAGAATACACCGACGGCGTTTCTCAGGTAAACGAGGGCGCTAAGAAGCTTGACGACGGCGCTAAGACGCTTTCAAGCTCGGCAAGCTCTGGCGTTTCGCAGCTTAAAGACGGTACTTCGAGCCTGAAAAAGGGCGTAAGCTCTTACACATCGGGCGTTGGCGAGGCTGCTGCGGGTGCTTCTGAACTGAACAAAAACAGCAAGGCGCTAAACGACGGCGCTTCGCAGCTGTACAGCGGCTCTAAGCAGCTTTATGCGGCGGGCACGGCTGTACAGAGCGGACTACAGCAGATCTCAGATTCGCTGGCGACCAGCCTTTCTAAGGAAAACAAAGCTACCCTCTCGACGCTGACGGCGGGCTGCGATTCGCTGAAAAGCGGTATCGACGATCTGTACACAAGCGTTTCGGGACTTGAGCTTCCCGACGTTTCGGCGGCGGCGACGGGCATAACCACATCGGCCGCGAACATCGGCGCTGACGCTACGGCGGCGGGCGGAAACCTCGCGAATATGCAGACATATCTGACCTCGCTCGCGACCGCTTACCCCGAGATAATGACCGACGCTAACTTCTCCGCTCTCGCGGGCGAGATAAGCACCTGCGCGGGCAACGTTTCCGACATAGGCACACAGCTCGGCACGCTCAAGACTGCGGCAGGCGGACTTGCTTCGCTGAGCAGCATGGGCGACAGCATCACCGAGTTGCAGAACGGCGTTGCGAAGATAAAGAAAGGCTCTGACCAGGTACTCCCCGGCGCTAAGCAGGCTATAAACACCCTTGAGGGCGGACTTGTAAGCATACAGAGCGCTCTCGACCGCCAGGGCAAGACTGCTGAGGACATGGGTCTTATACAGGGCATGACCCAGATAAACGGCGGACTCAGCACACTTTCTGGCGGCGCTAAGGAACTCAGCGCGGGCACTAAGACATACACCGCAGGCGTTAAAGACCTCAACAGCGGCCTTAGCAAGATACATTCAAATTCCGCAGCGCTCAACAGCGGCGCGGCTACTCTTGACAGCGGCGTAAGCAAGCTTTCGAGCGCGCTGACCAGCGGCGTAAAGACGCTTACCGACGGTACGAGCACGCTTTACAGCGGCACTAAGAAGCTTGACGCGAACAGCACGAGCGTAAAGAAGGGCGCGGCTGCACTTACAGACGGCGCTGAGCAGATTTCCGAAGGCGCTTCCAAACTGCACAAGGGCAGCAAAGACCTCGGCGACGGCGTATCCGACGCTTACGACGGCACAGGCACTTTAAAGAGCGGCCTTACCGACGGCGCTGACGAGATAGCTTCCATAAACACCAACGACGATACTTACGATATGTTCTCCGCCCCCGTTGGATCGAGCAAGCAGGAGTACACGCATGTTCCCGATAACGGCCACGCAATGGCGCCTTACATGATGTCAGTAGGACTTTGGGTAGGCACGCTGGCATTCTGCATCATGTACCCGCTCACTAAGGTAAACGGCGAGCTGAAATCAGGATTCAGATGGTGGCTGGCTAAGGCTACGGTACTGCACGTTCTGACACAGATAATGGCAGTGCTCATGCTCTTCGTACTGCACAAAGCGTGCGGCTTCACACCGGCAAGCTGGAGCAAGGCGATAATAGTCGCGTGCATGGCTTCCATCGCGTTCATGTCGATACAGTACTTCATGAACGTAGCTATGGGCAAGGTAGGCTCGTTCCTCATGCTGATATTCATGGTAATACAGCTCGCAGGCTCGGCAGGTACTTACCCCGTAGAGATCTCGGGCGCATTTGTAAGCAAGATACACGCGCTTGTACCTTTCACATACACGGTAGATGCTTTCAGAATAGCTATCGCCGGCAAGGGCAGCATAGTTCCCTGCTGCATAGTAATGGGCGTTTTGGTAGTAGTATTCTCGGTACTTACAGTTATCCTCTTCCACTTCCGCGCTAAATGGAAGGAAACCGGCAGAAGATGTCTGTATGACTTTATTGAAGATAAGGGTCTTGCATAATTTTTAAAAATGTGATATAATTATATCGGTCGATATTCGATCTTGAAAAAAGAATCAGTTCGCCGCTTATTATAAAACAAACAGTAAATGTGTAAAAAGACAGGTGAAAGAAATGCCTACACAGCAATATCTTACAAAGCTATGCAAATCGTTTTACGAATTCAAATATGCGCTTTACAAAGTGATAGACAGCCTTTGCCGCGAAGAGGGCATAACGAATATGCAGGCTATGATGCTTTTCATGATAAAGTCTGAAAAGGCTATATCGGTAGGCGCGCTGAGCAGCATCTTCAATATGACCCACTCAAACGCTTCGGCACTTTGCAAAAAGCTCGAGCGCGATGGGCTGGTCTGCCGCACACGCTCAAAGACCGACGAGCGCACGGTGCTGATAACGCTTGGCGAGCGCGGCGAAGAGGTGCTTTCGCGTATGCTGAAAAACGGCGCGGGCATCAGCGACTCGCTGGGCGAGATACCGCAGGACCGTCTGGACACGATAATAGAAACGATGAATGAAGCAACGCATATGCTTTCGCAAATAGTTAAGTAATATGGATAACGCGTCTGAGCAAGATCGGGCGCGTTATTTTTTTGCGACACTGAACAAACTTACGCAAAAAGTCAAGCCGAGTTCATCTTGATATGATATAATGTAAACATAGAAAGTATACTTCCTTAGTTCGCAGAAGAAAGCAGGTGCATTTATTGAAAGACTTTTACATTTTCGCAAGCTCGCTGGAATACATCGAGAACAACCTAAGCGGCGGGATAACGCAGGAGGAAATAGCGGCGCACTGCTGCTGCTCGCTCTCGGCGCTGCAAAAGATCTGGAAATACTGCACCCACGGCGGCATAATGACATATGTCAAAAAGCGCCGCATAACCCTAGCCGCCGCAGACCTGCGCCGCGGCGAGCAGGTGCTGGACACCGCCGTGAAATACGGCTACGGCTCTAACGAAGCTTTTACCCGCGCTTTTCGCAGCGTGTGGGGCGTGAACCCTTCGGAATTTGCGAGGTCAAGAAGCTTTACCTCGATGTATCCGAAGATCAACAAGAATTATTATAACGGAGGTACTTTTATGAGCAGAACAAGATTTGATCTCACCGAGCTTTACGATAAACTTCAGGACAAAAAGGGCACATACCTAGCCTGTTTCGACATCAAAAATCTGCACCGCATAAACACCGAGATAGGCAGAAAAGCGGGCGACGACGTGATAAGCGCCTGCGTGGAGCACATCGACTCGGCGCTGAGCGAGAACATGATGGCTTTCCGCATCGGCGGCGATGAATTTGTAGTCGCTACCGGCTGCACCTCGCCCGAGGACGCAGAGGCTTTCGTCAAAAAAGTCACCGACCGCAACGGCGAAACTATACAGTCCTGCGGCGAAACGCTCACCATTCATCTGCACAGCGGGATAATGCTTTACGGCGAGGACAGCGAGGGCGAAGCGATATACGACCGGTTTGAAAACAGCCTCGACCGCGCAAAGCCGTAGACCGCACTTAATTTTCGCCGCCGTTTGTGCTAAAATTACAGACGGGTGATAAAAATGGCGGACAAAAGATACTGCCGCTGCTCGGCTGACGGCAGACCCGAATTTTACGGCTGCGGAAATCTCTCCGCGCCCGCGGGGGTTGTGCACCAGCGGCGGACGATGGGCTGCATGGTGCTGATATATGTGATGTCGGGCGAGCTGCACATCGCGCAACTGAATAAAAATCAAACGCTGTACGGATTTTAGTCATCCATACAGCGTTTTTTTCAATAGTAATAATCCAAATATATCTTGTAACCGCTCTTACCGGGGTCGCCCCTGTACGTTTTTATCCAGCCGAACTGGCCGTCTTTGTAAGTGTACAGCCAGCGGTCGTCATTGCGTTTTTCGCCATATATCGTCAGCTTTTCGCCCTTGTTGATGTAGATCTTGCTGGTGGATTCCTCGTCAGGCTCGTTGCGCAGCATGAGAAGATTCACGCGGCTGACGACTTCGTATCGCTCATATGAATGAAGAGCGATCTGAGGTTCAGTTACGTTGGCTACTTTCTGCACCGTATCTTTGAGCAGCTCCGCCCTGCACCAGCCGTACTCACTGCCGTACTGAGTATATATCCACCTAACGTTGTCCGTTTTCTCCTCGGCGTAGACCGTCAGCATTGCCCCCGGCGAAACATCGCATATCAGCGTGTACTGCTCGCTCGGGCCTTTGCGCATCTGCACGAGCGTACCGTCGCTCGGCGTGAAAAGGCAGCCGCTCTCCGCCATTACCGCAGGCGCGTAAGGCGTGTCGATCTTTTCATCTGAGCTGTTTTCGGCAGGCTGTTCTGTCTGCTCGGTCTGTGCGTCGGCGTCAACAGCCGCAGCGCTCGACACCGCCGAATTTTGGTATACGTCAGCTTCGCTCTCGCCGCCGTTCGCTCCGCGCTTCACAACTATCGCGACCACCAGCGCCGCCATACATATACAGCAGACCGAGCATATCAGCGCGGGCAGGAGTATCTTGAACCTGCTGACGTCCGCGCCCTGATTTTTGGGCGGCTGTTTTTGACCGCAGTATATACAAAAATCAGAGCCATCGGGCAGAGAGTTCCCGCAATATTTACACTTCATTTACATCACTCACTTCAACTCCGCCCCGCCCCACTCAACGGCGGAAAAGCCTTTGCGCTCAAACCCGCTGAGCTTCTGCTCGGGAATGTCTATCTTCTCCTCAAGCGGGCGGTATGTCATGAACACGCGCAGCAGGCTGTCGGGCTTCGGGGATATATCTAGTTCGTAATTATCGGTGTAGATGTCGCTTTGGAACGCTATCTGATTATACTTATTGTGCTCCATTCGCGGCAGCCAGTATACTATGAATTCGTTGCGCTCGTCCTCGTTAAGACCCAGTATTTCAAGCTTTTCGCGCAGGAATTTTTCGGTATCTTCGCCCTTTACAACAAAGCCCTGCGACATATCATAATGTGCACGGTCGTTCACGCTGTCCCAAAATAGATAATGATAATTTCCGCCGTCCGCCTTGTTGACAAGCTTGCCGTCGGGATAAGCAGTAACGTTCCAGCCGTCGCCATATGCCGGATATGTGGTCGAGATCTCGGCATTTTTCGCAGTAAGCTTTACGGAAACATCGGTCGGGCGCTGAGGGTAGAGGTAGATGACGGGTTTCGCCGCGCCGCCCTCATATTGAACGTAAGCTTTGTAGTCCGAACTGTCGTATTCACCCCTGTATGCCATTATCCAGCCGCGCTGACCATTGTACTCGGTGTATATCCATTTGCCGTTATCGTCGTCGTTGTAGCCGTACTCCTCCATCGCCGTGCCGCTGTCGATGCTGTCCATCGCGGCGTAGCTCTTGTCGGGGCCTTTGCGCAGGGTCAGATCATTAACGACCACTGTAAAATGCGGGTGATAGTCATCTTCAATGTAGTTATCCGGCTCGACTATATCGTACTCTATCGGCAGACTGTACGAAAGATATTTTTCCGTGCACCAGCCATACACGCCGTTGTACTCGACATACGCCCACGTTTCGCCGTCGCCGCTACGCTCGGCGTAAACAGCTAGTTCGTAACGGCGAGGTATCTGAGTTTTGTAAGCATATTTATATCCCGGCCCGATGCGCATAGTCAGAGGGTCCTTTTTGGTCGCAACATACATAGTTCCAACGTAGCTCGTATCGTCGGGAGTGACCGGTATCTTATATTTATCCTGCGTGGTTGTGGTGGCGGGCTTGGTCTGCGGGGCGGTAGTCTGCGCCGTGGTTTTCTCCTCGGTCTGCTCCGTCTGCGGCTGTTCGGTCTGTTCGGGCTGAGATGACTGCTCTGTCTGAGCGGCCGCAGCGGTCTGGGTCTGCGGGGCGCTGTTTTCATCGGCGCTGTCCGTCTTGACACTGCCGCGGGTCAGCACTATCGCCGCGACCATCGCCGCCATGCACACGCAGCACACCGAGCATATCACCGCGGGTATCAGAAACCGAAAACGCTTCTGCGAAGCGGGAGGCTCTGGCGGAGCGTAAATATCGCCGTTTATCGTGCCGTACTGCTCATATTGTTCCGGCTGTTCATATTGGTCATACCGGTCGTACTGATACTGCTGCTCAGGCTCATCTGCGCCGCGCGATAATTTGTTACCGCAGGCGGGACAAAACGCCGAATCATTCGACAGTTCTTTTCCACATTTCGGGCAAAACATATATATCACTCTTTCTATAATTCCTGTATTTTTTGACAAACGTTATACGCTATACCTTTATAATATAATAGCACATACGCGCCGCCGTGTCAACATTATTTTCCGACTAAAAAAAGGCGCGACCTGCTGCGGACGCACCTTTTTGTTTCATATTTCTATAATATCCGCTACCGCCTTGCCGTTTTTCTTCAAGCAGTAGACTATGTGGAATTTGTCGCCGATAACGGGGCGGCTTTTTTTGACGAAAAATTTTCCCGTATGTTCGCCGCCGTGGGAATCGTTATAGCGCATCTTACATTCATATGCGAACTGGTCTATCTGCTTTACGCTGACCACCTCGGCGAGCGCGGGCTTACCGTTTTTGGTAAGCATACGGTTGACTATCGAATCGTGATGACCCATGAAAAATACCACAAATCCCGAGATCCAAAGCGCTGTCATTATCACCGCGAAAACGGCTATCAGCGAATTTGAAGGCGGGCAGTAGACCTTTTCGGGGTAGGGATCTGTAACGAGCGCCGTAAAGCTCTCACCCTTTGAAGTGCGGCGGTTCATAGTCGCCTCAGCCAGTATTTCCTCGCCTGTATCATCTGTATAAACGGCGTGCACGAGCTGCTTTCCCTTTTTATGCTCCTCCACCGATACCACACGGCACTGCACTTCAGTACCATTACGCAGGTAGTTCATAGCGGAAGAAACGCTTTTCACACAAAGCCACGGAATGAAAATTATCATAGCGAAGCCGATGAGCGAAAGCATCAAAGCGCGCACCCCATTGCCTTTCTGCATATATATCCCCCTTTTTACGAGCGTTTTTGCCAACGTTCGACAAGATATATTATAGCACAGATATTACGAGATGTCAATGATTTTTTGTACAAATAATTAAAAAATCCCGACTTGGCAATTTATTAACCCTTGGGCAAAATGTCAATATTTTTATATAATTGGATAATCTAACGATATACCTATACTCTAAAATTTATGCAAGCAATATATTCAAAGACATAAAATATATGACCGTGCTCATTTACGCATCATCTCGCACCCCGTAAAATAATGCAGAAGTATCTCCTCGCAGCCGCTTCCCTGCTTCGCCATTTCGTTCGCGCCGTGCTGGCTCATGCCTACCAAATGCCCGCAGCCCAGCGCGCGGCAGGTGAATTCCCCGTCGGCATATTCTACCTCTATGTGCTGCGATGGCAGGTCGAGCAGCGCGCATATCCGCGACGCTTCGCATATCTCGCCGCCCGCGCGCATTTTCAGCACAGTGCCGCCCGGAGAACGCTCCGCCGCAGTCAGCCAGCCATCAGGCTCGCCGCTAAGGTCGCAGTCGGTGAACTCCGCCGTCAGCAGCCTTTTCATCTCCGCTTCGCTGTAATTCCGCACCGTTTCGCACTCCTCAAGCTCGGCGTCCCACTCGCTATCGACCGATGTCAGATACGGTATCTCCTCGCCCCACATCACCTGCGCCGACTCGGTCTTGCCGTAGGATATGCCGTGAAACGCTACCAATATCGGCTCGCCCTGCCAGCTGAGCGTGAGCGGTTCGGCATATTCAGCCGCAGCGGTTATCTTTTTCAGCGCCGCACCGTAACCGTCGCCGTAGACCTCCCGCGCCTGATCTTCCGTGAAAAACGCCTGATAGCGGCTGCCGTCATCGCTCATATGTGCACCGCGCAGATCCGCCGCAGGCTCGGCGCTCTCGGCAAGTATACGCCGCCGCGCATATGTAGAAGCCAGCACCGCCTGCGCTTTCAGCGCCTCGTCCTCAAAATCGGCAGGCATCTGCGCAAATACCGCGCCTATTATGTAATCCTTCATGCTGTACTCAGCCACCCTGCCTGTTTCCTCGCAGAGTATCTTCACAGTTTCGTAACCTTGCGAACCGCCCGCGGCAGCCTTTTCCGACTCGCGCCGCGCGTATCCCACGCAGGGTATCAGCAGCAGCAGCACTGCAAAAACTGCAATAAGCTGTAAGTAATCTTTCATAAATATCGTCCTTTCCTTTGCCGCAGGGTGTAAAAATGAATAACTCTGCCCGATATAATTCATATTTTCATCAAATAAAACAAATTGCTTTTAGCCAAACGGCTATGTTTGTGCAAATCTAACTTGACAAATCGGAAAAAATGTTGTAAAATATTATTTATATAATTACGTGAGAATTATTTGTATATTATTGTGAAAATTATTTGTATATTATTGCTGCGCATATTTTGGCGCGGAGAAAGCGAGATGATCTTTATATGTCAAACGAAACAGCGAGGAATATGCTTTACCAGCAATTTGTTGCCAATAACGCCATCGACCCTAAATACTACGATAAATATGTGGTAAAAAGAGGTCTGAGAAATTCCGACGGCACCGGCGTAATGGCTGGTCTTACCAACATCTGTAACGTTCACGGATATGTAATAAACGAAGGCGAAAAATCTCCGATACCGGGCAAACTCGTATTCCGCGGATATGATATCAAAGATCTCGTAGAAAACGCCGTAAAGGAAAACCGCTTTGCATATGAGGAAACGGTGTATCTGCTGCTGATGGGCAATCTGCCTACTCACGAAGAGCTTGCGGCTTTTACCGAGCTGATGGACGAAAACCGCCAACTGCCGCCCAACTTCTTTGAAGATATGATACTCAAAGCGCCCTCGAGAAATATAATGAACAAGATGGGACGCGCCCTGCTCTCTTTATATTCATATGATGAAAACCCCGAAAACAGAAGTCCCGAATTTGAAATGGCTACCGCTATCTCGATAATCTCGAAGCTGCCTAATATAATGGTATCGGCATATCAGGTAAAGCGCAGAGTTTACGACGGTCAGAGCATGATAATGCACCCGCTGATAAAGGGGCAGTCTACCGCTGAGATGATACTTTCAGCCCTGCGCCCCGACCGCAAATTCACCGACGAGGAAGCTAAGCTGCTCGACATAGTGCTTATGCTGCACGCTGAGCACGGCGGCGGAAACAACTCTACTTTCACCTGCCGCGTACTTACATCTTCCGGCACCGACCCATACTCGGCATACTCGGCGGCTATCGGCTCGCTGAAAGGCCCGAAGCACGGCGGCGCTAACATCAAAGTTAACGAGATGTTCACCTGCGTAAAAGAACATGTGCGCAACTGGGATGACGAGGGCGAAGTTGCCGACTTCCTAAGAAAGATACTAAATAAAGAGGCTTTCGACCACACGGGTCTGATATACGGTATGGGCCACGCGGTATACACCCTTTCCGACCCCCGCGCCGTGATACTCAAGGCCAACGCCGAAAAGCTCGCGCACGGAACCGAGTTTGAGAAAGAGTTCCGCCTGCTGGAGTCCATCGAGCGCCTTACTCCCGAGCTTTTCGCTGAGAAGAAGGGCGATATAAAGGCTATGTGCGCGAACGTAGATATGTACTCGGGTCTGGTATACAGAATGCTGGGCATACCCGAAGACCTCTTCACGCCGCTCTTCGCCGTATCGCGTATGGCAGGCTGGTGCGCTCACCGCTTTGAAGAGCTTGTAACGGGCAAGAGAATAATCCGCCCCGCATACAAGGCTGTAATGAAAGAGCGCGAGTATATCCCGATAAACGAAAGATAACACATCATCATACTGATTATAACGCTCCCTTTCGGTGAAATATGCCGAAGCGGGGCGTTTGTTTTAATATATGTGTACTGAGATATTTATATATTAAGGCAACACCGCACAAAGCCGAAGGCGGTAGTTGTGTGGTATTGCCTTAAATATACCTGAAATATGCAGATATGCGGAAAATAATGTTGACATATCGGAAATAATATAGTATTATATATAATGGATATATCTGATGTACGCATATCGGCATATCATATATATCGCGGACATATATATTTCAGGAAAATGCCCTGACAAAAAGACGGAGATGAACAGATATATGCATATACATAAAAAAGCTGATATACTGCGCCGAGCGATATGCGCGATATGCGCGGCGGCGGTATTTATATGCGGCGGGGCGACGGCTTTTGCCGAGGGCGAGCCGAGCTTCGACGTAGAGGTGAACGTGCCGCCTAAGACGGTATTTCTGGGCGACTCGATAGCGGCGGGCTACGGGCTGAAAGGGTACGACAAAAATGACCTTACCAAGTGCCCCTCATACGCCAATATACTTGCCGAGGTATTTAAGTCAAATCTGCCGGAAGAGGCGGATTTTGCTTACGAAAACCTCGCGATAAGCGGCTACACTTCGCAGGAGCTTCTCGACCTGCTGAAAGGCGGCACCTGCGACAAAGCGCTTTCAGACGCCGACGCCGTAGTGGTATCCATCGGCGGGAACGATATGCTGGGCGTGTTTCTGGGGATAATGGGCAAGGACAACAGCGTAGGAGATATGGTGAACAGATCGCTTTCACTGAGCGACGACCTAGATACCGCGCTTGCGCCTTTCCCCGAAAAGCTCTCAGCCATTACCGACGAGATACACGACCGCACAAAAAACGCCGACTGCAAGCTTATCATACAGACCCTTTACAACCCTTTTGAGGGGCATGTTATCTCATTGCTGGACAAGCTGGGCGAGGAGAAAATAGGCAAGCTGAATGAAACTATTTTCTCGCTTTCGGAAAACGGCGAGAATTATTTAGTCGCAGACGTGGCGTCAAGCTTTAAGGGCAGAAATCAGGAGCTTACCAACATAAAGGATATGGATATACACCCCAACGCCGAGGGTCACCAGCTCATAGCAAAAACGCTGGAGGAGCTTATAGAAAAACAGACATTTACATACCACGACGACAAGGCGGAAGCGGAGTATATCAGCGAGCAGAAGGTAAAAAAAGCCGAGGAAGAAAAAAAATCAGACCGCAGAAAAAATATAGGCATAGCGGCGGGCGCGGCGGCTGCCGTAACAGCCTGCGCGGCGGTCGGCATAAGCATAGGCGTACACAAACGCAAGACGAAAGAATGAGGATATTTGTATGAGATCATTTCTTGTAGATTTTGAGAACGTAAAATCAAAGGGGCTGGTGGGCATAGACCAGCTGGGCAGCGACGACCATGTGGTTATATTTTACAGCGAGAACTCCGACACCATAAGCTTTGATATGCACTGCAGCGTTATGCGCGCGGCGGCAAGCGTGGAGTACATGAAGGTAAACGTCGGCGGCAAAAACGCCCTTGATTTCCAGCTCTCTACCCTGCTGGGATACATGGTGGCGCAGCAGAACAACTCGCACATTTTCATTATCAGCAACGATAAGGGCTTTGACAAGCTGCATGATTTTTGGGAGAACACTTTCAACGACGCACCGCCCTGCGTGGTATTCAGAACGCAGAACATCGCAGCGGCGATCAATTACGCAAAGTCGCACAAGGCGGCTTCTATCGAGCTGGGCGACATAGCGGAGCAGGCGGAGGAGCTTATCGCCGAAGCAGTCGCACTGCCCGAGCAGACGGATACCCCCGAGGAAAAGCCCGCAAAAAAGGCGGATATGGAGATAATGGTGCCCGAGGCGATGATACAGGCTTTTCGCCCTGACAAGGAGAAAGCGAGCGCGAGCAAGCTCGCGCATGAGCGCAGGATAGAGATAACCACAAACGCATATATTCCCGAAACATCTGCGCCGAGCGAACCGAACGAACCAAGCGAACCGAGCGAGCCCGCAGCCCGCCCCGCCGACATCACCGACGCGCAGTTCGCAAAGTACATGGATATAGCGCGCGCTGCCGAAGGCGAAGAGCTGCCGCTCAGCCTTTTCAAGCTGGAAGAGGGCAGACTGCGCAATGTGCTCAATGAGCTGAACCGCTCGATATGCCTGCGCGACCTGCGCAAAGTTCTGGTAGCGGCGATGGGCTGCGAGGACGGCGAATACATCGCTTCCGAGCTGACCGACCATTACGACAGGATAAAAGCGCGGCTCGCTGAGCTTAGCGCGCAGGAGCAGGAAGCTGAAACTGCCGATGATGCCGAGAACGCCGAAAACGCCGCCGAGCCGAAAAAGGTAGACGCAGATATGAAGAAAAAGCTGCACGCCCTGCTAGACCCCATCGCGACGAAAGACGAATTTTCGGGCACGGTAGCGCAGATAAACATCTCCGCCACCCCGCAGCAGCTGTACATCAACATGATAAAGCGCTTCAACAAAAAGCGCGGCTGTGTGCTCTACAAGGCGATAAAGGCTGAATTCAAGCGCTTTATCGAGCCTGCCGCGGAAGAACCTGCGCCCGCCGAGCCGAAAAAGGCGGACAATACCATGAAGAAAAAACTGCACACCCTGCTCGACCCGATAGCCTCAAACGACGAATTTTCGGGCGTGGTATCGCTGATAAACCGCTCTGCAGATTCGCAGGAGCTTGCGGCGAACATGACCCAGCGCTTCGGCACGGAACGCGGCAGCGAACTTTACGAGATAGTAGAGTCAGACTTCATGGATTTCACGGGCGAAGCGGCGGCAGTGAACGCTGTTGCCGTAGCCGTTGACGAATCGCCGAAGCAGGAAGAGCCTGCGGAGATCGCCGCGGAAAAAGCCCCCGAAAAGACGGAACAGCCCGAACAGAAAGCTAAGGAGCAGAAGCCTGCCAAAAAGCGCAGCGCAGCGGGAAAGACTAAATCAGAAAAAGCTGTAAAGCCGAAAAAGTCTGAGAAGAAAAAGGCTGAGCCTGCCGAACAGCCCGAGGAATTGTCCCCCGAATATGCGGCTAAGCTGGAGGATGGCGTGCGCGCGGCGCTCAAGGGAAAATCAAACGCCGAGGAGACCGCCGCGGCGGTAGAGGTAGCCCTCGCCTCAAGAAGCAAGCACGACCTCTACATCGGCATGGTGAAAAAATTCAAGAAAAAGCGCGGACTAGTGATATATAATGAGATAAAGGAAGGCTGCGAAAAGCTTGCGGCTGAAAGGAGCGCGGCGAAATGAAATACATGATAGCTTCAGACATACACGGTTCGGCATACTGGTGCGAGAAACTGCTCGCGGCTTTTGAGAAAAGCGGCGCTGATAAGCTGATACTGCTGGGCGACATACTTTACCACGGCCCGCGCAACGACCTGCCGCAGGGCTACGAGCCGAAAAAGGTGATAGCAATGCTCAACCCCCTCGCCGACAAGCTGATATGCGTTCGCGGAAACTGCGAAGCCGAGGTAGACCAAATGGTGCTGAATTTCCCCGTGATGAGCGAGAGCGCGGTCATCTGCGACCACGGCAAGACGCTTTTTGCGACACACGGACATATATACGGTCCCGACAAGCTGCCCCCGCTGGCGGACGGCACTATCTTCCTTTACGGCCACACACATATACCCGACGATCAGATCAAACAGCAGGGTGAGAAAAGCATACGCTGCATAAACCCCGGCTCGGTTTCCATACCGAAAAACGGCTCGGCACACCGCTGCCTTATCTGGGCGGGCGGAGATTTTGAAGAAGCGGTGCTGTGAAGCATTGCCAAAAAAAACTTTTGAGAATGTTTTTTTCGTGTTAATTTGATGATTTTTCGGAAATACGGTTGCAATTTCAGAAAAAGTGTGGTATGATTATAATTAGACAAGGTATACCCTGAGCAGAAACAGAGGTATCCATTTTTAGGAAATGAAAAAGGAAGGATTTGATAGTTTTGAAAACCAGAACTTGTCCGTTTTGCGGTAAGGAGATCTCAGAAGAGGCGATACTTTGCAAATTCTGTCACAACCTGCTTATCGACGAAAACGGTAAAGATATAGAGCCGCAGTATGAAGAGCCCGAACAGCCAGCTGAAGAGGAAAACACCATAGTTTACTCTAAGGAAGAGCTGAAAAAGGCTATGGAGCAGGCTAAGGCCGAAAGCCCCGACCCCGACGAGATAGTCACCGAGGCTGAGCAGAACCTCGAGGAAGCTTACGAAGAGCAGGCCGAAAGCCCCGAAGAAGTTTACGATGATACCGTTTACAACGAGGACGCCGACGACGAGGGCGAAGCTTATACATACGACGACGAATACGGCGACGGCAGCGAAGAAGGCGAATATGCCGAGGAAGAGTACGCTGACGGCGAGTATGCCGAAGAGGAGTACCCCGAGGGCGAATACGCTGAGGGCGAGTACCCCGAGGAGGAATATCAGCCCGAGGAATATGAGCCCGCGCAGCCCGAAAACGCTACGCTCGGCGAATACGACCCCAAGAGAACTTTCCTCATCACAGCTATAATCACGCTGGGAATACTTATTATAATCATCGCGGCAGTAGCGGTGGGCTACAAGCTTTTCGGCTTCGGCTCAGACGACAACAGCTCGAACGCCGCGCCCGTTACTGTTACTCAGGGAAACACCGACACCGCGACCGCGACCGAGCCCGTAACTACGGAATATGTGCCGCAGGTAACTGACGATACCGCTTCGGAAAACCCGACCGACATCGCCGACAGCCTTGCTGCAGACCCCGTTACCGACTCTACCATCGACTCGGCGGCTGACTCTATGGCAGACAGCTCCGCGGCGGACAGCGCTGCTGATTCTTCGGCAGACTCTTCCGCAGCCGACAGCTCCTCCGCTGCTGACGAAAACAGCTCGCTGGCAGGCCCAGAGGGCGGATATTACAGCTGGAACGAAGCTACCGCTATTTGGCAGAGCTACGCTTCCGGCAACGGCCTTACCGACGGCGGCTACGCTTACGGTACTGACGGCGTAGAGATGAACTTCTACGGCACCGACGCTGACGGCGTTACCCACACTTACAGAGTAGACCTCGTTACCGGCGAGATCTCTCAGGTAGGCTGATACTGACAGAATATTATCCGAATAGGCAATATCGTGCGGCAGGCGCCTTGCGGTATTGCCTATGGTAAATTAAAAACTTTGGAGGAATACAGATGCAGACTAAAACTTGTCCGAACTGCGGCAGAGTGATACCCGAAGACGCTATAACCTGCAAGCACTGCGGCACAATGTTTTTCAACACGGGAGCAGGCTTCGGCTACGGCGATGTGAACCGCCAGCCCCAGCCCGAACAGCACGAATATGCACCCGAGCAGCCCGCAGATCAGGAGTATGCCGAGGGCGATTACGGTGATTACGGCGAATACGATAATTATGATGAGTACAACGATCATGAGGGCGAACAGCCCGAAGCGAACTACGACGAGGAAGCCGAAGACGACGGCATAAAAGAGCCGCTTTCCGCCGATGCACGCTACCGCAAGATAGTTATAATAGTACTCTCCGCGATCTTTGCGCTGCTGATAATCGTTATCGTGCTGCTTTTCATTACAAAGAATGACAACGATTTCGGTCAGAAAAACGGCTCGGGAGCGGCACTGACTACGCGTGCGCCCGTAAGCAAGAGCGACGAGAGCTCTTCCCTGCTTGACACGCTGACCGAGCTGGATTCCTCAGAGGCGGACGAGGACGAAGATTCCGAACTTGACGAAAGCAGCGAGGAGGATACATCTTCTGAGGACGAGAGCAGCGAGGACGATTCTTCCTCAAAGGCTGACACAACGCTGCCCGACGAGTACATACCTCCGCAGACCACCACAACGCCTGCGCCCGAGACAACTACCACCACGACTACCGAGCCTGAAACGACCACAACGCCTGCGCCGACCGAGACCGAGCCGCCGCAGACCGACCCCGAGCCGACGGATACCGAGTACCCGCCGCTGCCGGAATAATTCAGAAATTAACAAAGCGAATATACCGAAAAATTCCCGTTTGATGTAAACAAAATGTTTATCAATCGGGAATTTTTTTGCGTTTGTTCGTTATAATATACAAATGTTAATGCGCCAAACGCTGCAATTTGTTGAGCGAAAGTAATTGAAATCCCGCGAAAAATGTGGTATAATATTATTTTGAGAGATTGTAAAAAACGTTAAACAAACTTAAATACTCGGATAAACTTACTAAAAAATTCGGAACGGTAAATATGATAAAAGCGAAAGGAAGAGTAAAGAAATGGTAAGAGAAGACCTTAGAAACGTTGCGATAATCGCGCACGTTGACCACGGCAAGACCACTCTGGTAGACGAAATGCTAAAGCAGTCGGGCACTTTCAGAGAAAATCAGGAGGTAGAAGAGCGAGTAATGGACTCTAACGACATCGAGCGCGAAAGAGGAATAACCATACTGGCGAAAAACACCTCGATAAAGTACAAAGACGTTAAGATAAACATAATCGACACCCCCGGCCACGCCGATTTCGGCGGCGAGGTAGAGCGTGTGCTGAAGATGGTAAATGGCGTTATCCTTCTGGTAGACGCTGCCGAAGGCCCTATGCCGCAGACCAGATTCGTACTTCAGAAAGCGCTTGAGCTGGGCCACAAGATAATCGTAGTAATAAACAAGATCGACCGTCCCGACGCGCGCCTTAACGAGGTCGGCGACGAAGTTCTCGAGCTGCTGATGGATCTCGACGCTACCGACGAACAGCTCGACAGCCCAATTCTTTACTGCTCGGGCAGAGATGGTACGGCTTCCTACAAGCCCAACGTGCCGGGCGAGAACCTTATCCCCCTGCTGGACGAGATACTCACCTACATTCCCGCGCCGGTAGTTGACGACGAGGGCGAGATGCAGTATTTGGTATCCGCTATCGACTACAACGACTACGTCGGCAGAATTGCGGTAGGACGCGTAGAGCGCGGCACTATCAAGGTAAATCAGGACGTTACCGTCGGCGACTTCCACCAGACTAAAAAGGAGTACCGCGGCAAGATCGTGACCATTTACCAGATCGAGGGACTAAACCGCGTGCCTTGTGAAAGCGCGAGCGCGGGCGACATCGTCTGCATAAGCGGTCTGGAGAACATCACCATCGGCGACACCATCTGCTCATTCGGCCACTTCGAGCCGCTGCCTTTCGTAAAGATCTCTGAGCCTACTGTAGAAATGACATTCTCGGTAAACGATTCGCCTTTCGCGGGCAGAGAGGGCAAGTTCGTGACCTCACGCCAGCTTCGCGACAGACTTTTCAAAGAGCTGCTGAAAGACGTTTCGCTGAGAGTTTCCGAGACCGACTCTACCGACAGCTTCCGCGTAGCGGGCAGAGGTGAGATGCACCTTTCGATACTGATCGAAAATATGCGCCGCGAGGGCTACGAGCTGGCAGTTTCCACCCCCCGCGTGCTTTATAAAGAAGTAAACGGCAAGCTTTGCGAGCCTATCGAGCGCCTTGTTATCGACGTTCCCGAGGGCTGCGTAGGCTCGGTAATGGAAAAGCTGGGTTCGCGCAAGGGCGAGCTTTCTCAAATGACCCCTGTCGGCAACCGCATGAGAATAGAATTTCTCATCCCCAGCCGCGGACTTTTCGGTTACAGAAGCGAATTCCTCACCGATACCAAGGGCGAGGGCATCATGAGCTCGGTATTCTACGAGTATCAGCCGCACAAGGGCGACATCGCACGCCGCTCTACCGGTTCGCTGGTAGCTTTTGAAACGGGCGAGGCTGTTACCTACGGTCTGTACAACGCTCAGGAGCGCGGCGAGCTGTTCATCGGCGCGGGCACGCCTGTTTACGAGGGCATGGTAGTAGGCGCTTCGCCGAAGTCTGACGACCTCGTGGTAAATGTCTGCAAGAAAAAGCACCTTACCAACACCCGTGCAAGCGGAAGCGACGACGCTTTAAGACTTATCCCGCCGAGAAATCTCAGCCTTGAGGACTGTCTTGAATTCCTCGCGGACGACGAGCTGCTCGAAGTTACCCCGAAGAGCATGAGAATTCGCAAGAGAACTCTGAGCAATTCGCTGAGAGCAAAAGAGCGCGCAAAAATGTAATATAGTTTTTAACGGCGGTGAGATACCCGCCGTTTTTTTGTGCATATGCAAAAACGCCGCAGAGCTTCGTACCCTGCGGCGTTTGTTATTAACAGATGTATGTGATTATTCCTCTGCGGGCTTGTTGAAGCTGAGGGTGATCTCGTGCTCAGTTTCGAGCGCGTTCTGCTTGTCAGCGTCCTTAGCGTACTTGTTTACCAGTATCGTGGACTTTTCAACAGCCTGAAGTGTGCCCGCGCCGGCAACGCAGCCGCCGGGACAAGCCATGCCCTCGAGCAGGTAGCCATTGTACTTGCCCGCCTTAGCCAGAGTGAGCAGCTTACGGCAGTCGCGCAGACCCTGCGCCGACTCTACCTTTATCTCGCGCTCGGGGTCAAGCTTCTTGATAACGTCTGATACCGCCTTGGCAACGCCGCCGGAAACAGCGAAAATTCTGCCGTCGCCCGTGCCCTCGTTCAGCTCTACCTTTTCATCGTCGGTGATGTCCTCGAACTTGACGTCCTTAGCCTCAAACATACCCATCAGCTCTTCAAAAGTCAGTACGAAGTCAACATCGCTGCGGATAGAGCGGCGCGAAGCCTCAAGCTTCTTAGCAGCGCAAGGACCGATGAAAGCTATGTAAGCGTCGGGATTTTCCTTCTTCACCATTCTCGCGGTAAGCACCATCGGCGTCATAGCCATAGAGATATTCTGCGCGATGTCGGGGAAAAGCTTTTTCGCCATTACCGACCATGCGGGGCAGCAGGATGTCGCCATAAACGGCTGGTTCTCGGGCACATCGCGCATGAAGTCCTTAGCCTCTTCGATGGCGCAGAGGTCAGCGCCGATAGCTACTTCTACTACGCTGTCGAAACCGAGCTTTTTCATAGCTGCGGTGAGCTTTTCGGGCGAAGCCTTAGGGCCGAACTGACCTACAAAAGCGGGAGCGACTATTGCGATAACCTTCTTGCCCGTCTTCATAGCGTGGATAAGCTGGAAGATCTGACCCTTATCGACTATCGCGCCGAAGGGACAGTTTACAAGGCACATACCGCAGGAAACGCACTTATCGTGGTCGATCTCCGCTCTGCCCTGCTCGTCGGACTTGATAGCGTCCATACCGCAGGCGGCGGCGCAGGGGCGCTCCATTTTATTGATAGCGCCGTAGGGACAGACTCCCGCGCAGCGTCCGCACTTTATGCACTTCGACTGATCTATTACAGATTTGCCGTGAATTATCTCGATAGCTTTCTTGGGACAGACTTCCTTACAAGGGTGAGCAAGGCAGCCCTGGCAGCAGTCGGTAACGTGGTAGTGGGCTTCGGGACAAGCGTTGCAGGCAAACTTGATGATATTTACCAGCGGCGGATCGTAGTATTTTTCAGCGATAGCCGTTTCCTCGATCCCCTCAGAGACCGACTTGTGCTCGTCGATGGGGCGCAGCGGCAGACCGATCGCCAAGCGCAGGCGCTCTTCAACTATCGCGCGCTCAAGAAATATCGACTCGCGGTAGACCGCCTCGCTGCCGGGCACGATCTTGTAAGGCAGGTCGCCGATCTTCGCCGAATAATCGCCGCCCTCGTAAGCCAGACGTGCCACTTCGGTAAACACCTTGCGGCGTATATCAGTTACCGAAGAGTAGATTCCTCTCATTTTCATACCAACATTCTCCTATTCTGTTTTATTTCTGTATATCTTGCGCGCCGTATTATGGGTAAAATGTGCGAATGGGCGCAATTATCCATCTTTATTGTATACTATTTTTTTCGTTAAGTCAAGTGATTATATACGAATTTATATAGGCGATACAGCCAAATTTGCGCGTAAAAACGGCGTAAAATCATGTAAATTCGCCGTCAAAATGTGATAAATCTCAGGCATTTTTTTGAACAAATCGTATAAATGTTCTTCAAATTTACATAATTTTAATATCGTTGATCACGAATTACTCGAAATGGCCTTTTTCCTACCCGAAAAAAGCTTGACAAATAGAGAAAATGTGTTATAATAATTATTAAGAAAATAATCTTGTGCAAATAAATCTTATGAATTAACAAAAGATTTATATATCTGAGTGATATACTAGTATTTGAACCAATTTAACGAGAGGAGAAGTTCCACATGAATGATACAGCTTTTACAGACTTTACCGCCTCGCTCATAAGCGTTTACCCCATATTCAGAGCAGCTATCTTTAAGGCTTTCGACAGCCACGCGAAGAAGCTCACACGCACCCAGCAGATAATACTGCTCACCATGCTTAAAAAGGAAACTTTTAGCATGAGCGGATTGGCGCGAAGCATCAGCACCAGCAACGAGCAGGCTACCCGCGCCATAACCCAACTTGTAGAAAGCGGAATGGTACTGCGCGAAAAAAACAAGATCAACCGCCGCGTGATAAATATATCGCTGACCGACGAGGCGCGCGCGTTTCTGGACGACATAATGCTGCTGACGAAAGAGATCATCGCGGGCGAGCTTTACAACCTGCCTGCGGAAGCCGCCAACGACCTCAAACAGGACATGGCGGAGATAGCGACGTATTTTAAAGACGTGAATTTCTAAATTACATACCTCTTAGTTGCAGAAAAGCGGCGTACCAAGGTGCGCCGTTTTTTTATGGACAAATTTAAAAATACGGTAATTGACTGCGCGGCGCGCGCGGGGTATACTATTATTTATAGGCACTATTTTAGATGCAAAATTTACAGGAGATGATATAAATGGGAAAAGTTATAGTTATAACAGGACACTACGGCGCGGGCAAGACCAATTTTTCGATAAATCTGGCGCTTGCGCTCGCGCAGGAACAGCCGCAGGCGCGGATAACTGTCTGCGACCTCGACATAGTGAACCCATATTTCCGCACCGCCGACCACGCCGAGCTTTTTGAGCGACACGGAATAAAGCTCATAACGCCGCTTTTTGCGAACACCTCGCTGGATATTCCCGCGCTGGGGTTCGACATGGCGGGCGAAGCGGCGCAGAGCGACCTGCTGATACTAGACGTAGGCGGCGACGAGCAGGGGGCTATCGCTCTTGGACGGTACGCCGACGTGCTGGGCGGCGCGCAGGGGCTGGAGATGCTTTATGTAGTCAACCGCTGCCGCAAACTCACCGAAAGCCCGCAGGAAGCGCTTGAGCTGATGTACGAGATAGAGCAAGCGGCGCGGCTGAAACACACGGGCGTGGTAAACAACTCTAACCTCGGCGCGCTCACCGACGAGGAAACGCTTCTGCGCTCGGTGCAGTACGCCGAGGACATCTGCCGCGAGGCGGGTCTGCCGCTGAGATACACCGCGGTGCGCAGCGAACTTTTTGACGCATTGGCGAACAAGCTTCCCTGCCCGCTAAAATGTGAGGTGTATGTGAAACCTGTGTGGGAATAAGGCACTTTTACCCAAAAATCAAAAAGTGTTTATTGATAAAAACAGCAAAAAGAGTATAATAAATAAGTGGGGGATAAGCTTTGCGGCAGCGAAATGCGCGCAGGCTTTTCCCTCAAATTGCGTAATGAAGCACGCAGGGCGCGTGTGGATATATATGGAGGTTCAAATACTCGAGATGAAAATGAAAGTTATCGAAGACCGCTGTAAGGGCTGCGGTCTGTGCATATCGGTCTGCCCAAAGAAAATACTGGCTATGCAGACCGAAAAGAGGAACAAGAGGGGCTGCTTTACCGCCGTCTGCACCGACCAGCAGGCTTGCGTATGCTGCACAATGTGCGCGCTGATCTGCCCCGACTGCGCCATAGAGATAGATAAGCCCGATAAGGAGGCGTGAGAGATGGCTGAGAATACTAAAAGCGGCGAAAAATATTTGATGAAGGGCAACGAAGCGCTTGCCGAAGCGGCTATACGCGCGGGTTGCAAATGCTTTTTCGGTTACCCCATAACCCCGCAGACCGAGCTTGCGGCCTACATGGCTAAGCAGATGCCGAAGCGCGGCGGAGTGTTTTTACAGGCTGAGTCGGAGCTGGCGGCGGTAAATATGCTGCTGGGCGCGGCTTCTTCGGGCGTAAGAGCCATGACTTCCTCCTCCAGCCCCGGAATATCGCTGAAATCTGAGGGAATATCGTACATGGCGGGCAGCGACCTGCCGGCAGTTATCATAAACGTACAGCGCGGCGGCCCGGGCCTCGGCTCTATACAGCCCTCGCAGTCGGACTATTTTCAGGCAACGCACGCTATGGGTCACGGCGATTTCAACATACTGGTATTCGCGCCGAACTCGGTGCAGGAGATGGCGGACTTAGCGGCGCTGGCTTTCGACAAAGCCGACGAGTACCGCATACCAGCGATGATACTTGCAGACGGTCTGCTAGGACAGATGATGGAGCCTGTAAGCTTTCACGAGATAGAGCCTGCGCACACTGACAAATCAGGCTGGGCGGCGAATGGCCACAAGAACAAGCGCGCCCACCACATCATAAATTCACTTTACCTCGACGCGCCGACGCTCGAAAAGATAGTGCGCGAGAGGTACGAACGATACGCCATTATCGAGAGCCGCGAGCAGCGCAGCGAGAGCTATATGTGCGAGGATGCGGAGATACTCGTGGTAGGCTACGGCGCGGCGGCGCGAGTTGCAAAATCGGCGGTGGCGCAGGCGCGCGCCGAGGGCATAAAGGCGGGCCTTTTCCGCCCCATAACCCTTTACCCATTCCCGAAGGACGCGCTGAGAGAAGCTGCGGCGGGCGCAAAGGTGCTGCTTGATACCGAGCTTTCGATGGGTCAGATGATAGAGGACGTAAAGCTGGCTATAAACTGCTCGAAGCCGGTAGAATTTTACGGCAGAACAGGCGGCGTAGTGCCTACGCCGGGCGAGATACTGGAAAAGCTGCGCGAACTGAACGGAGGTATATAAAATGTCGGTAATATTCAAAAGACCGCACGCCCTGCTCGACGTGCCGACCCACTACTGCCCCGGCTGCGGACACGGAATAATCCACAGACTGGTCGCCGAAGTGATCGACGAGATGGGAATAGAGGGCGAAACGGTGGGCATATGCCCCGTTGGCTGCGCTGTAATGGCGTATGACTATTTTGGCTGCGATATGGTGGAAGCGCCCCACGGCAGAGCGCCCGCAGTAGCGACCGGCGTAAAGCGCTCGAACCCGAACCTGCACGTTTTCACATATCAGGGCGACGGCGACCTCGCGGCTATCGGCACGGCTGAGACCGTACACAGCGGCACGCGCGGCGAGAACATCGTGATAATATTCGTAAACAACACCACCTACGGCATGACGGGCGGACAGATGGCGCCCACCACCCTGCCGGGTCAGGTAACGCAGACCACGCCGTACGGCAGAGATGTGCACACGGCTGGCCACCCTGTAAAGATATGCGAGCTGATGAGCACGCTGGACGGCGTAGCGCTGGCGCAGAGAGTAGCCATCGACTCGCCCGCGCACATTCGCGAGGCTAAGAACGCCATACGCAAGGCTTTCGACAACGAGGCGAACGGCAGAGGACTTTCGATAGTAGAGGTGCTCTCGACCTGCCCGACAAACTGGGGCGTTACGCCTGCTGAGGCTATGGAATTCGTGCGCAGCGACATGATTCCCTACTACCCACTCGGCGTTTACAAAGACGTCACCGCGGGCGAAAAGGAGGCGCGCTGAGATGGAAGTTTCGATAATTCTTGCGGGCTTCGGCGGACAGGGCATACTCTTCGCGGGAAAAGTACTGGCATACTGCGCGATGGAAGAGGGCAAAAAGCTGACATGGCTGCCCTCATACGGCCCCGAGATGCGCGGCGGCACTGCCAACTGCTCGGTCTGCATATCAGACGAAGACATCGGCTCGCCGATAATCCAGAACCCCGACATACTCGTCGCGATGAACGGCCCTTCATACGAAAAATTCATCGGCGCGGTAAAGAGCGGCGGAAAAGTTTTTTACGACAGCAGCATGATGAGCGGCGTGGAAGAGCGCGGCGACGCGGATATGTACGCCGTGCCCGCCTCAGACCTTGCAGAAGAGCACGAGCTTTACGGCGGCGCGAACATGATATTGCTGGGCAAACTGCTTGAGATAACTGGGCTTTTCAGCGACGAAACGGTAGAGCGCGCGCTGAAGAAGTGCGTTGCACCGAAGCGTGCGCGGCTCATCCCCTACAATATGCAGGCGGTCGCGCTGGGCAGAAAATCGTAACAAACGTAACGATTTCAAATAAAAAAATGCGCAGGCACTTTTTTTGAGCGTCTGCGCTTTTTTGTGTAATTATGTATCGCCGAGGGTCTTCATACTGCGCCGCATTATCGCCGCGCCGACAATATCTGCCAAAAACCAGCCTATCGGGATAGACCACCATATGCCGACAACGCCGACGGCGGGCGAGAGGGCGTATACCAAAATAACGCGCGTGCCGAAACTGTTGACCAGCCCCTATATCATCAAAATGCCGAAATTCATGACCGACTGCTGCACGCAGGCGGCGGAAGACATACGCGTGACCTCGCCGAAAAGCGAGCGCGAGAGCAGGCGGCGGCAGAACTGCGGGCGCAGCGAGCTTTCGCGGACGAGCGAGAACACCGCCAATCCCGCGCCGGCGAGCGCCTGAGATATGAGGGTCGCCCAAGCCGCGCCTTTTATGCCCATCGAAAACTTTGCTACAAAAAGTATATCGAGCAATATATTCACAGCGGACGATATACCGAGAAAAACGAGCGGCGTTACCGAATCGCCCAGACCGCAGAGCATGAACGAGTAGTAATTATATAAAAATATGAAACATATTCCGATGAGAATTATCCGCACATAATCAGACGTGAGCGACATTATCTCGGCGGGCGTTTTCAGCAAGCGAAGTATCTGCGGCCGGAACGCAAGCGCCGCAAGCTCAATTATCACAGCGGTCGCGCCGATCATCAGCAGCGAAAGGCTCATGACATCGGCGAGGGCGTTATCGCCCAAACAGCGCCCGACGACGAGGGTATCGCCGAGGTTATAAGCCTGCTGTAGCAGGTTGCCTAGGATCATCGGCGCAGCGAACGAGCAAAGTGCGGCGGTGATACTGCCGCGGGTAAGGTCTTTTTTCATAAATGTGCCTCGAATAAAATTAGTGTCTATTTTAGCACATTTTTTATGTGTTGGCAAGGGTCAGAATCCTATCTTACGCGGTTTAGAGGAGCTGCCTAAATCCAAATTCTCATCGGCGATGTAGTCTTCAACGTCGGAAACGATTATCGTATTGTCGGGCGACCCTCCGAAAAAAAGTCTGTAAAACTCAGCCAACTGTGATATAATAAAAATAACACAGTTGGCTGAATTTTATGGCAAGAAGAAAAAGAGAACCAATGAGCGATGGAAAGAAGAATATCATCGCTGAGCTGATAGAGATGTATGATATCAAGACAGTAAAAGATATCGAGGACGCTCTCAAGGATCTTATGGGCGGCACGATACACGAAATGCTTGAGGCAGAGCTGGACGAGCACTTAGGGTACAGTTCATATGAACGCTCGGACAGCTCCAATTACCGCAATGGCAAGAAAACAAAGAAGATACGTGGAAATTTGGGCGAAACCGAGATTGAAGTGCCCCAGGATCGTGACGGGACATTTGAGCCAAAGGTCGTAAAAAAGCATCAGAAAGACATCTCCGGCATTGAGCAGAAGATAATCTCTATGTACGCAAAGGGTATGACAACTCGCCAAATAAGCGAAACTATCAAGGATATCTATGGCTTTGAGGTCAGCGACGGAATGGTATCCGACATCACAGACAGGCTCCTTCCAAAGATAGCTGAAGAAGCTTGACAAATTACGGTAGTTATTGTATACTGTAAAAAAATTGAGCGGCTGTTTTTCAAGCCGCTCCACAACATCGTTTTTTATCACAGTTGGTGAATTTACAGAGATTCTTTCGCAGGGCCTTTCATTGTATTCATCATCGTCCCATCTGCTGATCTCAAGAGGACAGTAAAATTTCATTTCCTGCAAATGCGTTTGCATATGATTTTCGTAAAGCAGTTTTGCATTTGGAATATACGAAGCATATCGTGCATAACGTCTGTGTTTTCTGCGATCAGATCATTATCCTGCATCGGATGTCTTTTCAGGCGTTCAAATTTTTCGTGGGTGACTGCTTCTGCCTTTTCCACCACGCATACTCTTGTACAAAACTCCGTCTCTTTGCGTAGCAGATTTGCATTGATCACAAGTTTCTCATTCATTGGCATTCCTCCGTTCGTATAGTTTTTGTTTTTTAATAGTATATCTGCCACATTGGTATCACCACCTTTCCTTAGAAATGAAAAAAGGCTGTTCTATCATCGTCACTTAAATTCGTGACAATAGACAAAACAGCCTTTAAAACTTTGTG